>Ga0129313_1000025_pt1 | contig 170417 bp, 174 predicted proteins | sample O1105metagenome_FD_94436 | JGI IMG/M metagenome (GOLD analysis project Ga0129313, IMG submission 94436) | Orangutan group fecal microbial communities from fecal samples from Wisconsin, USA - O1105 metagenome | ecosystem: Host-associated > Mammals > Digestive system > Large intestine > Fecal... | reverse complement strand
GGAGACCGCTTGCGAGAACGTCATCGAGGCCGTTGCCGCTGCCGGTTACAAGAACGTGGTTCTGCGTCCCCTGATGGTGGTTGCCGGTGACCATGCCAACAACGATATGGCCGGTGACGAGGAAGATTCCTGGAAGTCCATGTTCCTGGCTTCCGGCAAGTTCGAGAATGTGGACTGCCAGATTTCCGGCCTGGGCTCCATTGAGGCCATCCAGAACCTGTACATCGCCCACATCCAGGACGCTCTGGACGGCAACGAGGGCGTGGTCATCACCGCCCAGGAGGAGACCGCTGCCCCTGCTTCCCAGCTGGCTGACGGCGTGTACACCGTGGATGTGACCACCGACGGCGGCATGTTCAAGCTCAGCGAGGCTGCCGAGGGCAAGGGCACCCTGACCGTGAAGGACGGCCGGATGACCGTTCACTTCACCCTGTCCGGCAAGGGCTTCAGCCAGGTCTTTGTGGGTACCGCTGAGGATGCCCAGAAGGAAGGCGCTGCCGTGATTGACGCTGTGGCAGACACCTTGCAGTACTCCGACGGCACCACCGACACCACCAACGGCTTCGACGTTCCTGTGGAAGAGCTGAATGTGGAGCTGCCTCTGGCCGCCATGGGCAAGAAGAGCGCAAAGTGGTATGACCACTTCATCTGCGTCTCCAATCCTGTGGAGCAGTAATCCCCCCCGGGTTGACCGATTGGCATAACCTGTGATAAAATAAGCTCCCGGTGCGCTTTTAGCACCGGGAGTTTTGTATGGGGTGATGCAATGGAAAAGAACCAGGCGATTCAGATTCTGTGGGATTATATGTGCCTGCATCAGCAGCTCCAACCGGCGGACTACATCATCGGCTTTGGCTGCTGCAACGAGGACGTGGCAAGAAGGGCGGCGCAGCTGCATTTTCAGGGCTATGCCCCCAGGGTGCTGTTCTCCGGCGGGCTGGGGAGAAATACCAGAGCCATGTGGAGCCGCAGCGAGGCAGAGCATTTCCGGGAGGTTGCCGTTGCAGAGGGGGTGCCGGAAAGCGCCATTCCGCCGGAAGCCAGAGCGGCCTTTTCTACCCTGGTGCGTCTGGGGTATCGGGGGCAGCTGGTGCGGTGAGCTTGCCTTGGATGCATTTGAAAAGAATGTAGCCCAGGGAAGCGCCGGACAGATTCAAAATCAGGTCGTCCACATCGCAGGTTCCCACCAGCAGGAGCATCTGCAAGACCTCCACGGCGGTGATAACGGTCAGCACAAGCAGCAGCGCCCTGTAGAATTTTCTCAGGGAGCTGCACAGCGCCGGTGGAAAGAAGTCCATGGGCACAAACAGCAGAATGTTCCCCAGAAAATTGGTCAGGGCGTAGGGCAGGTAGGTGCGGTTGACCGGCCGGGTAAAAATCCGCCAATAGTTTTTGATGACCCGGAAGGGAATCACATTCACATGGCGGCGCAGCCGCACCGAATAGGGCAGGGGCGCCATATCCGGCCTGCGGAGAAACAGCAGGAAAACCATGGTCATGCCATAGAGAAAGGCAAGCATGGTAAGGGTTCTTTTCTTTTCTGGATGCAAGGTTTTCGCCTCTTTTACACTGGGACTGTCTGGGCTTTCTGCGCAGACAATATATTATATCAGAATGCCCCCGCTTGTGCAACAAAAAACACCTGCCTCCATTGGAAGCAGGTGTTTTTGGAAAAGCAATTACTTTGCGAACACTCTCTTCAGGTGCACAAAGCGGGGCAGGCCGTCTTCCTTGACCATGTCGGTCTCGCCCTGAATCAGGGGCAGGCAGTAGTCAATGAAGTCCTGGGTCACGCCGTTGCCCTCGGCATTGATCCACTCACGGGGCACCTTCTTCTCGGTGTTGGCCACCAGGCTCAGGTCGAACAGCTCAGGCTCGCACTTGTAGCCGTTGGCACCCCGGGTGCACTTGAAGCCCACCATCTTGTCGGTGATACCGGCCACAGCGGACTCCACGGCCACCTTGCCGGACATAAAGCTCTCGGCCATGTCGGTGCCGGAAGCGCAGTGAGCGGCGCAGCGCTGCAGCAGGCTCAGCTCGATGGGGCGAACCTTTGCACCGGTGGCGGCCTTCACCACATCGGCCAGTCTTGCGGCCAGGCCGCCCAGCTGGGCATGGCCGAAGCCGTCGGTGCCGGAGGTCTTTGCCTCAGACACGAAGGTGCCGTCGGCGTAGTGCACGCCCTCGGAAACAGCCACCAGGCAGTTCTTCTTCTCGGCGTAGACCCGCTTCACATCGGCAATGAACTTGTCCATGTCGAAGTCAACCTCGGGCAGGTAAACCAGATCGGGGCCGTCGCCCTTCACATTGGCGCAGGCAGCGGCGGCGGTGAGCCAGCCGGCGTGACGGCCCATGCACTCGATGATGGTCACCATGCCGGTGTCGTACACCTGGCAGTCCCGGGAGACTTCCATGAAGGAGGTGGCGATATACTTGGCGGCGGAGGCGAAACCGGGGCAGTGGTCAGTGCCGGCCAAATCGTTGTCGATGGTCTTGGGCACGCCCATGACCCGGCACTCATAGCCAACCCGGTTCATGTACTTGGAAATCTTGTTGCAGGTGTCCATGGAGTCGTTGCCGCCGTTGTAGAAGAAGTAGCGGACATTGTACTTCTTGAAGATTTCCAGGATGCGCTTGTAGTCGGTGTCGTCCACGTCGGGGTCGGCAATCTTATAGCGGCAGGAGCCCAGAGCGGAGGAGGGAGTGTGCATCATGTTGGCCAGTTCAGCAGGATCTTCCTCGTCCATAATCATCAGCTGATCGTTCAGCACACCCTTGATGCCGTGGAAGGCACCGTAGACGGTGGTGATGTTGGGGTTCTCCAGGCCGGTTTTGATTACGCCGTAGGCGGAGCAGTTGATGACGGAAGAAGGACCGCCGGACTGACCGACAATCAGAGAACCTACCAGAGCTTTTTCAGACATAAAGAATAACCTCCAATATGTTTTTTGATTTTTTGTTATGGAAAATGACAGGGCGCTTTGGGGAAAGCCCCTATACCTCCCGCATTATAACACAAAAGAAAGGCTTTGGCAAATATTATTGTTGATAATTTTGAAAAATGTGGTATAATAGCACCGAAACCGAGCGGACTCACCTCCGCTTAAATAAGGAAAGGATTGATTCCAATGGCACTTGTTACATCCACCGAAATGTTCAAGAAGGCATACGATGGCGGCTACGCAATCGGCGCTTTCAACGTCAACAACATGGAGATTGTTCAGGGCATCACCGAAGCTGCCGGCGAGCTGCACAGCCCCGTCATTCTGCAGGTTTCCAAGGGCGCCCGGGCCTATGCAAACCACACCTACCTGGTGAAGCTGGTGGAGGCCGCCGTTATTGAGAACCCCGATATTCCCATCGTCCTGCACCTGGACCACGGCGATTCCTTCGAGCTGTGCAAGAGCTGCATCGATGGCGGCTTCACATCCGTTATGATTGATGCTTCCTCCAAGCCCTTCGAGGAGAACATCGCTCTGACCCGTCAGGTCGTTGAGTACGCTCATGACCACGGCGTTGTCGTCGAGGCTGAGCTGGGCACTCTGGCCGGCGTGGAAGACGAGGTTGCTGTCGAGCACGGCAAGGAGAGCTACACCCATCCCGAGGAAGTGGAAGAATTCGTTGGCCGCACCGGCTGCGACTCCCTGGCAATCGCCATCGGCACCAGCCACGGCGCTTACAAGTTCAAGGCTTCCCAGTGCACCCGCAATGCCGACGGCGTCCTGGTTCCCCCTCCCCTGCGTTTCGACGTGCTGAAGGAGTGCATCAAGCGTCTGCCCGGCTTCCCCATCGTGCTGCACGGCTCCTCCTCCGTTCCCCAGGAGTTCGTGAAGATGGTCAACACCTACGGCGGCAATATGCCCGATGCCATCGGCATCCCCGAGGATCAGCTGCGTGAGGCTGCCAAGCTGGCTGTCTGCAAGATCAACATCGACTCCGACATCCGTCTGGCAATGACCGGCAATATCCGCAAGTACTTTGCCGAGCATCCCGATCACTTCGACCCCCGCCAGTACCTGAAGCCCGCTCGTCAGGCTGTGAAGGACATGGTCGCTCACAAGATCGTCCACGTTCTGGGCTCCGACGGCAAGGCCTAATCGGTTCTATTCCCCAATCCGTGCACCGCTTCTTCCGGTGCACGGATTTTTTCGGAAATTTGAAAAAACAGTTGACAAACCAGGGAATATATGGTATCATCCAGTGGTGCTCAGGTGAGCACATATATGGTATGGGCGAGTGGTGGAATTGGTAGACTCGCTAGATTCAGGTTCTAGTGTTCACTGCGGACGTGCGGGTTCAAGTCCCGCCTCGCCCACCATACAAGGAGTTCCGATGGGAGCTCCTTGTTTTTTTATTTCACGGCCTATTTACGATAAATTTTTCCGGAAGGCGGACAACTGCCCCCCGGCAGTTCAGGAGGGGAGAATATGAACAAAGCCTGGTCAGAAGAGAATAAGGCCATGCAGGCGCTTTTGAAGAAAGAGGCCACGTTTTCTCAGGGGGTTGCCCGGCTGCTTGCCCTGCGGGAGTCTCTTTTTGCGGAAATCCTGCGGATGGAGAGGGAATTGCCCCGGGAGGCCTTTTGGCAGATGCCCTTTGCCGGTGCGGCGGGGTATCACAGCAAAACCCTGGCCTATTCCGTTTGGCACATATTTCGCATTGAGGATATTGTAACCCACGAGCTGATAACTGCGGCACCCCAGGTGCTGTTTGCCGGGGACTACCTTGCCGGAATCGGGGCTGACCGGCCCACCACCGGCAACGAGCTGGCGGGGGAAGCAATCAGGGATTTTTCCCGCCAGCTGGATACGAAGGCGCTGCTGGCCTATGCAGGGGCGGTAAGCAATGAGACCGCCGGTATCCTGAGGGCACTGACCTTCCGGGAGTCCAAGCGAAAAATGGGAGAGGCAGAACGAACCCGGCTGGAAAATTCCGGCTGTGTCAGCGCAGACGAAAGCGCTGCCTGGCTGGTGGATTACTGGTGCGGCAAGGATGTATGCGGCCTGGTGAAAATGCCCCTGAGCCGACACTGGATTATGCACATCGAGGCCATGCTTCGCATAGAGAACAAGCTGAAAAGAATATGAAAAATGCGCACAGCGGAGTTTGGATATGCTCCCTGTGCGCATTTATTTCGGGCCGCTGCCGTAACAGCATACGGTGCCGCTTATTTTGCCTCGGCGGCCTTGTCCAGATTTCGATTGCGGAAATAAAGCCCCATGTCTACGGTGATTTCCAAAAGGTTCAACACATAGAAGGCCCAGCTGAGATAGAACAGCCAATCCAGGGGAGAGGTTGCCGCATTCCAGAGCATGAATTTGCGAATGATGCCAAAGACATAGCCAATCCAGATGAAGAACTCAAAAAACAGGCTCTTTCCCTTAGCGGTCCGGGAGACCCAGGATTTCCGGATGGAAATGGGCCAGCTCAGGCCAAAGCAGAGAATCATCAGGGCTTCCAGTAAGTCGGTCATCATGTCTTATCCTCCTGCCGGTGGCGCAGATAGTCTGCCCGCCCGGATTCATACAAATTGTTGCCCTGGCAGTCGATAATGACAAACAGGGGCATGTCCTCCACATAGAGCTTGCGCAGGGCCTCTGCCCCCAGGTCCTCATAGGCAATCAGCTCACATTTTTTGATGCACTTTGCCAGCAGAGCACCGGCACCGCCAATGGCTCCGAAGTAAACGCCGCTGTATTCCTTCATGGCCTGAACCACTTCCGGCAGCCGTGCGCCCTTGCCGATCATGCCTCTGGCCCCTACACGCATCATGGTGGGGGCATAGGCATCCATCCGGCCGGAGGTGGTGGGCCCGGCGGAGCCGATGACCTGCCCCGGCTTGGCGGGGGTGGGGCCTACATAGTAAATGGTGGCATCCTTGGGGTCGAAGGGCAGCTGTTCGCCCCGGGCCAGGGCCTCGCACATCCGCTTGTGTCCGGCATCCCGGGAGGTATAGATGGTACCGGTGAGATATACGGTGTCACCAGCGTGGAGGGTCTGTGCCAGCTCTTTGGTCAGGGGGAGGGTGATATGTCGTTCCATGTTACAGCACCTCCGTTTTGTGCCGGGTGACGTGGCAGTTGATATTGATGGCGCAGGGCATTCCGGCAATGTGGGTGGGCATGGTTTCAATGTTCAGGCCAATGGCAGTGGTTCTGCCGCCGAAGCCCTGGGGGCCAATGCCCAGGGCATTGACCTTCTCCAGCATCTCCTTCTCCAAATCCGCATAGAAGGGGTCGGCGTTGGGCACATCCAGGGGCCGCATCAGGGCCTTCTTCGCCAGCAGCGCCGCCTTGTCGAAGGTGCCGCCGATGCCCACGCCCACCACCATGGGCGGGCAGGGGTTGGGGCCTGCGGTTTCCACGGTTTCCAGAATGAAATCCTTGATGCCCTGAAGCCCTGCGGAGGGTTTGAACATCCGGATGGCACTCATGTTCTCGCTGCCAAAGCCCTTGGGGGCCACGGTGATTTTGACGTTTTCCCCGGGAACAATCTCGGTGTACAGCATGGCGGGGGTGTTGTCCCCGGTGTTGCCCCGGCGTACCGGGTCGCCTACCACGCTTTTGCGGAGATACCCCTTGTCGTAGCCCCGGCGGACACCCTCGTCCACTGCCAGACGCAGGTCGCCCCCCACCAGATGCACGTCCTGGCCGATTTCCAGAAAAACACAGGCCATGCCGGTGTCCTGGCAGATGGGCACATTCTCGTCGGCTGCAATGTGGTAGTTTTCGATGATTTTATCCAGCACGCCCTGGGCAATGCTGCCGTCCTCACAGGCACGGCACTGCTCAATGGCGCATTTTACGTCCCCGGGCAGCTGGGTGTTGGCCTGGATGCACAGCCGCTCTACCACATCGGTAATCTGGGATACGGAAATCTCTCTCATTTTTCTTTCCTTTCATGCCGGGCGTAGTTGGGCAGCAGCAGGGGGGACACGCCCTCGTGTACGGCATCTGCCTGCTTCAGCTCCTCTGCGTAGCTGTAAATATGGTCAAGGTTCATCTTGCCCAGATTGACGTCTGCCGCCCGGGCTGCCGCTGCCTTACCGGCATTGCGCCCGAAGACAATGATATCCAGCAGGGAGTTGCCCATCAGGCGGTTGCGCCCGTGGATGCCGCCCACTGCCTCACCGGCTACAAGCAGGTTGGGGATGGCCTTGGTGAAGCCGTCGCCGCCGATTTCCAGGCCGCCGTTCTGGTAGTGCAGGGTGGGGTAGACCAGGATGGGCTGCTTGCGCATGTCGATGTCGTAGTTCAGATACATCCGCAGCATGGCGGGAATCCGTTTTTCGATGGTGCCCTCTCCGTGGAGCAGTTCAATCATGGGGGTGTCCAGCCAAACGCCGGTGCCCAGGGGGGTCTCCACGCCCTCGCCTCTGGTGGAGCATTCCCGGATGATGGATGCGGCGGATACGTCCCGGGTCTCCAGGGGATGCATAAAGGCTTCGCCGTCCCGGTTGACCAGCATGGCACCCAGGGAGCGTACCTTCTCCGTCACCAGTGCGCCGAAAATCTGGCTGGGATAGGCAACGCCGGTGGGGTGATACTGAATGGTGTCCTGATACAGCAGGGGAGCACCGGCCCGGTAGCCCAGAATCAGGCCGTCCGCCGTGGCACCGTAGTGGTTGGAGGTGGGGAAATGCTGATAGTGCAGCCGCCCGGCACCGCCGGTGGCGATGATTACGGTTTTTGCCCGGGCCACCAGATAATCGCCGGTTTCCATATTCAGCAGCACGGCTCCGGCCACCTGGCCCCGGTCGTCCTTAATCAGCTCCACGGCGGAGGTGAATTCCACCACGGGAATCTTCCGGTTGATGACCTCGTCCCGGAGGGTACGCATGATTTCTGCCCCGGAGTAGTCCTTGCAGGCGTGCATCCGCTTCCGGGAGGTGCCGCCGCCGTGGGTGGTAATCATGGTGCCGTCGGCATCCTTGTCAAACATCACGCCCAGCTCATTGAGCCAGCGGATGGCATCGGGCGCCTCCATCACCAGCCGGCGCAGCAGCTCGGGCCGGGCGGCAAAGTGGCCACCGCCAAAGGCATCCAGATAGTGCTGCACCGGGGAGTCGTTCTCCTTGTCCGCCGCCTGAATGCCGCCCTCGGCCATCATGGTGTTGGCGTCGCCAATGCGCAGCTTGGTGACAATCATAACGTTGGCACCGGCCTGGTTTGCCTCGATGGCAGCGGAAGCACCGGCTCCGCCGCCGCCGATTACCAGCACATCCACATCATAGTCAACCTTGTTCAGGTCGATGTGCTCCTGCAGCAGGCGGCTGTTGGAGTGCAGCAGGTCGGTCAGCTCGCAGGGAGCCTTCTGGCCCTTATTGGGGCCAATCTTGATTTCCTTGAAGCCGTCGGGGCGGTAGTCCGGATGATAGGCTTTCAGCAGCTCGTCCTTCTCCTGGGCGCTCATCCGGCGGGGCTCCATGCCCATACGCTGTGCCCGGGTGGCCTCCACCTTACGGATGGATTCCAGCATTGATTCTGTAAACATGGCGTCCCCTCCTTACTTCTCGATGTCCCGATGGTTGTACAGCTCTTCCATCTCGGTGATGGGCTTTTGCATGATGGCTTCAATCAGACCATCATAGGCCCCTTCTTTGATTTCCGCCACCCGCTTTTCCAGATGCTGGGATTTGGGGGCGATGTATTTGCCGGTGAGCCGCCGGGCCAGCAGCCCCACCATGGGGTGGGAAATTCCGGCGGGGCAGCGGACGGAGCAGCAGCCGCAGCCCACGCAGTCAAAGGACTCCTCGGCGCACTTTTCCAGCTCGCCCCGCTGGGCATAGGCGATGTACTGCATCACGTTCAGGCTCTGGGTACAGGCCTTGGAGCAGGCGTTGCAGCCGATGCAGGCGTAGATTTCCGGATACAGCTCCATCATCACCCGCTGGTCTGCCTTGAGACCTTCGATTTCATAGGTCCGCTTATCCGTGGGGAAGAAGGGGATGGAGGCCACATACATGCCCTCCTGCACCTGGGTCTGGCAGGCCAGGCAGGTTTTCAGCTCGTTCTTTCCCTTGATGCGGTAAATGGTGGCGCAGGCCCCGCAGAAGCCATGGCGGCAGCCACAGCCCCGGGTCAGGGTATATCCGGCGTATTCCATGGCCGTCATGATGGTCAAATCACCGGGCACGGAATATTTCTTGCCAAAGAAATAGACATTAACCATATTTTCCATATTCAGGCGTTCTCCTCTTAGTATTCGTTCGGCAGTGCGTCCACCTGGTCAAAGCGGAACACCGGCCCGTCCTTGCAGACGTATTTGGTGCCGATATTGCACCGGCCGCACTTGCCAATGCCGCATTTCATCCGCAGCTCCAGGGTGGTATAAACCTGCTCCTTGGAGAAGCCCATTTCTTCCAGGGCCTGCAGGCAGAATTTAATCATAATGGGGGGGCCGCAGAGCAGGGCGACCTTGTTGGTGTCGAAGCCCACCTCTTTCAGGTAGGCGGGGACGAAGCCCACATGACCCTCCCAGCCCTCCTGGGGGCGGTCAATGGTCATGTACACGTTGACATCCTTTGCCTTGGCCCACACCGTCTCCATTTCGTCCCGGCGCACCAGGTCGTCTGCCGACCGGGAGCCGTAGAGGATATCCACAGTGCCGTAATTGTCCCGGTTGTCCAGCACATAGTTGATAACACTGCGCAGGGGCGCCAGGCCGATGCCGCCGGCGATGAACAGCAGGTTCTTTCCCTTCAGCTCCGTCTCTACCGGGAAATGGTTGCCGTAGGGGCCCCGGATGAGAATCTCATCTCCCACCTGCAAGCTGTGGAGCTGATTGGTCAGCTCGCCGCAGCGCTTGATGGAAAATTCCTGATACTCCCGGTTGGTGGGGGAGGAGGTGATGGAGAACATGGCCTCGCTGACCCCGGGGAGGCACAGCATGGCGCATTGGCCGGGCAGATGCTCAAAGAGCTTGCCGCCCCCGGGGGCGTTGACCCGGAAGGTTTTCACATCCGGGGTTTCCTCCCGGATATCGGTGATGATGCCCACCTGGGGCACCAGCACGTCATGGGCAAAGCCGGGAAAGCAGGTGCATTCGTGCATCATTTTCCCTCCTTTTCAAAGGCCTTGATGACCTTGACAATATTCAGATGGCTGGGGCACTTGTCCACGCACCGGCCGCAGCCGACACAGGAGAACATCCCGTCGTAATTGGCGGGGAAATAGGCCAGCTTGTGCATAAAGCGCTGGCGGAACCGCTGCATCTGGCTGGTGCGGTTGTTCCCGGCGGCCATCATGGTGAAGTCGGAATACATGCAGCTGTCCCAGCAGCGGTAGCGCTGGACGCCGCTGCCGGTGTCGAAATCCTTGATGTCATAGCACTGGCAGGTGGGGCAGACGAAGGTGCAGGTGCCGCAGGCCAGGCAGGGGTGGTACAGCTCTTCCCAGATGGGAGAATCGAAATTCTTCCGGGCAGCCTCCGCCCCCCAGTTGGAAAGGCTCAGCTCCTTCAGGGGCAGCCGCTGGCAGATGGCGTGAATGCCGTCCTTTTCCCGGGCTACGGTCTCTTCGCCGCAGGGCTCCAGCAGGGCGGTCAGCTTGCCTGTCAGTGCGGTGCCCTTTTCGCTCTGGGGATTCCAGTACAGAAAATCCTCCGTCAGCCAGGTGGCCACGTCTCCCTCCGGGGCGGCGCAGTCGATGCCGAAGGTGCCGCAGAAGCAGGAGGCCTCCGGCTTCCCGCAGGCGAGGCTGACAATGGTTCCCATCTCCCGCCGGGCAGCGTAATAGGTGTCCACCGGGGCGGACAGGAATACCTTGTCCAGCACGGCCACAGCCCGGACGTCACAGGCCTTCATGCCCAGCACCACAAAGGGGGTATCCCGGTGCTTTTCCGGGGTGACGGAGAGCTTACCGGCATCCCTTTGGCAGGTGTAGAGGTTTTCGCTCTGGGGGAAGAATACATCCTTGGGGGATTTTACGGTTTTCAGAGTGTCCAGGTCGGGCTGGCATTCTGGGCTCCACAGGGCGTAGTTGGTTTTCCCGGCGGCTTTTACCGGCAGGAACAGGTCGCTCTCGGCGGCAATGGCCGCATAGAGCCCGGGAAGGTTTTCTCTTTGAATGCGAAACATTCCGTTACCCCCTTCCCACGCCGGGCTCGGCGTCGTCTGTACGGAAGCTGGTCAGGGGAGCTTTGCTTTCCAGGTCGGCTCCGGCCTGATAGTCGCCGTAGATGGTGTTGATATCCTTGATGAATTTGCGGTTGAACAGGTGCAGGGGAATTCCCTGGGGGCAGACCCGGCTGCACTCACCGCAGTCCGTGCAGCGCCCGGCCACATGGAAGGCACGAATCACATGGAACATCTTCTCTTCGAAGGAGGTGGTATTGGCCTTCTGGGCGGAGTCGAAAGCGGTGCTGTCGAATACGCACTTGCGGCAGGAGCAGGCAGGGCACACATTCCGGCAGGCGTTGCACCGGATGCACTTGGAGAGCTCCGCCTGGAAGAAGGCAAACCGCTCTTCCGGTGCCATGGCCTCCAGGGCAGTTACCTGGGCGAAGCGCTCTGCATCCACCGTGTCCTGGGATTCCCCCAGGAGCTCGTCGTATACCACGTGCTCTTTTCCCTTGCAGACGTGGCAGCGCTCCAGCATGGCCTCCTTATAGGAAATGTGCTTGGTGCCATACAGCGTCTCCACCGTAAGATTTTCGCTGTAATCGGGGTAGTCTGCCCCTTGGACGGAGAGAATGCCGTCGAAGGGAATTTTGTTCACCGTCAGCTTTCCCTTGCAGCCGATGCCGATGATGTAGGCCTTCTCCCGCTCCACCCGGTGCTCTCTAAGGAGCTGATTGTAGCTGTAGCTGTCGCAGGGTTTCAGGAAGACCAGGGTTTTGCCCTCCTTCTTCCCGGCCTCAATCAGATATTTGCTCAGGTTTGCGCCGCAGAAAGCATTGTAGAAGAGGCCATCCAGGCTCTCAGCGGTATCGAAAAAGGCGGGCTCCACGTCAAATTCCGTCTCGCCCTTCTTCCAGCCCAGCACACGGCTGACCTGACCGCTTTCCAGCAATGCCTTGGCGCGCTGTATCATTTCTTGCATCGCAAATCCCCCAATCTGACGCAGGGGCCGAGCCCATGCACCTTCTCCACAAAGGAGTTCATGGTTTCCGAGAACTTCACGCCTTCGGCGGCGGAGACCCACTCCACCCGTGTCCGGCCGCTTTCCACGCCCAGGTAATCCAGCATGGAGAACAGCAGCGTCATTCTCCGCCGGGCGTAGTAGTTGCCGGTGGAGTAGTGGCAGTCGCCGGGATGGCAGCCGCACAGAATCACGCCGTCTGCGCCCTTCTCAAAGGCCCGCAGAATAAACATGGGGTTTACCCGGCAGGAGCAGGGAACCTTGATGATTTTCACATCCGCAGGGTAGCTCAGGCGGCTGGAGCCGGCCAGGTCGGCACCTGCATAGCTGCACCAGTTGCAGCAGAATGCCACAATGGTGGGCTTCCAATTTTCGTTTACCGGCATATGGCATCCACCTCCGCAATGATTTGCCTGTTGCTGAAGCCCTGCAAATCCATGGCTCCGCTGGGGCAGGTGACAGTACAGGCACCGCAGCCCTGGCACAGGGCAGAGTTGACCACGGCAATGCGGCGCTCTTCCCGGACACCATGGTCGTTGATGAGCTTGGTTTCATAGGAAATGGCACCGTAGGGGCACACATTTGCACACTGGCTGCATCCGTTGCACCGCAGCTCGTCGGATTTTGCGGTGCAGGGATTGGTGGTCAGAGAGTCCTTGGCCAGCAGGCCGATAACCTTTACGGCTGCCGCACCTGCCTGGGCGACGGTTTCGGGGATGTCCTTGGGCCCCTGGCACACGCCGGAGAGGAACACACCCGCCGTGGGGGACTCCACAGGCCGGAGCTTGGGGTGGGCCTCGGTCAGGAAATTGTTGGTATCGATGGAGGCGGTGAGCATGGTGGCGATTTTCCGCACATCCTTGTTGGGCTCGATGGCTGTGGCCAGCACCACCATATCCGCCTTCTTCAGAATCTGCTTGTTTTCCAGCAGATCCACGCCCTGCACCAGCAGGCTTCCGTCCGGCTGGGGGGCGACCTTGCCCACCTGGCCCTTGATGTAGTTGACACCGTAGTCCTCCACGGCCCGGCGATAGAATTCATCGAAATTCTTACCCGGGGTGCGGACATCAATGTAGAACACCGTCACCTTGGTATCCGGGTACTTGTCCCGAATCAGCATGGCGTGCTTGGCGGTGTACATGCAGCAGATTTTGGAGCAGTAGGGCTTGCCCCGGCGGTCGCTGCACCGGCTGCCCACGCACTGGATGAAGACAATCTCCTTGGGGGCCTTGCCGTCGGAGAGCCGCTCCAGATGGCCCTTGGTGGGGCCGGCGGCGTTCATGATTCGCTCCAGCTCCAGGGAGGTGATAACATCCTTGCTTTCGTTATAGGCGTATTCGCCGTACTTATCCAGCGGGATGGTGTCAAAGCCGGTGGCCACTACAATGGCGCCGTATTCCCGGGTGATGATTGCATCCTTCTGGGTGTAGTCGATGGCCCCGGCCTGGCAGAATTTTTCGCAGATGCCGCATTTGCCGGTTTTCATTTTGATACAGGCGGTGGCATCAATTACCGGCACATTGGGGATGGCCTGGGCAAAGGGGGTATAGATGGCGCTGCGGGTATTCAGCCCCCGGTTAAACTCGTTGAGGGATTTTTTGGAGGGGCACTTTTCCTGGCACACGCCGCAGCCGGTGCACTTGTCCATGTCCACATACCGGGCCTTCTTGCGGATGTCCACGGTGAAGTTGCCCACAAAGCCGGAGACCTTCTCCACCTCGCTGTAGGTGAACAGAGTGATGTTTTCATGGGAGGCTGCATCCACCATCTTGGGGGTGAGGATACAGGCTGAGCAGTCCAGGGTGGGGAAGGTCTTGTCCAGCTGGGACATCCGCCCGCCGATGGAGGGCTCCTTCTCCACAATGTCCACCGGGAAGCCGGCCTCTGCAATGTCCAGGGCGGTCTGGATTCCGGCAATGCCGCCGCCGATTACCAGCGCTCGCTTGGTCACCTTGCTGGTGCCTGCCTGTAGGGGAGCATTGAGGTGCACCTTGGCCACGGCAGCCCGCATCAGGATGGCGGCCTTCTGGGTGGCCTCTTCCATGTTCTTATGAATCCAGGAGCAGTGCTCCCGGATGTTGGCAATCTCTACCAGGTAGGGGTTCAGTCCATTCTTTTCCGCACACTTGCGGAAGGTGGCCTCGTGCATCCGGGGGGAGCAGGAGCAGACCACCAGGCCGTCCAGCTGCTTTTCCCGGATGGCCTGGGCAATGCGGGATTGACCTGCCTCGGAGCACATATAGGGGTAATCCTCCGCATGCACCACGCCGGGCTCCCGGAGTGCCAGCTCCACGACTTTTTTTACGTCCACCGTGGCGGCAATATTGCTGCCGCAGTGGCAGACGAATACACCAATTCTGCGCATCTGTTACCTCCAATATTTCCGGAACGCACTCATCAGCAGCTGCTGGGGCATTTCCTCGTCCAGCAGGGTGGGAATTTCCTCTGCCGTCAGCCCCTGCTGTCCCCGCTGGCGAATCAGCAGCTGCCGGGCTGCATCAATCAGCCGGCCGGGCTGTACATCCCGGGGGCAGCGCTCAATGCAGGCAAAGCAGCTCAGGCATTTCCAAGCGGATTTGGACCAGGCCAGGCTTTCCACATCGTCATTGATTACGTAGGTGACGAACTGATGGGGCTTGATGTCCATCTCGTTGAAGCTGGGGCAGGAGGCGGAGCACTTTCCGCACTTCATGCACTTCAGGGGATTGACACCGCTGATTTCCTTGATGGCCTCTACGGAATTCATTTGTCCCCCTCCTTTACGCCCAAAGCCTGGGCAAGAAGCTCTGTAAAGTAGTAAACCGGCAGCGAGCCGTCCTTATTCAGGTTGTATTTGCACAGCGGGCAGGCGGTTACCAGGCACTCCGCCTGGAAGCCCTGGGCACTCTGGGCAATCCGGTGGCACATGCTCTTGGACATGTCGCCGTCCTTCAGGCTGATGTAGCCACCGCAGCATTCGTTGCGGTAGGGGTAGAGCACCGGCTCAGCGCCGAGGGCACGGATAAAGTCCTCCAGAATCCTGGGGTTTTCCGGGTCATCGAAGGCCAGTACAGAGCTGGGCCGCAGCAGAAGGCAGCCATAGTAGGCGCCAATCTTCCGGCCGGTCAGGGGGTTTACCACCTTCTTTTTCAGCTCATCAAAGCCAACCACATCCCGCAGCACCTCCAGATAGTGCAGCACCCGGGTTTCTCCCAGATAGGGCTCAGGCAGCTGCATATAGTTGTTGGCCCGGCTCTGCACGTCGGCATCGGTTTGCATGTCGTGGTTGACCCGCTTAAGCACATGGTAGCAGGCGGAGCACACGGCCACCAGATCCTGCCCCCGCTCCTTGGCGGCATTCAGCGCACGGACAGAGGGCAGCTTGCGGCCGATTTCGTCGTGCCCCAGGGGGTACACGCCGCCGCAGCACTGCCAGTCCGGCAGCTCTTCCAGCCCAAAGCCCAGCACTTCGGCGCAGCTTCTGGCGTAAGTGTCCAGGTCCTTTGCCTTGTTGCGCAGGGTGCAGCCGGGAAAATAACTGTATTTCATACCGTCCATCCTTAAATTTCGATACTGGCAATCACGCTCTTCAGGGCATCCGCACTGGCCCGGAGCTTCTGCTGTTCGTCATAGGTCAAATCCACAGGCACCTTGCCCTTTACGCCCTTGGGGCCGATGATGGTCATGGTGCTGATGCACACATCCTCGATGCCGTATTCGCCGTGCATCATGGAGGAGACGGTTGCCACGCTGTCATAGGCGGCCACCAGGGCGGAGAGAATCTTATTGACGGAGGCGGACACACCGTAGAAGGTGGCACCCTTCTTGGCGATGATATCGCCGCCGGACTTCTGCACATATTTCAGGGTCGCTTCCGGGTCGAGGGGGGCTTTTACCAGTCCCTTCTTAATCATCAGGTCCTCGTACTCCGACAGGCTGCACCCGGATACATCCGCCAGGGACCAGGGGATGAAGGAGGTGTCGCCGTGCTCGCCGTACACATAGGCGTGGATGTTCTTCTGGGCAACCTTGTAATTGGTGGACAGGCAGTAGCGCAGCCGTGCCGTATCCAGAATGGTGCCGGAACCGATAATCTGCTTCTCGGGGATGCCGGAGACCTTGGTAAATACATAGGTCATCACATCCACCGGGTTGCTGACGATGACATACAGCGCATTGGGGCAGACAGGGGCAATCTGGGTGGCGATATCCTTGATGATGTTCACATTGGTCTGGGCCAGGTCAATGCGGCTCTGGCCGGGCTTGCGGCCCATGCCGGAGGTAATCACAACGATGTCGGAATCCCGTGCATCCTCGTAATCGCCTGCGACTACGGTAATGGGCTCCCGGAAGCTGGCGCCCTGGACGATGTCCATTACCTCGCCCTCGGCCTTATCCTTGTTGATGTCAATCAGAACGATCTGGGATGCAATGGTCCCCAGGGAAAGGGTGTAGGCAATGGTGGAGCCTACGTTGCCGGCACCGATTACAGTGACTTTTCTGCTCATAATGATTGTCTCCTTTCAGATACAGCACCGGTTTGCCCGGTGACATTTTCTTAGTATGCCCGGCGGGATGGAATTTCTGCGCCCCTGCCAGAGCCTGCCGGGCGGCTGGATTTCGGAATGCTGCCCAGCGATTTATCGATAAAATTATACTTAAATGGATGCGAAAATGGAAATTGAATTATTGCATGGCAATTTCCCGCCTGTTGAATACCTGCTTGGATGAACTAGACAAAAAATTTAGAATAAGTTGGATATAACGCACAAAAAGCAGGAAGAGGGCTGGAAAAGGGGAAAAAGCAGCCATTCCATTTTGGAATGGCTGCAACAACTGAAAGGAATATCAATCAGGATAAGCCACTTGATTCCGCTGGAGGGACAGCTGGTCGATAAAGGCCCGGTCCAGTCGGCTGAACCGATATCCGGCCCGGGATATTAAGATATCCTCAAACTGGCAGTGGTTGGCGCAGGCGCATTTGCGCTGCACCAGGTGATTGCTTTTCAGTGCCTCCTCCGGCAGGGGAGAGGTCCAGATATAGGCCAGAGAATTCTGCCGCAGAAGGTCAAATTCCATGGCACGGTTGTAAATCAGAATCCGTTTTGCGTTTTTGGCAATGCCGGAGCTGGTCTTTGCCTCACTGTTGCGGATATAGGGCACCTTCTCGTCCCCATAGACAAGCTCAATGTAGGGCAAAAAGTCGGCGCAGCTCAGGCTCTCCTGGCGGGCCAGGGGATGGTCCTCCCGCATCAGGGCCACATAGTTCCCCTGCCATACGGTTTCATATTGCAGGTCCTTTTCGCAGATGCTTTTCAGGAAATAGTCCCGGTCTTCCACATGGCAGCGGATGATGCCCAGCACAAACAGTCCGTCGGCCACGCTGTCCAGCACCTTCATGGAGTTGTCCTCCAGAATGTCGATTTCCATATTGCCGCAGTGGTTAAAGGTGGGCATAAAATCCGCCACAGCCTGGGCGATATAACTGGCCCGAGGGATGGCCAGGCTGAACAGCTGGTGGGTGGAGTCCTGCCGCTGGAGTGCCTGCTCCATTTTCTGCACCTCGGAGGCAATCTTCCGGGCGTGGGCCAGAAATTCCGTCCCCCGGTGGGTGGGGACAACCCCTTTGGAGGTGCGGCGGAAGATGGGGAAGCCTACGGTCTCCTCCATGTCCTTGATGGCCTTGCTCAGCGTGGGCTGGCTCATGAATAGGTTGTTGGCTGCCTGGGTGATGGAGCCTGTTTTTTCCACCTCCAGGGCATAACGAAAATACTGGGTATTCACGGCAGCTTCTCCTTTATTTCAATCCATTACTTACATATATAGAATACAGCAAAACCGATATAAAATCAAGGGCTTATAGAGCCGCTTTTGGACAGTACCGATACAGGCGTTTCCTCACTTACCGGGTAAATTTTTGGGGGCAAACCGGCTGCCCGGGGATGCTTCATGGTGCCTTGCCGCCGATAATGAAAAAGGATGGAAATGCAGTGTGCACTTCCATCCCGAAATCCAAATATTATATTGATATTCTTAAATGACGACCTCTGCCGTCTCCACGGCCTGAGCCTCCTGCACCGGCTCCTCCTCTGCGGCGGTGGCTTCCGCCTCCCGGATTTGCTCCGGAATCCTGGAGGCCCAGGGACCGGCCCGGTAGAACAGTACGGAAATCACTGTGGCCACCGTCCAGCCAATGGGCCATGCACACCAGATGCCGGTGGCGCCCAGGGCGGTGGAGGACAGCACAAAGGCCAGAACCACCCGCAGAATCAGGTCGGTAAAGGTGGCCGCCATAAATTGCTTCATCAGCCCGGCCCCCCGCAGGATGCCGTCGGCCACCAGCTTGGCCGAAACAACAAAGTAGAACGGCGCCAGAATTTGCAGGAAGGTGATGCCGGTTTTCAGCGCCAGATCGGTGGGGTTGTCTAGGAAGAAGCCCATCAGGCCCCGGCCCCAGGTGAGATACAGCGCCGCCAGGGGCAGACACAGAATCCAAACCAGCTTCAGGGCGGCCCGGAAGCCATCCTGGATTCTATCCAGCTTCTGTGCCCCCAGATTCTGGGCGGCATAGTTGGAGACACCGTTGCCCAGGGTGGTGAAGGAGGTGATAACCAGGTTGTTCAGCTTCACTGCGGCGGAGTATCCGGCCATCACATCCGTGCCGAAGCCATTGATGACGCTTTGGATTAGAATGTTGCCCACGGAGATAAAGCTCTGCTGCAAAATGCTGGGAACGGCAATCACCGTCAGCCGCCGCAGCAGGGGGAAGGAGAAAAGCCGGCTCTTTCCGCTGCCGGGAATCTTCCTCAGCCGCAGAGCCACCGTTGTCAGAGCCAGCACACAGCTGACACCCTGGCACAGGAATGTGGCCCAGGCCACACCGGCCACCCCCATCTTAAAGGCGGTGACGAACAGAATATCCATCCCGATATTGGTCAGGGAGGATACCGCCAGGAACAGGAAGGGGGTCTTGCTGTCTCCCAGGGCGGAGAAAATGCCGGTGGAGATGTTATAGAAGAATACAAAGGGCAGACCCCATACATAAATATCCAAATACAGGGCGGAGTCCGCCAGTACCTCTTCCGGCGTATGAATCAGCTGCAGCAGCGAGTTGCAGCCGAAAATGCCCACCAGCATCAGCACCAGGCACAGCACACCGCTGGAAATCATGGCGGTGTTGACAGCGGTTTTCATATTGTCGTAATCCCGGGCTCCGAAGAGCTGGGACACAATCACCGAGCAGCCGATGTTGCAGCCAAAGGCGAAGGCAATGAAAATCAGGGTAATCTCATAGCTGTTGCCCACGGCGGCCAGGGCGTTCTGGCTGACGAACCGACCGGCCACCCAGCTATCCGCAATGTTATACAGCTGCTGGAAGAGGATGCTGCCAAACAGGGGCAGGCAGAACCGCCACAGCACGCTGGCAGGCTTGCCGGTGGTTAAGTCCTTATTCATGCTGCTGCGCCTCCTTGCCGGGGAAGGAGAAGAGCATTGCCGTATAGCACAGATAAACTCCCAGCAAATAGAGCACAAACACCCAGGAGGTGGGATGTGCCACCGCCTTGAGAATGCCGCCCATCAAAAAGGCCAGGCCCAGAACCAGCAGGGCAATCCGGTCATGCACCGGCTTCTTCGCCCGCCTCTGGGCCAGCCGGACAATCTCTGCCCCCACTGCCATGCACAGCAAAAACAAAATTGCAATTTCTGCTATCGAATTCATATTTATTTCCTCCATTCGTGTTGACTTCTCTTCGGCTGGTCATTATAATCCAAGGGGAACGATAAGTAAAATATCGTTTTGCCATGAATGTATATCATTCTGATATGGAGCTGCTGATGAATATCAACTACGAATATTACCGTGTTTTTTACTATGTTGCCAAATTCAAGAGCTTTACCCAGGCGGCGGATGCCCTGCTGAACAGCCAGCCCAATATCACCCGCACCATTCGGAATCTGGAGCGGGAGCTGGGCTGCACCCTGTTTCTCCGGACCAACCGGCAGGTGCACCTCACCGCCGAGGGAGAGGCGCTGTACCGCCATGTGGCGGTGGCGGTGGAGCAGCTGAATGCCGCAGAGGAGGAAATTGCCCAGGGGCAGGGCCTGGACGGGGGCATTTTGCGTATCGCCGCCACAGAGGTTGCCCTGCATACCGTGCTGCTTCCGGTGCTGAAGGTGTTCCGCAGCCGCTATCCCAGCGTTCATATCAAGCTGATGAACGATACCACCCCCGCCGCCATCCGGGATGTGGAGGCGGGGATGGCGGACTTGGCAGTGGTCACAGCCCCGGCGGCCATTCCCCAGACCCTTCGCACCGTCCCACTGGTGGAAATTCACGAGGTGGCCGTGGTGGGCTCTGCTCTGGCAAGCCTGGCCCGGGAGCCGGTGAAGCTGGCGCAGCTGGCAGATTATCCCATCATTTCCCTGGGGGAGCAAACCGGCACCTATGGGTTCTACACCCGGTTCTTTGCGGACCATCACCTCCTTTTTTCTCCGGATATCGAGGCCGCCACGGCGGACCAGATTCTGCCCATGGTCCGGGCAAACCTGGGCATCGGCTTTGTCCCCCTGCTGTTTCTGCTGGGGGAGGAGGTGGGCAGCACGGTTTTCCCCATCCGGCTGACGGAGAAAATTCCACCCCGGAAGATTTGCCTGCTCCGCTCCCAGCAGCATCCCCAGGGCCCGGCGGCCCGGGAGCTGGAGCGATTCCTTGTCCAGGCAGCGGCCCGGGGGGAGTGAGCCACATTGAATTTTGAAAATCCAGGGAGAGAAGAAAATGCAAATCAAGCAAATTGCGCCGGAGCTTATGACGGCTTCAGAGAAGCTGTCCCTTCTGGAGCTGTTCCGGGGATTTTATTCTACATATATGGACTGGCAGCACCTGCGCCGCCGCATTGGCGGAAGGGAATGCCGGCTCCTTTATGACGAAGAGACACTGGTAGGCTGCGCCCTGACGGATGCGGGCCGGGGCTGCCTGGATAATGCCTTGATTCTGACAGAGCTGGTGTATCTCTGGGAATACAACCAGGAGTCCCAAATCCACCGGATGCTTCGCACCGTGGCAGAGACGGCCGGACCCCATTATTCCTGCCTGCTGTTGGATGTCAGCCGTGAGCACGAGCTGAATTTGGAGTGCTACCGCCGCTTCGGCTTCCGGAATTCCATTCTGCCCAGCCCCAAGGGTGGAGAGAACATGGTGCTGCTGATGCAGCTGCCCCAGCCCCAGGGCAGGGAAGTGCCGAAAGAACCGTGATTTTGTGCTTGACTTTTTTCAGGCTGTGTGTTAGAATACCTTGGCAATCAAGTGAATATTTTCTTTTGATTCGGAGTGATACCCAAGTGGCCGAAGGGGCTCCCCTGCTAAGGGAGTAGGTGGTCAAAAGCCACGCGAGGGTTCAAATCCCTCTCACTCCGCCAAGGTGCCGGAAATAGCGTAAAATATGCTATTTCCGGTATTTTTAACGCAGTTATGTTCTGAATGCTTAAAATTCCTCAAGCAATGAGTTTCGCAAAATTTAGAAAAAAATAGGAATGAGTTTGCACGTTGCTATCTGCGTTGCTATCGTATTCCAAAACGAAATTACACGGAAGTTTCCACTATAATATGGGTGGATTTTAACTTTTTCCTATCATATGGCATTATATCGTGTACATAATTCGCATTTTTGCAAAATTCTCCCCGCTATGGCACTTCATTGTGCAATAGCGGGGAGATTAAATAATGTGGTTAGTTTGGGTTACTATATTCCATGGCCCGCTGGCTGTCATGTACGCCTTGGGTGGTGGGGTCTACTACTACCCCCAGGATAGCAAGCAGGGCGAATAGGGCGTTCACTACTGCCAGCAGCTTGTCCCCCATGTCCCCCAGGTTCAGGGTGAAGCCGAACAGGGCGGCAACGGTCTGCACCAGCAGCAGCCCCGCAGGGATGAATGCCAGCCAGAAATTTTTGTTCCGGATTCTCACTTTCCAGTTAATCATAGCTTTTCCTCCTCAATTTAATTCGGTTTGTGGTATCCTTCCAGGTCGCCAATCCGATGATTGATAACCTTAATCTGCTCCTCCACCACCGGGATGCGCCTTGCAAAATTGTTGTGCTCTCGCACCTCCCGGGTAAGCTCCTCCAGCTTGGTTTCCGTTACAGCCTGGCTTTTGCCGTTGGCCAGCATTACGCCAAGCAGGGTTATAGCACCTGTGATGACGGCGGAAATAATCGACTCCATCCCATGCCTCCTTACAAAACATCCATGTGTACATGGCTGCTGTCAATGGCATAGGTATAGGCAACCCCGGGCTGCTGCCGGACGATGGCCAGAATCTGGTTTGCAGTCATACCCGGGATGCAGAAATCCATAGCTTGTCCCAGCATGTGCCTTGATGTGGCCACGCCCTGAACAATCTGGTTGTGCTCCCTGCACCGCACCGTGGATGTGGGAATCATGGGCTTGCCCGCCGCCTTTCGAACGGAATCCGCCAGGCGCATTAGTTTTTCTTTTGGCTCCACCGGGAAACCCCCACACCGCCCGCAGGGGCAGCCAATGAAGGGGTCAGAACGCTTGAAATATTGAATATCATCCCAGAACGTCCCGCTTTTCTCCCCGCCGCTTTGCGCCTCCTGGCTGGGCTTCTCCACCTTGGCCGCTGTTCCGGCAATAGCTCCAATGAGCATTTTTGTGGTCTGCACCCCGGGGATGCCGTCAGCCGCAAGCCCATAATCTCCTTGAAATCTTTTCACGGCGGCCATGGTGTTGCCTCCGTTGGCTCCGTCAATCTCCCCCGGGTCATAGCCAAGGTAGGTGAGCAAGCACTGGATTTGTTTTATTGTCATCGCTATTCTCCCTTCATTTCCGCAAGAATTGCCTTGCACTCGGTGGCAGGGAAAGAGGTGTCGTAGATACGGAACTCCTCAATTGTGCCGGTAGCGTATTGCCCGAAAGAGCCATCCGGCATCCGCCGGGCAAACAGACACAGGGTATCTTCGGTAAATTTGCCCTCCAGTGGTGCGCCGTAGCCGTCCCAGCAGCCCCCATCAAAGGCGATTACATAGTTTCCACCATTGTTGGAAATTACACAGTAGTGACTTCCGTCTGTGGAGAAGTCGCCCCCTACCCACTCGAATAAGCCGCCGGATTTCAGCACAGAGAAACCCTTCCGGTTCCCCAGGCCGATATTGAACACCGGGGTACCGGAGATGTTCTCCACCCGCAGGTGAAGGCTGGTTTCCACTCCGGCGGTATCGTCCCGGGATTCAAAGATGGAATTGTAGTCTTCACTGCCGCCGATGCCGTCCTGGACTTTGACCGCAATGGTCCAGTCCTTTTTCCGGTCGTAGGGGGCCCAGCCGGTGTCGATGACCTTGTTACCAGTGGAGGTAACGGCATTTTTCAGCCGCCACAGCACCAGGCCGTGGGAATCCGTTACGTTCTCCTCATAGATTTTTTCCTCCGGCGGTTCTTCGCCACCGGTTCCGCCGCCGGTGGTGCCTGCCTCTGCCAGCCTGGCGGCAACCAGTTTGCCGATTGCCTTGTAGCCGTAGGCGCTGAAATGGAGCGACTCGAACTTGGGACTCCCATTTTCCAGAGTGCAGGCGCAGAGAATGGGAGCCTTCAGCAGGATTTCGTCCCCATTTGCGTAGCTGGATGTGTCGAAGTAATAGTGGGTCATATTGGCTAAGGACAGGCCGTGCAGGGGCAGCTCTCGATACAGATTCAGGACATGACATTTGCCGTCTGCGTCCGTCAGAGCGGCGGCTACCGCCTCGGCATCGGCTCCATGAAACTCCCGGGCCAGCAGCACCAGGTAGTCGCTATAGCCGCCGTATGCCACCATGCGTTTTACTTTGGCACAGAAATCCGACACGCCGGAGTGGCCACCGTTGGCCCCCATCCAGATTACGGCCATGCCGCTGCGGTAATGGGCCATGGCAAAGGTTGTCAGGGTGCTCCCAGCCGGAACCACGGTGGCGCTTCCGGCCTCAAGGCGGGTGAAATAGTAATTGCCATCCGAATCGTTCCGGCTGGAACCCCGGTGCAGGATGCCCCTCACCCCTGCGATGGTGCATGGGTTGATTCCCGCCTCCATAGGTTTCAGCGGTCTGGCAGTGCCGCCGGAGGCGGTAGGAATGCCGTCGGTTTTGTTGCCCACCGTCACAGGTGTGCACTCTGCTGGGATGGTGAACCCACCCACCACCATGGGGTCTGCTCCCTGTCGGGCCATAATGGTAATTACATCCTCACCCTGGCATCCCAGATTTACCGCTCGGTAGCCTGTCAGCTCCGCAGTGTAGGGGTGCAAGTTAAAGGAATTGAATACGCCATCCGTCAGCTTCAGGTTGGAGCCTTCACCCTGGGTCAGGGAGTCCCCCCAGCAGTATACCCGGGGAGCCAGGTCCGCAGATGCGCCGCCGGAGGAATTTTCCAGAGTGTGGATTTTCTCTTCTGCCTGGGCTATCCGCCGCAGAAGCTCGGCAAAAGTGGACAGAGCTTCCGGGCTGGATGGCTCATTTTCCACGCTCAGGTCCGCAGCGCAGAACGCATCCAGCGGAAAGCTGAGCAGCTTGCGGTTGTTGACAGATACTTTGATTTGCAGCGCATTCCATCCGGGAACGAACAGACCTTCGGTAGGGTAGAAAATTACGGAATTCCCGCTGACAGTGCAGCTGGTCTGGTAAGCAACTGCGGCCCTCCGGCCTCTGGCTCTGACGACAGCGGTAGCGTCAACAGGCAGGTCAAAATCCTGGATGGTAAGCGTGATGCCAACAGCATCAGAGCCGTACACAACGGAGATTGGCTCAATTCGGGGGCTTTTGGTCACATAAATATCACGGGTAATCATTCTGTCTGCTCCTCGCTGTCCGCTTGCTGCTGCAACCGGACAATAATCCTATCCAGCAGCTGCATTGACCCAAGCAACACATCCATGTTATTGCGAGTGGAGGTGATTTCCAGCGTGCCCAAAGAATCACGGATAATCTCCAGCTGTCTGATAGTTGTTTCCATTTCTATCATCTCCTTTATTCGACTGCAAAATCAACATCTGCATCATCCATATCAAAAGCAAAATTCTGTGCAGCAGCGCTGCCTTGCTGCACCAGGAAGGCCTTCGACGCCGCTTCTGCACTGGCGGGAATATGGGTGTAGTATCCAAATGTTTGGTCTATGGTTTCCTCTTTTGTGTACGGCGTGACTTTGACGGTCCCGCCGCCCTGATTGGGGGCTTTCGGTGTGAAGGTGAGCGTTGCACTTCCTGCGCCCGTGTCCACACCGGTGACGATTAGCTGGGACTTTCGGTAGCCATAGTACCAAGTCCGGTAAGTCGGGTCGCCGACAGGGGAGTACCTGCCGTTGGCATCCCGCTTGCATACGATGCCGGATAGCGAACCATCGTATCCGGACACTTTGTAAGTGACTGTGTATGCGGTGCTGTAGTCCTGGCTCTCCACCACAGAGCCGCCGACTGTGGATTTGACATGCATGGTGCCCAGTCCACCTGCGCCAAAGGTGTATATTGTGCTGCCGTCGGTACTCTGTGTTTTGTCTGGGTTACCTGTGGTTGTAACAATCTCCGGACTGCTGGCCTTTTTCAGCACTTTCTGTTTGCGGTCACCACCGGCTGTAATGACCTGCCGCAGTGATGCCCCGGCGGGCAGCTGCCCGGTATTGATTTCGTTTGACGTGGCCGCCCGCCACGCCCCGAGATTCACATTTTTATAATCCTTGCTACCCCGGCTTTCACCGGGGAGTAGACTGTACCAAAACCCGGCTCCAGATTCCTACCGTGCGGTCGTTGAACGCTCCCCTCATCAGGGCATCGCTGCTGATTCCCCCTAACACAGCCCTTAGCACCCCATATTCGCATATGAGACCTTTTTTTCAGCGTAGGCTATCCTGACGTTTCTTTCCGCTTTCGCCGCATTCACGCTCGGGCATTTCTCATCCCCACGTTGTAGCACGTCAGTCTCTACAGGGACGCCGCCTCTGCGGCTATTCCAGCAATTGAGTAGGTTTTTTTTCGCACCCGGCCTTTTTGGTGAGCCACCGGATACGCACCCCGGTTTTACCCGGCCAGCGCCGTATGCTGCTGGCCATCCGTTGAGGTGATTGATTGTCCTGTGATTTTCTTCCCGGCAATGTAAAAGCTGTCCTGCCCGACTTGCAGGCTATCTCGTGCAACAAGATTCCCTAAAACGGTCAACTGACCGTTGGACACGGATACATTACCAGATAGGTCGATACGCCCCTTCAGCTCCACAACATCGGCAGAGAGGGTTGCAACAGATTGACTGGTGGTCTCCAATTTGCTGCCAAGAGCGGTGACGGTGGACTTTTCTGCCTTCAAGGTAAGGCTTGCTTCGACATCCCCAACTCTGGAGGATATGGATGTCACCGAATCCTGCACCTGCGTAAACGCTTCGTCATAGGCATCAACAACCTCCCGGAATTCTTTGCTGCTGACCTTCTGTGTCAGCGAGGATTCCGCATCGCCAACCCGGGTGGACAGATTGGATACACCGGTATACAGCGTTTGCAGGCTGCCATCCAGCTCCTCCACGGTGGACTGCTCGGCTTTCAGTTTCAGGGCCGCTTCGGTCTGGCCGACTCGGGCAGTCAGCTCCGCCTGGGCGGTCAAAGCTGTAGTGACCTTCCCATCCAGGTCGGTGACGGTGTCCTGGTCCGCCTTCAGTAAGAGCTGGGTAGCGGCATCCTCCATGGCGGCTTCCAGGGTAATGACGTCTGCAACCAGTTTTGCTGCTGACGTAATTTCCCCGTCTGTGGTACCCTCCACCCACAAATCAAATGCCGACCGCTTGCCTGCGGCATCGGCGAAGATGGTGGTGTGGGCGTCAATCCACTTGCTGTCTTCCAGGTCAACGTATTTTACACTGGCCTTAATGCCGGCCTTTGCCACGTCCACATCTGCAACAAGACTCTTGATTTCTTCGGTTTTCTTCCTGGCTGCGGCAAGCGCCCTTCCGGCTGCACCCCCTGCTCCCCCTGCCCCGCCGCCGGAAGGATAGGGGTAGTTATGGGCGATTTCTTCTTCCGGCGGTGCATCCAGGTCGGCAGTGATGCCGCTAAAAAACTCGGCACGGTAGCTGAAAATCAGTCCCAGAGCGCAGGCATCACAAATCTGGAATGCCGGTTCCAGAATCGCATTTTCTGCGGAAAATGGCTGGTATTGATAACCTTGTACCTGGGATAAAATGCCGTCGGCCATCTCCTGCGTTGCCCAGGGGCAATCTACATTCAGAGCACGGCCCGGAGAGCCTGCAAGGAATTTGTTGCCGTCCATTTTATGGAGAATGACCTGGGTGATTGCGCTCAGCGAGTCTCCCTCAGAAACCCTCTGGGCCCGAAGAGGGAAATCTCCACGGTGGCTGCCCAGGGGCAGCAGGGTCAGCTTTCCGTCTTCGGCAATGGTCCAGTTCCCGCCGTAACCGGCGGCAATGTATCCCAGCAGCTCCCGGCATGTGTAGTCCGATGGTTCCGGGATAAGGAAGCCCTTGCCCAGCTCCTCGTCACATGGGATGTCCAGGAGCGTGCAAATTTCATCCAGCAGCTCTTTGTCGGGCTTCGGCCATGCACCGGTGGGAGTGTATGTCAGTTCCGCTTTCAGCATGGCATCATAGCCAGTCAGGTGCACGGTAGTACGCTGGCCGGAGTCCGTCAGTTCATGCTTTCTGGTGTCCAGCCAGTAGACACCTCGGCGCAGCCATTCTGATGCGGTGCCGTCTATCTCCGATACCACCCGGCTGTACAGCTCCATTTTGGATGTTACCGGGATTTCTGTCGCCGGGGACAGCATTTCTACTTCAATGTAGCTGCTGCACGCATTGCCTACGGAGGGGCATTCCTCTTTGAAAATTTCCAGCTCCACAGTGGTGGAGACGATGCTCTCCCAATCGTAGTCCACCCCGGAAATTCGAAGTTTGCTTTCCACATGATGCGCCTCGGCGATAATTCGGCGGTACAGGTCAGATACTTTTAACATCAATTACCTCCTTGCAGCGCAGCCGAATTCCCCCGGAGGAAAAATAATTTGCGTGCTGCACGCAGTTCCAGCATTCCAACGTCTTTTCCAGGTTGCAGTCCAGGCGAAAGGGCAGCTTCCGGAAGCCGGCATCCGGGTCGTCATACTCCACCATGATTGGGTCTTGCAGCAGTGCCCGGTAGTCCTCCGGCGTGGCCTCTCGGCTTAGCATCACAGAAAACTCAATAATGGGCCGTAACCGCTTCCCGAACTCATGCTCGGTGCCATCCTGGGTTGTTACGATTTTCTCATAGGTGATTTCATGAATAACCTTAAAGTCGGTGGTTACCGGGGCCATATTCTGCCCATTGATGGTCAGGTGTGCTTTAATCATCCCAGCGCCCTCGCTTTCCGGCGGTTGTACTGGTAACAGTACTGCCCGATTACCTTGCCGTCCAGCACATTCTGGATGGTGATGTTTACCGGAGCGGATTCTGCATTGCCGCCGCTTTGCAGCAGCTCCGCAAGGCGGCTGGTGTCGTTGGCGTTCAGCACGGTCTCACCACGGTGCAGCTGGGCTTTGTATCCATCGTATGGGACAGTGGGCAGACCGGCAGCGTGGCTTCCGTCTGTATCGTCACCGCCGAATCCGAAGAATCCGGCAATTCTGGCCCCGATGCCGGAAAACCAGTCTGTGATACTGGCCACCACACCCTCAACCCAGCTGCTGACGCCGGCCCAGACGGATTTCATGCCATCCCAGAGGCCGTTGAAAATCCTCTTGCCCAGGTCGGTAACAATGGATATCATTCCGGTAAAGTAGGCAACGATTCCTTCAAAGAAGCCGGCAATGTCTCCGTGGATAAGCGCCAGCACGCCATTGATGAGCCCTTGAATGGCGGCAAGGTAGGGCTCCAAATAGGGCTTTATAAAGTCGATTGCCGCCTGGATGAACGATGTCACTGCGGAAACGGCAACCCGGATTGCCTCCAGTACCGGCGTAAGAATCGGCATCAGAGCACCGGCAACGGCCTTGAAGACCTCCACAATCGGCGGCAGCGTAGCAGAGACGGCCGCCACCGTAGCGGAAACCGCTGTGCCAATGACCTCCAGTACCGGTTCCAGCAGCGGCAGCAGCGCCTCCACAACGGAGGTGAACACCTCCAGGATAGGCGGCAGAACCTTTGCAATCCTGTTTGTAAGAGAAACCACTGCGTTCCCGATTATTCCCAGCACCGGCTCAATCACAGGCAGCAGCGCATCGATGGTTTTGAAAATAACATCCAGCAGGGGAGGGAGCGCCTGCATGATGGCGTCCATTACCCGCATCACAACCGGCAGAATTTTCTTCATTGCCTGGCCAATGGTGTCCCGCACCCGGGGGATATTCTGCATCACCCATTCGAGGATTTCCTTGATGAATGGAAACAGGTCCACCATCACTGCCTGCCCCGCCGCCTTAACGCTGGCCGATACCTTGCTGAACATGTCGTTCATCTCTGCACCACTGCTGACGGCATCCGCACTCATTACCAGCCCCAGTGCGTGGGCCTCCTCCGTCATTTCCCGCAGTCCGTCCGTTCCGGCATTCAGCAGGGGCGTCAGCTTGTAGGCGCTTTCACCGAAGTAATCGATTGCAGTCTGGGTGCGTGTAGCCTCATCTTTGATGCTCATGATGTTCTGGAGCGCCTTGTCCATGCTGATGTCTTTCCCGGCCAGCTTTTTGGCGGCCTCTTCCATGACGCTCATTTCCACGCCGCAGAGCCCGGCGGCATATGCCAGTTCCTGATACCGCTCCGCCGTCAGCCCCATCCGCTGACTGCCCTTGTCAATGACGTCTAGGTCGGATGCCGCCCCTTTTGCCGCCGCTACCATTGCCGTTCCCACGGCTGTAGCGGCAGCGGTAAGGCCTGCGGCCCACTTCCCGGCAGTTTTCAGGCCCTCGCTCAGCTTTTTTCCCAGACCATTGGCCGCCTTGGCACTTTCGGCGACCTTCTTGCCCATTTTTTCGGCCCCTTCTCCGGTCTTCGCAATGCTCTTGTTTGCTTCGGCAGAGTCCACCATGATGGAGCCGAAGAGCTTAAATATTTCCATGATGTCCTCCGTTCAGAATTCTTTCGGTGTCTGCCAGCAGTGCTGCCTCACTCAGGAACTGCGGCGGCTGTAGGGATTGCTTGAATTCCTCAAACCCCATAGCAAACTGTGCTCCGGCAACCCAGCGCTGCCAGAGCTTTTCCTCCGTCTCCTGCTCCATGGCATATTGCAGCAGTTCAAGAGCTTCCGGCGGCTCCATAGCCAGAATGGAGCCGCCGTATCTCCGGTACGCCAGGTCGGCTAGTTCTTCCCAATCATACCGGAGACAGCCTTGAAAAAAGCCGGCAGCCCAGGGTCCCGGGCAAGCGTGTCCAAATTGGACACAAGGGCCGCCAGCGGCAGCGCCTCCACCTCCTCCGGAGAGATTTCAAATGGCCGGGCCAGCAGCGCATAAACCTCCTTTTCGGCCCCCTCTTCCGTGAAGGCGTCCACCATATCCAGCAGCATGTCCACCCCCACGCTTTCCACGTCCGGGGTCGCCTCCTGCTGGGAAAGTGCCAGCATGGTCTCCTTCAGCTTTGCCCGCAGCCCGGCTTTTTTCACGGCCCGGGCGGCGGCGAATACATCAGCGGTAGTCAGTCCTCGCATATCAGGCCGCCTCCACTTCGGGATAGAAGATATCAAAGGGGGGCTTGTCCAGGTTATCCAGGTCATAATGCCCGGTGATGGTCAGCGCCGCCGTGCTCTCGCTCTTGTCGGCAAAGGTCAGGCTCAACCCGTTGGTGGCAAGCGCATTGTATACAACGATGATGATGGGCTTCTTGCTTCCGCTCAGGCGGCCCACCCATGCCACGTTATCCAGGTAGTCCGTCTCCTGGATTTCGTCGTTGGGGGTAATCTGGGTGTATCCGGTGGGAGCCGTAGCCGCCTTTTTGGTAGCGGCGGCCAGGGCCATGGCCATCACATCGGCGGTCATTTCCTTCACATTGGCCGTCATGGTTACAACCCACTCGTCCAGCACCTCCAGCCCCTTCACTGCGCCCCGTTTTCCATCCGCCTCAATCTGGCGGATGGTGGGCACGGCGGAAAAGCTGCCGCCCCCTGCGGTCATGCCGATGATGCCGCTCTTGTTGCCGTCATAATCCTTGTTGATGTCATAGTTCTTGATGAACACGCCTGCATCCAGCTGGAGATGCTTTGCACTCTCGCTGTTCAGGCCGGTATATCTGGGCATAGGTTAGCTCCTTTCGTATAGGTAAAGGTCAAACGTGCAGCGGTAGCGCACCGTGTGCCCATCGCCGCCGTCAATTCGGTTGCGGTTTTCCCTGTAAAGGTAGTAAGCAAAGTTTTTAAGAAGCGAGAACGAACCGTCAAGTCCCCCAATGATTTGGGTAGAGGCCGCTTCCATTGCATCGCTGTCACTGGCTGGGCCATACACATTGATTTCCAGTTCACTGTGCCTCCGGCAGTCAGCATCGGGCAAATCTCGGAGGGAGAAGTCAATCACCCTTGGTTTTCTGCTATATTCTCCTGAGTGAACAACCTCGAAAGTGTGGGCTGCCTCAACGCAGAGGAGAATCTGCGAACGGATAGCTTCTCGCAGCTCCTTGTCACAAATCATCGTCGCCGCCTCCTCTGGCCAGCAGCTGCTCCACTGCTGCCTCATCGTAACTGATGGCACTAAGATACTGGGCCTCAATTTTGCGAATCATCGGTATGCTGTCATAGGTTGTGTTCCGCAGAATGCCTAGTTTCTCTATGGGCTTCGCCTGACCGGTAGCTCCTTTGGGGCCGGGGACACCGGCCTTGCCGGAGCTGCGTCCGTAGCAGACTGCGCTACCCAGTTCTTGGGCAATACCATACCAGGAACCATGCCGGATGCCTACCTGCAAATCACATTCCCTGGAGCGGGCCCAATAGGAGAAGGATGCCTTTTTCAGCATAGTGGAAACTCGTTTGCTGGGATTGTGAGCAAAACCACGCAGGGTTCGCTTTGCCTTGAGATTACACTCTCTGGCAATGTATTTTCCCACATCTCTCAAAGCAGCCAAGGTAAGCTCCCGTATGCTGTATTGCACCCGGTCAACAGAGGAAATAAACTCCACTCTGTTCTGTCCGCTCTTTTGACTGAATTTTACAACACTGGGTGGCAGCGCCATCCTACACCATCCCTTCCAGGTCCCGTGTTCGCTCCAGGGTCAGCTCCAGCTTCAGCCCATGCTGGAAGGTCCGCAGCACCTTGAACACATCGCCGTCCACCACGGCGAAGTTCTCCCCCTGGTAGTCCCTTGCCTCCGGGATGTCCGCCATGATTTCGGGATTTCTCCCAATCTGCATGGCGGCATAGGCCTCCCGGATGCCCACACTGCGCCGCCGGCAGAAAATCAGCCGGTCGGACGCAATCGTTGCCTTCTGGGTGCCGCTGCTGTCCGTGCGGTACTCCACCCGCAGCAGCCGCAGCGCTCTGGAGTCATCCATGCCGGTCCTCCTTCAGCCCATAGCCGCTGGTACTCATCAGTCGGGTCACCTTGTCCTTGTAGATGCGCTCCCAGCGGTCAGCCTGGTCATTCTCGCCGTATTTCCACTTGCAGTATGCAATAACACAGAAGCGTATCTGCGGGTCCTCAGAGTCCTCAGTGCCCTCCGGGACAATGCCCAGGTCCCCCAGCTCCCGGAGGCAGTCGGCAATCAGCAGCGCAATTTCTTGGTCAAACAGACTGGTGGTTGTCCGCAGTGCCAGCCGTACTAGCTCAAGCATGGCCTAGTCTCCTTTTCCGTCAGATTAGCCGGTAGCCCCGTTGCAGAGCTGTGCAAAGGCAAAGGGAGCCACAACGACAGAAGCAAGCAGCTCCTTGCCCACGATTTTTACCAGTCCCTGTTCTGCCATTGTGACCTCGTCGATTACAATGTTCACACTGTCTCCGGCGGGGAAATTCGCCTGGGTGCCCTCGGCCAGACCGCCCACAATGGCAAAACACTTCCCGCCCTTTGCATCGGCGAAAGTGGGCAGAGAGTTGTTGAAGAGGGGAGTGCAGCCCTCAAACACATCCACGGCATAGCCATTGGCGTACTGCACTTCCTTGAATGCGGCATAGCTGGCCTTGTTCATGATGATTACAGGGTTTGCAACCTCGTCGCTCAGCTTTCCGATGGCTGCGGCAACGGTGGTTGCCGCCAGCTTGGTTACCGACAGCTTTGCAACGGCGGGGGCCGTGTCGGTGGATGCTTCGGGGGATGCCACGATTTTGGCAACCAGGTTGTTGGCCGCCTTCTTGGCAATCTTCTGGGCCAGCCCGTTGAGCACATAGTCCAGAAACGCCTCTCCGGTCAGCGCCATGGCCTCGTCAGAAACGGTAATCCATTTCGTGATGGTTGCAGGGACCATGGTCACCACACCCAGCGTGTTCTCACCCTCAGCGGGAGCAGCCGCACCCTCTGCGTGGGTAATGGCTTCACTGGCAGACTTCTCAAAGCCAATCTTCAGGTTGCCGGGAACATAGGTCTTGGGAACCAGGCTCATGATAGGCTCGTTGTCCCAGGCATGCCGGATTCTGTCCTCCACCATGGAAGGCACAGGAACGGTGCCGCCGGTGGCGTTGCCGGTGAGCATGGCACGGCACTCGGCATCTTCGCCGGTTTTCAGGTAGTTGGCATAGGCGTTGATGTAGGCGGGGGAGTTGCGGACTTCATCGTGCATGGCAGGAGCCTCCTTTTCCTTGCTTCTGCGGATTTCCGCCGCATCGGCAGGGGAGACGGCACTGCGCAGCGCAGCCTCCTTTTCTGCCTTCTTGCGGATTTCCGCTTCTTCGTTGTTCAGCTTCCGGACTTCCTCAGTCAGACCGTCGATGTCCAGGTTTTCAGCGCCGGAGTCCAGCAGAGAGCGGATTTCGGCCTTGCGGTTCAGAATTTCGTCAATTCTCATGTTCATACCTCCAGTAAAAGTTCCAGTTTTTTTCTCTTATATTCGCTTCTGCGCCGCTCAAGCAACTCCTGCTTGATATCCCGAATCACTCCGTCCGTGAAACTGCGGGCAGAAATTTCAGTCGCATCGTTCGCAGGAATCGATACGGCGGAAACGTCAAACAGCTTTTTGATTTTGGTAATGGTGCGTAGCACCGTGGTAATGCCGGTCTCCCGGTTTTCTGTAATTTCCCGCTTGTCCTCATCCACAAGGAAGCCAAAACTCATGCGGTCTGTATATCCGCCGGATATTTCATCATACAGCCCACGGCCAAGCTCCGTGCCGCCCAGATTCGCCCGGATGTGCAGCCCTTTGGTATCGGCGGTCAGCTCCAGCGTCCCATTCCGGGTTCGGGCCATTACCCGGCCCTCGTGGTTGTACTGCATAATCACATCCGTCATGTCGCAGTCATCAAAGGCGTGCATGTCGATTTTTTCAAAAACCCGGTAATCGCCCCAGTCGTAGAGCAGATATTCCTCCCCGAACACGGTGGCATACCCCTCAACAAAGCGCTCATCCGGCGGGCCCCCGGCACGCAGGGAAATGCGCCCGGGGGCGATGCCCCGGAACTCCCGCCCTTCCTTCAATTTTTCTGCCAGAAGGTCACTCATTTTCTCCATCCTCCTTGTTGTTGTCCTTGCCGCTTACCTTGTCGGCGGCATTGTGGTATTCGCCCCGGATAATGTATTCCTGTCCCTGGCCATCCGGCAGGGGAGGCAGGTTCCATATTTCCCGGATTTCGTCCCGGTTCAGGATGCCCCGGTCGGTCAGCTGGGCGCTGACCTGGAGCTTCTCGGAATTGCTCATGTAGGCCAGCCGGTTTGCGGTGGCCGTAACCAGTCCGTTGCCGCTCAGCTCTCCGCACATCTGCATCATCCGTGTAAAGACTTCGGAAAACTCAATGGCAAAGGATTCCACGGTGGTTTCGTAAAAGGCCGTCCATTTGTCGCCGTAGGCACAGCCCTGAAGCACATCCATGTTGTTGCCGTAGTAGTTAAAAACATTGTCCCGGATGATTTTCAGCGTGTCCGCATCCGCCACATAGGGCTTGGAGGACACCTGCTGGATATTGCTGTATGTGGAAGGGAATAGCAGTAGCCCACCCTTGCCGGGGGCAAAGGCGGCATCGTTAAACTGGTTTTGCTCCTTCTTCAGGTCGTCGGAAAAGGTCAGATTGCCCATCTGGGCCATAAAGCGATAGGTAGCGGCGCTTTTCACTGCCTCTGTGATGCCCTGATTTTGCACGGTAATCATCTGCATGGTGGTGTTCAGCGCATCGTTGCTTTCGCCGAACATATCGTTACGGTACTGGAACCGCCGCATAACGCCGATTTTCCAGACCGGCTGCTGCATCACATGTCCGTCCCGGAACTCAAAGGCCAGCCACGGCGCATCCTCTACGCTTACCAGACGGCACCGGGAAGGGAGTACGGCGTATAGTTCAACCACCCGCCCCATGCCGTCCATCACCGGCGCAATGAAAACCGTGTTGTCGGTGTAGTAGATGGTCGCCAGCCGATACAGGAACTGGCTCCAGGTCTGAAATGCATTCGGCTGTTGGAGCCGCTTTTGCAGGAATGCAGCACCATGCCCTGTGAACTCCACCCGCAGCTTGGAGATGTGGGTGGCGTTGGAGTTGATGACGGCCCGAATCAGTTCGTTCTCATACAGCTGCCCATTCCACGATGTAAACACAGGGTCATAGCCTGTCAGCATTTTATAGCCGCCCTGCACCTGGGCGGACTTTGGCTTTTTGCCAAAGATTTTTTCAAATAGTCCCATGATTTACCTCCCCACGTTTTGCAGGGCCTGTCCAATCTGCCCATACCATTTTTGCCGTACACACATGGCATCCAGCAGCGCCGCCATGCCATCTATCCGTGTACGCTTTCCGGTTTTCACCAGCCGTACCCGATGGCTGTCCGCCTCCAGCTTCAGGGCGCTGTTCAGCATGTGTGCAGCCAGTAGGTCGTTGTCTCCAATATGGATTTTCCCATCCTTCAGCAGCCCCTCGAACTCCCGGATAACCGGGGTCAGGTTCGTCCCCTGGAACACGTCGTCCATGTGGAAGCCGGCCTGCTGCATGTCTTCCACCAGGTATTGGGCACAGTAGCGGTCATAGCCGATTTGCAGCGGCAGCAGCTCATAGCGCCGCACGATATCCACAAACCACTGGTAGCAGTCACGGTAGTTGACCCGGTTCTCGCCGGAGAGGGACAGAACCCCCTTTTGGCGGAAGATGTCATAGGGGACACCGTCATCCGCTTCCGCATCATGCAGCCGCTTCTCCGGCATAAAAAACCGGCTGAATACATACAGCTCGCCGCCCTTCTCCACAACGATGCAGCAACTGGTAAGGTCGGTGGTCTGCGACAGGTCAATGCCGCCCACGCAGTAGCAGCGGGCGAAGTCTTCCAGTCGCAGGGCATCCCCTCTGGCCTTTTCTACATCCTGCGCCCGCAGCCAGCCGGAAACGGAGTTTTGCTTGATGTTGCAGTATTTGACCAAAAACTCCTTGCGCTTGGACAGGCTGCCTTCGGCAATGTTGATTTCTTCCAGCAGATAATCCACGGAAACAGAAACCCCCATGTTTGGGTTTGACTTGCGCAGCTCGTTGATGTCGTTCCACTTTTCGATGTCGTCGATGGTATACAGGAACGGAGCAAGCCGGGTTTCCTTGGAGCTTCCCAGCAGCACCGCTGTGCTGCGCATGAAAAGCTCGTCAAAGGCTCCGTCGTTCTCATAACCGGCCGTGCTGATACTTAGAAGCACCGGCTGCCGCCGGGCGCCCAGGGAGCTTTTCAGAACCTCGTAGAATTTAAGGCCGCCGTCCCCAACCCAGGAGGCAATCTCATCACACACCCCGAAAGATACGTTCAGGCCGTCACTTTTCTTGGCATTGAATGCAATCGGTTTCAGGCTGGTGTTACTGGCTTCGATGTAGATGTCAGAGCGCCGCTTCTTGGCAAGCGCCTCCAGCTCCGGCTCCTTCGTAATCATCTGGAAGGCGGCATCGTAGCAAAGACCCGCCTGGTCCAGCTTCGGGGCGGCATAGTAGATTCGTGCGCCATACTCGCCGTCGGCATAGGCGCAGTAGGCAGACAGGGCAGACGCCAGCAGGGTTTTGCCGTTCTTTCGCCCGATAACCAGCACCACCTCTCGGAAGCGCCGGTCTCCGTTGTCGTCCAGGATGCCGAAAACCACGGCAATAAACGCCTTCTGCCATAGCTCCAGCTTGATGCGCCGGGGCGCAAGCCGCCCCTCATGATGGCGGCAGAAGGTCTCCACAAACTGGATAACCTTTTCCGCCCGTTTGGCGGAATAGACGTACACACCGCTTTCCAGCCGCTGCACCACCAGCGCATACCAAGCCTGTATCCAATGACCGGCCACAATGGTGCCGTCCTTCAGCCCCTGATAGTAGGCAAGAATGTAATTAGTCATATGCGTTCACCAATGCGGCCAGCCCGGAGGTCTTGCTTTCCGGAGGCAGCATCTCCTTCAGGGCACCAATGACGTTGTGGTAATTTTTAATCATGGCGTTGTATGCCTGCACTTCGGAGGTTATCTTCCGCCCGTTCTGGTTGGCACCGTTGCGGTACTCCTCCACCGTCCCGTTGGCGTTGATGGCAGCCTGCAATTCTTCCAGCGTAGCCTTCATAAAAGCTGCGTTCTGAATCAGCGGCGAAACAAGTTTTATCTGATTTTCCGGAAGATTTTCATACAATTTCCGCAGCTTCTTCTCCTCGCGCGTAATATTGAGTTCCTTTTCCGTTTTCCTCACATTTACACCCCCTCCCGCCCCTGCAACCCAGTTTTTCGGAAGTCCGCCCCTCGGTCTCCCTAGGGGGTCAAAAAATGAAAAATTACTGGGGGAGTTCAGGCGCTGTGGTCAGTCGTCGATAATTGTCAAATTGCCATCGGCACCAAAGCGAAAACGACGTTGACGGTGAGCGTGATGCTCAGCGTTGTGGCAGTCCTGGCACAGGAGCTCCAGGTTACCTGGATTCAGTGATACAGCCGGGTCGTTGACGTTCTCATCCGTCAGGTGAACACGGTGGTGCACCACCTTGCCCGGCTTGTAGATTCCGGAAGCCAGGCACCGCATACACAAGCCATCACAGCTTCGGACGAAGTTTGCCCGGCAGCGCTTCCAAGCGGGACTTTTGTAAAATTCTTTCTGGTTCATGGCAAATAAAAAAGAGGCCAGAAATCAACAGCACCGCAATGGTGCTGCTGACCTCTGGCCTCTGGCGTTTAACGCTCTGGGCTCTGGGTTCTTCTGAACTGTTTAATTTCTTATATCATCGCACATTTTCCCGACGTTGTCAATCACAGATTATAAATTCTACACATCCCCTCAAATATAATACCTCCCCCCAAGCCAAAGGGTTTCCTACCCTTTTCCTTTTTTCCTGCGGCGTTTCAAATTCGGGACCGGCAGCAAATATTCATACATTACAAACCGGGAGTATACTGTCTCAATAATTTCTTTGCTCAGCACCTCGGAACCCAGCGGCGGTTCAATGCTGCCTTCGTCCCGGATTAAGGCGGATGCCTCTGCCTTTGGCACGGAGCAGGAGCGGGTGTGGAACCAGCAGTGCTGCCCCAGCTTCCTGCTGCTGGCGTTCCCCATGGCGTATTTTGCAATTGCAACGGGGTTGACGTTTTTCTCCTTGGTGAACCAGTCTCGGCCCGATACCCATTTTGTGTCAGTATACAAATAGTGGTGGTCACAGTCTCCAATGCTCCAACAGGCCAGGGCGTCCTCCAGCAGGATGCCGTCAACAATCATGTGGATATGCCACCGGCCCTGCTCTCCGATGTCGGGCCAGTATACAGCCTTTAGAATGGTTCCTCGTTTTTTGGCCCAATACTGCAAACGCTTGATGTAGTTCTTCATCTGCTGGATGCACCAGGCTCTGTATTGGCTGCCACGTTCGAAGGAAGGATAGTGTTCACTGTCAAACGTTGGGGTCAGGTAAACAGCCGTTGGAGAATCCATGAAGTTCTCTGCAATGATAGCGGTCAGCTTGGCACGACTGTTCCTAGAATTTAGCTCCTGCTGGGCCTTGCTGGAATGCTGGGATTTCTCCCGCCGTGCCTGCGGGCAGTCACTTTTTCTCACGGTGTCATATGCAATTACCTTGACATAGCGCCCGGCTCTCAACGTTTTACTGCGCTTCATGCAATCACCTCAAAATAAAAAGAGCCCTACACAATTCCTAAGAACAGTGTAGGGCTCTGAACGTTTAGTTTCTGGCCTCTAATTGTGAGAACGAAGCAAGACCGTTTTCCACGTCGATAAGAAATTCGCATTTGCATGTAGAGCAGTATACAACAATCTGCTTTCCCTTGGTTCCCTTCGTCACTCGTAGCAGCCGCTTATTGCGATGGCACCGGGGACAGATTAGGAATCCGTTCTCAATTTTCAAAATACCAGAGTTTCCCGATTTTGTCAAGCCTGTATCCTTTCTCGCCGTTGGCGCTGCCGAAAGATTTTATTGCAGCGGGCGCTGCAGAACTTTGAGTGCCTTGGCGGCAGCGGCGCACCGCAGGTAATGCAAATCTTTGCAGGCGCTGCTGCCACATAAACCGGCCTTCCCAGGTTGTGGCCGAATTTGGAGATATACTTCCCATAGGTCATACCCCGCAAATCCGCTTGCCGCCGGTCATAGCAGCACCGGCAAATTCCGTCGCTGCGCACATCCTCGGTGCCCAGGCAGATTTTGCAGCTTCTCATGTGTCTGCCTCCCCGGGAGTAAAGGGGAAATATTTTGTGATGCTGACGATTTTGTCTAGCACGATTCCGAACCCTCCAATCCTCTTGCTAGAATCTATTTATTTATTACACATTTTTACACAAATTCTTCTTGACATTATACACAAAAGTGTGTATAATAGTAAATGAAAGGGGGAGAGAGATTGCATCCCAGGACGAAGACAATCAAGGAGTTGGAAAGTCTCGGATTTGTTTTCCAGCGGCATGGTGCAAACCATGACATCTACCGGAATCCGGAAACAAGAGTTTCAATTCCAGTCAAGCGGCACGATTTCAACGAAAACGATGCACGCTACATCCTCAAGGAGGCCAGGCAGAGCCGGAAATAATCCGGTTCTGCGGGCCCTCCCGCCTCTCTCCCTCTTTCACCTTCTGAATAAAATTGACAACAAGGAGTGAAAAATATGGTTTATATCTACACCGCTACCATCCACGAAGAAGACGGAACTTTCTATGCCGCCGTGCCGGATATTCCCGGCTGCATCACCACCGGCCACAGCCTTTCCGATGCCATCGACCAGATTACAGACGCACTGTCCGCCTGCCTGTGCTCCATGGAAGACAACGATGACTCAATCGCTCCGCCCTCTGAGCAGTGCGACATTCCCCATGAGCCTACCGATGTATGCACCCTGGTGCGGGTGGATACGATTGCTTACCGTTCCTTGACAGATACCAGAGCCGTTCGGAAGAATGTTTCCATCCCCGCCTGGATGGCAACCAGAGCGGATAAACTGGGCATCAATTGTTCCAAGGTGTTGCAGGATGCCCTTCGGCAGCAGCTTGCCTGACAGTCCTCATTTTCCCCCGGGATTTTTCCCGGGGGCTTTTTATTCCCCGGGGGCATCCTCCGGCTCCGGTATCCAGTGAGTGACCAGAAGGTCAGCACCGGGCAGACCGTTCCATTTCTGGCCACCCCACCACAGGCGGCAGTAGATGCCGTTGCGCATTTCCGGCTCAAACACCCGACAGACGCACCAGCAAGGGTTCTCCGGGTGCCCGGTCTTCCAGCCTGTGTCCATTTTGGACACGGAAGCAGTCCGCTCCGTGCTTTCGTCCCGCAGCAGCTTCCCTGCAAACGCCCGGAGGGTGGCAACCATTACGGCATCGGCAAACTCTGTGATGCTGGCGTTGACACTTACGTCACCCGCCGCAATGTCGATGCGAGTGGCTGTAAAGCCGAAACGCAGGGAATCATTCCAGTGGCCTATAGCTTGCTTCCCCTGCTCCTTGAACGCATCGATTACATCCTTGCGGTAAACGGCATCCCGGAGGCGGTGCTTGAGGGATTCGGGCATATGCTTGCAGGCGTATTTCCCGGCCAGACGCACAAGGGCTTTCACTCGGTCTGCTTCCTGCTGGTACCGTTTGGCCACCTCCGGCGGGACAATGGCAGACAGCGCCGTCCGCTGCTCCTGCTCCGGCTTCCGGGCCATCTCATAGGCGGCGGAGGCGTTGAGCTTGCCCGCTTCCATCAGCTGCCTTCCCTCGGGAATCAGCTGGGTGTTGGTGGTGTGCATACGGCTCACCTCATTGCGGCTGACCCCCAGGACAGAGGCCATATACTGGCTCATGTTCTTGGGCACCTGTTTCCCCACTGCCTTCCTGGCCTCCAGAATTTGCCGCAGCTCCGCCTCCTGCCGGTGCAGGTCGGCGGTGGACATTTGCCGGTTGTTGGCATTTGCCATCAGCAGCATTGTTTGCTCGTCCAGGCTGTCCATCATCGGCACTTCATAGGCGGGGATGCTTCGGAAATTTTCGTCCTCCTTTGCCAGCAGTCGATAGGCACTTAGTCGCCGGTGGCCGTCAATGCAGCGGTAAGTGTCGCCGTCCACCCGTACCACCCGCACGGGATGCAGCAGCCCCACCGTGCGGATGTTTTCGGCAAGCTGTTCAATTCCCTGGATGGAATAAAAGTTCTTCTCGTTGTCCTCTATCTGCTCAATGGGAATGTTTGTCAGTGTGTAAGTCATGTTGAAACCTCCTAAAGCTGCAAGGCTTACCAGCCCCAAAGAATCCGTTGCAGCCAGCCGGGGAGGGGAAGGGAGACGGTTGCCCGGATAATTGCAAACCGAATTGCTTCCCGGCTTAGCCACAGCGCAACAAACAGGGTGGCGCAAATCAAAATGGCCAGAATGATTTTTCGCTTCGTAACCGCATCACCTCCTATTGCTCGAATGGAACTTCCGTGTCCATGGAAATCTGCTGGAATCCGCTGCCTTCCGGCCGGGGCTGTGCCCGCTGGCGGCCATAGTCTACGCCGGCCAGTGGCTTGTCTCCTTTGCCGATGTAAGAAAAATGCTGAATCGGGCCTTCAAAGCACAAGCGGGTGGTGCGGCACTCGCCCTCCTTGTTTTTGGCGATAATCAGTTCCCGCTCACCCGGGCAGCTCTCCTGCTGATGCAGGAAAACCACGGCATCTGCATCCTGCTCCAGCTGGCCGGAACTGCGCAAATCCTCCAGCGTGGGGCGGGAACCCTTTGTCCGGTTCAGCTGGCACAGAGCCAGGCAGAATATTTTCATGCTTTGGCACATGGTGTGGAGCTGCTTGGAGATGTTCGATACCTGCGCATATTCGTCTTTGCCGGGGTCTGAGATGATTTGCAGATAGTCCACAATAACGATTTGGTGCCGCTGGGCCAGGGCAAAGGCCTGGATTTCGGCAACCGTTTTTCCTGCGGCGCTGATAAGGTCAATGGGGGCCTCCGCAATGCGGGCGGCAACGGCGCTGACGGCTTTCAGCTCCTGACTGCTCAGGCCGCTGCGCTTTACCGCATCCAGGGGAACTCTGGCACAGGCGGAAATCATGCGGTTGGTCAGCTTCTCCCGGCTGGTTTCGCAGCTGTAGAAGCCCACCCGATAGCCGCCCACCGCCGCCCAATAGATGGCGGCCTCCAGGGCAAAAGCACTTTTTCCGGAGGAAGGCCGCCCGCCAAGCAAGCAGAAATCGCCGAATTCCATGGCAAGCTGTCCGTTCAGCTGCCCCAGGAACCAGGGGAGATATTCCACCTTTTTGTTGTACCGGCCAAAGAAGTTTTTCAGCGCTTCTGCCATCGTCCAGCTTTCCATTCCCTTGCCCAGCTGGATGCGGGCGCAGTTGCGGACGATTTCGGCGGCCTCGGCAGAGGACGTAACGTCCGCAAGGCTTTTGCCGATATCACGGTATCGGGCTATCCGGCTGCGCTCCCGGCAGATATCCGCATAGTACCGGATGTTGCTGGCAGTGGGAGTAATCTGCATCAGCTGCACCACGTATTCCCGGCACTCGGCCCCACCCCCCAGGGCATCCACCACACATACAGGGTCAACCGGCTTGCCGGACAAATACTTGTCCCGGATGATGGTAAAAATACTTTGATTTACGTCCTGAAAGTCTGCTTCTTCCAGGGAGAACACTACGGAGCCCACCGCCCGCTGGTCTATCAGGCAGCTGCCAAGTACGCTTTGTTGCGCCATTGTCCATGCTTCATCCTGCATTTTGGCACCTCCTCAAAAATAGTCCGGTGCTGCTGCGGCAGCGGCGGATATACCGTATTCCTGCCCGGCCCAGTTCCAGAAGTCCGGCTCCGTCCGGGCGTCAATGGGATATACCTCTTCCCAGTTGTGGGTGATGGCACTGCGGAGCATATAGCGCATTCGTGCCACGGCCTCGGTGGGCCCGACACCCTCCGGGACATTCCGCACCAACTTGTTGGCCTGCATGGATACGGCCCGAATGGTCAGAAACGGCTTGCCCTTCGCCTTGCGGCTTTCAACGAAGGCGAAGAAATCGGCAATCAGAGCGGTGGTTGCCTCCCGCTCCCAGCACAGATTCACCGCCCAGCGGGAAATCCAGCCGCTGATTTCCTCCTCGGTGGCCTGGGCTTTCGCCCTGGCCTTCTTGTTCTTTTTGTTATTTATATTATTATTACATATAATATGTACCTCCGCATTTTTGCGGAGGTTGATGCCCCCAACCTCCGCAGAATTGCGGGGGTTGGAAAAGTCCACTCCGGCAATGAAAATTTTGCGGATGCCACGGCCACCGTCTCCGCCCTCAATGCGGATGGCTCCCGCCGCTTCCAGCGCTTTCAGCCGCCGGGCAACGGTGTCCTCGGACACGCCGCCCAAGTACTTTTGCAGTGTGGCGTTTCGGGGAAAGGCGTATCCCCGGCTGTCTGCCATGCAGCTGAGCAGCCCATAGAGCATCTTCTGGCTCTCGGTGATGTCGTGCCGGAAGAAAAAGGCGGTGGGAAAAACCGTGTACATGGAGAATTGTTCCGGCTTTGGATTGTCTCCTGCCACGGCTACCCCTCCCCGCCGCCGGCTACCAGCGCCAGCGCAACCCACATGACCAGGGTCAGAGCGGCCCCATGCCAAATGCTCCCGAATACCCGCCAGGACAGCCCCAGGAGCAGCAGAGAGTAAATGGACGTCAGGAGATACAGTGCTCTTTTCATAGAAAATCATCCCTCCTAAAAAATTGCCGATTTTCACGGCACGGATTCCGGGAGCGGCGCACGGGGCGCATCCGTCGTGGCTCATCGTAACGTTGGAGAGAAACGCCGCACAGCGTAAGCGGCGTTGGAGCGGCAGGGGGGGACTTGAACCCCGTCTATGTCACAGGCAGCGATGCGCACTAGATTCAGCGCCGCCTGCGCCCCACCCGGGGCCGCCGCAGATTTGCATGACGGGGGCAACCCCGCCATGCACGGAAACTACATGGTGACAACAACTTTGCCGGTGGCAATTTCCTCCTCCAGCGCAGCACAGAGATAAGACTGTACCGTCCGTCTGGCAGACAGACGCCACATACCTCCGTCCGCTTCCACAAAAGAAATAGCCCGTTCGCTTACCCGGATGAGGAAGGAAGACTCCGGCTGGTCTACCTCCATGAACGTGCGGTAAGGCCGCAGATTGACAATGGGACGGATAGTAGCGTTGTCCTGGAGGGAAATGCCTCGCTGCGTCACCACGGAGGTGGCGATACCGTTGTCATTTAGGGTCACCTTACTGCCGCTGGTAATGCTGCTTAACAGCTGGAGAGCGTAATCTAAGTCTGGGGTGTGCTGGAAGCGGGTACGCAGCGCTATAATAGCTTCCTCAAAGCCCATGTTCACTTTCTCGCTCCATCCGGGCACATCCGTTGCAGTAGCGCTGTAAAGGTATGTACGAAGCTGCTGGGCTTCTTCCTGGGGCGAGGTGAAGCAGGTCACTTTTGTTGGGGTATCCACCGAAATAAAGAGCTTATCCACCAGGTCTATGGCCTCCTGCTGCACAAACGTCACCAGCGCCGCCAGGCTGGACAGGCTGATGGGCTGAATCATGTCGGGGGAGTTGCGGATTTCCAAAAAGTCATCTCCGTTTTTTGCGATGACGTAGGTGTGCTCGTCTTTGGAGATAATCAGCGGCTTGGACATTTCCTGGATTTTTTCGATTGCTTCTTTCAGCATAATAAGCCTCCTTATGAAATTTTTATAAGATTCAATGTAGCGGGGGATTCGCTCTCTGCTCCGTCTATGGACATCTGGCCGGGCACTTGTGGCATCATCTCCACCACCTGAACCTCGCCTGTGGTTTCTTCGCCGGCTACCCACAGGCTCGTCCGGGCGGGAACCATGGGTGCAAGCGCACTTTTCACGGCAAATTGCACCAAAATGTTTGTACGGTCATCGTCCGGGGAGAGCTCTAATGTCAGGGTCAGCTTCCGTTTTTGGGTTGCTTTGGTGTTGGGGTCCAGGATGTTGGCAATGACCTTTGCCATCTCCACATCCACCCGCTCCTCGAAAGCACCCCGTGCCATTTGCAGGATGGACTTTGTCTCTTTGCGTTCCAAGTTGTTACCTCCTTCTAAAGTGTTGCCCGCCTTTCCGGGCTGTCAGAAATGGTGTGCGCAGGGTAGCCCCGCCGGGCTGGGGGCAGCGTCGAGGCGGCTTCCTGCGACACCCCCGCAGAGCAGAGGTGTTTCGGCCGGATGCCAACCGGCCATCATCAGGCAGGAAAAGGAGAGGAATGGCTCAGGAGCCCGGGCGAGGGCTCCCACGAACGCACCGGTTCCGGTGCGCCCGCTTTAGAAGGGTTTCATTTCGGGCGGGGCAAGAGGGTCCCCCGCTCGTGGCAGCCCTCGCCCGGCTTACCGGAGGCGGCTTGTCTCCGCCTTCCGCCGCTCCTCGAAGAGCAGCATCCGCCCGATGATTTCGGCCACCTCCTGTAGGTGCTCCAGCCGTACAATTCCGTCTGCATCCACAATGTCGCAGAATTGACGCAGGCGCAGCTTTTCGTAATCAGTCATCCGAAACCTCCAGCCCCAGAAACCGCAGCATCGGAATCCGGGGAATCTTCACCCGGCTGCCCATGATGACCACCGGGAAACCCAGAGTTCCGTTGTGGGCCGCCATGCGGATGGTCTGCGGGGAGGAACCCAGTACAATGCTGGCCTCCTCCGGTGTAAGTAGCACCTTGTCGGATTCCAAAAGTTCTTCAATTGGCATAGTGTCTCCTTCCTTTCATGGTTCTTGATTTTTGTTAATAAGCGGAAATTGCATTGAACGGGCACTTCACTGTTCACTGCTTCTTTTCCTCCTTTTCCTGCTCCTGCCCGGCGGCACCCTTGCCCAGGGCGTAGCCACTGCGCAGCCCTTCGAAAAACGCTTCCCACTGGATGGGGTTCACAGGGAGCCCCTGACGGATGGCATCTGCCATCAGGATTGCTTCAGACATTCTTGACCCTCCTTTGTGTTGTTATGTATCGTAAACACAATATATCACATCGGAAATGCGCTGTCAATACTAAAAACAAAATTCAAGAGCAAAAATTCTTTTACATATGTATTGACAACACTACATGGAGTTGATACTATAAGTGAGGAGGTGATTTAATGATTGGAGACAATATTAAAAAAATCCGGGAGGCCTACGGCTGCACCCAGGAAGAATTTGCCGCAAAGCTCGGAACAACTCGCTCCGTAATTACAAATTTGGAGTATTCCAAACTCCAAAGTCCAGAAAAGAAAATGCCCTTGTTCCGTCTGATTTCAGAAAAATTCAATGTTCCCCTGGACTGGATTCTGGCGGACGACCCCGGCCCTGTACCTATGCCGGAGTTGGACGAAGCTCAGCGAGAAGTGGCAAAAATCGGAGAGATTGTTAAATCTGAAGACCCTTTTTTTCAGGCTTTCCTCCGGTGGTATGGGCAGCGCACCAAGGCAGAACGCCAGGATATCTGCAAATACGTCCTGGATTTTGCAGAAAAGCTCAAAGAAGCCCAAAAATAAAATACGCCCAGCCGAGACAGCCCCGGCTGGGCGATTTTTTCGGTTGGCCAGTTCTTCCTAAGCGGCGATGCGCTATTGGTCAACATACAATTTGCTATATTTTGTACGACTTGTCGAATATTCGTGCTTCCCTTTTATGCAGGTGTGTGCTAAAATGAGAAAAACGGCAGGAAGGGGAGTTTTATGAGCATAAGCTACGAAATGAGAATAAATGGTGAGGTATACGTCAAAACCGGAGGCAAACGGGACAAAGGGAAAAGTCTTTTGGCGTTCCCAAAAGATTGCACTGTGATTGACATTGAAACCACCGGCCTTGACCCTCAGTGGGACGAAATCATTGAGCTTGCCGCCCTGCGGGTGCGCAGTGGGCAGGTTGTAGACCGGTTTACCAGCCTTGTCCACCCGGAATGCAAAATAGACAGATTCATTACGGATTTGACCGGCATCACCAACGAAGCGGTTGCCGATGCTCCGTATATCATTGAAATTTTGCCACAATACCTGGATTTCATCGGGACGGACATTGTTGTGGGGCATAACGTCCACTTCGATGTAAATTTTGTTTATGACGCAGCAGTGCGTTGCCTTGATAAAAAATTTCAAAATGATGTTGTAGACACCATGCGCCTGGCCCGACACGTTTTGCCGGAGCTAGGCTCTCACTGTTTGGCCAATGTTGCAGCTGCACTGGGTGTCCATCAGAATGGGGAGCACCGCTCCCTTGTGGACTGTGAGACAACTTATGCCGTCTTGGCTGCCCTGGAAGCCACCGGCTTCGACTGCTCCGCTGCCACTGCAAAGCATAGCCGGGAAGTAAGAGCTGCGGATATCGCTGCGGCGGAAGGTAAGGCGCAACCAGATAATCCCCTATATGGCAAGGTGTGCGTCTTTACTGGTGCTCTAAGCATCCCTCGCAGGGAGGCTATGCAGGCCGTTGCTGACATTGGCGGCATCTGTGGTGACAGTGTCACAAAGAAAACCAACTTCCTGATTCTTGGGAACAATGATTATTGCGCATCTATCAAGGACGGAAAGAGCGCCAAGCAAAAAAAGGCGGAAGCCTTGGTTCTCAAGGGACAGGATTTGCAGATTCTTTCAGAGGCGGTTTTCTTTGATATGCTGGGAACTGTTTAGTGCCGGCGCATCTGAGTAGAACGTCAACATGTCTGCATGTGCATCTTGCGCTTTTGCAGAAAAGCCCAAAGAAACCTAGGAACAAAAACAAGCCCAGCCGAGACAGCCCCGGCTGGGCTTGGTTTTTGAAGATTAAGGTGCAAAAATGGAAGGCCCGATTTGCTCAAATCCCCATCTGGCTTTTCAGCGCATCCTGAAGCACCTGGGAAAAATTGATACCGTACTCCACGGCAGCTGCGTTCAGCCAGGCCGGAAGCGTTACCGTGCGGTTAACTGACCGATTGTTCATCCGGTCACGTACCGCCGGCATAAACACATCCACCATCACAATCACGCCGCCTTTCTCCGGATGCAGCGCATGCACGGGTGTTGGTTCCGGAATTGCTTCGCCATCCTGCTCCATTCCATACAGATGCAGTCCCAGAGCTTCTTTCGCATTGCGAAATGCTTCCTCCTGGTCATGGGCGCAGGGCAGACAGCCGGGGAGGTCAGGGAACTCAATGGAAATTCCGTCTTCCTCGAAGTAGAAGAAAGCGAGAAAGGTGTACATATTTTTCATGCAAACTGACTCCTTTCATGTTTCCTCGCCCTTAACAATGACAATATAATGCATACTATTATGTTCGTCAATAGACAAATACAAATGTTTTTATATTTGTTTTCGGCACGAAAAACCCAGCCCATCATATTTGGGCGCTATGGGCAGCACAAGTTAAGTGTCCCCGCCTGATGCAAGGAATCCCCGCAGGAAGGAATAAATCCACATCAGCTCATTCACGTCTGCCTGGTGCAGCAGCCGTAATATCAAACGAATTATTGTATCTGTGTCCATTTCTGTGCCTCATTTCTTTCTCTACTGCGACGTTTTTTGCTTTCCTTTTGTATTCCAAATCTTATTTTATAGGATGTAAAATAAATGGCAAGCCCCATCTGTGGGAAAACCGTCCCATCGGTGGGAAAACCAGGGAAATGAGGTAAAATCAATGGATACAGAACGAATTATCGCAGAAGCAAAGCGCCAGCACCTCAGTGTCCGGGAGCTGGCAGAGCGCAGCGGCGTCTCCAAGAGTACCCTCTACCGCATCCGGAATCACCAGGTAACGCCGGACACCGCCACCATGCAGCTGCTGGCAGAGGCATTGAGGATTGCACCCCAAAAGGAAATGCCAAAACAACGTATTTGGATTTATATTGACTTTTATTCGGTGCAATGCTATAAAAGAATTGGATATGTCCAAATTGGACACGGAAGGAGGCACGGCGGTGGCTTGCGTCAAATGCGGAAGAGATGACCTTCCGGCAGGGGCGCTGTTTTGCCCCTGGTGCGGCAAAAAACAAGCAACCACGCAGGTGAAAACTCGCCAGCGTGGCAATGGAGAGGGGAGCGTCCACCGCTACCGGGGCGGTTGGAGAGCCCAGATTACCGTCGGATATAAGTGCATCAATGGCCACTCCCAGGCCATCCGGCGGAGCAAGGCGGGGTTTAAGACCAAGAAAGAGGCCATCGAATACCTGCCTCAGCTTCGTAGCGGCCCCACATCCCGCCAGATTCCCACATTGCAGAAGCTCTGGGAGGAATACAAGATAGGGGAGTACACAAAGCTCAGCGCCTCCCGGCAGGAAAAATACCGAATCGCCTGGCCACGATTGGAGCCTATCTCTGAGGCCAGAATAGACCTGCTGACGACAGCCGATTTGCAGCAGGTGGTGAATGAGAAAACGAAAACCTACTATCCGGCCCGGGATATGCGGGACTTGCTCAGCCTCCTGTACCAGATTGCTATGGCCAATCAGTTTGTCACAGTCAATCTGGCCGACTTCATCACCCTGCCGGATTTGACGGAAAAGCAGCAGGACGCATTCACGGCAACCGAAATTTCCGCCCTCTGGAAGGACTACGACAACGGAAACCTGTGGACGGGCTACATTCTTCTCATGTGCTATTCCGGCATGATGCCCGGTGAGCTTATGGGCTGCCAGAAATCCCAGATAGACCTTCAGGCCCGCACCATCACCGGCGCTGGCCTGAAGACGAAAGCCAGGGAACAGAAGCCCATCGTCCTTGCAAATGAAATTGTCCCTGTTGTGGAGCGGCTTATGGCCGGCACCAGCGGAGACAAGCTCATCCGCATCAACAAGGATAATTTCTACCGGGTCTATTACGACACGCTGCTGCGTGCCGGCGTCCGCCGCCTTCCGCCCTACGATTGCCGCCATACCACAGCAACCGTTCTGGCCGATGCGGCCATCCCAATGCCGGTCCTCAAAGAAATCATGCGCCACGCCTCCGGCCGGACTACAGAACGCTACATCCACGAAAAGCCAGACAAACTCCTGGCCGCCGTAGACGCCATGCCAGCCCACTCCGAAGCCCCGGAATAGTAACACACAGCTGCTATCAAAAAGTGAAATAAAGAATTCTGAAAGCGCACTATATGCTTAATACGTGAAAAAACAACAATAATACAAACTTTCTAAAACAACAGAATGCCCCTGCTAAGGGAGTAGGTGGTCAAAAGCCATGCGAGGGTTCAAATCCCTCTCACTCCGCCAAGGTTGTGCCGCCAGGAGCATCTGCTTTCTGGCGGCTTTCCGTTTGTCCTCCCTGTGCAGTTGCCGCCTGGTTTTGCAAAGACGGGATTTGAAAAATTAGTCCTTGACAAATTCCGCCGACGGTGATAGAATACGCAAGGATTGAGCGGCAGCTCCAATCGATATGGGCGAGTGGTGGAATTGGTAGACTCGCTAGATTCAGGTTCTAGTGTTCACTGCGGACGTGCGGGTTCAAGTCCCGCCTCGCCCACCAAAGGCCAGACTTCCAAGTGAGGTCTGGCCTTTTTTACTACATAAACACCGGGCGGGGGGGCGAGGTTATGAAGTTTGCGTTGGCAGCCTATGAATCACGGGATAACGATGTGGCATATAACATCAGCCAAATCGAAAAGGCCTGCATTCGTTCCGGTGATGCGGAGGTTATCTGCTTTGGCGAGGCGTTTCTGCAAGGCTTCTGCGCAGTTACCTCCTGCTATGAAAAAGACATAGACATGGCGGTTGCGTCCGATGGCGCAGTTATGGGCAGGGTAAAGCGGCTGACGACGCAATATGGAAAAGCGCTGATGCTGGGCTACATAGAAAAGGATGGCTGTGATATCTATTCCTCCTATGCCCTGATAGACAATGGAGAAATTGTCCATAATTACCGAAGAATTACAAAAAACTGGAAGGAATATACAAAAACCAACCGGCATTACAGGGAAGGCTCCGATTCCGGTTCCTTTGCGTTCCGGGGGAGGGAGCTGAACATTGCCTTATGCGGCGATATGTGGATTTCCCCCGAGCGATTCCGGACGAATGGCGTTTTGATATGGCCGGTATATGTTAATTTTGCCCTGGATGATTCTGAGGCAGGGGCATATGCAAAACAATCGGCAATCGCCTCGGACAATGTCCTGCTGGTCAACTCCCTGTCTTCCAATCCTCTGAGCAGAGGGGGCGCATTCCATTTCGTAAAAGGAATGGTTGCTGAGAAAATCCCCCTGGATTATGAGGATATATTGTATGTAGACATACTGTAAGACGGCTTCCGGGGTGAAGCCGGTTTCCGTTTATTCTATCTGTACAGGAGGCTCTCAATGGTATACCCACAGTATTACACCGCCTACGACCACCGCTACTGTCAGGTGCACAGCCGGAATCTCCGGTGGGCCAGCCAAGAGCCCTCTGCCATTGTGGAGGATACCCTGCGGCGCTTCGGGATTGGAAAAGGTGCCAGTCTCCTGGAAATCGGCTGCGGGGAGGGAAGGGATGCCTGCCATCTGCTGGCCCGGGGCTATGGGCTATTGGCGACAGATGTCTCGCCGGAGGCAATCTCCTTCTGCCGGAAGCAGATGCCGGAGGCCGCCGACTGCTTCCGGGTGCTGGACTGTGTGGCGGGACAGTTAGACGGTGCCTTTGATTTTATCTACGCCGTGGCTGTTTTGCATATGCTGGTTTCGGATGCCCATCGGGATAGCTTCTATACCTTTATCCGCAGCCATTTGAAGCCCGGCGGCATTGCCCTGATTGGCACCATGGGAGACGGTACCGTGGAGCGGGAAAGCGATATCAGCACCGCCTTTACCCTCCAACCCCGCACTCACTGGCAGACGGGAGCGGTTCTGCAAATCGCCGGAACCTCCTGCCGCATGGTGGGATTTCCCACCTTTAACCGGGAAATCCGGCAAAACGGCCTGGAAATCCTGGAAGAGGGCATCACCGCAGTAGAGCCGGATTTTCCGCAAATGATGTATGCGGTAGTTCGCAGCAGAGAATAGCACCCTTTATAAAGGTATCCCCCTGCACCGGCAGGGGGTAATATTTTGTCACGAAAATTCAAGTAAGCGCTTGATTTACTTTTGGAGCTCTGCTATACTAATCCTGTCAATAAGAATCATGCGGAACAAAAGATACGGAGGATGGGCCTTGCGAGAAGAAAAGAAACAGGAAAAGCGAAATGAAATCATTGGAGTCTGCCTGGACTGCTTCGTGGAAAAGGGGCTCACCGCCGTTACTACCAAGGACCTTTGTACCGCCGCCAATTTGCAAAACGGCGGCATCTACTATTATTTCACATCGAAAGAGGAAATCGTGCTGGCCTGTGCCGAGGCGGCCATCAATCGCATTGAAGAGGGTGCCTTCGACATTGTCTTCAATGACCTCAGCGACATCAAGGGCATGATGGAGCGCCTGCGGGTCCGGGCGGAAAGAATGTCTCCTACCATGCGCTTCCTGGTCAGCGTCAGTGTATCCCGGGAATACAGCGAAAAGGTGAAGCCCTCGCTGATTCGTCTGGCGGCAAGATACCCCTACTACACCAGCAGAATCGCAGAGATTCTGGGCTGCTCCTCCGAGGAAGTGGAGCCGTTTGTGCATCTGTCCATTCTTGCCTTCAATAACTATATGATTTTTGCCGAGCGGGCACTGTTTGAGCCGCAAATTGCAGCGGCGCAGAAGGAGCTGCTCCGGCTTGCCGGAAAGCGGAAAAAGGAGGCGAAGCAGGCACAGCCGCCGGTTCCGGACAATTTATAAAATATCTTACAAGGAGAGGTTATGATGAAAAAGTTTGTTGCGATGCTATTGTCCCTGGTGCTTCTGCTTTCCTGCGGGGCCGGTTTCCGCTGCGCTGCGGAGCAGCCGCTGGATACGGACCAGGTGTGGGAGCTGGTTGGCAAGGCATACATCTACGCCTTCCCCCTGGCACTCACCGATGCCACCAAGACGCTGTCCACCAACACCGACGGAAGTCTGACCGGGCGGGCACCCATCAATCAGTTCAACCATGTGAAAAAACTGGCGGATGCCGCCTTCCGCACGGTGGTCACCCCCAATGTGGACACCATTTACTCCCAGGCCTGGATGGATTTGCGGGCGGAGCCTATGATCTATGTCCATCCGGAGACGGACAGGTTCTGCAATATGCAGCTGCTGGATGCCTGGACCAACACCGCCGCCTTGATTGACCAGCCGGGGGTTTATGCCATTACCACGCCGGAGTGGCAGGGGACGCTGCCCCAGGGTGTCACTCGGGTGGATGTGCCCACTGCCACAGTCTGGGCCATTATTCGGACGGTGCTTTCCGGAACGGAGGATTTGCCCAACGTGTATGCCATCCAGGAGCAGATGCAGCTGCTTCCCCTGTCCGCCTATGTGCAGGGTGGAATCTACACCGCTCCTCAGGGAACCTATTCCCCGGAAAATGAGTTTGTCCCTGTCAACAAGGTGCTTTCCATGTCCCCGGTGGAATTTTTCAACACAGTCAATGCACTGATGCAGGAAAACAAGCCCGCCCCGGAGGATGCGCCACTGCTGGAAGAGATCTCCGCCATCGGCGTGGGGCCGGGACTGGCCTTTGATGCATCCATTCTGGGGGGAGATGCCGCCGAGCGCTGGGTGCAGATGCTTCAGTCGCTGCGGGCCACCCTTGCCGCTGAGGGTGTCAACTACTCTCACAAGCTGGGACAGTGGACATACTACGGCAGACCCATTGGCGATTTCGGCACCGCCTATCATTACCGTGCCATGGTGGCCCTGGTGGGGCTGGGTGCCAACACCGTTGACGTGGCAATCTATCCCAAGACAGACGCGGACATAACCGGCGAGACGCTCACCGGAGAAAAGACCTATACCCTCCATTTTGAAACATTGCCGCCGGTACTGGAGGGAGGCTTCTGGTCCATTACCGCCTACAACGAGGAGAATTTCCTGATAGACAATCCCATCAACCGCTACTGCATCAATGACCGCTCCGATTTCCAGCGGAATGAGGACGGCACCCTGGACATTGTGCTATCCAAGGAGGTCCCGGAGAATACCTCCAACTGGCTGCCTGTTTCCGACGGTCAGTTCCACCTGTTCATGCGGATTTATTTGCCGGATATGGCTGCACTGGACGATTGGCAGCCTCCGGTCATCCGGCAGCAATAAGAAAGGGCACATGCGAATATGAAACGAATTTTTGGTCTGCTGCTGTCGGCGGCGCTGCTGCTGACCTGCATCCCCTGCATCCGGGCGCAAGCTGACCTGGGACTGACCGCTGAAGTCAAGCCTGCCACCACCCATACCGCCCAGGCCAATGCCGCCATGTATGACCGGCTGGATTTTGACGACCGGCGGGAAGCGGAGAATGCCACCCAGGGACTGATTGACGCACCGGAAACCCTGGAGCTAAAGGACGAGGACGGAAAGATTCTGTGGAGCCAGGCTGCCTACGCCTTTTTGGACGACTATGAAACGGCTCCGGACAGCGTCAATCCCAGCCTGTGGGAGAATACCAAAAACAACCACGCCTATGGTCTGTTTGAAGTAGTCCCGGGCATTTACCAGGTGCGGGGCTATGATATGGCGAACCTCACCGTGGTCAAGGGCGACACCGGCTGGATTGTCTTCGACACCCTGATGAGTGTGGAGTGCAGCCAGGCTGCCATGCAGCTGATTGAGAAGAATCTGGGCTCCTTCCCGGTGAAGGCGGTCATCATCTCCCATTCCCATGCAGACCATTTCGGCGGCATTGCCGGTGTAATGGACGCTCAGGACAAGGCGGATGAAACCCTGTCCATCCAGGAGCAGCTGGACAGCGGCAAGATTCCCGTGATTACCCCGGTGGGCTTTACCGAGCATTCCATGAAGGAAAACGTCTATGCCGGCAAGGGCATGGGCCGCCGCAGCAATTACCAGTACGGCATTCTGCTGACCCCCGGCGTTACCGGGAAGCTGGCCCAGGGCATCGGCATGGGCCAGTCCGCCGGTACCGTCTCCTTCCTGACCCCCAGCTATGAAATCTGCCAGACCGGCGAAACCATTGTCATTGACGGTGTGGAGCTGGAATTCCAGCTCACCCCGGGTACGGAAGCACCCGCCGAAATGAACACCTGGCTGCCCCAGTTCAAGGCATTGTGGCTGGCAGAAAACTGCACCGGCACTCTCCACAATCTCTATACTCTCCGGGGCGCAGAGGTGCGGGACGGCGCAGCCTGGGCAAGCTACCTCACCCAGGCCCTCACCCGCTATGGCAAGGATGTGGAAGTCACCTTCCAGTCCCACAACTGGCCCCACTGGGGAAACCAGGAGGTCAACGATTATGTGGTGAACACGGCGGCAGTGTACAAGTACATCAACGACCAGACCCTGACCTATATCAACCAGGGCTACACCAGCGACGAGATTTCCAACATGATTGCGCTGCCGGAGGCACTGGACAAAATCTGGTACACCCGCCAGTATTATGGCACCGTGGCGCACAACGCCAAGGCGGTGTATCAGAAGTTCATGGGCTGGTATGACAGCAATCCCGTGCATCTGAACCCCCTGACCCCCAGCGACAGTGCGAAAAAGTGGGTGGAATACCTGGGCGATACCGATCGGGTGCTGCAACTGGCAAAGGCCGATTTTGACAAGGGCGAATATCAGTGGGTGGCAGAAGTGACCAACACCCTGGTGTTTGCCGACCCCACCAACACCGATGCACGGCTGCTGTGCGCCGATGCCATGGAGCAGATGGGCTATCAGGCGGAATCCGGCCCCTGGCGCAACGAATATCTGACTGCCGCCCAGGAGCTGCGCCATGGCAACGCCCATTATACCGCCGCCACAAAATCCAACGGCGCACTGATGCGGGCGCTGCCTGCTGCCATGCTGTTTGACTACATGGCCATCGTCATGGACAAGCAGGCCATGGCAGGATATGATTTCATCATGAATGTGACGCTGCCGGATGTGGGACAGCAGCATATGCTCCGGGTGAAGAACGGCGTGGTGCTGGTGTATGAAAATACCCTGTCCGATCAGGCGGATGTATCCATCACCTGCCCGAAGAATGCACTCGCTGCCATTTTGACCCAGAATCAGGAAACCATTTCCAAGGCAATTCAGGTGGAGGGCAACGAAGAACTGCTGACTCTGATGGTGGAAAACATGAACCAGTTCCCTGTTATCGCTTCCGTTCCCTTTAACATCATCGAGCCGTAACGGCCGGTTGGCCGCATATCTCAGCCAGACCCCGAGGGCTGCTGCCTGGAAGACGAAGGACTTCCGGCAGCAGCCCTTTGCCGCTTCCGCAAACCTGCGGGGTTTTTGAATAGGGAATGGGAGAATTTTTGAAAAAAGCCCTTGACAAATTGCAAAGCTGTGGTATACTAAGGATGCAAATAAGAGTTATTCTTATTTAGGAGGCAGCCGATGGAAGCTACAGGTAAGCAATTTCGCAAGAGAAACGCAATCCTTGCCTGTCTTCGCCAGTCCAAGGCCCATCCCTCGGCAGAGGATGTCTACCATAGCTTGCAGCAGGAGCATTCGGATATCTCCCTGGCTTCGGTCTACCGCAACATTAAACTGTTTAAGGACGAGGGCTTGATTATCAGCCTGGGCACCGTGAATGGGGTGGAGCGGCTGGACGGCAGGGTGGACCCCCATGTGCACTTTGCGTGCAGTGTCTGCGGCGCAGTGGTGGATGTTCCCGACGTGGATGTTCCCAATAGTGTCCCCCAAGCAACCGAGGAATGCCTTGGCTGTCGGGTGGACGATACCCGGCTGGTGCTGACCGGCATCTGCAAAAAATGTCTGTAAAAAAACGAAAATAAAATCAGGAGGAAAATGTTATGAAAAAGTTTGTTTGCCCCGTTTGCGGTTATGTCTACGAAGGCGAGGAGATGCCCGCCGATTTCAAGTGCCCCGTCTGCCATGTGGACGGCTCCAAGTTCAAGGTGCTGGACACCTCCAAGCTGGCTGCCGAGCATGAGCTGGGCATCTACAAGAAGACCGTGGCCAACAACCCCGACATCCCCGAAGCCGACAAGCAGTGGATTCTGGAGCAGCTGAAGGCCAACTTCACCGGCGAGTGCAGCGAGGTGGGTATGTATCTGTGCATGGCTCGGATTGCTCACCGGGAGGGCTACCCCGAAATCGGCCTGTACTGGGAGAAGGCCGCCTACGAAGAGGCCGAGCACGCTGCCAAGTTCGCCGAGATGCTGGGCACCACTCTGGAGCCCAATATGACCGGCTCCACCAAGAAGAATCTGGCCTGGCGGGTTGACTGCGAGTTCGGCGCTACCCAGGGCAAGTTCGACCTGGCCCTGAAGGCCAAGCAGTATGGCCTGGATGCCATCCACGATACCGTCCACGAAATGGCCAAGGACGAGGCCCGCCACGGAAAGGCTCTGCTGGGTCTGCTGGAGCGTTACTTTCGCTGAGCCGGAAAGCGCTGCCATTGACCCGGCGGCTGCACGGAATTTAAGCTATGGCCTGTTCCTGCTGACCGCCAAAGAGGGCAAAGACAACGGCTGCATCTGCAATACCTGCTTCCAGGTGGCAAGCAGCCCCATGCGTCTGGCCGTCTCCGTCCAGCAGGGGAATCTTACCCGGGAGATAATCGAGGAAACCGGTGTGTTCAACGTCAGTGTCCTTACCCAGGATACCCCCTTTGCACTGATCCGGCATTTCGGAATGCAGTCCGGGGCGGATGTGGACAAATTCCCCTCCTTCCCGGCAGAGCGCAGTGAAAATGGCCTTCTGTATCTGACCCGGTACGCCAACGCCATGTTCTCCTGCCGGGTTCGGGAAACCAAGAATCTGGGAAGCCACACTCTGTTCATCGGCGAAGTCACCGAAGGCAGAGCCCTGTCCCAGTCCCCCTCCTGCACCTACGATTACTACCACAAGGTCATCAAGCCGAAAAGTTAAGCATACCCCTATAGAGGAGCGGTGAATGCCGCTCCTCTGAGCTTGGCGGGAAACCCCAAATGGGGTTTCCCGCCAAACTTTTGCAGTCCGCCGCGCGCACGTTTTGTGCGCCTTTGGCGCACAAAACGCACACTTGCGGCCTGAGAAGTATTTTCTGCCAGGTACACGCCCCGGCAGAAAATGATTTGACTTTATTTGCCGACTACCGTCGGCAAACTCTGCGAGGCTCCTTTGACTGCCTCAGAGGAGCGGTGAATGCCGCTCCTCTTTTTTGGCGCAGCGTTGGAAAGCCTATGGCCGAAATGGTATTGGAAATGTCGGTTTCCCCTTTATGGGAACAGAAACCCCACAGCCCGGGAGGCGGTGAAGAAGCCTACGAAGTCGGCAAACAGAGCGGCGGGGAGGGCGTAGCGGGTTTTGTGAATTCCGGCGGCACCGAAATAAACGCTGAGGGTATAGAAGGTGGTTTCGGTGGAGCCCAGCATTACGGCTGCTGTCCGGCCAATCCGGGAGTTTACCCCATAGTGGGCCATCAGCTCCCCGCCCACGGCCAGGGCGGCGCTGCCGCTGATGGGCCGCACCAGCACCAGCATGGCGCACTCCGGCGGAATGCCCAGCCGGGAGAAAGCCGGGGCCAGAGCCCTGCTGAGCAGTTCCGATGCCCCGGAGGCCCGGAACATGTCCACCGCCGTCAGCAGCAGAACCAAAGTCGGCAGAATGGTTTTGACCAGCCCCAGCCCCTCTGCCCCGCCGGAGAGCAGCCAGTCATAGTAATTTTCCCGCCGCCCCAGGGCAAAAACCGACAGCCCCAGAAGCAGCAGGGGAATCAGATAGTCCGTCATCTGCCCATTCTCCCCAGCCACCAGGCCGCCGCCAGCCCCAGCCCCGCCGAGCACAGGCTGGTAATCCAGACGGCGGGAAGAATGTCAAAGGGGGTGCTGCACCCTAAGCTGCTGCGCAGTGCCGCCACATTGGCCGGAATCAGCTGAATGGAGGCGGTGTTCAGCACCACCAGGCGGCACAGCTCGTCCGAGGCAATCTGGGGACTGCGGGCGGCCAGACGCCGGGCAGCTTCCATCCCCGGCGGCGTGGCGGCGTTGCCCAAACCGAGAAAATTTGCGCAGATATTGGCGCTGAGGGAGGCAGCCAGGGCGCTGTCCTCTGCGGCGGCAGGGAACAGCCGCACCATACCGGGGCGCAGAAGCCTTGCCAGTCCGGCGGTGAGCCCCAGTTTTTCCATTACCTTCCCAATCCCTGCCCACAGGCACAGGGAGCCTGCCAGGGAGATGGACAGGGTCACCCCCCGCTGGGCCCCCTGCATTACCGCTCCGGACAGTCCCCGGATATTTCCTGTGACAGCGGCGCAGATTACGGAAATCCCCACCAGCACCGCCCAAACCCAGCTCATCACCATATAAAAATCCCTCCGCAAGAAGCTATGCGGAGGGATTTTGGATTATGCGATGGGCCTATTCGTCTCCCAGAGCGGCGGCGTATACGGCGTTTTTGGGCAGCGCCAGCTCCTTGGCGGTCTGACGGATGGCATCCTTCCGGCTGAGGCCCTGGGCCATCAGCTGGCTTACTCTGGCCGCCGCATCCATGGCGGTGGGGAGCGCCTTCTCTTCCTCCGGGGCACCGGCCACCACCAGGACAAATTCCCCCTTTGGGGGATTATCGGTGAAATGGTCAATGGATTGCCCAATGGTGGTGCGGATGACCTCCTCGTGGAGCTTGGTCAGCTCCCGGCAGAAGCTGATGGGCCGCTCCGGGCCGAAGACCTCTGCCATATCCTCCAGAGTGTTCATCAGCTTGTGGGGGGCCTCGTAAAAAATCATGGTGCGTTTTTCACTCCGCAGGGAATCCAGATGCTCCCGGCGGCTTTTTTTGCTCATGGACAGAAACCCCTCGAAGCAGAATCGCCCGGTGGCCTGGCCGGAGATGCTCAGCGCCGTGATGGCGGCGCAGGGGCCGGGGATGGCATACACGGTGATACCGGCCTGGGCGCACTCCTTTACCAAATCCTCTCCCGGGTCTGAGATGGCCGGGCTGCCTGCATCGGAGACCAGGGCGCAGTTTTCCCCGGCCAAAATCCGTTCTACAATCTGGCTGCCCTTGAAGCTCTTGTTGTGCTCGTAGTAGCTGACCAGGGGCTTTTTAATTTCCAGATGGTTCAGCAGCTTCAGGGACACCCGGGTGTCCTCTGCTGCAATAAAGTCCGCTGCCTCCAAGGCTTGCTTGGCCCGCAGGGAGATGTCCCCCAGGTTGCCAATGGGGGTGGGAACCAGACAAAGTGTTCCGGCCATGATCAGTCCTCCGCAGATATATTGTAAACTTCCCGGAAGGCTGCCGTCTCGCTGCCGTCCCGGCGATATAGGGTCAATTCTTCCGTGCGCAGCCCGGGCTTTCCGCCTTTGCGGAATTGCAGCAGCACCAGGCTGACAGGGCCGCCCTCCCGGTGGCGCACCAGGCAGAGGCGCTTCGCCTCCAGGCGCTGGGGGGTTGCCAGAGCAATGGCCTCTGCCAGCCGCTCCGGCCGGTGCACCAGAAGGAAGTCGCCGCCGTATTTTGTCGCCCATCCGGCGGCCTGGATCAGCTCCGCCAGGGAGCAGCAGTCCTCCCGCCGGGCGGCGGTGAGCTTTGCGGCGGGGCCGCCAATAAAATAAGGAGGATTGGAAATGCAGCACGCAAACTGCCCCGGGGCAAAAAGCCCGGGAACTCGCCGCAGGTCCGTGCATATACTTTCCAAGCGGGTCTGCAAACCGTTGCGGCGGATGTTTTGCAGGGCAGCGGCATGGGCCGCCGCATCCAGCTCAATTCCGGTGACGCTGCACCCCGGATTCCGGGCGCAGAGCAGCAGCCCCAGAGTTCCGCAGCCGGAGCCCAGGTCCAGAATCCGTTTGCTTCCCAGACTGCCGGCAAAGTGGGCCAGCAGCATGGAGTCCGTGGTCAGGGGGAAGCAGCCGCCTGGAACCTCCATTTGAATTCCGCCGGGCAGATATTCCATAGCTCCTCCGTAAAAGTTTAATCTGTTGGTCAACGCCTGCCGGTTAAAGGGGAACTCCGGCGGCATTGAAAAAAGCCGGTCTGCCCTGCATTCTATGGCAGAGCAGACCGACCTGAATTCGGAAGAGTTAGGCTTCCTCGATAGCTTCGGCGGGGCACTGATCGGCGCAGGAGCCACAGCTGACGCAGACATCGGGATCGATGACGTACTTGTCTTCGCCCTCGGAGATAGCCTCAACAGGGCACTGCTCGGCGCAGGCGCCGCACTTCACGCAGGAATCGGTAATCTGAAAAGCCATATATGTAACCTCCTTGTGGATTTTTTTGCGTCCAAAGGAGGACGCACATTCATTCTAGCATGGATTTTGAAAAAAGCAATTCCTTTTTCAAAAAAATCGTATATTTCAAATGTCCTCTGGCAAGAATTTTTTGGAAAAGGAGGGCATCTCCATGCGCTATCATACATTGACCGGGGATTTGATTCGTGCCTCCGGGGAAAAGGCCCGGCTTTTGGGCCACAGCTATGTGGGCACGGTGCACCTTCTCCTGGCGCTGCTGGAGCAGCCGGGGCAGACGCAGCTGCTGCTGCGGGGGCTGGGGATGGAGCCGGGATTGGCCCAGGTACTGGCACAGCTTCTGTGCGGTGCGGGCACCCCCGACCTGCCCCTGCCCCAGGGCTTTACCCCAAAGGCACGGGAGCTGCTGCACTGCGCCGCTCGGGAGGCCCGCAGCCGGGGCACCCGGGAGATTCAGCCTGTCCATCTACTGTTTGCTCTGGCCAGAACGGAGGGAACGGAGGCTTTGCGGCTTCTGGAAATTTTTGGAATCAGCCGGGATGGGCTGTTTACCCATACGCTGGAATGGTTGCGGTGGGGGGAAAGCACCCCTGCCAGGGGAAAAAGGGAGGCGGTCACAACGAAATTGTTGGAGCAGTTCAGTGAGGACCTGATTACCAAGGCCTCGGCCATGGAGCCGGTAATTGGCCGGGACCGGGAAATTGACACGGTAATCGGGATTCTGTGCCGGAAAAACAAGAACAATCCGGCCCTGGTGGGGGAGCCCGGGGTGGGCAAGACGGCCATCGCCGAGGGCCTGGCCCAGCGCATGGCAGTGGGAAATGTGCCGCCCCAGCTGAAAGACAAGCGGCTGGTCAGCCTGAACATGGCAAGCCTGGTGGCGGGCACCAAATACCGGGGAGAGTTCGAGGAACGTCTGCGGGATGTGCTGGCGGAGATTCACCGCAGCGGGGATGTGATTCTCTTTGTGGACGAGATGCACACCATCATCGGGGCGGGGGCTGCCGAGGGGGCCATTGACGCTGCCAATATCCTCAAGCCTGCCCTGGGCAGGGGAGAGCTGCAAATGCTGGGAGCCACTACCCGGGAGGAATACCGGAAATATATCGAGAAGGATGCCGCCCTGGAGCGCCGCTTTCGCCCGGTGGCGGTGGAGGAGCCCAGCAGCGAGACCACGCTTTCCATTTTGCGTGCATTGAAGCCCGGCCTGGAGCGGCACCACCGGCTTCGGATTTCCGAGGAAGCCCTGAAAGAGGCTGTGCGCCTGTCCGTCCGGTATCTGCCGGACTTGTTTTTGCCGGATAAGGCCATCGATTTGCTGGACGAGGGTGCCTCCCGGGCCCGGATGGAGGAGCTGCATCTGACCCGGGGCGGGGCAGCCCGGAGGGAGCTGGAAGAGGAGCTCCACGAGGCGGTCCGGGAGCGCCGGTTCGAAAAGGCGGCGGAGCTGCGGGACAAAATGCAGACCATGATGGCAAGATCCGGGGACAACCGCCGCAGCCGGACGGTGACGGCGGCGGACATTGCCTGGGTGGTTTCCGCCCGCACCGGCATCCCGGTGGGGCGGCTGACCGCTACGGAGCGGGAGCGGCTGCTGCACCTGGAGGATTTGCTGCAAACCCATGTCATCGGCCAGCAGGAGGCGGTGCGGACGGCGGCAGAGGCGGTGCGCCGGGGCTTTGCGGGGCTGCGGGACGAGGAGCGGCCCATTGCCGCCATGCTTTTCACAGGCCCCACCGGCGTGGGCAAGACAGAGCTTTGCAGAGCCTTGGCCGAGGAGGTCTATGGCAGCCGCAGTGCCATGCTCCGGCTGGATATGACGGAATATATGGAGAAGCACTCCGTCTCCCGGCTGATTGGTGCCCCTCCGGGCTATGTGGGCTACGAGGAGGGGGGCAAGCTGACGGAGGCGGTGCGCCGCCGCCCCTATTCCCTGGTGCTGCTGGACGAGGTGGAGAAGGCCCACCCGGAGGTGCTGGGTGTCCTCCTGCAAATTATGGAGGAGGGAGTGCTCACCGACTCCACCGGCAGACAGGTGAGCTTTCGCAATACCATTGTGGTGATGACCTCCAATGTGGGCAGCGAGGTGCGGGGAGAGGGCCTGGGCTTCTGCGCCGCCGGTCAGGGCAGCCAGGTGGAGGAGGCGGTGCGCCAGGCCTTTACCCCGGAATTTTTGGGGCGGCTGGATGCCACCGTCCGCTTCCATCCCCTGGACCAGAGAACCATGGAGGCCATTGCCGGAAAATATCTCCGGCAGCTTCAGGAGCGGGCCTGCGCCGTGGGCATCCAGCTGCACCTGCCCCCGGAATTGGCCTGCACCCTCAGCCTTCGCTGCCGTGGGCGGGACGGTGCCCGTCAGCTTCGCCGGATGGTGCAAACCGAGGTGGAGGGAGGGCTGTCGGCGTTTTTGCTGTCCTGCAGCCGCCGCCCCAGCCGAATCCGGGGCTGCCTGGAGCAGGGAAAACTGTCTTTTCAGACATAATTTTATAGAACAAACATTCGAATTATTCGAAAATTCGGGGTAAAATAGCCAAAATATGAAAATGCCATCAAAAAAGATTGATTTTTTGGGATAGGGAGGTTATAATAGCGCAAGTGGAGTAAAAGGGATGAAAAGTGGAGTAAAAGGGAAGGAGGAGGCACATGATTGGCAAGTACGGCGCCAAGCTGGACGAGAAAAACCGGCTGATTGTTCCGGCGAAGCTGCGCCAGGAGCTGGGCGATGCGTTTTATGTGACCTTGGGCGTGAACTGCGGCCATCGGTGCCTCACGGTTTACACGGCAGAGGAATGGAAAAAGCTCAGCGACAACTTTAACGCTCTGAGCCTGTCTCAGCGGGCAGGTGCTGCCAGCCTGATTTTCATGAACGCTGCCGAGTGTACCCCGGATAAGCAGTTCCGCTTCAGCCTCACCACCTTTTTAATGGAATACGCCGGAATCAGCCGGGAGATTATGATGGTTGGCCGTTCCGGCCAGGCGGAAATCTGGGATGCAGAGGAATTCCGCCGCTTTGAGCAGGAGAATCTCACCCCCGAAAAGCTGCTGGCATCCCTGGAGGCGATTGGACTATGAGTGAGTTCCATCATGTTTCCGTCCTGCTGGAGGAGTGCATTCAGGGCCTTGCCATCAAGCCCGACGGCATCTATGTGGACGGCACCCTGGGCGGTGCAGGCCATTCCAGCCGGATTGCGGCTCAGCTCACCACCGGCAGGCTGATTGGCATTGACCGGGACGAGGTGGCCCTCAGTGCGGCATCCCGCCGCTTAGAGCCCTACAAAGACCGGGTGACCCTGGTGCACTCAAATTTCTGCCAGATTCCCTCTGTTTTGCGTGACCTTGGCATTGCCGGGGTGGACGGTATCCTGCTGGATTTGGGGGTATCCTCTCCTCAGCTGGACGACGGAAGCAGGGGCTTTTCCTATATGGCAGATGCCCCCCTGGATATGCGCATGGACCACACCGATTCCCTGAATGCCGCTACGGTGGTGAACACCTGGCCCTATGAGGAATTGAAACGGATTTTATATGACTACGGCGAGGAGCGCTATGCCCCCCAGATTGCCTCCGCCATCTGCAAGCGGCGGGAGCAAAGGCCCATTGAGACCACCCTGGAGCTGGTGGACGTGATTCGTTCCGCCATGCCCCCGGCGGCCCTGCGGGAGAAGCAGCACCCGGCCAAGCGGAGCTTCCAGGCCATCCGCATTGCGGTGAATGATGAGCTGGGGGCCGTCTCCCAGGTGATGGAGGGGGCCATCCCCTGCCTGAACCCCGGCGGGCGGCTGGCGGTTATCACCTTCCATTCTCTGGAAGACCGGATTGTGAAGAATGCAATGGCGGCGGCAGCCAAGGGCTGCACCTGCCCCCCCAATTTCCCGGTTTGCGTCTGCGGTAAGAAGCCCAAGGTGAAGATTGTCACCCGCAAGCCCATCGTCTCCGGGGAGGAAGAGCTGGAATACAACCCCAGAGCCAGAAGCGCCAAACTGCGAATTTGCGAAAAGCTGTGAAGGATGAAGAGCCATGGGACAGAAAACGGAAATCCAATATGTGAGCCGATTCTATGTGTTCGGCAGCGAGGCGCCCAGCGCCGCACCGAAGCAGCCCCCCAAGAGCCCCGCAAAGAAGAAGCACCACCGGAACCTCACCGAGGGCATCCAGAAAATATACATCGACCCTGTGGCCCTGTGCGGCGTGGTGGCAGCGGTGGTTATGCTGTGCCTGCTGGCAGTGGGGGCACTGGACCTGCGTGCCACCCGGACGGAATACGACCGGATGAAGGAGCAGCTGTCGGAGTTGCGCCGGGAAAATGCCCTGCTGGCCCATACATACCACACCGGCTACGACGCAGAGGAAATTCGTACCCAGGCGGATAAAATGGGCATGGTGGACAGCAGTGAGGTGGACGGCTTTACCGTCTTCCTCTCCGTACCCCAGCACCCCAAGCAAAGAACCGCATGGGATGACTTTAAGTGGTTCCTCTCCTGGTTGTTCTCGGATTCCGAGGACTATGTCATTGCCCCCTGGAATAATCCCCAGGCCGTCTCATAAAATAGAATAGCAGCTGCAATGGGCGGCGAGGGATTCCCTTGCTGCCCATTCCTGACTTATTCGGAGGGAACGGTGGGCCATGGGGAAGGAAGCAAAATTCGGACGTCTTCGAATGGACAGCGGACAGCACCGGCGGGTGATGCTTGCGGCAGCCTTCCTTGGGGTGGCGGCCTTCCTTCCGGTGTTTGGCAGACTGTATACCCTGATGGTAAGGGACTATGGGATGTATTCCGATTTGGCGCTGCGCAATCAGACCCGCTCCACCGCCGTTACCGCCGGCCGGGGGACGATTTATGATTGCAATCTGAATGTCTTAGCCGTCTCAGAGAACCGGGAGAATGTCTACCTGAACCCCCACGAGCTGAAGCAGTCCCGGGCGGAAATCCCGGCGGTGGCGGAATTTCTGGCCCAGGTGCTGGACAAGGATGCCCGGTGGATTGTATCCCAGGCTCAGGACTTGAAAAAGCGATACAAGCAGGTGGGCAGCAACATTTCAGAAGAAAAAGCGGCGCAGATTCGCACCTATATCCGGGAGCACCGGCTTTCCGGCATCCATTTGGAGCCCACCTCTGTGCGGGTGTATCCCAACGGAACCTTGGCGGCCCAGGTGCTGGGCTTTACCAACGCCTCCAATGACGGCACCGAGGGGGTGGAGGCCGCTTACAACCGCTACTTGTCAGGCTCAGCCGGGCGGGTGATTACCACCAAGGGGAATAACGAAATGGATATTCCCTTTTCCTATGAGCACTTTCTGGCTGCCCGGCAGGGGGCGGATGTAATACTGACCCTGGACAGCACCGTCCAGGAAATTCTGGAAAAGCAGCTGGCATCTGCCGTGGCCCGCTATGACGTACAAAACGGTGCCTTCGGTTTGGTAATGAATTGCAAAACCGGAGAAATTCTGGCCATGGCCACCCTGGGCAACTACGACCCCAATCACTATCTGGAAATTGCCGATGCCCGCACTCTGGCGGCTTTGCAGCAGATGCTCACCCAGGGGACGGATGCGGACACCTATTCCAAGGCCCTGGCCGATGCCCGCTGGAAACAGTGGCGCAACCGGGTGCTGTCCGACGGCTATGAGCCCGGCTCCACCTTCAAGGTGCTGACCATGGCGGCGGCTCTGGACTGCGGGGCCATCACCCTGGATACCCCTTTTTACTGCCGGGGGGCAGAGCAGATTCCCGGCCGGTCCCAGCTGCTGCACTGCTGGCGCTCCGCCGGTCATGGGGCGGAGAAGACCCCTCAGGCGCTGCAAAATTCCTGCAACATTGCCTTTGCCCACATCGCCCTGAAACTGGGGGGCGAGCGGTTTTACGACTACATCACCCGCTTTGGTATCCTGGAAAAAACCGGCATCGACCTGTCCGGCGAGAGCAAGGGCGTCTTCTTTGATAAAAAGCTGATTACCGATACGGACAAATGGGGAACGGCCTCCCTGACCTCCGGCTCCTTTGGGCAGACCTTCAAAATTACACCGTTGCAGCTGGTGCGGGCCATTTCCTCCGTGGTAAACGGCGGAAATCTGATGGAGCCCTATCTGGTTTCCCAGGTGGTGGATGCCAACGGCGTGACCCTGCTCCGGCAGGAGCCGACGGTGGTTCGGAGCACCATTTCCCCGGAGACTTCCGCCACCATGCGGGAGCTGATTCGCTCCGTGGTCACGGAGGGGACGGCAAAAAATGCGGCGGTGGCGGGGTTCTCCATCGGCGGGAAAACCGGTACCAGCGAGAAAATTGATGTTTTTGACGAAAACGGCCAGCGTGTCCAGGATAAAATCGTCTCATTTGTTGGGATTGCGCCTATGGAGGATCCGGAGTATATTGTATTGGCGGCGCTGGACACCCCATCCCGCTCCACCGGCATCTATATATCCGGCGGCGTTATGGCTGCCCCGACAGTGGGGGCCATTCTGGCGGACATCCTTCCCTACCTGGGCGTACCCCGGCAGCAGGAGGGAGAGCCGTTTCCTCTGGCGGATTTGACAGGGAAGACGGTGAAAGAGGCAAAGGCCCTTTTGAAGGATTGCCATGTGACCGTCACCACCCTGGGTCAGGAGGACACCGTTACAGGCCAGCTCCCGGCAGCGGGGCAGCTGCTGCTTCCCGGCAGCGAGGTGCTGCTCTACCTGGGCCAGCCCGCACCCCGGCAGCAGGTGCAGGTGCCGGACTTCCGGGGAATGAACCGGCAGCAGGCCAACGACACGGCAGGGCGGCTGGGGCTGTTTATCCGGCCAATCGGCTGCCCGGACATTGGGCCCCGGGTGACGGCATGCAGCCAGGGGGAGGCCCCCGGCACCGAACTTGCCGTAGGCAGCACCGTCACGGTGCAGTTTGCGGACGGGGCCCTGCGGGATTAAAGCCCCGCAGCATACCAACCGGCCTATTTCACGGCCCGGCATTTTTGCCGCCGGGCATTATAGATACGCCCAGGTGCGGATTCAGGAGGACAGAAGATGAAATTAAAAGAAATGTTGGCAGACGTTCCTGTTTTGCAGCAGCATGCAGACCCGGAAATGGAGATTTCCGGCCTGTGCTGCGATTCCCGCAGGGCAGAGCCCGGCAGCCTGTTTGTGGCGGTCTCCGGCTTTGCCTCCGACGGCAATCGGTTTATTCCCTCTGCCATGGCCAAGGGTGCTGTGGCAGTGGTCACGGCGAAAAAACCGGAGGAGGACATCCCCTATGTTCTGGTGGAGTCGGACCGGCTGGCGCTTGCCCTGATTTCCGGAAACTATTACGGCCGCCCCGCCCGGAAGATGACCATGATTGGAATTACCGGCACCAATGGCAAGACCTCCAGCACCCTGCTGCTGAAGCAGGTCCTGGAAAAGTGCCTGGGGGCCAAGGTGGGGCTGATTGGCACCATGGAAAATTACATCGGTGACCAGGTTATCCCCACCGAGCGCACCACTCCGGAGAGCTTTGAATTGCAGGCTCTGTTTGCCCGGATGTATGATGCCGGGTGCACCCATGTGGTGATGGAGGTATCCAGCCATGCCATTTCCCTGGAACGCATTGGCGGCATTCACTATGATGTGGCGGCCTTTACCAATCTGACCGAGGACCATCTGGACTTCCACAAAACCATGGACGCATACTGCGATGCCAAGGCAGAGCTGTTCCGCCGGTGCAGCAGGGCCGTTGTCAACCGGGACGACCCCTATGCCCCCCGGATATTGGCCGCCGCCCAATGCCCGGTGCTTACCACCTCTGCCCATGGGGAGGCGGGGCTGTATGCCCGGGATGTGGAGCTCAGCTCCGACCATATCCGCTTTGCGGCGGTAAGCGGGGAAGAAAGGGTGCAGGTGCATGTGCCCATCCCCGGCCGCTTTACGGTGTACAATACCCTGACGGTGCTGGGCATTGCCAAAAGCCTGGGCATTGCTCTGGAGGATGCCGCCGGGGCTCTGAAGGAGGCTTGCGGTGTCAAGGGCAGAATTGAGGTGGTTCCCACCCCCGGTATGCCCTATTGCGTGCTGATTGACTATGCCCATTCGCCGGACGGGCTGGAAAAAGTTCTCAAATCGGTGCGGGATTTCTGCAAGGGCAGGCTGATTTCCGTGTTTGGCTGCGGCGGCGACCGGGACCCCATCAAGCGGCCCATTATGGGCAGAATCGGGGTAGAATCCGCAGATTTCGCCATTATTACGTCGGACAACCCCCGGACTGAGGAGCCCATGGCCATCATCCGGGACATCCTGCAGGGGATAACCCCGGATATGGGCGAGTATACTGTGATAGAGGACCGGTGCAGGGCCATCAGATATGCTATGGACATTGCGAAAAAAGATGATATAATTGTACTGGCAGGAAAGGGCCATGAAACCTACCAGGAAATCCAGGGCGTAAAGCATCACCTGGACGAGCGGGAAGAGGTTGCAGCCCACCTGGCAGAATTGAGGAAATAAAATGGGGAAGATTACACTCCGCCAGGCCGCTGCCTGGTGCGGTGGCACAGTGGAAGAGAAATACGCCGACGTGGAATTCCTGGGTGCCACCAACGATACCCGGAGGCTCCAGCCGGGGCAGCTGTTCGTCGCCCTGCAGGGGGTCAGAGACGGCCATGAGTTCATTCACAATGCCATGTCCAACGGCGCCGCTGCGGTGCTGTGCACCCGGATGGTGGGGGACTATCCTGCCATCTATGTGTCCAATACCCGCCTGGCCCTGGGGGAGATTGCCCGGCGTGAGCGGATGCGCATCGGTATGCAGGTGGTGGGCGTTACCGGCTCTGTGGGCAAAAGCACCACCAAGGAAATGATTGCCCAGGTGATGGAGACCACCTTCCGCACGGCCAAGACCCCGGCCAATCACAATAACGACATTGGTATGCCCATGGCAATTCTGGGAATGCCGGAGGATACCCAGGTGGCCGTGGTGGAAATGGGCATGAACCATTTCCGGGAGATGGCCTACCTCTCCAGAATCGCCAGGCCGGATTTGGCGGTGATTTTGAATATCGGCACCATGCATATGGAGCATCTGGGCTCTCAGGAGGGTATCCGCAGAGCCAAGATGGAAATCCTGGAGGGAATGGCCCCGGATGCCCGGCTGGTGCTCAATGGCGACGATGCCTTGCTGCGCAGCCTGGAAGAGCAGCCGGAGCAGCCCATCCTTTATTTCGGCACCGACGACAGCCTGAACGTCTATGCCACGGATATCCGGCAGGACGACACCCTGTGCTTCACCGCCCACGATGACGGCGGCGATTCCTTCCCGGTTCGTCTGCATGTGGAGGGGAGCCATTATGTGCCGGATGCCCTGGCCGCTGTTACGGTGGGCCTGGCCATGGGGGTGACCCCGGCCAACATCCGCACCGGGCTGGACTGCTTCCGGAATATGTCCGGCCGTCAGGAGGTTCTGGAAATCGGCGGCATCACCTTTATCAAGGATTGCTACAATGCCGGCCCGGAGTCCATGGAGGCTGCCCTGAAGGTTCTGGGCAAAAAGCCCGGCCGCCGGGTGGCGGTGCTGGGGGACATGCTGGAGCTGGGAGCCTGCACCGCAGCGGAGCACTACCGGGTGGGCCGTCTGGCGGCAGCCAAAAGCGACCTGGTGTTCGCCTTCGGCCCCAACGCCGAGCGGGTGGTCAATGGCTGCATCACCGGCGGCATGGAGAAATTCCATGTCCAGGGCTTTACGGAAATGGACAAAATCATTGCCGCACTGAAGCGGATGCTGCTGCCCGGAGACGTGGTTCTGGTAAAGGGAAGCCACGGTATGCACATGGAGCAGATTATAGACGCCTTCCTGGCAGATGAGAAAGAGGGAAAATAACAATGGATCCAATGCTTCGCATTCTGATTACCGCCGCCGCATCCTGCATCCTTGCGGGAGTTATCATTCACTTCCTGCTGCCCGTGCTGCGGGCGCTGAAAGCAGGTCAGTCCGTCCGCGACATCGGCCCTACCTGGCATAACAACAAGGCGGGCACTCCGCTGATGGGCGGCCTGATGTTCATCTTCTCCAGCCTGCTGTGCCTGCTGGGCAACCTGCCCTGGATGACGGACTACACCCCCTTCTATGTGTTCCTGCTGGCCTTCTCCTTCGGCATCGTAGGCTTTTTGGACGATTTCTGCAAGGTAAAGTACAAGCGGGACCTGGGCCTGACGGCCATTCAGAAGGCAATGCTGCAAATGGCGGTTTCCGCCGTCTTTGTATACGTGCTCTACCGCAACGGCAGCCTGACCTGTGACCTGTATATTCCCTTTGCCAATGTCACACTGTACCTGCCCCTGCCGGTATACATCCTCTTTGCCATGTTTGTTATGGTGGGCTGCGACAATGCCGTAAACCTTACCGACGGCATCGATGGCCTGAGTAGCTCGGTCACCATCCCCGTGATGATTTTCTTCACCGCTGCCAGTGTGGCTCTGGGGCGGTACGACCTGGCGCTGATGCCGGCAGCCATGGTGGGCGGTCTGCTGGCCTATCTCAGCCTGAACTGGCATCCGGCCAAGCTCTTTATGGGGGACACCGGCTCTCTGTTTATGGGGGGTGTCGTGTGCGCCATGTCCTTCGCTTTGGACATTCCCCTGGTGCTGATTCTGGTGGGCTTTGTCTACATCTGCGAGACCCTTTCCGTGATTTTGCAGGTGAGCTATTTCAAGCTGACCCACGGCAAGCGCCTGTTCAAGATGTCCCCCATCCACCACCACTTTGAAATGTGCGGTTGGAAGGAAGAAAAAATTGTAATCAGCTTCGCCATGGTCAGCACCCTGATGTGCGTTCTGGCCTGGTATAGTATCTCCGGTTTGATTCATTGATGCGTCTTTTGGAAGGGAGTTAGCATGGCGGCAGGCATTCTGCATGCCAAAGAGAACCGCCGCCGTTTTCCGGCGGAAGGAAGTGTGGACTATCCCTTTTTGATTCTGGTGCTGCTGGCGCTTGCGGTAGGGCTGACCATGCTCTACTCCGCCAGCTTCGCCCAGAGCGCCTACGATACCGGCTACCGGAGCACTACCCGGTATTTAAGCAAACAGGCTGTATGCGCCGGGATTGGCCTGGCGGCCATGGTGCTGTTCAGCCATGTGCCGGCGGCGGTCTGGTATCGGCTGGCCTGGCCGCTGTACCTGGGCAGCATTGCACTGCTGCTCAGTGTGCTGGTGGTGGGGGAGTCGGTAAACGGTGCCAAGCGGTGGATTCACCTGGGGGGCATCCAGTTCCAGCCCTCAGAGCTGGCCAAATTCACTATGATTCTGATGTTCGGGCGTTTGACCCGAAACTACGGCCAACGGGTGGAGCACTTCCGCTGGGGGGTGCTGGGCTTTGGAATGACCATGCTGGGCATTTTGGTGCCCCTGGCGCTGGAAAAGCACCTGAGCGCCATTATGCTTATGGGCATGGTGGGCGTGGTGATGATGTTTGTGGCGGGTACCCGGGGCCGGTGGCTTCTGGCCGGGGCCGGGGCGGCGGCTGCCTTTGTGGCGGTCTACGTCAGCCTTATGGGCTACGCCGGGAACCGCATTACGGCCTGGCTCCACCCGGAGCGGGACCCGGGGGACACGGGGTATCAAATCCTCCAGTCCCTGTATGCCATTGGCTCCGGGGGGCTGTTTGGCCTTGGATTGGGAAAAAGCAGGCAGAAGTATCTCTATCTGCCGTTTCAATATAATGATTACATTTTTGCAGTCATCTGCGAGGAGCTGGGTCTGTTCGGGGCATCCGCAGTCATTGCTCTGCTGATGGCCCTGGTGCTGCGGGGCTATTGGGTGGCGCTTCACGCCCAGGACCGGTTTTCCACTGTTCTGGCGGCGGGGCTGGTGACCCTGATTGCCGTGCAGACGGTGCTGAACCTGGGGGTAGTGACCAATCTGCTGCCATCTACCGGTATTGCGCTGCCTTTCTTCTCCTACGGAGGGACGGCATTGGCGGTGAATCTGGGGGAGATGGGCATTGTGCTCAGCATTTCCCGGCACCGGAACGAAAGAAAAATTTTGGAGGCTTAAAACCATGAATGTGATTTTCACCTGCGGCGGCACCGCCGGGCACATCAATCCGGCTCTGGCCGTGGCCAACCTGATGCGGGAGCGGCACCCGGATTGCAATATTCTTTTTATCGGTGCCCAGGGCCACATGGAAGAGAAGCTGGTGCCCCAGGCCGGATATGCGCTGCGGTGCCTGCCCGGCTCCGGCCTGAGCCGGAAGCTGAATCCCACCGGAATCAAGCAGAATGTCCATGCCATAAAATGCGTGCTGGATGCGGTGAAATCGTGCAAGAGGATTTTTAAGGAGTTCCGGCCGGATGTGATTGTGGGCACCGGCGGCTATGCCAGCTTCCCGGCTCTGTATGCCGGGTCCTCTATGAAGATTCCCGTATGCGTCCACGAGAGCAACGCCGTCCCCGGTGTCACCACCAAACTGGCTGCCAAGCTGGCCGACCGGGTGCTGGTATGCTTTGAAGAGAGCAAGAAGATGTACCCCAACCCAGACAAGGTGGAGGTTGTGGGGATGCCTGTGCGCAGGGAGTTCATCTACGGCGACCGGGAAAAGGCCCGGCAGGAGCTGGGCATCGGCGAGGAGCCGGTGGTGCTCTCCGCCTTCGGCAGCCTGGGAGCCAAGGTGATGAACCAGACCATGGCGGAGCTGTTTTGCCTGGAGCAGCAGGCGCAGTTTCCCTTCCGCCACATTCACGCCACAGGCAGCTTCGGCTGGGAGTGGATGCCCGGGCTGGTGCAGGAGAAGGGCGTGGATTTGAGCCGGACGAAGCAGATTGAGATGAAGGAATATTTCTACAATATGCCCACCCTTATGGCGGCGGCGGATGTGATGATCAGCCGGGCCGGGGCCTCCACCTGCAATGAGATTGCGGCGGCGGGGCTGCCCTGCATCCTGATTCCCTCTCCCAATGTGACCAACAACCATCAGGAGAAGAACGCCCGGGTCCTGGAGGCCAGAAAGGGTGCTGTGGTGCTTCTGGAAAAGGACTGCACCGCCCAGGCGCTGTATTCCCAAATCCAGTCCCTGCTGGCAGACCCCCAGCGCAGGGCGGAGATGGGCCGCAATCTCCACGAAATGGTCACACTGGACAGCACAGAGCGCATTTGCGACATTATTGAGCAGCTGGTGAAGAAATAATCGGCCCGGTGCCGCCCTAGCTGCCAACGCTATTTCCCCAGGAGGAAACATATGAGTACAAAAGAAAAAGAACGGCCGCAGAAAACGCCGAAGCGCCCCCAGCAGGGCGGGGCCCCTGCCCGCCGCCGTCCCCCCCAGGGCCCTGGGGCTTCCAAGGGAGCCCAGGCATCGCCGGATGAATCCTACGAGGTGTATGTCCCCGATGCCGAGAGCCAGCGTGCCCGCCATGCCTCCCCCGCAGAGCGTCAGGAGGCTCCTGCCCGCCGTCCCCGGCGGGATGCCGCCCCGGCCCGGAAGCGCACTTCCGCCGGCCAGGATGCCCAGTATCGCCCCTATCGGCAGGCCAATCAGCGGAACAAGGCCCAAAAAAGGCAGAATTTCCGCCAGAGTGTTTCAAAATTCTTTTCCAGCCAGAACCCGGTGGCCAAGCTCTTCTACAAGGAAGACCCCTCTGTGTTTGGCGACGATGCCAGCACCGCCCGCCGGGCCAAGCGGGCCGCCGAGGCGGAGAAGAAGCGCAAGCGTGCCGAGCGGCTGAATACCCCTGCCGCCATTTACACCCAGCCCATTTCCTTCAACAGCCGCCGTCTGGCCATTCAGCTGATTACCATTCTGGCAGTGGTGCTGGCCCTGGTGCTGGGCATGTCCGCCTTCTTCAAGGTGGAGCAGGTGGGGGTGGTAGGTGCCCATGTATACGATGAATATACCATTTTGCAGGAATCCGGCATCAAGAAGGGCGATAGCCTGCTTACCTTCGGCCGCACGAAGGCCTCGGGCAAGATCATAGCCAACCTTCCCTATGTAAAAAGTGCCAGGATTGGAATAAAATTGCCGGATACGGTTATTATTGAGATAGAGGAAGCCCCTGTTTCCTACTCTATCCAGGACCAGGACGGCGTATGGTGGCTCATCAATTCCGATGGACGTGTGGTGGAGCAGACCAACGCCCAGACCGCCCGCACCAAGACCCAGGTGCTGGGTGTCACCCTGTATCAGCCCCAGGTGGGGGAGCTGGGCATAGCCACCGAGACCGCCCCCACAGAGACGGATGCCTCCGGCGACCCGGTGCAGGCCCTGATTTCCGGCGCACAGCGGCTGAGCGCGGCCCTGACGATTTTGCAGGAGCTGGAGCTGAACGACATCGTGGGCGATGCAGCCAGCGTGGATGTGAGCCAGCTTCAGGATATCATTCTGTGGTACGGCACCCAGTACCAGGTGAACCTGGGAACCATCGACAGAATTGCTCTGAAAATTACCTACATGAAGAACGCCATTATGCAGATGAGCGATTACCAGACCGGCGTTCTGGACATCAGTTTTACCACCTGGATGGATCAGGTGGGCTATACGCCCTTCAGCTAATGGGAATATTTTGACGAAAAAATGAGATTTCCTATTGACGGAGCCGCAATTTCACGCTAGAATAGAAAAGAATTAGGTGAAGTTACCACGGCAGATTTGGCTGCAATGTGTACACGATACATAGGAGGAAGTATATATGTCCGAAAGTTTACAGGAGCGTGTTGTCAAAATCAAGGTGATTGGTGTTGGCGGCGCTGGCAACAATGTTATCAATCGCATGATTGAGTCCGGAGTGGACGGCGTGGAGTTCATTGCGGTGAATACCGATAAGCAGGACCTGAACAAGTCCGTCTGCAAGAACAAGATTCAAATCGGCGAAAAGCTGACCAACGGTATGGGCGCCGGCTCCAAGCCCGAAATCGGCAAGAAGTCCGCCGAGGAAAGCCGTGCTGCCATTGCCAAGATTCTGGAGGGCACCGACATGGTGTTCATTACCGCCGGTATGGGCGGCGGCACCGGCACCGGCGCAGCTCCCATTGTGGCGGATTTGGCCCACGAGGCCGGCATCCTTACGGTGGGTGTTGTTACCAAGCCCTTCAAGTTCGAGGGTGCCAACCGGATGCGTCAGGCAGAGCAGGGCATCGCCGATTTGAGCGAGAAGGTGGATTCCCTGATTATCATCCCCAACGATCGCCTGAAATACGTTACCGACCAGAAGATTACCTTTGCCAACGCCTTCGGCATTGCGGATGATGTGCTCAAGCAGGCAGTTACCTCCATTTCCGAGCTGGTGGGCTTCTCCGAGAATGTGATGATTAACCTGGACTTTGCAGACGTGTCCGCTGTGATGAAGGCGGCGGGCCGTGCACATATGGGCGTGGGCATTGCATCCGGCCGGGAGAAGGCCGAGCAGGCAGCCACTGCCGCCGTTTCCAGCCCCCTGCTGGAGACCTCCATTAACGGTGCCACCGGTGTGCTGATTAACATCACCGGCTCTTCCGAGATGACCCTGGATGACGTAGAGACTGCCGCCGGGATTGTCCAGGAGGCCGCCAATGCCAATGCCAATATCATCTTTGGCGCCACCTGCTCCGATGCCTTCCAGGATGAGATGCGCGTGACGGTGATTGCCACCGGCTTTGATGGCAGCGCTTTCGTTCTGGGCCGTAAGGATACCGCCGCCGCTGCCAGTCCCATCGACGACATCGATACCCCTGTGGGTGCCGCTGCAAAGCCCACCAAGCCCACGGATATCGGCGACATCGACGAAATTTTCAGCATCTTTAAGCGCAACAATTAAGTTTTTTCCGGGATGCTGTCTCGCATGGGTGGGGCAGCATCCTTTTTCAGTTTTGCCCTGACCCGCCCGGCGGCATTTCCTTCGGGAAACCGGGGGGATTCTGAAAAATGGGGCTTTTGCTTGGAAACCCCATAAAAATATTTCGTTTGGATGACTGCCTATGGATTCTTACAAAGCCCTGGCTTCCAGCTACGACCGCTTGACCAGCGATGTCCATTACAAAGATGCAGTGGATTTTTATTTTGAGATTATGCGCAGGGAGGGGGTTACGCCCCGCACGGCTGCCGACTTGGCCTGCGGCACAGGCTCGGTGACGGCGCTGCTGGCCCAAAGAGGGCTGCCGGTAATCGGGGTGGACCTGTCCGAGGATATGCTCGCCCAGGCCCAGCAGAAGCTCCAGGGAGCGCAGCCCCGGCCGGTATTCCTCCACCAGGATTTGGCCCGGCTGTATCTGCCCCGGGGGGTGGATTTGGCAGTGTGCGCTCTGGACAGCCTGGATTACATCACGAACTCCCAGCACTGCCGCAGTGCCATCCGGCGGGTGTACAAGGCCCTGAACCCCGGGGGTATTTTCATCTTTGATGTAAATACTCCGGAAAAGCTCCGTGCCATGGACGGCCAGGTGTTCCTGGACGAAGACGACGACGTATATTGCGTCTGGCGGGGAGATTTTGACGAGGATACCAACATCCTCTCCTATGGCATGGACTTGTTCCAGCGGCAGGGGAGCGTTTGGCATCGGTCTTTTGAAGAGCATCGGGAATATGCCTACACCCAGGCCCAGCTGACGGCCTATCTGAAGGATGCAGGCTTTACCCGCATTCGTGTATATGGCGACAGAACCTTCGACGCACCCGGAGCAGGGGAGCAGCGGATTTTCTTCAGCGCCAGGAAGGGAAGAATACAATGAACGATTATCTTGTCCGTGGCATGAGCATGGATGGCTTTGTCAAGGTGGTGGCCATCCGCTCCACAGAGCTGGTCCGCCGTGCTGCCCGGATTCACCACACCACCCCCAACGCCACTGCCGCCCTGGGACGGGCGCTGACGGTGGCCTCTATGATGGGAAATATGCAGAAGGTGGAAAACGGCTCCATGACCCTGCAAGTGCGGGGCGGCGGCCCCATCGGCACCATCACCGTGGTCTCCGATGCAGTTGGCAATGTCCGTGGCTGCGTCACAGAGCCCCGGGTGCCCCTGGTGGAGAAATACCCCGGCAAGCTGGATGTGGGGGCCACAGTGGGCACCGAGGGCACCCTGACCGTAATCCGGGACCTGCAGATGAAGGAGCCCTATGTGGGCTCCGTCCAGCTGGTGTCCGGCGAGATTGCCGACGATATTACCGCCTACTTCGCCCAGAGTGAGCAGACCCCCACGGCCTGCGCCCTGGGCGTGCTGGTGGATAGGGATTTGAGCGTCAAGGTGGCCGGGGGATACCTGGTTCAGCTTCTCCCCGGTGCACCGGAGGAGACCATTGACAAGGTGGAGCAGGGCATCCAGCGGGCCGGTGCCGTCACCCCCATGCTGGAGCAGGGGCTGACCCCGGAGGACATCCTGGGGCAGGCCTTCGGCGACCTGGGCGTGGTGTTCCTGGACACCGTGGAGGTCTGCTACAAGTGCTACTGTACCCGGGAGCGGGTGGAAAGCGCTCTGATCAGCCTGGGCAGAGAGGAGCTGGAGGAAATCCGGCAGGAGGGGAAGCCCTTCCCGGTGGAATGTCAGTTCTGCGACACCGTCTATCCGTTCACGCCGGAGGATATTGAGGCTCTGTTGCAAAAGATTTAGAAAACAGCCTATATTGGTGGGGAATACCAGGTTTTTCCTTATCGAAAATTTTCGAAAAAAATTGGAAAAATTGCTTGACAAAACGGGGCGTTCCGTGTATAATGAATCCCGTCGCTGAGGGGAACACGAAGCGGCAAGCCCTTGGGAGCATAGCTCAGCTGGGAGAGCACATGCCTTACAAGCATGGGGTCACAGGTTCGAGCCCTGTTGTTCCCACCAACCACCTGGCCCGGTGGTGCAGTCGGTTAGCACGCCAGCCTGTCACGCTGGAGGTCGACGGTTCGAGTCCGTTCCGGGTCGCCATTTTCAATATTCTTCGCGTCCGAGTGGAGTGCAGATTCCGCTCGACATGCCTTCGTAGCTCAGCAGGTAGAGCAGTGGACTGAAAATCCACGTGTCGTTGGTTCGACTCCGACCGAAGGCACCAGATGCGGGTGTAGCTCATCCGGTAGAGCGCCACCTTGCCAAGGTGGAGGTAGCGAGTTCGAGCCTCGTCACCCGCTCCAAAAAAATAAGGAACGCCCTTCCTGCGTTCCTTATTTCATATGGTACCGTAGCCAAGTGGTAAGGCAAGGGTCTGCAAAACCCTCATCCCCCAGTTCAAATCTGGGCGGTACCTCCAAACGTCCTGTGTGCAGTCAAGTGTATACAGGACTTTTTCTTTCTTTTTATATAAAACTTTGGTGAAAATCCATAAAATTCTTTAAGGCGTTTGCGATTCTTCTTCAATAGCTGCATAGCCCCCAAACGTCCCCCCAGATTGCTCGCCCTTTGCTGCCTGAATGGGCTGTATAAAAAATCTTAATTTGACGTATTTTCTCACGTGTGGTATATTATAGAAAAATTGAGCCGAAATGGGGGAGAGTGTATGGGCTTTGGCGTGGGGTTTGATTTGTTTGAAACTTTGTTTCTGATTCTGTTTGCGGTGGTGGCTGTGTCCATTGTTTCTGTGGCTATCAGCAGCTTGGGGCAGTGGCATAAAAACAACAATTCCCCCAGGTTGACGGTTTCGGCGGTGGTGGTTGCCAAGCGCACCAATGTGACCCGCCATTCCAATGGCGATAATACCGGCCTACACCATACCTCCACCACCTACTATGCCACCTTTCAGGTGGAAAGCGGGGACCGCATGGAGTTTTCTCTGGAAGGAAACGAGTATGGGCTTCTGGTAGAAGGGGATAGGGGCAACCTCTCCTTCCAGGGCACACGGTTCCTTGGATTTCAGCGGCTTTGACTGTGCACTCGGTGCTGTAGTGCCCATCCTTTGATAGTTTCAGGCCCGGATGTTCCCGGGCCTGTTCTTTATCCTGCGGCTTCCAGCATATTCTCGATGAAAATTCCGTAGCCCACATCCGGCGCATTCACCAGAACGTGGGTGACGGCACCGATGAGTCGCCCGTCCTGGATGATGGGGCTGCCGCTCACGAGTGATTGCCATTATGGACAACACGATATGTTTGTAAAGCCTTTTCGTTTGTACTGTAGAAAGCCAATTGCTTTATTTTTCTCTGTATGGTAAAATATCCAAAGAAAAAGATGTGTTTCGCTTCATGAGAATGGGGGATTTGCAAATGCTGATGAACAGCGGCGAATATATGGATTTGGTGCAGGGCATCAAGCAGGAAATTCAAAGTGCGCAATATAGAGCGGCGCTGAATGTCAATAAGGAACTGATATGCCTGTACTACGACATTGTGTCAGCCATCAACGAGCATAAAACCTGGGGAAATTAGTTTATTGAGAACCTTGCCACAGACATCAAGCTGGCATTCCCGGAGGCAAAAGGGTATTCTGTGCGCAATCTCAAGTATATGGCAAAGTTTGCGCTCCGTTTTCCGAACTTTGAAATTGTGCAAGCGGCGCTTGCACAAATAACGTGGTATCATCACATTGCATTGATGGATAAGGTGAGGACAGCGGAGGAGCACATTTGGTATGCCAACCAAGCAGCTGGGAACGGGTGGTCACGCAATGTTTTGATACACCAAATTGAGATAGGGCTCTATCAACGCCAAGCGCTGGCTAAGAAAATAGCAAATTTCGAGGAACGCTTACCCTCCCCGCAAAGTGAGCTTGCAGCACAGACGATGAAGGATCCCTATGTGTTTGACTTTATCCCGTTTAAGGAAGATATGGTGGAGCGGGATATTGAGCAGGCGCTTGTGAAAGATGTTACAAGGCTCCTGCTGGAATTGGGGACGGGATTTGCTTTCCTTGGGAACCAATATCACCTGAATGTGGGCAGAGATGATTTTTATATCGACCTCCTTTTCTACAACTTGAATCTTCGCTGCTATGTGGTAATCGAACTGAAAACCGGTGAATTCAAGCCGGAATATGCCGGGCAGCTGAATTTCTACCTTTCAGCGGTGGATGGGATTCTAAAAAAGGATGACGACCACCCCTCCATCGGTCTGCTGCTGTGCAAGAGCAAAAATGATTTGGTGGCGGAGTATGCGCTCAAGGATATGTCCAAGCCCATGGGTGTCAGTGCGTATAAAGTAACCAGCAATTTGCCGGAAGAACTGCAACAGCAGCTGCCGTCGATTGAAGACATTGAAAAACGGATTCAAAAGGAATGATTTCACGGGGATGAGAATTGCCGTCCCTGTATTCGCAAATTGAGATTGTGAAAGGAGTTCGATTGAATGAAAAGGATTATCACGTTGTTCTTTGCTTTGTCCTGTGTGCTGGCTCTGGCTGGTTGTTCCAAGACAAATGAACCAACTGTCTCGACAGGCAATATTGAGGACACCGTAAGCACAGAAACACAAATACAAAATGAAGTATTCCAATTTTTTGCAGATACATACAACATGAAATTCACCTTATGGGGACCAGAAGGTCATGACTTATATGCGTTCTATATTTATCCGGACCATGCTGAGAGAGAATGTCTTATTTTGATGCCCGCGAATACAGACGATGTTGCGGAATACAATAAAAATCTGGCATGGGAAGTTGTGGATGACGAATTGGTAATCACTGGTGAATGGCAAGAAACATTCAAGATTGACCTCTCGGCGAAAACTGCAACTTCTGTAGCGACAGGTAAAGTATATCAAATCTATGAAATGCAGTCCGATTTCGGATAAATCAGGCAGCTAACTTTGGATTTATCGAACTAGCTCTCCCGGAAAATCTCTCCGGGAGAGCTGATTTTTATCCCGCTGCCTGGAGCATATTCTCGATGAAAATTCCGTAGCCCACATCCGGCGCATTCACCAGAACGTGGGTGACGGCACCGATGAGCCGACCGTCCTGGATGATGGGGCTGCCGCTCATGCCCTGTACAATGCCTCCTGTGGCCTTCAGCAGGGCAGGGTCTGTGACCCGCAGCAGTATATTTCGCCCATCGGCCCGGCTGGTGGGGTAGAGCTTGAGAATTTCCACGGAGTAGTCCCCGGTGGCAAAGCTGCTGACGGTGGAGCGGATGCTGGCCTGGCCCAGGTGCACCTGGTGTGCCTGGCCTATGGGCAGGGGCTCCCCCAGCCATCCCCGGGTGGAACGGCCAAAGACACCCTGGGGAGTATTGCGCAGCAGCTGTCCGCAGCTTTCGGCATTGTCGCAGCTGCCCTTCAACTGGCCGGGATGGCCGCTGGTTCCCTTGGTGACGGAGAGCACCTGGGCGGGATAGGTGTCCCCCTCGGCCATCTGCATCAGCACCCCTGCGCTGCCGTTGACCCCATGGCCCAGTGCACCGAATTTTCCGGTGGCAGGGTCATACCAGGTGACGGTACCGATGCCGGTGATGCCCTGTTTCAGATACACCCCCAGCTTGGCCCCCTCCGAGGTGCGGCTGAGCCGCACAGATTGCTCCAGCTCCTTGCTGCCCCGGCGCAGGGCTACCCGGGCGGTATCCCCGGCCTCTTCCAGAGCATCACGCATCTGCTGGACGTTATGCACAGCCACACCGTTGACCTTGACAATCTGGTCACCGATTTTCAGCCCGGCCCTCTGGGCTTCGCTTCCCAGCAAATCGTCAAAGGCGGCAATGGTAATGGTGTTGTCCCGCAGCTGCAATCCCACTGTCTGCCCCACTGGCACCAATAGCTTTTCAGCCGCTACCACCGGCGACAGCATAAAAACCAACAAAACTGCCAGCACAGCAGATATTTTCTTTCTTTTCATCTTCAGCCCTCCATTTCCTGCAACCTTAATATGCCGCAAGCCACGGATTGTAACCGCTGAAAAAGTCGAGAAATGAGGAAGTGTGTGGGGAATTTGTAAAAATGAGGTTGCAGAAAAAACGGTGCTGTAGTATGATGAAAAAAGTGAATGGAAGCGGGACGAGAAGAAAAGCCCACTGCCGGCGGAAAAATTTTTACAGCGTGTTCGGCAAAACGCAGCACCCCGCCGAAGGGAATAAGGAGGAAGCAAATGTATACGATAAACTATTCTGAGCTGGCCTGCCAGCTTCGGGCCCTGATGGAGAATGTGCCCTATTCGGTAAGCAATCTTTCCATCGCCTCTGCTCTTTTGTGGCAGGCGCTGCCGGACATCAACTGGGTGGGCTTTTATAAGCGGATGGGCGACAAGCTGGTTCTTGGCCCCTTCCAGGGAAAGCCCGCCTGTATCGAAATTCCTATGGGCAGAGGCGTGTGCGGCACGGCGGCCCAGAGGCTGGAGCCGGTGCGGGTGGACAATGTCCATACCTTTCCGGGGCACATTGCCTGTGACGGTGCCTCCAACTCCGAAATTGTCCTCCCGATTTTCTGCGGCACTACCCTCTGGGGCGTGCTGGACATCGACAGCCCCCTCTTTGGCCGCTTCTCAGAGGAAGATCAGGCGGGATTGCAGGAGATAACGGCAGCCCTGAGCCAAATGATTTCCGCAACGGAATAAAAAAACCGGCTGCGCTATTGCTTTTTTTGGGCAGATTGTGTAAAATACCATAGATGGGTGTACCTTTTGCAGGGCAGATGGGCACGTAAATACTATTAAAAAGGAGTTATATCGTTATGGGTTTGATGAAAGCTCTTGTAGGCTCAGCCGGCGGTGTTCTGGCGGACCAGTGGAAGGAGTATTTTTACTGTGAAGCAATCCCCGAAACCGTTTTGGCTGTAAAAGGACAGAAGCGGGTTTCCGGCCGCTCCGCCAATACCAAGGGATCCGACAATATTATTTCCAACGGCAGCGTGATTGCCGTTGCAGACGGCCAGGCCATGATGATTGTGGACCAGGGCAAGGTGGTGGAGTTCACCGCCGAGCCGGGAGAATTTACCTATGATGCCTCCAGCGAGCCCACTATTTTCTGCGGCAGTCTGGGCGACGGCATTCTGAATACCTTCAAGACCGTGGGCAAGCGCTTCACCTTCGGCGGCGACACCGGCAAGGACCAGCGGGTGTACTACTTCAACCTGAAGGAATTGGTGGGCAACAAATACGGCACCCCCAGCCCGGTGCCCTTCCGGGTGGTTGACCGGAATATCAACCTGGATTGGGAAATTTCCATCCGCTGCTTCGGCGAGTATAGCTTCCATATCTGCGACCCGCTGCTGTTCTATACCAATGTCTGCGGCAATTTCTCCGATGAGTACCCCCGGGAGAAGCTGGAAGGCCAGATGAAGACCGAGCTGCTCACCGCATTGCAGCCCGCCTTTGCCAAGATTTCCGATATGGGCATCCGCTACAGCAGTCTCCCCGGCCACACCATGGAGCTGGCCGATGCCCTGAACGATGTGCTCTCCGCCAAGTGGCGCAACCTGCGGGGCATTGAGATTGTCTCCTTCGGCGTTTCCAGCGTGAAGGCCTCCGAGGAAGACGAGAAGATGCTCAAGGATATGCAGCGCACGGCCGTCTACTCCAACCCCAATATGGCCGCCGCTTACGACGTAATGGCCCGGGGCGATGCCATGAAGGCCGCCGCTACCAACACCGCCGGGGCTATGACCGGATTTATGGGCATGGGCATGGCCCAGAATATGGGCGGCGGCACCAATGCGGCCCAGCTGTTCCAGATGGGTCAGCAGCAGCCCGCTCCCCAGGCGGCCCCGGCAGCACCTGCCGGAAGCAGCTGGAAGTGCAGCTGCGGCGCCACCGCCACCGGCAAGTTCTGCCCGGAGTGCGGCGCCAAGAAGCCCGAGGCCCCTGCCGGCTGGACCTGCTCCTGCGGCGCAGTGAATCAGGGCAAGTTCTGCTCCGAGTGCGGTGCCAGGAAGCCCGCCGGTGTTCCCCAGTACCGCTGCGATAAATGCGGCTGGGCCCCGGCAGACCCCAAGCATCCCCCCAAGTTCTGCCCGGAGTGCGGCGACCCCTTCGGCGATGAGGACATCGTCGGCTAATCGATACGTTTTTTCTGTACCCTGCCTGTAAAAGGGCAGGGTACAGCTGAAAAGAGGAAAGGGAGACAACTGCCTATGGCAAATGAAGTAACCAATTACCAGTGCCCGGCCTGTACCGGCCCCCTGCATTTTGGCAGCGAGTCCGGTGTGCTGGAATGCGACTACTGCGGCAGCCGCTTCTCGGTGGAGGACATCGACCGGATGTACGCAGAGAAAAACACCAATGCCCAGGAGGCCACCGAAGAGCGGGAAGCCCAGGAAAGCATCCGGGAGGGCCAGTGGGATATGGACTCCGCCGGAGAAAGCTGGGGCCAGGAGGGGGAGAACCTCCAGGCCTACAACTGCCCCTCCTGCGGCGCAGAGCTGCTGTGCGACAAAACCACCGCCGCCACCTCCTGCCCCTATTGCGGCAATCCCAGCATCATCCCCGGCAAGCTCTCCGGCACCAAAAAGCCGGATTTGATTATCCCCTTTCAGGTGGACAAAACCGCTGCCGTGGCCGCTCTGAAAAAGCACTATAACCACAAGCCCCTGCTGCCCAAGGCTTTCCGGGCGGAAAACCATGTCCAGCAGATCAAGGGTGTGTACGTCCCCTTCTGGCTGTTCGATGCCCAGGTGGAGGGGGATATGACCTTCCGCACCACCCGGGTAAATACCCGCACCACCCCCAAGGAGTACATCACCGAGACCAGCCATTTCCTTGTGCATCGGGAGGGAACCCTGGACTTCCGGCAGGTGCCGGTGGACGGCTCCACCCAGATGCCGGATGCCCACATGGATGCCATCGAGCCCTATGACTATGCCGATTTGAAGCCCTTCTCCCTGTCATATCTCCCCGGCTATCTGGCGGACCAGTACGACGTCTCCAAAGAGGAGTGCGCCCGGCGTGCCAATGCCCGGTGCACCGCCAGCATCGAGGATGCCCTGCGGGACACGGTGGTGGGATATTCCAGCTGCACCACGGTGAGCAAGAATGTCACCGTCAATCCCGGCCGGGTGCAGTATGCCCTGATGCCGGTATGGATGCTCTCTACCAAGTGGAGGGACAAGAATTTCCTGTTTGCCATGAACGGCCAGACGGGAAAGCTCATTGGCGATCTGCCCATTGACAAGGGCAAGCTGACGCTGTATTGCCTGGGTTCCTTTGCGGCGGCTGCCCTGGCATCGCTGCTGTTCCTGCTGTAAGGAGGTGCCCCTATGAAGAAAAGATATGTTGCCTTTTTCCTGGCGGCCCTTTTGGTGCTGGGCAGCCTTGCGGTATGCGCCTTTGCCACCCAGGCCCAGCTGAACTACGTCACCGACGAAGCCGGACTTTTCTCATCAGAGGAGCTGGCCAAACTGGAAAGCCGTGCCAAGGCCATCAGCGAGGAGTACAATTTCGGCGTATACATCGTTACGCTTCCGGATTATCGTGACTACACATCCGCTTCCAGCATTGCAGCCTGCGCCATGGAGCTGTATGACGGCTATACCCTGGGCTGGGGCAGCGACCGGGGCGGCACCATGCTGCTGCTGAGTATGCAGGAGCGGGACTTCAATCTGGATTTCAACAGCAGCCGGGCCAATGGCATCTTTACGGAGCCCGGCCGGGATGCCATGGAAACCCGGTTTATCCGCTATTTCCGGAATGACGATTTCTACGGCGGCTTCCGGGAGTATCTGACCACCTGTGAGGAATATCTCCGGGCCGCCCAGGAGGGGCACCCCGTAGGCGCAGAAGAGAGCCATGCCTCTCCGGCACTGGCTCTGATTCCCGGCGGCATTGCGGCGCTGCTGGTGGGCCTGTTCACCACAGCCCCCATGCGCACCGCCAAGGTGCAGCGGGATGCAGACCAATACCGGAACGGCAAACTGGACCTGCGCAGGCGCTCGGATATGTTCCTGCACCGCACAGTCACCCGCAGTCCCCGGAATACCGAATCCTCCGGCTCCGGCAGCTCCGGCGGCGCACATTCCAGCAGCTACTCCTCCGGCAGCCATTCCGGCCGGAGCGGAAAATTCTAAACCCCAATGCCCCCCAGGCTCCCTGGGGGCATTTTGACCGAAATCCCCGGCTCCTTTTCGGCAAAAGACCGGCAGGAATGCGGCTTTACAATGCCGGAGAAGGGGAGTATAATAGTGCAAGGATTTTTGTGTAGAAAGGATTCGGAGATGAGAAGAACAGAGAGGAATATGCTGGAAGGCCCCCTGGCCATGAGTATTTTGACCTATACCATTCCCATCATCCTCACAAGCTACTTGCAGCTGCTGTTCAATGCGGCTGACCTGGTGGTGGTGGGCAGGTTCTGCGGCAGCATTTCTGTGGCGGCGGTGGGTGTCACCGGTGCCATTACCAATCTGATTGTCAATTTGTTTATCGGCCTGTCCGTGGGGGCGGGTGTCAGCGTGGCCCATGCCATTGGCAGCCGGGAGGATGATGTGGTGCATCGCACGGTGCACACCGCCCTGCTTACGGCCCTGGTGGGCGGCGTGATTCTGACGGCGGTGGGTGTTCGCTATTCCCCCACCTTCCTGCGCTGGATGGACACCCCGGAAAACGTGCTGCCCCTGTCCAGTGTGTATATGCGCATTTACTTCGGCGGCATCACCTTCACCATGGTGTATAACTACTGCACCTCCATTCTCCGGGCCGCCGGAGACACCCAAAGCCCCATGATTATCCTGATGGGGGCGGGGGTTCTGAATATTATTTTGAATGTGGTATTTGTGGCGGCCTTCAACATGAATGTGGCGGGTGTCGCCTGGGCAACGGTAATTTCCCAGGCGCTGTCTGCCGTGGCCGTAACGCTGGTGCTGATGCACCGGAAGGATGCCTGCCGGTTCTATCCCGGGAAAATGCGGATTTACGGCCCCCAGCTGCGGAAGATTGTGCGTATCGGTTTGCCCGCCGGAATCCAGGGTGCAACCTTTTCCATTTCCAACGTAATTATCCAGTCCTCCATGAATTCCTTCGGGGATGCCATGGTGTCCGGCAATGCGGCGGTTTCCAATGTAGAGGGCTTCTGCTACAATGCGGTGAACGGCTTCCATCAGGCGGCGGTGAACTACATCGGCCAGAATGTGGGTGCCCACCAGTTTGACCGGGTGACCAAGGTATTCCGGCTGTGCGTGCTGTATGCCACTCTGGCGGGGCTGATTACCGGCGGCCTGTTTACCATTTTCCGCCGCCCGCTGCTGGGAATTTACATCACCGACTCCCAGGAGGCACTGGAAATCGGTATGCGCCGGGTATTGTTTACGTCCATGCCCTATTTCCTGTTTGGCCTGCTGGATGCCGGCGGCGGTGCCCTCCGGGGCATGGGAGCCTCCGCATTGTCCATGTTTATTTCCGTCATTGGCATCTGCGGCTCCCGGCTGCTTTGGATTTTTACCGTCTTCCAGATTCCGGAGCTGCACACCCCGGAGTGCCTGTATTTCTCCTATCCCATCTCCTGGATTCTCACCCTGGTTGCGGAGATGATTGCCTTCCCCATTGTCCATAAGAAAATGGTGCAGCGTGCCGGCCTGGCAACAGCCGCCTAGGCGCAGCGCACATAAGCAAAGCAGACCCAATCCCCCAGGGGAGAGGGCCTGCTTTTTTCACCTGTGGATTTTGTCAAAAGAAACAAGAAACGGATTCGGGAAAGCAACGGAAAAGTTTCCCCTTAGGGCAATGTGGCCAAAACCGGAAAATCTCTCCTTAATGAAGACTTAAGCATTCTTTAATCTTTACAACATTGATTTTTTGGGAGGGATGGATTATGATAGAATGGATAAAATGACGTCATACGGAGGATTGTATCATGAAGAGAATCGCCACATGGATTCTGGCAGGATGCCTGCTGCTGGGGCTGACTGCCTGCGGCCAGGATTCGGCCCATGTGTTTGTACAGAAGGTATCGGAGCTGTCCCAGATGGGGGGCATTGCCCCTACGGACCGGTTCGGCGGCATTGTGGTTTCCGAAAACGTGACGGAGATCAAGCGGGACAGTGACAAGGTAATTGAAGAGGTCTACGTCAAGCAGGGCGACGATGTGCGGGAGGGCCAGAAGCTCTTTACCTACGACACCGAGCAGCTCCAGCTGACCCTGGACAAGCAGCGCCTGGAGGCAGAGCAGCTGCAATCCTCCATAGAGAATTACGGCACCCAGATTGCCCAGCTGGAAAAGGACCGGGACCGGGCCAGCACCAGCGACAAGCTGAAATACACCCTCCAGATTCAGACCAACCAGATTGATTTGAAGGAATCGGAGCTGAAGCTGAAAACCAAGCAGTCCGAGGTGCAGAAGTCGGAGTACCTGCTGGCCAACGCCGTGGTCACCTCGCCGGTGGATGGCCGGATTACCTCCCTGGGAGATGAGTCCACGGACAACAACGGCAACCCCAAGCCCTATATCACCATCCAGCAGGCCGGTACCTACCGGGTGAAGGGCGTATTGAACGAAATGCAGCGGGGAGCCATTGTAGAGGGGGACCGGATGCGGATCGTGTCCCGGACAGACCCCAATGTATTCTGGATGGGCACCGTCACCCTGGTGGACTATGAGAACCCCAACCAGAGCAGCGGCAACCGCTACTCCGATTCCACCGACGAGATGAGCAACTCCTCCAAGTATCCCTTCTATGTGGAGCTGGACAGCAGCGACGGAGTGCTGCTGGGGCAGCACGTCTACCTCAGCGTGGTGCAGGAAAGCCAGGAGCCTCTGGAGGGCCTGACCCTGGGCAGCGCATTTGTCTGCTTTGACGAAAACGAAAATGCCTATGTATGGGCCGACAACGGCCAGGGCAAGCTGGAAAAGCGTCCGGTGGAGCTGGGCGAGTACGATGCCATGGAGGATGTATACCAGATTCTCTCCGGCCTGAGTGAGACGGACTATGTGGCATTCCCGGACGAGACCGTGTGCGTAGAGGGAGCACCCACCACCAAAACCCAGCAGACCGCCCGCACCACCCAGCAGGAAGGAGAGCCGGTGCAATGACCATCCTGAAGCTGACAGATATCTGCAAGGATTATTTGCAGGGCAAGCAGACGGTTCGGGTGCTGAAAAATATCAACCTGACCGTGGAGCAGGGGGACTATCTGGCCATCATGGGCCCCTCCGGCTCCGGCAAGTCCACCCTGATGAACATCATAGGCTGCCTGGACGTACCCACCTCCGGCACCTATGAGCTAAACGGCAAGGACCTGCACAACAGCAGCGACAATGCCCTGGCGGACATCCGCAATAAGTATATCGGCTTTGTCTTCCAGAGCTTCCACCTGATGCCCAAGCTGGATGCAGTGGACAATGTGGCGCTGCCTCTGCTGTATGCCGGTGTATCCCTAAAGGAGCGGCGGGAGCGGGCCATCCAGGCCCTGAATGCCGTGGGCCTGGGGGACCGGATTCACTTCCGGCCCAACCAGCTCTCCGGCGGCCAGTGCCAGCGGGTTGCCATTGCCCGGGCCATTGTGACCAAGCCCACGCTGCTGCTGGCGGATGAGCCCACCGGCGCCCTGGACTCCAAGGCGGGCGACCAGATTATGGAGATATTCCGCAGCCTGAGCAAAGAGGGCATGACCATTATTATGATTACCCATGAGCAGGCCATTGCCGAGTGTGCAAACCAGATTTACCACATTCTCGATGGCGAGCTTCGGGTCAAAGGAGATGAGACGGAGCATGGGAAAAATTAAAAAGACCCTGATTATTCTGGCCGTCGTCCTGGTGGCGGGGGCCGGAGGATTCTTCGGCTGGAAATATTACAGCAGCAACAATGCTGCGCCGGTGAAGGTCTTCCCCTTTAACTACGTCGGCATGACGGAGTATTGGGGGGACACCCGGGAGAGCTATGGCCCGGTGACCACCGATAAAATTCAAACGGTGTTCCTGTCCGACACCCAGACGGTTTCCAAAATTTTGGTGAAGCAGGACCAGCAGGTGAAAAAAGGTGACCTGCTGATGAGCTTCGATACCACCCTGTCCCAGCTGGAGCTGGAGCGGAAGGAGCTGGAAATCCAGAAGAAGCAGATGGATTTGGAAGAGGCCCAGAAGGAGCTGCAGCGCATCAGCTGGATGGCCCCCATGGGCACCCCGCCCACCGAGCCGGAAACCGAGCCCACCGAGCCGGATTTGGGCCGCCAGCTACAGGGCGAGTTCGAAGCCTTCCGGGACGGGCAGCATGACGGCTCCTCGGAGGCCACCCCCTTCATCGCCTGGATTCCCGAGGGCAAGGTGCTTACACCGGAATTCCTTCAGGGCAAGGTGCGGGTGAGCTTCGCCTGTACCCCGGCAGAGGCCGAGGTGAAGGTATTCTCCGCTGGGGCAGAGTCCGGTGCCGCTCTGGTGCCGGAGCAGGACGGAACCTACCTGCTTTCCCCCGGCAGCTATTCGTACCAGGCCGGTGCAGAGGGCTATGAGACATTTCAGAATACCTTCCAGGTAGACCTGGCCTCCGGTGCCCTGCGGGTGGAGATCACCCTGGAGCCCAGTGCCACCGATCCCTCTGAGACCGAGCCATCCACGGAAGAGCCTACCAATCCGGAAGGCCCCACCGAGACTCCCACTGAGGGTCCCACGGAAAATCCCACGGAAACGCCCACCCAGGCCCCTACAGAGAATCCTACCCAGGCTCCCACCGAGGCCCCTACGGAGAATCCTACTGAGACACCTACTGAGACACCCACCCAGGAGCCGGTGGCAGAGGGCATTCGGGTGGAGATTCGCAGCACTCCCCAGGAGCTGCGCCTGACGGTGTACCCCGCCGATGCGGATGCCCAGTCCGCCATTAAGCCGGAGGCGGATGGCACCTATCTGCTCCTGCCCGGCGAGTATGCCTATCAGGCCTCTGCCGATGGCTACGACGATGCCCAGGGCAAATTCACCGTCCCGGCGAGCGGCCCCTATACCGTAGAGATTACCCTGAATCCCAGCACTACCCAGCCCTCTGCTGCGGAGTCTACCCCGGCGGAGACTGAGGCGGAAACCCAGGCCATGGAGCCTCCTACCCAGGCAGCCCCGGCTACCGAGGCTCCTACGCAGGAACCCGCTGCCACCCAGGCGGCCCCGGAGCTGACAGGCACAGAGGAGCTGGTTCAGTTCCTGGCCCTGCTGTCCGAGGACGTTTCCCAGCCCTCCTCCGGCCTACAGCCCCCTTACTATGTGGTGTTTAAGATTACCCGGGACAATATGCTCAAGGGGGACATTCTGGGCTGGATTGGTGTGCATGTGTATGCCGATGGCAGCTTTTCCTTCTTCAATGCCTCCGGAATTGAGGATTTCAGCATCCCTGTGGAGCCCACCGAGCCTGTCGAGACCGAGCCGGAGGTGGATTACTTCGGCAGCGGCTACACCTACTCCCAGATTCAGGAGATGAAGAAGGAGCAGGAGCAGAAAATCAAGGATTTGGACATCCAGCTGAAGCTGGCCCAGTCCGAGCTGAAGATTATGCAGAAGGAGCTGAGCGACGGCAATATCTATGCAGAGCAGGACGGCAAGGTTATCTCCCTGCTGACCGAGGAAGAGGCCAAGCTGAAATCGCAGCCCATTATCAAGCTCTCCAGCGGCGGCGGCTACTATATCGATGCCACCCTCAGTGAGCTGGAACGGGATTTGGTGAAGGTGGGGCAGGAGGTAACCGTGAACTCCTGGGACACCGGCATGACCTATACCGGCACGGTGGTGTCCATCAGCGACGTGCCCTCCTCCCGCAACAGCTACAACGGAAACAACAATCCCAACGCCTCCAGCTACCCCTTCCGGGTCTTTGTGGACGAAAGTGCCGACCTACAGGCGGGCAAGTATGTCAACGTGCAGTATTCCTCCGCCGAGCAAAGCGGCATCTATTTGGAGAAGCCCTTCCTGCGTACCGAGGACGGACAAAGCGTGGTCTATGCCCGGGGTGAGGACGGCCTGCTGGAGCGGCGTGTGGTCACCGTGGGCAAGTCCATGGGCGGCTACTATGTGGAAATTAAGGACGGCCTGACCGAAGACGATATGGTTGCCTTCCCCTATGGCAAGAATGTGAAGCCCGGCGTTCCCACCGAAGAGGGCGACTATTCGGATATGTACAATTGACGGAGGGAAGAAGCCATGTTTGAAAATGTACGGCTCGCCTTCCAGGGCGTTTGGAGCCACAAGATGCGCAGTATGCTTACCATGCTTGGCATCATCATCGGCATTGCTGCCATTATCACCATCGTCTCCACCATCAAGGGAACCAATGAACAGATTAAGGAAAACCTGATTGGTGCCGGCAACAACATTGTGACGGTTCAGCTGAACCAGAATGGCTACCAATTCGATGCCAGCTGGGACAAGGCTCCCTCCACGGTCCGCCCCATCACCGAGCAGACCCGGCAGGAGCTGGAGAAGCTGGACGGCGTCCGGGAGGTATCCCTGTTCCGTTCCCGCAGCTATGCCGATTCTGCCTTCTACCAGAACACCCAGTTTGTCGGCAGCATCTATGGCGTGGATTCCCATTTTTTCTCTGCCAGTGGCTACCAGGTGAAGCTGGGCCGGGGCTTTACGCCATCGGATTATCAGAATTGCCGCAAGGTTGCCCTTGTAGATGCCAATGCCATCTCGATTCTGTCCCTGGGGCAGAACCCTGTTGGCCAGGTCATTGAGCTGCAGGGGGACGTATACACCATCATCGGCGTGGTGGCCCTGTCCCAGGAGTTTACCCCCACCATCAATTCCATGCAGGATTATCAGATGTATGTGGGCAACTCCTCCGGTGTCATCTATATTCCGGACAGCGCATGGCCGGTGGCCTACGGATTTGACGAGCCCCAGAATGTGGCCATCAAGGTTTCCAGCACCGACGAGATGACCACCGTGGGCAAGAAGGCCGCAGACCTGCTTACCGAGCGCCAGATTGTGGGCACCGACACCGGCTTTGACTACCGCAGTCTGGACATGCTGGAGCAGGCCCAGCAGCTGCAAAAAATGAGCCAGGCCACCAATACCCAGCTGATTTGGATTGCCAGCATCTCCCTGCTGGTGGGCGGCATCGGCGTGATGAATATCATGCTGGTGTCCGTTACGGAGCGCACCGCTGAAATCGGTCTGAAAAAGGCCATCGGAGCCAAGAAACGCAGAATCCTGATGCAGTTTCTCACCGAGGCTGCCGTGCTCACCAGCCTGGGCGGCGTCATCGGCGTGGCCACCGGCATCGGCCTGGCCGAGCTGATTTCCAAGATGATGCAGATACCGGTTGCCATCAGCGTCCCGGCCATTGCCATCAGCGTAGCCTTCTCCACCCTGATTGGTGTGGTTTTCGGTCTGCTCCCTGCCACCCAGGCGGCAAACCTGAACCCCATCGAGGCATTGAGAAGAGTATAATCCCAACCCCAAGCGCAGTCTTTACGGCTGCGCTTGTTTTTATAGATTGTATTTTTCGGGGAATTGTGATAAAATATATAAGTATATGTGTATCAAAATGGAGGCATTTATTGATGAAATTCCTTGCAAAATTCGTTCCGGCGGCGTGCTTGGTTGGATTGCTGCTCTGCGGCTGCGATGTGGGCCCCGGGGCTGTGGAGACAACGGAGGCCGCAAAAATTGAAAGCATCTCCATGGTGGTGGACGAGCAGTCCATCCTGGAGCTGGAAAAGAACTACCCCGATTTGAAGCAGGCCAATCTCACCGGCAGCGAGTGCTATCAGGCCATCGCCGCCTATGCGGCCCGGAATCCCCAGGTGCAGGTGACCTATCTGGTTCGCCTGGGGGCCATGGGGGCTGCCCCGGATGCCGAGAGCCTGGATTTGGGCCCGGGGGAGTATGACTATCCGCTGCTGCTCAGCAATCTGCGCTACCTGCCCCGGCTGCAAACCGTAACCCTGCGGGATACGGCGCTGGAAATCACCGAGCTTCAGGCCCTTCAGCAGGCCTATCCCGGGGTGCACTTCGTATGCGGCCTGAATTTCTGCGGCGTCACCTGCGACGGCGAGACCCAGACCCTGGATTTGTCCGGCTGCAACCCGGAGGAGGTGCTGGCCAATGCCTCCCTGCTCTCGTCCCTGCCGGAGCTGACGGACATTCTGCTTATGACCTCGGAGGATTCCACTGCCTACACCCTGGAGCAGGCGGCGGAGCTTCAGCGCTTCGCCCCGGCGGCGCTGCTGCATTTCTCCTTTGATTTGTTCGGCCAGCGGGTCTCCACCACCGACCAGGAGATTACCTACGCCAACAAATACATCGGCAACCAGGAGGGGGCCGTGGACACCCTGCGCACCGCCCTGTCCGTCCTGCGGGGATGCCAGCGGTTCGTGCTGGACAACTGCCACTTCACCAACGAGGATTTGGCGGAAATCCGGGAGGAATTCCGGGGCACCACCAAGGTGGTCTGGCGGGTCTGGTTCGGCAAGGGCGGCTGCCTGACGGACCGGACGGTAATCCGCCATGTGTATAACCTGTACGACTCCAACAGCGCCAACCTCATCTACTGCGAGGATGCGGAGTTCCTGGATTTCGGGCACAATGAGCTGCTGCGGCAGTGCGATTTTGTGGCGGGGATGCCCAAGCTCCGGGCTGCGATTCTCTCCGGCTCCATGATTTCCGACCTGACCCCCTTCCAGAATTGCCAGAATCTGGAATTTTTGGAGGTGGCCTACTGCGGCTATCTGGAGGATATCTCCCCCCTGGCTTCCTGCACCAGCCTGGAGCGGCTGAACATCGCCTATACCAAGGTTTCGGATTTGTCCCCCCTGGACCAGCTGAATTTGCAGGTGCTGGTGGATGCCCGCTCCAAAACCGACGAAGCAGAGCGGGCCCGGTTTGACGACCTGCACCCCGACTGCATCACCCAGCACACCGGCGATGCCAAGGACGACCAGCCCTATGGCTACCCCTGGCGGTATGAGCAGAACGGCGATGCCAACGAGTACTACGCCCTGCTGAAAGAGAAATTCGGCTATCCCAACCCGACGGATACCCTGTATTGACCCCGGGAAGGAGACTGCGGTATGATTAAAAATATGGTGTTTGACATGGGCGGGGTGCTGATTGTCTGGAACCCGGTGCAGATGTTTGCAAGGCTCCGTCTTCCTGCGGAGGACGAGGCGCTGCTGAACCGGGAGCTGCTGCAAAACCCCATTTGGACGGAGGCAGATGCCGGCCTGTATTCTGAGGAGCAGCTGGCGCAAGCCGCCTGCGCCCATCTGCCGGAGCGTCTGCACGAATCGGCGTGGGCGCTGGTACAGTGGTACAAGTGGTTCCTCACCCCCATGCCCGGCATGGAGCAGCTGGTGCGGGAGCTAAAGGAAAACGGCTACCGTATCTACCTGCTTTCCAATGCAGAAACCAATCTCCGGGGGTATTTCCCCCAAATTCCCGGAGCAGATTGCTTTGATGCCCTGATGGTCTCCGCCGAGGAGCGGGTGATGAAGCCCTCTCAGGATATCTACCGGCGCCTGTTCCAAAAATTCAACCTCAACCCCAGCGAATGCTGGTTTACGGATGACAATGCCCCCAATGTGGAGGCTGCCATCCAAGCCGGAATGCACGCCGCCCAATTTACCGGCGACGTGGCACAATTGCGCCGCCGGATGCGGGAGGCGGGAATTCTCTGTAAGGAGGAACTGTGATGACCCTGGAAGAACTGAAACAGAAAATGGACGAGGCGGGCTATGTCTACGACGATACCATGGCCACCGTCCTATATGTTGCCCTGGTTCTGGGCCGCCCCCTGCTGATTGAGGGAGCCGCCGGTGTGGGCAAAACAGAAGTGGCCAAGGTGATGGCCGCCGCCCTGGGCCGGGAGCTGGTGCGGCTGCAATGCTACGAGGGCCTGGACGAAAGCAAGGCCCTGTACGAGTGGAACTATCAGAAGCAGCTGCTGTCCATCCAGGTGAATATGAACTCCACAGACAAGGAGCTGCTGACCAAGAGCCTGTTTTCCGATGAGTATCTGCTGGAACGCCCGCTGCTGAAATCCATCCGCTCCGAAAAGCCCGTGGTGCTGCTGATTGACGAAATCGACAAGGCGGACGAGGAATTCGAGGCTTTCCTGTTGGAGCTGCTGTCCGAGCAGCAGGTCACCGTGCCGGAAATCGGCACCATTCGTGCAAAGACCGTTCCCTTTGTGGTGCTTACCTCCAACCGGGCCCGGCCCCTGTCCGAGGCATTGCGCCGCCGCTGCGCCTACCTGCACATCGACTACCCGGATATGGACAAGGAGCTGGCCATTCTGCGCAAGAAGCTGCCCCATGTGGATGACCGGCTCTGCGCCCAGGTGGCTCTGGCGGTGCAGAAGCTGCGCAGCAACGAGGCCATTCTGAAAAAGCCCTCCATTGCCGAGACCCTGGATTGGGCCGCCGCCCTGGATGCCCTGGGCATCCGGGAGCTGACCCCCGATGCCCTGCGCCAGACTGCGGGCTTTGTGCTGAAGAACAACGAGGATTTGGAAATTCTGGAGGAGGAGCAGCCCCAGCAGGAGCACTGCGGCCGCTGCCAGGGGCACAGCCATGACTGATACCGGCGTCTATCTGGAAAAGCTCTCCGCCTTCTCCCGGATGCTCCGCCTGAAGGGGCTGACGGTGGGCCCCGCCGAGACTGCCGATGCCGCCCAGGTGCTCACCCAACTGGGCTTTGCCAGCCGGGAGCAGGTGAAGACGGCACTGCGCACCGTCTACGCCAGCTCCCGGGAGGATCAGCTGACCTTCGACCAGGTGTTCGACGGCTTCTTCATCTCCGAGGAGGCCATGCGCCGTCAGGCCCAGCAGCAACAGCAGCAGGAGCAGCAGATGGAGCAGCGCCGCCAGGAGGCAGAGGAGGAGCTGGAGCAGCTGGGTCAGCAGGCCAATCTGAACCGGCAGCAGCGGGAAACCTACATGACTATGTCCGACGAGGCCCGGCAGCGGCTGAAGGATTTTGTGGAGCGGTACAAATCCAATATGGAGCGCAACCCGGGGCTTTACAGCGAGTTTATCCACTCCGTATTTGCCAAAACCATTATGGAGCAGCAGATGCTCATGGAATCCGCCGGGGAGAACTGCATGGAGGCCGACCCGGAGGTGGGTATCCTCTATCGGGATTTGGCGGAGTTCCGGGACACGGAAATTCCCAAGGCCATCACCATCATCCAGAGCATTGCCAAGCAAATCAACGGTGAGCTGTCCTCCAAGCGGAACAACGCCGCCCACTCCGGCAAGCTGGATTTCCGCCGCACCATCCGCAAGGGCCTGGAAACCGGCGGCAGCTTCCGGCATCTGCACTATCACAAAAAGCGGAGCCACCGCAAGCGGCTGGTGCTTCTGTGCGATGTCTCCGGCTCGATGATTCAGTTTTCGGAATTTGCCCTGCGCTTTATCCAGTCCCTGAACCAGGTATCCGACAGCTCCCGGGTGTTCCTGTTTTCCGAGCACCTGGTGGAGGCGGATGCCTACTGCCTGCACAATATGGACAGCTTCCGTACCTTCGTCCGGGAATCCGGCATCTATGGCCGGGGGACGGATCTGGGCACCGCATTGGAGGAAATCTGCGCCAGCCGTCCGCCCATTCTGGGGCAGGGGGCGACCCTTATCATCCTCTCCGATACCAAGACCATCGACCAGAACCGGGCGGTGCAGGCCGTCCTGGAGGCCAAACGCCAGTCCGGGCGCATCCTCTGGCTGAATCCGGTGCCGGAGGCCAAGTGGCAATATCTGCGCAGCGTGCAGACCATGGCCGCCCTGGTGCCCATGGTCAGCTGCTCCACCCTCCGGGAGTTGGCCTCTGCCTGCCGGAAGCTGGCACAGATGTAGATAAGCGAAGCCGGGACGCCAATCGGGGCAGGGGAATCCATTCCACATACCCACGTTGACGGCATCGTTGAGCACTTCTATAGAGAACCTGCCCAATTTTGTTTTGGAAGAGGGTGGGTTCTTTGTTTATAATAATGAATTAAAAAATTAAATAGATATTATTAAAAAAATAGATTGACACACGGAACAACTGGTGCTATAGTATCCCCAGCAATGAAAGCCCCCGCATTCGGGCTGAAAAGGAGCGAATGAAAATGAAAAAGATGATTTCCTTGGTTTTGGCTGCTGCAATGGTGCTGGGGATGGCCTCCGCCGTCACCGCCCGGGCAGAGGAGAAGACCTATACCGTGGGCATTTGCCAGTTGGTGCAGCATGCGGCCCTGGATGCCGCTACCCAGGGCTTTATGGATGCCCTGACCGAGAAGCTGGGGGACAATGTGAAGTTCGACTTGCAGAACGCCCAGGGCGAGTCCACCACCTGCTCTACCATCGTCACCGGCTTTGTGGCCAACGAATACGATTTGATTATGGCCAACGCCACCCCGGCCCTGCTGGCAGCGGTGGCGGCTACCGATACCATTCCCATCCTGGGTACCTCCGTGACCGATTACGCCACGGCTCTGGCCATTGACGACATGGATGCCTCCGTGGGCACCGGCATCAATGTCTCCGGCACCTCCGACGGTGTCCCCGCCCAGCTGTATGCCGATACGCTTCTGGAGCTGGTGCCCGATGCCAAGAACGTGGCAATCCTGTATTGCTCCTCGGAGCCGAACTCCGTGCTTCAGGCGCAGCAGTTCGCAGCTTGCATGGACGAAATGGGGGTTAACACCCGGGTCTATACCTTCACCGATTCCAACGATATCCAGGCAGTGGTCACCGCCGCTGTGGAGGATGTGGATGCCATGTACATCCCCACCGACAATACCGCCGCTTCCAATATGACCATCATTTCCAATGTGTGCGTCGGCGCGAATCTGCCTGTGATTTGCGGCGAAGAGGGCATGTGCGGCGCCGGTGGTTTGGCTACGGTGTCCATCAGCTACTATGATATCGGCCATGTCTGCGGCGAAATGGCCTATGACGTTCTGGTAAACGGCGCAGATGTCTCCACCATGCCCATCGGCCATGCGGCCTCTCCGGTAAAGAAGTACAATCCCGACTATGCCCAGGCCATTGGCTTCGAGATGCCCCAGGGCTACGAGGCCATCGAAACCCAGTAACCCATCCGGGAACGACAGCAGAATATTCTCCCGGCAAAAATCTTGCCGGGGGATTTTCTGCAAACAGAAAATAACAGGAGGTCAATTCCATGCTGGATGCTCTCATGGTATCTATCCCCGAGTACTTTGCTTCTCTGAAATTTACTGCGCTGCTTCGTGCCCTCCCCGGGGGCGTGGCCCAGGGACTTATCTGGGGCGTACTGGCTCTGGGCGTGTTCCTCACCTTCCGGATGCTGGGGGTGTCCGACCTGACGGTGGACGGAAGCATGGCCACCGGCGGCGCTGTCTGCATCATGCTGGTGCTGGCAGGGGTCAATCCCCAGTTGGCGCTGCTGGCCTCCTTCCTGGCAGGGATGGCAGCGGGGGTTATTACCGGCTTCCTGCACACCAAGCTGGGTATCCCGGATATTCTGGCAGGTATTCTCACCCAGATTTCCCTGTACTCCATCAATCTGAACATTATGGGCAAGGCTAACCAGGCGGTAAACGTCAACAAGGTCGCCTTCCTCTTTTCCTCCAATGCCAAGCTGCTGACCCGCACCATCTGGATTGTGCTGGGGGTATGTGTGGCGCTGGTGGTGGCACTGTACCTGTATCTGGGCACGGAGCACGGCTCCGCTCTGCGGGCCACCGGCATCAACGGCAATATGGCCCGGGCCCAGGGCATCAACACCAATCGGATGAAGGTCATCGGTCTGGCACTGAGCAATGGTCTGGTGGCTCTGTCCGGGGGCATTATGTCCCAGTATCAGGGCTTTGCCGATGTGAAAATGGGCACCGGTGCCATTGTTATCGGTCTGGCTGCCGTAATCATCGGCGAGGTGCTGGGCGAAGCTCTGGTGGGCAGACATATGAACTTCATGGTGCGTCTGGCCTTTGTGGTGCTGGGCAGCGTGATTTACTATGTGGTGTATGTGTTCGTCCTCTGGCTGAAATTCCCGCCGGATGATATGAAGCTCCTCACCGCAGTTGTTGTGGCCATTTTCCTGGCAGTGCCCAATTTGCGGGCAGCAAAGCGGAATTCTTTTGGCCGGATTGCCAAGCAGAACGCCAAGGCCGCCAGACACAGTTAGGAGGGATAAGCCATGCTGGAAATCAAGAACGTATACAAGACCTTCAATGCCGGCACCATCAACGAAAAGAAGGCACTGAAAAATTTGAACCTGACCCTGCAAACCGGTGAGTTCTGCACCGTCATCGGGGGCAACGGTGCCGGTAAGTCCACCATGCTCAATGCCGTGTCCGGGGTGTGGCCGGTGGACTCCGGGGCTATCCTCATTGACGGGCAGGATATCTCCGGCCTGTGCGAATACAAGCGTGCCCCCTTCCTGGGCCGGGTCTTCCAGGACCCCATGAACGGCACCGCCGCCGATATGCAGATTGTGGAGAATCTGGCTCTGGCCGCCCGCCGGGGAGAGAGACGCCGGGTGTTCCGCTGGGGTGTACCCAAGGCGGACACGGAAAAATACCGGGATATGCTCCGCACCCTGGATCTGGGCCTGGAGGACCGGCTTACCACCAAGGTGGGGCTGCTCTCCGGCGGCCAGCGCCAGGCACTGACATTGCTGATGGCCACCTTGCAGAAGCCTCAGCTGTTGCTCCTGGATGAGCACACCGCCGCCCTGGACCCCAAAACCGCTTCCAAGGTACTGGATGCCACCCAGCGCATCGTGGAGCAGGACCACCTGACTACCCTGATGATTACCCATAATATGCGTGATGCCATTGCCTATGGCAACCGCCTGGTGATGATGTATGACGGCCACATTGTGGTGGACGTCTCCGGCGAGGAGAAAAAGCGCCTCACCGTGGAGCAGCTCCTGGAGCTGTTCAGCAAGGCCTCCGGTTCGGACGAGGCCGACGACAAATTGATTCTCTCCTAATTTCCCCCCAAAATGAAAATCCCAGCCAGGAAAACTCCGGCTGGGATTTTCATTTGGGAAGATTACATTTGGAAGATGTTGCCCAGCACAGCGCCGTCCTGGGGCTGCTTGGGGCACAGACTGTCATAGAACAGGGCATAGGTCACGGCAATGCGGTTGCTGAAGAAATACCGCAGGGCAAAATCCGCCGCCAGATAGGTAAGCACAATGGCGAAGAAATAGGCCACCGGGGACAGGGGAAGACTGATGCCAAAAATGGCCAGCAGAAGGTCCAGATAAATCAGGCAACTCACCAGCCACTGCAAAAGATAATACCACCAGAGGCTGATATCCACCCGGAACATCATTTTCATATTCCCATGCATCATCCGGCGGCTCTCCCGCAGAACGCCGAAGGCACCCAGCTGGGGCCGGTCAATCAGCAGATAGTCCACCATCCGATAGGTGCAGGAATAGAGCCACGTCATGGGAATCAGCAGCACCAGATAAATTATCAGCAGGGGCAGCATGGCCGTGTACGCCGTGTCCAGCAGGGAGAGCATGGCTTCGGCGCCCATGGTGCCCCCTTCGGTCAGGGGCAGGGTGGTAACCAGCAGCCGGTTGGCAAAGGGCGTAAGGAAATAGAGGTTGACGGTGAGAAAGCCCAGGGCCAGGGTAATGGCAATGAAAATTGCCGCTTGCAGCAGCCTGGTGCGCAGCAGCACCCACACCCGCTCAACCCCGGCCTTCAAAGTACTCTTGGAGGCGTACTGCCCCCGGGCAATCCGGAGCATGGCGGCGGTGTAGCCCAGGGTCAGGCACATCACCAGCAGCATCTGGGCAATGGTCAGGGCGGTGCTGGTGGTGGACAGCAGGGAGCGGGTGCTGATGCCCTGCAAACCGCCGGTCTGGGAAATCTGCCCGTCCAGCAGGTACTTCACGGCATTGACAATCAGGGAGGAACCGGCCAGAATCCCCGCATAGATCAGAACCAGCTTTTTGGCCTCCTTGTTGCCCTCCAGCCGGTTGCCGGCCTTTTTCTTAAGATACTTTGCAGATGGAATACTCATGGATACTCTCCTATGTTTCTTTTTCTATCTAAAGTTATAAAGCATTTTGGGGAAAATAGCAAATGAATTTTTCTGGAATTGTGGAAATAATTTGCCTGGTGTGGTAAAATGGCCGCAAGAACAGTCGGGGGGGTGGGAATATGGAATTGGGCGAGCGGCTGCGCCGGGCCAGACTGGCTGCCGGCCTCAGCCAGAGGCAGCTGGTGGGGGACCGCATTACCCGCAATATGCTCTCGCAAATCGAGCATGGCACGGCGGCACCCTCCATGGAGACCCTGCGCTATCTGGCAGAGCGGCTGGGCAGACCCGTGAGCTATTTCCTGGACCAGGGGGAGGCGGACTTTCTGGAAAGAGCCTGGTCTTCCTTCGACTCCGGGGATGATGCCGGGGCCTTGCAGCTATTGGAGCAGCTCCGGGAGCAGACCCGGGAATCCCGCCTCTTGAAATCTCTGGCCCTGCTGCGGCTTGCCCAGACCACGGCAGAGCAGGGCAGAGATGTGTATGCCCGGAAGCTGCTGGAGCAGGCCCAGGAGCTGGAAGGGGAGATCCCCTGGCTGCCGGAGCTGAAAATCCGGCGGCTGCAAATTTCAGCCCGGCTCCATCTGGCGGTGGACCCTGCGGCCCTTCCCAGTCTGGACCAGCAGCTGTATCTCCATGCCTATGTGTGTATGCGCTCCGATGCCCCGGAGCAGGCGGCAGCCTACCTGGATGCCTGCCAGGACCGCACCGCATCCCCCTGGCGGCTGCTCCGGGCCAGAACATACATGGCCCAGCGGGAATATACCCCTGCCGCCCAGCTGCTTCAGCAGGAGGAAAAACGCTGCCCCGAAGAGGCAATCCCACTGCTGGAGCAATGCTTCCGGGAGCTGGGGGACTTCCAGCAGGCTTACCACTACGCCTGCTTGCAGCGCAAATAGCCCCGGCGGCGATACCACAATGCCCCAATGTAATTTGACGAAATCGCTGAATTTGCCCTGCTCTTCTTGACATTGCCGGGCTTTTCTTCGATAATACAACCGGAAACCCAAAAATAAAACGGAGGTTTTACTTATGAACGGCAGTATGCGTGTGGCAATTATGGAAGGAATCGGCAAGATGGGCTTCACCCAGCGTCCCATCCCCACCCCCAAAGAGGATGAGGTTCTGGTTAAGCTGGAATATGTAGGCATCTGCGGTTCCGATATGCATTATTACGAGACCGGGGCCATCGGCGATTTCGTGGTGGAGCCCCCCTTCGTCCTGGGGCATGAGCCGGGCGGCACAGTGGTGGAGGTGGGCAGCAAGGTGACCCACCTGAAGGTTGGCGACCGGGTGGCTCTGGAGCCGGGGAAGACCTGCGGCCATTGCCGGTATTGCCGGGAGGGAAAATACAACCTGTGCCCGGATGTGGTGTTCTTTGCCACGCCCCCGGTGGACGGCGTGTTCCAGGAGTATGTGGCTCATGAGGCGGACCTGTGCTTCAAGCTCCCCGATATTGTGAGCACACTAGAGGGCGCTTTGATCGAGCCTTTGGCTGTCGGCTTCCACGCTGCCATCCAGGGGGATGCCCACCTGGGGCAGAAGGCCGTGGTCATGGGTGCCGGCTGCATTGGCCTGGTGAGCATGATGGCTTTGAAGGCCCGGGGGGTTCAGGATGTTTATGTGGTGGATGTGATGGACAAGCGGCTGGAGAAAGCCATGGAGTTGGGGGCCACTGCTGTTATCAACGGCAAGAAGGAAGACGTGGTGGCCCGGCTGAACCAGCTCACCGGCGGTCTGGGCACCGACCTGGCCATCGATACGGCTGGCAGTGAATTTACTGTTCGTCAGGCCATCATGGCCGCTGCCAAGGGCAGCACCATCGTCCTGGTGGGCTACAGCCGGACAGGCGAGATGAACATGCCCACCGACTTCATCCTGAACAAGGAGCTGACGTTGAAGTCCGTCTTCCGCTATCGCCACATCTACCCCATTGCCATCGAGGCTGTGGCCTCCGGCAAGGTGAATCTGAAGGGGATTGTCTCCAATATCTTCCCCCTGTCGGATATCCAGAACGCCATGGACGAAAGCATCCGCAACAAGGCGGACATCGTCAAATCCGTAATTAAAATCGACTGATTTTTCCCAAAAGGGGAAAAAACGGTAAGAATCTGCCCCGGGCATCTTCTGCCCGGGGTGGCGCTTTAACGGTGGAGGTATTTTTGCCTGGTGGCCATTCCGCCCCGGATGTGGCGCTCCTGCTTGTTTTTGTCCAGGACGGCCCTGGCTTGGGCGTAAAGCTGGGCATTGCAGCGCCGCAGCCGAAAGGTGATATCCTTGTGGACGGTGGATTTGGAGATGCCGAAGTGCTGCGCAGCAGAGCGCACGGTGGCACCGGTTTCAACGATGTACACAGCCAGTTCACAGGCTCGCTTCTCAATTTGCTCTGTCATTTCCTGACCTCCGATGCTGTGTGCTGTCTTAGCGTATTCTGCTTCGGGGGCAATTATGAGCGTTGGGAATGCCGGGCATCCGAATAAAATGCTCCCGGAGGGCGGGAGAAAACGCAAGGGAACAAGCCATGAAAATGGCCCAAAGGCGGCTGGCAGCTTTGCTGCTCTGCCCACGCATTGCCGCTGTGGCCCGGTGCCGGACAAGGATTTGGAGCGGCTGCTTCACCAGGCGGATGACAATATGTACCAAATCAAAAAGGAAATGAAGGAGCAGAAAAATGATTTACTTTAACAATGACTACAGCGAGGGCTGCCACGAAAAGGTGCTGCAGGCCCTGAACGCCACCAATATGGAGCAGACCATGGGCTATGGCGAGGATGCATACTGCGCCGCCGCAGCGGAAAAAATCCGGGCAAAATGCGGCCGGGAAGATATCGCCGTCCATTTCCTGGTGGGCGGCACCCAGGCAAACCTGACAGTGATTGACGCTGCTCTGCGCCCCCACCAGGGGGCACTGGGGGCGGACACGGCCCACATCCATGTCCACGAAACCGGTGCCGTGGAGGCCACCGGTCACAAGGTGCTGTGGGTGCCCCATCACCAGGGAAAAATCACGGCGCAGCAGGTGCGGCAAACCATCCGGGAGCACTACGCCAGCAGCTCCTTCGAGCACACCGTCCAGCCCAAGCTGGTGTATATCTCCCAGCCCACGGAGCTGGGCACCCTCTACACGCTCCGGGAGCTGGAGGATTTGTCCGCCGCCTGCCGGGAGCTGGGGCTGTATCTGTTTGTGGACGGGGCCAGGCTGGGCTACGGCCTGTCGGCCCGGGGCAATGATGTGACCATGCAGGATTTGGCAAGACTGTGCGATGTATTCTACATCGGCGGTACCAAGGTTGGGGCACTTTTCGGCGAGGCCGTGGTAATTTGTCATCCCGCCCTGCAAGAGGACTTCCGTTACCTTATCAAGCAGCACGGCGGCATGCTGGCCAAAGGACGTCTGCTGGGAGTGCAGTTCGGTGTGCTGATGGACAATGACCTCTACGAGCAAATCGCCGCCCGGGCTGACCGTCTGGCCGACCGCCTGCGGGCGGCGCTTCATGCCCTGGATGTTCCCTTCCTGGTAGAGAGCACCACCAACCAGCTTTTCCCCATCCTGCCGGATACCGTGCTGGAGGAACTGGCCAAGACCTATGTTTTCAGTGAGCAGGAACGGGTGGACGAAGCCCACCGGGCCGTCCGCTTCTGCACCAGCTGGGCAACCCGGCCGGAAAATGTTGAGCAGCTGTGCGCCGACTTGCAGCGGCTGCTGGGATAATCCCCCAATCAAAAGGACTGCCTCCCGCAAGGGGAAGCAGTCCTGCTTTTATCTCATCAAATCGGCAATGGTCACACTGTCCAGGTATTCGTTCACCCGGCGGTTCAGCTCCACCCACAGGGGGAGGGTGCGGCACTCGGCGGTGCGGTGACATGCATCTGCGCCGCATTCCAGACAGGCCACCGGGGCCAGATCTCCCTCGGTCAGCCGCAGAATGTCACGGATGCGGTATTCCTCCGGCTTTCTGGTGAGGCGGTAGCCCCCGCCCTTGCCATGGATGCCCTCAATGAGCTTGGCGCTGACCAGAATGGGGAGGATGCGCTCCAGGTATTTCAGGGAAATATCCTGCCGCTGGGCCACCTCCTTCATGGGAAGATAGGCCCCATCGTTGTGCTCTGCCAGGTCAATCATCACCCGCAGGGCGTATCGGCCCCGGGAGGAAATCAGCATATGGCACCCTCCCTGACTTGGTTACTCCACATGGCAGTGGGCGCAGTCCGCTTCCTGGGGGAAGAGGCTGGGGTCGTATTGGATGCCGTGGCGGTCATAGTAGTCCTTCAGTGCCTTCTTGATGGCCTCCTCTGCCAGCACGGAGCAGTGCAGCTTGTGGGCGGGCAGCCCGTCCAGAGCTTCGGTGACGGCTTTGTTGGTAATTTGCAGGGCCTGGGCAATGGGCTTGCCCTTAATCATCTCTGTGGCCATGGAGCTGGAGGCAATGGCGCTGCCGCAGCCGAAGGTTTCAAATTTCACATCGGTAATCACATCGTTGTCGATTTTTAGGTAGATTTTCATAATGTCGCCGCAGACGGGGTTGCCCACCTCACCTACGCCGTCGGCGTTCTCAATGACGCCCACATTCCGGGGATTGCGGAAGTGATCCATAACTTTTTCACTGTATAGTGCCATTTTTTATTTCTCCTTATTCTGCAAAAACGTGGGGCCGCTTGCCGTTGACCAAATCCCGCCAGAAGGGGGATATGCTGCGAAGGTAGCGCACAACCTCGGTGACGGCCTGGATGATATAGTCCACCTGGTCCTGGGTAATGGTGTCGTCCAGGGACAGCCGCAGGGAACCGTGGGCCACCTCATGGGGGCGGCCAATGGCCAGCAGCACATGGCTGGGATCCAGGCTCCCGGAGGTACAGGCGGAGCCGGAGGAGGCGCACACCCCCTTGTCGTCCAGCAGAAGCAGCAGCGCTTCTCCCTCGATGCCTTCAAAGCAGAAGTTCACGGTGCCGGGCAGCCTTTGCTCCCGGTCGCCGTTAAGCTCGCTGTAGGGTATCTTGTCCAATCCGGCAATCAGCCTGTCCCGCAGGGGAGTGAGCTTGGCGGCATAGGCATCCAGATTTGCTGTGGCCTGCTCCAAAGCCGCTGCCATGCCCACAATGGCAGGCAGGTTTTCGGTACCGGCCCGCTTGCCCCGCTCCTGGGCTCCGCCGTGAATCAGGCTGTCCAGGGGGATGCCTCGCTTGGCGTACAGTACGCCGATGCCCTTGGGGCCGTGGAACTTGTGGGCGGAGAGGGAGAGCATGTCGATATTCTGCCGGGCCACGTTCACCGGAATATGGCCCACCGCCTGCACGGCATCGGTGTGGAACAGAACGCCCCGCTCCCGGCAGACTTTCCCGATTTCGGCAATGGGCTGAATGGTGCCGATTTCATTGTTGGCGAACATCACCGTTACCAGGCAGGTATCCTCCCGGACGGCGTCCTGCACCTGCTGGGCAGTGACCACGCCGTTTTTGTGGACATCCAGCAGGGTGATATCGAAGCCCTGCTGCTTCAGCGTGTCCAGGGTGTGGAGCACGGCGTGGTGCTCAAAGGCGGTGGAGATGATGTGCTTCTTTCCCTTCCGGGCCCCCAGCTTGGCGGCGGAGAAGATGGCCTGGTTGTCGGCCTCGCTGCCGCCGGAGGTGAAGGTAATTTCTCTGGGGGTGCAGCCCAGGCAGGCGGCGATTCGCTCCCGGGCATCCTCCAATGCCTCCCGGGCCTGCTGCCCGAAGGCGTACAGGCTGGAGGGATTTCCGTAATTTTCTTCCATACAGGTTGCCATGGCCTGAATGGCTGCCGGGCACATCTTGGTGGTGGCGGCGTTATCTGCGTAAATCATTGCGGGCTCCTTTTTCTGTATTATTCTGCAAACATGGGGCTGGAAAGGTAGCGGTCGCCGGTGTCGGGGAGCAGGACGACAATGGTCTTGCCTGCATTTTCCGGCCGCCGGGCCAGCTCCAGGGCGGCGTGGATGGCAGCGCCGGAGGAAATGCCCACCAGGATACCCTCGGTGCGGCCCATTTCTCTGCCTGCGGCAAAGGCATCTTCGTTGGTGACGGGGATGATTTCGTCATAGATGCCGGTGTCCAGCACCTTGGGCACGAACCCTGCGCCGATGCCCTGAATCTTGTGGGGCCCACCATGGCCCTGGGACAGGACAGGGGAGGCGGCAGGCTCCACAGCCACCACTTGCACATCCTTCTTTTGGGATTTCAGGTACCGCCCAACGCCGGTGATGGTGCCGCCGGTGCCCACCCCCGCCACAAAAATGTCCACATTGCCTTCGGTATCTTCCCAAATCTCGGGGCCGGTGGTGGTAAAGTGGGCCTTGGGGTTGGAGGGATTGGTGAACTGGGAGGGGATGAAGCTGTTGGGAATCTCCTTGGCCAGCTCCTCGGCCTTGGCAATGGCACCGCTCATACCCTGGGCACCGGGGGTCAGCACCAGCTGGGCACCGTAGGCCTTCATCAGCTGGCGGCGCTCCACGCTCATGGTATCGGGCATGACGATGATGATTTTGTAGCCCCGGGCGGCGGCCAGGGAGGCAAGGCCGATGCCGGTATTGCCGCTGGTGGGCTCAATGATGGTGGAGTCGGGCTTCAGAATCCCGGCAGCCTCCGCATCGTCCAGCATTTCCTTGGCCACCCGGTCCTTTACGGAACCGGCGGGGTTAAAGTATTCCACCTTGGCCAGAAGCTGGGCTTTCAGGCCGTGTTTCTTTTCGGTATTGGTCAGCTCCAGCAGAGGCGTATGGCCAATCAGCTGATCGGCAGAGGTGTAAATTCCAGACATAATAAGCACTCCCTTCGGATGTCTTCATTTTATTTACCAACCACATTAGTAGGTAATTACGTTATACCACACCTTACACGCCCTGTCAAGGGCTATTTGCTAGATTATGGAAGGCATATTTGCTAGATTTTGGAAGGCTCCTTATGGCAAATAAAACTCCCCGGCGGGATCCCGCCGGGGAGAGGATAGGGGCATTACCAGTCGGAGTCCCAATCGGTGTCGCCGCTGTCCCAGGAATCGTTGCTGTCCCAGTGATAGCTGTCGTCATCGTCGTTGTTCCACTGCTTACTGTCCTTCTTATAGGCATCGGTGTCCTCGAAGTCGCTGAACTGGGTGGAGGCATCCCAGGTGGGAGTGAAATAGAAATCCTCTGCCATGGACGGGTGGTGCAGAGGCTCCGGAACGGCATCCATGTCGATGGAACGCCAGGTGTCGTCATCGTAGTCGTAGGTATACCAGCCGTCGAAATAATAGTCGCCCAGGTGATACAGAACATCGTCGTCTACCTGGTAATAGCCCCGGCTGATGCGCTGGGAGGCATTGTAGTCCCGGTAGAACAGTGTCTCGGAGAAGTCGGAGATGCCGCAGCTGCTCGGATACTCCAGGGAGACAAAGCAGTTCTTTGCCAGGGACGGATGCTGCAATTGGTCAGGCAGGGAGGAAAAACCAGCCGCCTTCCACTGGCCGTCATACCGGTACCAATTCTCGTCGTAGACATCCGACAGGTGGTAGTAGTAGATGTCGTCCCACAGGAAGTAGCCCTCTTGGGTGTGCAGCCTGGTTTCCAGGTCCTGGGCATAGACGCTGCTGCTGAAATCGTCGCAGGGCATCTCTTGCTCCCATTGGGAGGCAATGAAGTATGCTTTGGATTTTTTCTTGGTTTCCAGGGCCTCGGGAACCTGAGCAGAGTACAGCGGGCCCTCCCAGCTGTCCTGGTCTGCATCGTAATAAAACCAGTTCAGGCCGTTGTAATCTCTGCTGCTGTAGTAGTAGCAGCTGTCCTGGTAGGAATAGTAGCCGGTGCTGGGGTCATTGCGGGTGAGAAACAGACCGAATAAGATTAGCAGCACGAAAAATGCCACGCCGCCGCCCACCACCAGCGCCACCAGGGCCAGCAGATTGCCAAGGCAGCCGGATTTCTTCTTCTGGCCGGAGCCAGGGGAAGTGCCTTTTTTGATATTGTTCATTTTCTGCTGGGTAATCTCCTGCTTCAGCCGCTGGAAAAGCTCGTTGACGGCATAGGCCTGGTCCGTACCCCGGTAGCGAATGGCCCGCTCACCGGAGGCCTTGTTTTTGTAGACGATGTAGTTGCCGGTTTCCTCCTCCAGATAGATGCCGAAGGCCTTGGGCTCGGTGCAGTTTTCGCCGATAAAGAACCGGGTGACAGCATAGGGGGGCAGCCCCTTGCTCTCGTACCACTGCTTCAGCTGGGCGATGGTCAGGGGCTGGTCGCCGCTGGAGCGGCGGACATTGGGGTTGGGTGCGCCGCAGTTCGGGCAGGCTTCCACGGTGTCGTTCATCATACTGCCGCAGAATTCGCATTTGATTTTCATGTATCTGCCTCCTTCTTCCATTTTTCCCATTATATCATGGATTTGCAAAAAGAAAAGGCCGCCCTTTGGAAAAGTTTACAAATTCTTGAACCGTCTGCTGTCCAATGCCCTTGACGGGGTACAATGTTTTGGTATAATAAAACAGGAATAAACGCCAATAAGGGGGAGCCGTATGTCTCGCAAGCCAAAGAAGGAGAATCCCTTCTATAAAAACAAAACCACCCTGACCGTCTACCTGGTGCTCCGGGGGCTGGTGATTTTCGTCCTGATTCGTTCCCTGCTCCGGCGGGAGTATCAGAGTATGTTCCTGTGCGCTCTGTCCCTGGTGCTGATGGTGCTGCCCAGCATCATCTCCAAAAAGCTGAAAATCGTGCTGCCCAGCACATTGGAGATTATTATCCTCCTATTCATTTTCGCAGCGGAGATTTTGGGGGAAATCCACAGCTTCTATGTCCGCATTCCCAATTGGGATACCATGCTGCACACCATCAACGGCTTCCTTTGCGCCGCTATTGGCTTCTGCCTGGTGGACATGCTGAACCGGAACGACCAGTTTTCCTTCAAGCTCTCGCCGCTGTATCTGGCCATTGTCTCCTTCTGCTTTTCCATGACGGTTGGTGTGCTGTGGGAGTTCTATGAATTCGGAGTGGACCAGCTTCTGGGCATGGATATGCAGAAGGATACCGTGGTTCACACCATCAATTCTGTGAACCTGGACCCCACCCGCAGCAATACCGTTATCCACATCCAGGATATTGTGGATACCATCGTGGTTCACTCCGACGGCACCCAGGAGTCCCTGGGCCTGGGAGGCTATCTGGATTTGGGCATCATCGATACCATGAAGGATTTGCTGGTGAATTTCATCGGCGCAGTGGTGTTCTCCACCATCGGCTATTTCTATGTAAAGCAGGAGGGCAAGGGCAAGGTAGCCAACCGCTTCATCCCCAAGGTGGAGCCCAACAAGAAGTGACCCCTCCAATCTTCCGGATTACGAAAAGCCGTGCTTTCGCAGTATGGCCATAGCACCAAGAAAGAGGCACCTCACCCGGGTGCCTCTTTTTGATGGCCAGTGCAGGAAAACAAAAAAGAGAGGCACCCATTTGGTGTCTCTCTTTTGGCAGAGGATGAGGGATTCGAACCCCCGCAAACGGAGTCAGAGTCCGGTGTGCTACCGTTACACAAATCCTCTAAATTTGGAACGGTATTATTATAACCAATATTCGGAAAATGTCAAGAAGAAATTTCAATTACTTCCTGTTTATTTTCCGGCGGACTTCTGACAGGGGGAGCTGATGGGCTTTTGCGATGGCGGCCAGGTCGTCGTATTCCGGCTTGCAGCGGTAAACGCCGTGGCCCTGGGAGATTTTGCACCGGACGGGGCCATAGGGGGTTTCCGCCTCCTCGGTGTGGCGACTCAGGATGCAGCGGCGGTGGGGGGTCTCCCGAATGCCCAGGGTGGTGGTGTGCCGGAAGAGCAGCTGCACCATTTCCTCCCGCTGACTTTCCCGGCAGAGCAGGGTGAACATAGTGCCCGGGCGGTTCTTCTTCATGCCGATGGCAGTGGTGTAGACCTCCGGTGCCCCGGCGGACAGAAGCTGCTCCATGGCAAAGCCGATTTCCTCGGCGGTCATGTCATCCAGGTTGCAGCTCAGCTCCAGAATGCTGTCCTCCCCCTGGCTGTCGGCGTTACCCAGCACGGCCCGGAGGCAGTTGGCCATGGCGAAATCCTTTTTGCCCATGCCGTAGCCCAGGGCGGCAGGGGTCATCACCGGCATATCGCCGAACCGGGTGACGAACTGCTTCAGCAGTGCGGCCCCGGTGGGGGTGCACAGCTCCCCCTGAATTTGGCCCCCATAGATGGGGATGCCTTTCAGAATCTCCGCAGTGGCGGGGGCGGGCACCGGGAGAATGCCGTGGGCGCAGCTGATATGCCCGCTGCCCACATGGACAGGGGAGGCATACACGGCAGGATTGCCCAGCCGCTCCATGAGATAGCACACGGCAGTCACATCCGCCAGAGCGTCCAGGGAGCCTACCTCATGGAAGTGGATTTCCTGGATGCTTACCCCATGGACGGTGCTCTCCGCCTGGGCAATGCAGTGGTAGACGGCATGGATATTGTTCTTGACGGCCTGGGATACCTGGAGATGGGATATCCAATGCTCCAGCTGCTCCATACTGCTGTGGGTATGATGGTGCTCGTGGCTGTGATGGTGGTGCTCCGGTGCGCCCTCCTCGGTGTCTCCCACATAGACGTGGATATGGGTGCCGGTGATGCCGCACTTCTGGGTCAGCTCCCGGGCATACCGCACTCCGGGTACCCCCAGGGCATTCAGTTCCTTTACCATTTCCTCCGGCTGGGGGAAAAGCTCCAGCAGAGCGGCGGTGAGCATGTCACCGGCAGCGCCCATGCCGCAGTCCAGATACAAAATATTCACTGCTTTGCCTCCATATGGTTGATGGTGCTGGCCATGTAACCGGCACCGAAGCCATTGTCAATGTTTACTACGGCGGTGCCGCTGGCGCAGGAATTCAGCATGGAGAGCAGGGCCGCCACGCCGCCGAAGGATGCACCGTAGCCGATGCTGGTGGGCACGGCAATCACCGGGCATTCCACCAGACCGCCAATCACACTGGCCAGAGCCCCCTCCATTCCGGCAATGGCGATGATGACGCTGGCGCTCATCAGCTCCTGGCTGTGGCTCAGCAGGCGGTGGATTCCGGCTACCCCTACGTCATACAGCCGCAGCACCCGGTTGCCCAGAAATTCCGCCGTCAGTGCCGCCTCTTCTGCCACGGGCACGTCGCTGGTGCCCCCGGTGGCCACCACAATGGTGCCCATGCCCCGGGGGGCCTCCATCTGCCCCAGGATGCCGATTTGGGCCTGGGGGTAATATTGGATGGGGTGGAATCGCAGGACGGCCTCTGCCTTCTGCGCATCCAGCCGGGTGATGAGCACATTTTCCTGCCCATTCTGCCGCATGGCGGCAAGGATGCCGGTGATTTGCTGGGCGGTCTTTCCCGCACCGTAGATGACCTCTCCGGTGCCCTGGCGAATTTTTCGGTGCAAATCCACCTTGGCATAGCCCAGCTCGGCAAAGGGCTCCTGCTTCAGCTGAAGCAGGGCATCCTCCACACTGAGAGAACCGGACTGCACTCCCTCCAGGAGCTTTCGGATATCACTGTTCATGGCGTGCCTCCAAATCCAGAAGTACTCTGGTATAATCTTTTTTTAGCCGTTCCAGCACCGCCTCCCGGTGGGCCAGAAGCATAGGGAACTGTGCCTCCGGCATTTCCAGCCGGGCGCAGCCGTCCATCAGCCGAATGCGGAAGCCGGAAAAGCCCAGCTCCATAAGAAACGCCTCGCACCGCTCGGTTCGCCGCAGGTCCTCCAATGTGATGGCGGTGCCTGTGGGAATCCGGGTAGCCAGGCAGGCGTAGGCGGGCTTGTCCCAGGTGAAGAGCCCTGCTTCCCGGGAACGGCGGCGGATTTCTGCCTTGGTCAGGCCGCACAGCCGCAGGGGGGAGAGCACCTCCAGCTCCCGCAGCGCCTGCATTCCCGGGCGGTCGTCCACCCGGTCACTGGCATTGGTGCCGTCCAGCAGCAGGTGAAACCCCTCCTCCCGGGCGGCCTGGGTAATGGCGGTGAAGATATGCCGCTTGCAGTAGTAGCACCGGTTGCCGGGATTGGCGGCCACCTGGGGGTCGTCCAGGGGGTTTAAGTGGATGGTCTTCATGGGAACCCCCAGCTGGTCAGCCAGCCGGAGGGCATCCTCGTATTCAAATTGGGGCTGGAAGGCCGTCTTGACGTAATAGGGGCGCACCTGCGCCCCGCACTGGGCGGCAGCGTACAGCAGATAGGCGGAGTCCACCCCGCCGGAGAAGGCCAGAGCAACTCTGGGATGCTGTGAAAAAAATTCCTGTAGTTCCATGACATTTACTCCATTCGGTATAGCCGTTTCCCGTTTTCCAGGGTGATAGCCTGGATTTCCTCTGCACTGAGCCCCCGCAGCTGGGCCAGCCTTTGGGCTACCAGATGCAGCCGGGTGGGGTCGTTCCGCCTGCCCCGGAAGGGCTCCGGGGACATATAGGGGCAGTCGGTTTCCAGAACAATCCGCTCCAGGGGAATTTCGGCAGCCACCTCCACCGCCTTTCGGGCGTTCTTAAAGGTCAGCACACCGCCAAAGCCAATGTACCAGCCCCGGCGAATAAGCACCTTGGCCATTTCCAGGGAGCCGGAATAGCAGTGGAATACCCCGGTGACGGTGGGGAATTCTTCTACAATTTTCATGCCGTCCTCGTGTGCCTCCCGCTCGTGGACGATAACCGGCAGCCCCAGCTCCCGGGCCAGGGCCATCTGGGCCCGAAAGGCCCGCTGCTGGATTTCCCTGGGGATATCCTCATAGTGATAGTCCAGGCCGATTTCACCGATGGCCCGCACCTTGGAATTCTCCTGCGCCATCCGGCGGTATTGGGCCAGGACGGCATCCTCCACCTCGTCCGCCGCATCCGGGTGGGAGCCAACGGCGGCGTAAATCCAATCCTGCTCCCGGGCCAGAGCAATGGCATTCCGGGAGCTTTCCAGGCTGCACCCCGGGTTCAGCACCAGGGCGATTCCCTCCTGGGGCAGACGGGTCAGCAGCTCTGCCCGGTCGGCATCAAAGGCGTGGTCATCCAGGTGGGCATGGGTATCAAAAATCATGCAATATCATTCCTTCCTGTCCCTCATCCTGCCCCACCACGGCCACCAGGCACCCCTGCCAGGGGAAGACCCGGGGATCGTCCGGGGAGAAGTCCGTGCTGTTGGGGAAGCCGGTGAGCCCGGCTCCGGTGCATTTGGCAGTGGCTTCCTTCAGCACCCACAGGGTGAGGAAGGCCCGCTGCTTGTCGTCTGCCTCCTGGAACCGCACCAGCTCCGGCGGGGAGAGAATTCGGCTGACAAGGGAAAGCCGCACCGCCCGGTCCAGCTCCTCGGCGTCGATGCCCACCGGGCGGCGGGACAGTGCGCAGAAAGCGTGGCGGGAGGTGTGGCTGATGGAAAAGTAGTAGGGGGAATTTTCAAAATAAGGCTTACCCCGGACGGTTACCAGAATGCCCGGCAGGGGCTGCCCGGTTTCCTCCCGGTAGAGCAGCGCCAGAAGTGCCCTGCCCGCCTCATGGCCGGAGCGCCCGGCCAGCGCACAGCTGCCCAGTCTCATCGGGCATCAATGATTTCGCCGTTGCCGCCGGAGCAGCCGGAGTCACCCCGGAGCAAATCCAGCACCATGCCGATGCCCAGCACCAGCACCACAACGCCGCAGATAACCACTACCAGCCGGGGCACCACCAGGGGCATGAGCACCAGCACCGCACCGGCAATGCACATCAGAGTGGAGGTTACCTGCTCGTGGGCGGCCATGGGGTCCAGATACCCCCGGACGGCCTGGAGAATCAGCAGAATGCCGGCAATGCGGGACAGCTGCTTTTCCAGAGACACCGGATTCTTGAGAATGGAAAGCCCCAGCACCAGCAGGATAATGGCCCCTGCCAGACTCCAGAAATCCTTCTGCACTTTGGCACCGCTGAAAAAGCGCACCATCTTTCCGGCCCCCACCAGGGCAATCACCAGGCCCACAATCCAGGCCAGCGTGGTGGTAAGGGAGCCGGGGCGGAAGATCAGCACAAAGCCTGTGAGAATGGTCAGCGCGGGCTTGACCCAGGGGCGGAAATCAAAAGAACGCTTCATGGCGAAAACCTCCTAAAATAACGAGCATCGGCCCGAAAATCAATCTGTTTTGTATCCTGCCAACCATTTTACTTTGTTTTGTGTCCTGTGTCAATGGAGAATATTCAAAGACCCGGCGGCATAGATTTTTCCAGTTACTTGCACAAGGAGGCGTCGCAATGGCACAGGAACAGCTGCCCCATCGCCTGACTCTGCTGGAGCGGGAGAAGCTCACGGTGACCGGGGTGACGGAGGTAATCAGCTTTGAAGACCATGCGGTGGTGATGCAGACCGGCCTGGGGGTGCTGGAGGTTCAGGGCAGCGAATTGCAGCTAAAGACATTGTCATTGGAGGGCGGCCAGATGGAGGTGGAGGGCAACATCTCTGCCCTATGCTATGAGCAGCCCCGGCAGGGCGGCTGGCTCAGCCGGCTCTTTGGATGACGCCCCCGGCAATTTCCCTGGAGCGGTTCGCCCGGGCCTGCCTCCTGGGGGCGGGACTGGGAGGGTTGTATGGCTTCCTGCGGCCTCTGCGCAGGCGGCATCCCTGGCTCAGTGACGGGCTGCTCCTGCTGGGGGTGGGCTGGGTTTGGCTGTATCTGGCCCTGGCGGTGTGCGGGGGAGATCTGCGCCTGGGCTATTCGGCGGGGCTGCTGGTGGGGGCTTTGGCCTGGGAGATGACCGTCGGGCGCCTGCTGCAGGGGATTTTTGGCCTGTTTTGGCAGGCTGTGGGCTGGATTTTGGGCCTTGCAGGGTGGCCTGTAAAAAAATTATTAAAATTTTTGAAAATTTTATTTGCATCCTGGGAAAAATGGGTTACAATATGGTGGAATGGCTGCCGAATGCGTCGGCGGCCTCACGGAGGTGTAATTCATGGCAGAGTACAAGATAAAAGTCGGGAAGGTTCAGGTCGTCCTCTTCCGGGGCGACCGGCGGGTACAAATCGCACTGGGCACGGTTCTGGTGCTCACCGCCGCCGCACTGGGAATGCTGGGCTCCGTCCAAAAGCAGATGCTGGGCAAGACTGAGGATTTGCGCAGCCGGGCCGCCCAGATTGCATATGAGAACCAGGTGCTCTCCAACAGCATCGACGAGCTGGGGACCACCAAGGGAATTGAGCGTGTCGCCCAGGAAGAGCTGGGTATGGCCTATAAAGACACCATCCGCATCGAAGCGCAAGTTAAATAATTGGAGGAAACAAAGCAAACTATGGAGTTAACCGTCGGAGCCGTATTAGAGGGGAAAGTCAAATCAATCACCAACTTTGGCGCATTCATTGCCCTGCCGGAGAATAAGACCGGCATGGTACATATTTCGGAGGTTGCCAATGCCTATGTCAGTGACATCCGCCAGCACCTGACCGAGGGTCAGGACGTGAAGGTTATGGTCATTGGCAACGAGAATGGGAAAATCAATCTGTCCATCAAGCGCCTGGAGCCCAAGCCCCAGCGGGAGAACCGGCCGGATTTCCGCCCCGGCAGCAGCCGCAGCAATCCGGGCCCCCGCCCCAGCCAGAACCAGAGCCGCCAGAGCGCCCGGCCCGCACCGGTTCCCAATGCCGCTCCCAAGACGGCGGATCAGCTGTTCGAGGAAAAGCTGAAGGCATTCATGTCGGAATCCGACAGTAAGATTTCCTCCATCAAGCAGTATTCGGAGCACCGCACCAAGAGCAGAAGAAGATGATTTTTCCAGCGGACTGCTTTGCGGCAGTCCGTTTTCCCTGCGCCCCTGGGGGCGGAAAGGAGAATGCACAATGACCGTGGTAATTACCGGCGGCTCCCGGGGCATCGGGGCGGCGACGGTGGCGCTGTTTGCCGCCAGGGGAGACCGGGTGTTCTTCCTGTATGAGAAGGAGCACACGCAGGCCCGGCAGGTGGCCGAGAGCACCGGGGCGACGGCTATATGCTGCGATGTGGCGGACGAGCAGGCGGTAAAGGATGCCTTTTCCCAAATCGGAGAGGTGGATGTCCTTGTAAACAACGCCGGAATCTGCTATTATGGTTTGATGAGCCAGATGACGGATGCCCAGTGGGACAGGATTTTTGACGTGAATGTCAAGGGCATTTTCCACTGCGTCCGGGCGGCAATGCCGGGGTTCCTGAATCACCAAAGGGGCTGCATTGTCAATGTGTCTAGCATGTGGGGCCGGGTAGGTGCTTCCTGTGAGGCAGCCTATTCCGCTACCAAGGGTGCCGTCATTGCCCTGACCAAGGCATTGGCCAAGGAGCTGGGCCCCAGCGGCATCCGGGTGAACGCAGTGGCTCCTGGTGTGATTCTTACGGATATGTGCGCCTCGGTGGACCCGGAAATCCTGACCTCTCTGGCAGAGGAGACCCCGGTGGAGCGCAACGGCACCCCCATGGATGTGGCAAGGGCCATAGAATATCTAGTAAATGCGGATTTTGTCACCGGCCATGTGCTGAACGTGGACGGCGGCTATGTTATGTAAATGCAAAGGAGAAACACTTATGAAAATTGCGGTTGGCTGTGACCATGGTGCATTGGAGCTGAAAAACAAGGTGGTTGCCCATTTGCAGCAGCGGGGCTTCCAGGTGGAGGATGTGGGTACCCATACCCCGGACAGCTGCGACTACCCCGACTATGCTGCAAAGGCCGCTCGTCTGGTGGCCTCCGGGGCATGTGCCCGGGGCATTGTGCTGTGCACCACCGGCATTGGCGTGTCCATTACCGCCAACAAGGTGAAGGGTATCCGCTGCGCCCTGCTGGGGGATTTGATGTCCGCCCGGCTGACCCGTCTGCATAACGATACCAATATGATGGCCATCGGGGCCGCTGTCACCGGCGAAGGATTGGCCCTGGAAATTGTAGATACCTGGCTGGACACCGAATTTTCCCACGCAGAGCGGCACCAGCGGCGCATCGACAAGGTTATGGCGCTGGAAAAATAACCCGGCGAACAGATGCCTTTCCCGGTAAAATGTGGGTGCTTTGTTGGAAAGTACCCACTGCCGATTCCGGGATGCTCGCAAACGTGACTTAGTAAAAACACCAAGGAGAATGGAATGCTAGACAAACTGGAAGCTGTTGCCAGCCGATACGAGGAGCTGTGCGCCAAATCGGAGCAGCCGGATTTTTACGCCGACCCCAAGCGGGCGGCAGCGCTGCTGCGGGAGAAAAATGATTTGGAGCCCATTGTGCAGGCGTTCCAGGAATACCGCCAGGCAGAGCGGGACATGGAGGAAGCCCAGGAGCTGATGGCTGACCCGGATATGAAGGAGCTGTGCCAGGAGACCTACACCGCCGCCAAGAAAAGCAAGGAGGAGCTCTACGAGAAATTGCAGATTCTCCTGCTGCCCAAGGATCCTAACGACGAGAAAAGCGTCATTGTGGAAATCCGGGGGGGCGTAGGCGGCGAAGAAAGCGCCCTGTTTGCCCACAGCCTGTTCCGGATGTACTCCATGTACGCTGCGGCCAAGGGGTGGAGCATTGAGCTGATGAACTACTCGGATACCGAGCTGGGCGGGGTGAAGGAGGCGGACTTCGTCATCAACGGCCGGGGGGCCTATTCCCGGATGAAGTATGAGTCCGGTGTCCATCGGGTGCAGCGGGTGCCGGAAACCGAGTCCGGCGGCCGGGTGCACACCTCCACCGCCACGGTGGCGGTTCTGCCGGAGATGGCAGAGGTGGACGTGCAGATTAACCCGGGGGACATTGAAATGCAGGTCTACCGGGCCTCCGGTGCTGGTGGTCAGCACGTCAACAAAACCAGCTCCGCCGTCCGGCTGATTCACAAGCCCTCCGGCATTGTGGTGGCCTGTCAGGAGGAGCGCAGTCAGCTGCAAAACCGGGAAAAATGTATGCGGATGCTGGCCTCCAAGCTCTACGAGCAGGAGCAGGAGCGGCTGGACAGCGCCATTACCGGCCTGCGCCGCAGCCAGGTGGGCACCGGTATGCGCAACGAGCGGATTCGCACCTACAATTTCCCCCAGGGCAGAGTGACGGACCACCGCATCGGCCTGACCCTGTATAAAATCGATGCCGTGATGGACGGCGACCTGGACGAGCTAATCAATGCCCTGGCCGCCGCCGACCAGGCGGAAAAGCTGAAGCAGTCGAAATAAGGATGAACATATGCACTATATTACCCATTCCCCCGAGGAAACAGAAAAATTAGGCGCTGCTCTGGCCCGGCGGTTGCAGCCCGGCTCCGTCATTGCCTACACCGGCGACCTGGGGGCGGGGAAGACCGCCTTTACCCGGGGGCTTGCCAAGGGACTGGGCTATACCCAGCCGGTGACCAGCCCCACCTATACCATTGTCAACGAATACCTGGGGGGAAGACTCCCCCTGTTCCACTTTGATATGTACCGGCTTGCCTCCTCCGATGACCTGTGGGACATCGGCTGGGAGGATTATTTGGAGCGGGGCGGCGTGTGCGCCGTGGAGTGGAGCGAAAACGTAAGCGATGCCATGGAGGGGGCAATCCTGGTTGCCATCTCCAAGGTGGATGACGATACCCGGGACATTTCCATTGAAGGAGGGGACGCTTTTGAAGATCTTAGCCTTTGAGACCTCTGCCAAGGCGGCCTCCGTGGCCCTGACCCAGGAGGGGAAGCTCCTGGGGGAGAGCTACCAGAACACCGGCCTGACCCATAGCCAGACCCTGATGGTCATGGCCCAGGATTTGCTGCAGCAGTGCGGCGTGGCGATTTCCCAGCTGGACGCTGTGGCGGTGGCCAAGGGCCCCGGCTCCTTTACCGGCGTGCGCATCGGCGTGGCGGCGGCCAAGGGCCTGGCCTGGGGGGCGGAGCTGCCCTGCGTCGGTGTCAGCACCCTATCTGCCATGGCGGTGGGACTGGGGGCATGGCAGGGCTATGTGTGCCCGGTGATGGATGCCAGAAGGAGCCAGGTGTATAACGCCCTGTTCCATGTGGATTGTGGAAAGTATACAAGAATCCGGGAGGATAGGGCCATCTCGCTTCAAGAATTGGGGGAAGATGTAAAAAATCTCTCCCAGCCCATTTTTTTGGTTGGAGACGGCAGCGTTTTATGCTATAATGCCTTGTTGGAAGCTGTTCCCGCCCTGGTGCTGCCTCCGGAGCATCGGATGCACCAGCGGGCTGTGGGCGTGGCACTGGAGGCACAGCGGATGATGCACGAGGGCGCAATTCCCCCGGCAGCAGAGCTGGTGCCCAATTACCTGCGCCTGAGCCAGGCCGAGCGGGAACGTAATGAAAGAATGCAGAATCGATAAAAGGAGATTAAGAAAGATGGCACAAGTACACGTATTGGATCACCCCCTGATTCAGCATAAGCTGGCAATTCTCCGCAGCAAGGATACCAGTGTCAAGGAATTCCGGGAGCTGGTAGGCGAAATCGCCGGGCTGATGTGCTATGAGGCAACCCGCAACCTTCCCGTGAAGGAGGTGCAGGTGGAGACCCCCATCACCACTGCCACTTGCAAGATGCTGGCCGGTAAGAAGCTGGCAATCGTCCCTGTTCTCCGGGCGGGCCTGGGCATGGTGGACAATATGGTTGCCCTGATTCCCTCTGCCAAAATTGGCCATATCGGCCTGTATCGGGACCCCGAAAGCCACAAGCCTGTGGAGTACTACTGCAAGCTGCCTGAGGATGTGGAGTCCCGCCAGGTGTATGTGGTTGACCCCATGCTGGCCACCGGCGGCAGTGCGGTTGCTGCCATCAATTTCCTGAAGCAGCACGGCTGCAAGAATATTATCATGATGAATATCATCGGCGCTCCCGAGGGTGTGGCTGCTGTCCAGGCTGCCCATCCTGACGTGGAAATCTATCTGGCCGCCCTGGATGAGAAGCTGAACGAGAACGCCTACATCGTCCCCGGCCTGGGCGACGCCGGCGACCGCATCTTCGGCACCAAGTAAAAAAGCCAAGAAAATCCCCATGCAAGGTGAACTGAACTGCACCCTGCATGGGGATTTTTATGCCAAATTGTCAGTGTTCGCATAACCACCCAGAATGCCATGACTTCAGGGCCAGTACGTTGCATGGTGAAATGCAAAAAATTCTGAGCCTTCGTAGGGGCGATGAAAATCGCCCGCCCCCTTCCGGTTTAGCAAGTACCCGGTTGAATGGCACCCACCCCCGCAACCGTTCCCGGCTCCCTCCCTGAGGGAGCTGGCAGCCCGAAGGGCTGACTGAGGGAGTGTCGTTCGATGGTTCCTCTATGCCAACGGTTTACCCACAAGCTTATATAAAACTCTGAAATTTTTGACTTCTTACGTTCACCGAAGTACACTCCCTCAGCTTCGCTGCGCTCAGCAGCTCCCTCAGAGAGGGAGCCGGGAGGGCTGGTGCCATCCATCCGGGTACTCGCTAAAATTCCAGGTTACGGGCGATTTTCATCGCCCCTACGAAATTACGCTTTCATCGGGGGATACCCCCTTAGAGAGGGAGCCGGGGACAGGCTGTGCTTTTCCCAAATCGCCCGGATTAGTTTCCCTTCGCCGTCCCGATTCCGGCGCAGACGGCAAAGGCTGCCACGTCCACGGCCACCACTGTGGAGCCCACCGGGGTGCCTGCCAGTATGGAAATGATAATGCCCAGAAAGGCACAGGTGACACTGATAACAGCAGAGAAAACCGTCACCGACAGGAAGGAGCGGAAAATCCGCATGGCGGACAGGGCAGGGAAGATGATAAGGGCAGAAATCAGCAGCGAGCCCACCAGATTCATGGCAAGCACAATGATAACTGCGGTAATCACCGCAATCAGAAGATTGGCGGCATCCACCTGTGTGCCCGCAGCCTTGGCGAAGTTCTCGTCGAAGGTCACATCAAAGATGCGGTGGTAGAACAGGGTAAACAGCACCAGCACCAGCCCGGACAGCAAAATGCACAGCCACACCTCCCCTTTGGTAAGGGTGAGGATGGAGGTGGAGCCAAACAGCGCCCCGCACACATCCCCGGAGAGGTTGGAGGAGGTGGAGAACATACTCATCAGCAGATACCCAAAGGCCAGCGCCCCTACGGAAATCATGGCAATGGCGGCATCCCCCTTTATCCTGGTATTCTGGCCGGTGCGCAGCAGCAGCACGGCGCACACCACCGTCACCGGCAGCACAATCACCATGCGGTTGGTCATATTCAGCACCGCCGCCACAGCCATGGCACCGAAGGCCACATGGGAAAGGCCGTCGCCGATGAAAGAAAACCGCTTGAGCACCAGGGTTACCCCCAGCAGGGAGGCGCACAGGGCAATCAGAACGCCCACAATCAGGGCGTAGCGGACAAAGGGATAGCCCAGATACAGGGCAAGTGTTTCCATCATTTGTGCTCCTCCTCGCTGAGAAAGGCCCGGCCGATGCCGCTGTGCAGGTAGCCCTCCTTGGTGCCGAAAAACAGATGCTTGCCGATGTGGAGAATGTGGGTGGCATCTGCCAGGGCAACCCCCACATCATGGGAAATCATAATAATGGTAATGCCCTCCCGGTGCAGCTGCTGGATGATTTCGTACATCTGCGCCGCAGCCTTGGGGTCCAGGCCGGAGATGGGCTCGTCCAGCAGAAGGCATTTCTGGGTGGCGCACAGGGCCCGTGCCAGCAGCACCCGCTGCTGCTGCCCGCCGGACAGCTCCCGGTAGCACCGGCGCTGGAAGCCCTCCAGCCCCAGTTTTTTCAGATTGGCACCGGCTGCGACTTTTTCCTCCTTGGTGTAGAAGGGCCGCCAGCCCCGCTGCCCCTGGAAGCCGGAAAGCACGATTTCCAGCACCGAGGCGGGGAAATCCCGCTGCACCTGGGTCTGCTGGGGCAGGTAGCCAATCTGGGTGGGCTTTAGCCCCTCCATGCGGATGGAACCGGCCAGGGGCGGGGTGAGATTCAAAATGGTTTTCATCAGGGTGGACTTGCCGGAGCCGTTTTCTCCCACGATGCACAGATAGTCCCCGGCGTTGACCGTAAAGCTCAGACCGGTGACAATGGGCTTTCCGTCATAGCCCAGGGAGGCATTTTCACATACAATTTGGGGCATGGGGGTTCCTCCTTACGCCAGCGCCTGTTTTAGCACCCGGAGATTTTCGGACATCACCGTCAGATAGTCCAGGCTCTTTGCACTTTCCCCGGAGACAGACTGCATGGAGTTCAGGGTCAGCACCGGCATATCGGGGCTGCCTGCATTCTGGGCCACGGTTTTTGCCATGCGCCCGTCGCTGCTCTCGGTGACCAGCAGGGCATTTAGCCCCAATTCCTTCACCTTGTCGGAGAGAAATACCACCGTCTCGAAGCTGGCGCCGGTTTCGGCGGAGCAGCCGGGGAAGGCGGCGTAATAGCTTAGCCCATAGTCCTCCACCAGATACCGGAAGGGGAATCGGTCGCACACCACAATGGTGCGGTTGGGGGAAGCGTCCATGGCGCTGCGGTAGTCTTTGTCCAGGGCATCCAGCTGCTGCTGATAGGCAGTGAGGTTTGCCCGGTAGGTATCTGCCTTCCCGGGATTCAGGCGGCACAGGGCATCGGTAATGGCCTGACAGAACAGGGAGGCATTGCGCAAAGAGAGCCAAACATGCTCGTCCATTTCGGCATCGTCTTCTGCCTCACCTTCCTCATGGGCTTCCATGCCCTCCACCACTTCCTCCCGGTGGGCCTGCGCCCCCAGCAGAGGCAGCAGCACCAGGGTTTCCCGGTTAGGATTGGTGGCTTCCAGCTTGGTGAGCCACTGGTCGGACTCGCCGCCGCCGTAAATCAGCAGGTCGCAGTTGGCCGCCGTTACCATGTCGGAAACCGCAGGCTGGAAGCTGTGGGGGTCCACGCCGTCGTCCACCAGCAGCGTCAGTTCCACGCTGTCATCGTCGCCCACGATTTGCCGCACCCAGTCATATTCCGGGAAAATGGCAGCCACCACTTGCAGCTTCTTGGCGCTCTGGGGCTGGGCGCAGCCGGACAGCAGCAGCGCCAGAGCCGATAAGATGATTAAAAACCGTTTTTTCATTGCTTCTCCTTTGCACAATCGCTGCACACGCCGTAGAAAATTGTCCGCACCGGGTCAATGGCAAAGCCGTGGTGCTGTAAGATATGCTTCTGCAATTCGGGCAGCTCGTCACAGTGCATATGGATGAGCTTGCCGCACACGGAGCATTTGCAATGGTAGCAGATTTCCTGGCTGAGATGGGCACCCAGGTATTCAAAGCAGGCAGGGGAGCCGGCATCAATGTTATATTTTGCAATTACGCCTTCGTCCACCAGCTTGTCCAGCTGCCGGTAGACTGTCGCCATCCCCATGGGCTTGCCGGTCCGGCGGAAATAGTCGCATACGTCCGCAGCGGTGATGTGCTTGCCGGGAACGCTTTCCAAAAAGCTCCGCAGCTCATCCCCCTGCCTGGTTTTATAGGAACCTTTGCTCTGCATGGTCTGCCTCCTGAATTTGATAACTGTTATCATATTATACCCCGGCTTTTGAAAATGTCAATATGAAAATGAGTTTCAATTTAAGAACTACGGAAGACGGCGGCCTCCCATCGATTTTTGTCGGAAGCTGTGAAAAAATGACGGCCAGACCTTGAAAATATCGACTGCATATTATATAATATGTACAACTCCTAGCGCTTTACATGCAATCTATTGGGCAAGAAGGGGAAGAATGCCATGGGCGGAAAAAAGAGAATCGTGCTGCTTGCCCTGCTTCTGGCGGCAGCCCTGCTGGGCTGTGAGCGGAAGCAGCCCACAAAAGCCCTGCCCAGGTTGGTGATGGGTTACGATGAGTATCGCCCCTATACCTATACCGATGAGGACGGCCATAGCGCCGGAATCGATGTGGAGATTGCCACAGAGGCTTGCAGGCGGCTGGGCCGTCAGCCGGTGTTCCTCCGGATAAACTGGAGTATGCGGGACACCTGCCTGAAAAACGGAACCGTGGATTGCCTGTGGTGCAGCTACTCCATGAACGGCCGGGAGGAAGACTACGACTGGGCGGGCCCCTATGTGCTGGGCCGTCAGGTGGTGGCCGTTCTGAAAGACAGCCCAATCCAAACCCTCAGCGACCTGGAAGGAAAGCAGATTGCGGTTAAGACGGCTACCAGCTCCGAAAGCCTCTTTTTGCAGGCGCAGGGGGAACGTCTGCCCCGGGCCGCTACGATTTTCAGTCTGGTGGATATGGAAGAGGTTGTGGCGGCCCTGCGCAACAACTATGTAGATGCCTGCGCCGGTTACTCTGCCACACTGGCGCAGATGCTGGAAAACAGCAATGTGGAGTACCGCTTCCTGGAGGAGGATATTCAGCTGTCCGAGCTGGGGGTGGCCTTTTATCCCGGTGCCAACCAGAGCCTGTGCCAACAGCTGGACCAGGTTCTGGAAGAGATGCGCACGGACGGTACAACCCGGAAAATTCTGGAGCGCTACGGCATAGATGCCGATAGGGCGCTGGGAGGTGGCCTGGGTGCATAAGTCTGCTATACGCACTTTCCCCAAGCGCTTGCCCCGGATTACGGCGGTTGTGGCCCTGGGGGTGGCGCTGCTGCTGGCGGTGGTGGCCCTGGCGGGCTGCTGGGAGTTTGGCTCCACCTCTGTTCTGACGAAAAACACTTTGGAAACCCTGAAGCAGCAGTGCATCAACTATGATAAGCTGCTGGCTGCCGACCGCACCAAGAGCCTGTTCCGGCTGGCGGATTTGCTGACGGATTTGAGCTACCATTTGCAGGAGCGGCCGGAGCTTGCTACGGACACCTTCCTGGAGGAGCACGTGGACCGTCTGCGCATCAGCGGCATTGCGCTGCTGGATGAGAATTTGAAGCTGGATGCCTCCGGCTACACCCGCCAATACCGGAATCCCCAGTGGAAATACTCCGAAAACGGCACCCGGTTTGCAGACATTGTGGACTATCCCAATAAAATCTATGCCCACCGTGTCCAGACAGGGGGCAATGACTACGATATCTGTGCCGTGTCCCGGAAAGACAAAAAGGGTATCCTGGTGGGATTTTACCGCCAGCCCGCCGGGATGATTTCCGGCACGGAGAATGATTTGGCCAGCCTGCTGGGGGGCCTGTACCTGCAAAAGCAGGGGGCATATGCCATTTCCTGGGAGAATACCGTCTGGGCCACCAGTGACTCCCGGATGGAGAGCGGGACACTGCCGGAGAATCCGGTGCTTCGCCGCCTGTCCCAGCTTCCCTCGGATGGGCAGCTTCGCCTCTTCCAAGCCAACGGCAGCGCCTATCTGGGCTGCCGCTCCGGCTGCAACGGCTATGTGCTGTATATCTATTATCCCGTTCTGGCAGCCTTCCCCAATACCTGGCTGGCGGCGGCCCTGTTTGCCATGGCGTATTTCGTCACCTGGGCGGGAATATTTGCCACCCGCAACCGGGTGCTTTCCAACAATCAAAGGGCCCTGCAGGAGAGCAACCACCAACTGAGCGAGAAGGTGAATATGCTCCGCTCCCTGGAGACCATTTATTTTACCCTGTTCTATGTGGATTTGCCGGAGGATAGGTATGAGAGCATCTACCTGGCCCCCTGGCTGACGGATAAGGTTCCCGCCAAGGGGAGCTACCAGGAGCTGAAGCGGTATTTTATGGAGCACACCGTGCTGCCCCGGTTCCGGGAGGAGCTGGAGAGCAGACTGTCCCCGGAGTTTATCCGGGAGACCCTGAGCCTGGAAAACATCACCGATGTCCACAAGAGCTTCTATACCGACTATCAGGCCTACCGGGGCGGGGAGGAGAAGTGGTGCCGGGTCAGCGTCACCGTGGCGGATTTTGCCCAGGACGGCAAGCCGTCCCATGTGCTGATTCTTCTCCAGGATGTCAACCGGGAGAAGACCAAAGAGGCCGCCTATCAGCGGCGCATTGTGGAAGAGGCCCAGGAGGCCCGGGTGGCCAACAGCGCCAAGACGGATTTCCTCCGCCGTATCAGCCACGATATCCGCACCCCCATCAACGGCATCCAGGGCTACCTCAACATGGCGGCCCGCAATCCCGGGGACATGCAGATTCAGGAGGAATGCCGGGAGCGGGCGATGGAGGCCATGAACGCCCTGATGTCCCTGGTGAACAGCGTGCTGGATATGAGCAAGCTGGAGAGCAGCGAAATCAAGCTGGAAGAAAAGCCCTTCGACCTGATGGTGGTGCTGAACGAGACTACCACCCTGCTCCAACCCCGGGCAGTTGACCGGGGAATCGAATACAAGGTACTCCGGCGGGATTGCCTCCCCATTTCCCGGCTGGTGGGCAGTCCCAGGTATGTGATGCAGGTGCTGATGAATCTGGCGGGCAACGCCGTGAAATATGGCAAGCCCGGGGGCTATGTCCACCTGAATACCCGGCTGGTATCCAGTACACCCACCACGGCCACCTTCGAATTCACCTGCGAGGACAATGGTCTGGGTATGTCCCGGGAGTTCCAGCAGCATATGTATGAGCCCTTTGCCCAGGAGGCCCAGGGAGCCCGCACCACCTACGAGGGCTCCGGCCTGGGGCTGTCCATTGTGAAGAAGCTGGTGGATGCCCTGGGGGGCACCATCCAATGCCACTCCGAAAAGGGGAAGGGCACCACCTTCCGGGTGGAGCTGACCTTCCGGATTGACAGGAGCTACACCGCCCAGCAGACCGATTCCGGCGGCCCAGGGGAGAAAAAGCTCCAGGGCATCCGGGTGCTGCTGGTGGAGGACAACCACCTGAATATGGATGTGGCAGAGTTCCTGCTCACCACCCAGGGGGCGGAGGTCTCCAAGGCCTGGAACGGCAAAGAGGCGGTAGAGGCATTCAGTGCCTCTCCGGCGGGCTATTTCCACCTTATCCTCATGGATATTATGATGCCGGTGATGGACGGCCTGGAGGCTTCCCGTGCCATCCGCAGCCTGGCAAGGGAGGATGCCCGGACCGTGCCCATTGCCGCCATGTCCGCCAACACCTTCTCCGACGATGTCAGGCGCAGCCTGGACGCCGGAATGAATGCCCACATCCCCAAACCCGTGGACGAGGCTACCCTGCTCACCGTAGCCCGGCAGCTGCTGGGAACCCAGCCCTGACCACAAAAAATCCCCCCGCAAATGGTGAAAGACCACTTGCAGGGGGATGCTTGCTTATTTGGCGGCTTCTATGCTCTGTACCCAGCTGCTCAGGGCATCCGCTGCCTCGTCCACATGGCTGCCGTGGATGGCAAGTCCTGGGGTGAGGATTGCGCCGGGGGCGGCGGTGCGGAGGTCTGCCTCGGAGTGGGAAAGTCCGCTGCCCTCGTGGGTGCAGAAGGGGTGGATGGTTTTGCCGGTGAAATCGTAGTGCTCCAGGAAGGTGAACACTGCCATGGGCATGGTGCCGCAGAAATTGGGGTAGCCCAGGTAGATTTCATCGTAGCCGTCCAGATTTTCCGGCAGATTTACCAGGGCGGGCCGGGCGTGAGCCTTTCTGTCCTCCACGGCCTGGGCGACACACTCCCGGTAGTTTTCGGAATAGGGCTTCTCCTGCCGGATTTCCAGCAGACTTCCGCCGGTGAGGGCGGCCAGCTTCCGGGCACACCGGGCGGTGTTGCCGGTTTCGATTATCCGGTAGGAGCCGCCGAAATAATTCTCTCCTGCCCGGGAGTAGTATGCAATCAGAATTGCCATGGGGCTACCTCCTATTCCTTCTCGAATTCCTTGGCCACGTCTTCCAGCAGCCGACGGATGGGCAGATGCTGGGGGCAGACCTTCTCGCACTTGCCGCATTTCAGGCAGTCGGATGCCTTCCGGCCCGGGCCGGTGTGGACGTCATGGTAGTAGAAGTCGGCATTCCAGTCACGGTGAATCTGACTGGTGTTCATAATGGCAAACAGGTCGGGGATGGAGATATGCTGGGGGCAGCCGTCGGTGCAGTAGCGGCAGGCAGTGCAGGGAATCAGATTCTTGGATATGAAAATCTTCTGCACCTGATGGACGGCTTCCATTTCCTTCTCGTTCAGGGGCTGGAAGTCCTTCATATAGGAGAGGTTGTCCATCATCTGCTGCATATCGCTCATGCCGGAGAGTACCATCATCATGCCGGGGAAGCCGGCGGCGAAGCGGATGGCATAGCTGGCGGGGCTGCCGCCATGGAGCTCATCCAGCACCTTTCTGGCTTCGTCGGGCAGATTTACCAGGTTGCCGCCCTTTACCGGCTCCATGACAATGACCGGCTTGTTATATTTCCGGCAGACCTCATAGACCCTGCGGCTCTGGACGGCCAAATCGTCATAGTCCAGATAGTTGAACTGAATCTGCACCACCTCGATTTCGGGGTAGTCGTTCAAAATCTGCTCCAGGAATTCTGCCCGGTCGTGGAAGGAGATGCCCACATGGCGCACCTTGCCCTCTTTCTTCAGCTGGAAGGCCGTCTCATAGGCCCGGCACTGCTTGTAGTGGGAATAGCAGCTTTCGCTCTGGGCGTGCATCAGGTAGAAGTCGAAGTACTCCACGCCGCAGGCATCCAGCTGGCTTTGCAGCAGGGGCCGGATGTCCGCCTCGGTTTTGAAAAAGCCGCCGGAGAGCTTGTTGGTCAGGATGTACTTGTCCCGGGGATAGCGGCTGGTGAGGCACTCTTTCAGCGCAGGCTCGCTTTTGCCCTGGATGTAGCCGTGGGCGGTGTCAAAATAGTTAAAGCCCGCCTCCAAAAAGGCATCCACCATTTTCTTGGTCTGCTCGATATCCACCTCTTCGCCCTGCATAGGCAGCCGCATGCAGCCAAAGCCAAAGTTCTTTTTAATTGTATCCATGGAAATGCTCCTTCCTAGTTTTGCATTTTGCTTGGTTGACTTATGGAATGGGGTATGGTACTATTCTATCACCCGGTAGCGGCTACCGGTCAAGACCTTTTTTCGAAAAAGGAGTGTTTTTATGTATTCTATGAAAGAAGCCTGCGCCCTTACCGGGATGCGCTACGAAAACCTGAAATTCTATTGCAACGAGGGGCTGGTACCCAATGTAAAGCGGGACAGCCACAATTACCGCCTGTTTGACGACGATGACATTAAGTGGATTCAAAGCCTGAACTGTCTGAAAAACTGCGGCATGGGCATCGAGGAGATGAAGCGCTATCTGGCTCTGTGCCGGGAGGGGCAGACCACCATCCCCCAGCGTAAGGCCATTCTGGCAGACAAAAAGGAGTCCCTGCTCCAATCCATCCAGCAGCTGCAAAAGGCCATTGACTATATCGACTGGAAGCAGAGCTACTATGACCGTATCCTCTCCGGAGAGGAAACCCCCGGCAGCAGCTTTACCCATTAGATTTCCCGGATAAACAAAAACATAAAAAAGACAGGAGTGAAAGAAATATGGAAGAACAAGCACTGCGCAGCCGTATGGCACGCATGAGCCTGGAAGAGAAGGTTTTGCAGCTGGTGCAGGTGGCGGGAGGCACCTTCAGCGGGGACGGCAGCCTGGAAACCGGCCCTGCTGCTGCCCTGGGCCTCAGCGGGGAGCAGGGGAATAAGGTGGGCTCCGTCCTGTCCCTGGTGGGGGCAGAGGCCACAGAGGCATTGCAGAACAAACTGGCGCAAGAGCAGCCGGAACCGATTCCGCTGCTGTTTATGGCGGATGTTATCAACGGCTATCGGACGGTGTTCCCCATCCCACTGGCCCAGGGGTGCAGCTTCCACCCGGAGCTGGTAAGGGATTGTGCCCAGATGGCGGCAAAGGAGGCCAGCTGGGCGGGAATCCACTGCACCTTCTCCCCCATGGTGGATTTGTGCCGGGATGCCCGTTGGGGCCGGTGCATGGAGTCCACCGGCGAGGATGTGTACCTGAACAGTCGCATGGCCTCCGCCATGGTGGAGGGCTACCAGGGAGCGGGTTTGCAGAATCCGGAATCTTTGGCGGCCTGCGTGAAGCATTTTGCCGGCTACGGCGCCCCCACCGGGGGCCGGGAGTACACCGGCGCAGAGCTGTCGGAGCACACCCTGCGGCAGTCCCATTTGCCCGCCTATGCCTCCGGCGTACAGAGCGGCGCAGCAATGGCGATGTCTGCCTTCAACGGCCTGGACGGCATCCCCTGCACCGGCAACAAAAAACTGCTGACGGAAATCCTCCGGGAGGAAATGGGCTTTGACGGCCTCACCATCTCCGACTGGGGGGCCGTAGAAGAGCTGATAAAAATGGGAGTCGCCCGGGACGGTGCTCAGGCGGCAGAGGAAGCGCTGAACGCAGGCCTGGATATGGAAATGATGTCCGGCGCCTTCGCCGGGAATTTGCAGGAGCTGGTTCGGGCCGGGAAGGTCTCTCAGCAGCGGCTGGATCAGGCGGTCTACCGGGTACTTCGGCTGAAAAATGACCTTGGCCTGTTTGAAAATCCCAGCCGGGGCAGAAATCCGGAGAAGGATACCGCCCCCATGCCCCAGGCCCACCGGGAGCTGGCCCGGCGGATGGCAGAGGAGAGCCTGGTGCTGCTGGAAAACCGGGGGCAGCTGCTGCCCCTGCCAAAGCAGGGAAAGAAAATTGCCCTCATCGGCCCCTATGGCAATACCCGGGAGCTGAACGGCTCCTGGTCAATCTTCGCAGACACCCAGGACAACCAGACCCTGACCCAGGCCATGGAGCAGGCGGGAATTGCCCACACCTATCTGCCCGGCTGCCCCATGCTCATACCGGGCACCTGCTTCCCCGGCCGGATGGCCCCTACCCGGGAGGACATGACAGCCCAGGAGCAGGCGGAAATGCTCCGCCAGGCAGTGGAGGCAGCCCGGCAGGCGGATATTGTAATCCTTGCCCTGGGGGAGCACATGGAGCAGAGCGGCGAGGCGGCCTCCACCGCCCGGATGGAGCTGCCCACGGTGCAGCAGGAGCTGCTGCGCCAGGTGGCGGCGGTGAATCCCAATCTGGTCACCCTGATTTTCTCCGGCCGTCCCCTGGTGCTGGGGGAGGTGGCGGATACCGCAAAGGCGCTGCTGCAATGCTGGCTTCCCGGCACAGAGGGAGCGGCGGCTATCCGGAATGTGCTGTTCGGCGATGCAGTGCCCTGCGGCAAGCTCTCTATGAGCTTCCCATATACCGCCGCCCAGGAGCCTATCTGGTACAGTGACCTGCGCAACGGACGGATGCGGGATGCCTTCCCCTCTGTGCGCTATATCTCCGGCTATCTGGACTGCCCGGATGTTCCCCGGTACCCCTTCGGCTTCGGCCTGAGCTATACCAGCTTCTCCTATGGCACACCGGAAATCCTGGGGGACCTGGACCGGGAAGGGGAGATAACCGTTCGCTGCCCGGTGACCAATGTGGGAAATTGCACCGGCACCGAGATTGCCCAGCTGTATGTCAGCGACCAGGTTGCTACGGTGATTTGCCCGGCCCGGGAGCTGAAGGGCTTCCGGCGGCTGACTCTGGCCCCGGGGCAGACGGCCATGGCGGAGTTCATCCTCACCCCAGGCCTTCTCAGCCTGGTGGACCGCAGCGGCAATCGGGTGCTGGAGCCCGGAGCCTTTACCGCCTGGGTGGGCGGAGACAGCCGCACCCAGAACAGCGTGGAGTTTACCTGCCGGAAGGGCAGGGCGCTTCCCAAGTGGAGCATCCACTGAGCCCCGGCAGCAGAATTTATAAAAGAACCTCTGAGAAGCGCTTTCGGGCCTTCTCAGAGGTTCTTACTTATACATGCAGTGTGTTGCGGAATTCGTTGGCGCTCATACCCTCCAGCTTTTTGAAGGTTCGGGCAAAATGCGCTGTATCGGCGTAGCCCACCTCCTCGCTGATGTCCCCGATTTTCAGGCTGGGGTCGGACAGCAGCACCTTGGCCCTGTCAATGCGGATGGCGTTGAGAATGTCGTAAAAGCTCTTTCCCGTATACCGGTTCAGGAGCTTTGAAAGATGCCACTGGGATACATAGCAGCTCTCCGCCACCGCTTGCAGGGTCAGCTTCTCCCGGTAGTGGGAGTGCATGTAGGCGCAGGCCTGGTCAACAAGAAAGCTGCCTGCACTCTGGCTCTGCTCCTCGATTGTTTCCTCCGGCGGCAGCTTTTCCAGGCGGCTGACCATGGTTTGCAGTGCCTCGTTGATTTCGTCCATTTTGGTCGGCTTTAGCAGAAACCGGGCCACGCCCAGGCGTATGGCCTCTTGGGCATAGGCAAAATCCCGGTATCCGGTCATCACCGTCACCTGCAAATTGGGGTATTCACTGCGCAGTCCCGCCAGCATGGTCAGCCCGCTCTGGCCGGGCATCCGGATATCCGTAAACAGAATCTGGGGGTGGAAAGCACGAATCAAATCGGCCCCGGATGGGGCATCGTTGGCGGTGCCCACCACCTGGCAGCCGTAATCGGCCCATTTCACAACCTTGCGCAGACCCTCTACAATAATGCGTTCATCGTCAATCAGAACAACTCGGTACACCGCAATCCCCCCAGACCATACAATTATATCGGGTTTCCCCCGGAAAATCAACCTTTTACTGCACCGGCAGTGAGTCCCTTGATAATGTGCTTTTGCAGGCACACATAGACAATCAGCACCGGTACCACCACCAGCACCACAGAGGCCGCCATCAGCCCATAGTTCACACCGGCCTGGGAGCTGATTTCGTTCAGCAGTCCGGTGATGGCCCGCTCCTGGGGATAGCGCAGGAAGAAGGATTGGGTGAACAGGTCGTTGTAGCTCCACAGGAAAGCAAAGATTGCCACGGTGGCAAAGGAGGACTTGGCGGCGGGCACAATGATGCGGAAGAAAATCTGGAATACATTGCAGCCGTCCAGATAGGCGCTCTCCTCCAACTCAATGGGCACCGACTGGATAAAGCCGGTAAGGATGATAATGGCAAAGCAGAGGTTCCCGGCAATCTGCGGAAGGATGGTTGCCACCAGGCTCAGCCAGCGGCTGCCGGTACCGGCAATGCCCAGCACCACCTGCATCCGGAACACGGGAATGATGGTGGAGAACACCGGAAACATCATCCCGGCCATGACCATGCTTTGCAGCAGCTTGCGGCCCCGGAAGCGGTAGCGGCACAGGCCATAGGCGGCCAGCCCGGCCAGGATTACCACCACCACAGTGACGGAGCCGGAAATCAGGATGGAGTTTAAGTAGGCGTTGCCGAAGTCGGAGCGCTCCATGGCGGTGCGGTAATTGTCCAGGGTGAAGGCATTCCCCAGGGGGAGGGAGAAGGAATCCGAGAGAATCAGCCCCTTTTTGCGGAAGGAATTCAGCACCACCCATACAAAGGGGTATACCGTGGTCAGGCCCCACAGGCACAGCACCGCATAGGTCAGCACCTTCCCGGGGGCGGTTTTTTTCTCAGCCATGTTGGATGCCTCCTTAGTAATCTTCTGCGGGCTGAAATACCCGGTTGGCCACGTTGGACAGAACCACACCCAGCACCACAATCAGCACGGCAATGGTGCTGCCGTAGTCCACATTCATCTTGTTAAAGGTCTGGTCGTACATATAGGTGCCTGTGAGCCAGCCCTGGTTCTGGGGCATCCCGGCACCGAACATCACCCAGGGCAGATCGAAGACCTTCAGCGCACCGGTGATGGCCAGCACCAGGCAGGTGCACAGCACATTGCGCAGCAGGGGCAGGGTGACATAGCGAATCTTTTTCAGCCCGGAGGCACCGTCCAGGGCAGCAGCCTCAAACAGCTCACCGGGGATATTGTTCAGCCCCGTGATGAGAATGACGAAGTAGAAGCCCACATACTGCCACACCACCGGCATAAACATGGTGAACAGAAAATGGGAGGAATCCTTCCAGTCCAGCCACTGAACCACCAGCTTGCCCCCGGCCTTGGTTTCCGTTGCCAGAAGCCCCAGCTTCAGCAGCAGCTGGTTTACCATGCCGCCCTTATACAGGAACATCAGATTGAACATCAGGCCCAGGGCGGTGGCAGAAATGACAATGGGGAAAAAGTAAACGGTGCGAAATACCTTAGAGCCCACCCGGATGGAATCCACCAGCAGGGCCAGAATCAGGGCAATGCCCACCTGGAACACCACCGTGCACACGGTCAGCAGTACCGTGTTTTTCAGCGCCGTGCGCAGGTCCGGGTCCGTCAGCATGCGGCTGTAGTTTTCGTACCAGGGGGAATTGAGCCCCTGGGCGGCACGTCCCAGTCCGCCGATGTTTAAGAAGGTGTTGCAGATATTTTGCAGGAAGGGATAGTATAGATAGGCAATGAGAAAAGCAAAGGCCGGAAGCAGGAACAGCACCAGCGGCGACTTTTTCTTATAAATCATGGAGCTCATGACCGCACATCCTTTCTTTGAGAAAATTGTGGGCTGCTGCCACAGGCAGCAGCCCACTGGTGGAGGAAAAAGGAAAGATGAAGTTCGCTTAATTCAGCTTCATTGCGGTCTCAATGGCTTCGGCGGGAGTCATCTGGCCGGTGACTACCTTCTGGATGCTGCTGAACAGCTGGCCCTTGGCCTCGGCGGTGATGGTATCCTGGACGGCACCCACCACGCCGGTGATATTGGCGTTGCAGGCAGCGGCAGATTCCTGGATGGCATTCAGGCCGCTGGGGGAAGCGCCGTTTTTCAGAGCGGTGACCTCGGTGGTGACGAATGTGCTCAGGGTTTCATCGCTGGTCAGCATGCTGACAAATGCCACGGCAGCGGCTTGCTTGGCCGGGTCATTCCAAGCCTTGGTGGAGATGAAGTAACCCATGGAGATGCCGCCGATGGCATCTGTGGCGGGGCGGTCGCCCTTGCCGGGGACACAGCAGACAACATAGTCCTCCAGGGTGTCGGCGTGGTTCTCGGAGAAGTAGCCGCACTTCCAGGAGCCGTCAATGAGGAAGGCAGCCTCGCCTTCGCCAAACAGGGCGACGGTCTCGGCATCGGTGGCGGTCAGGGTGTTCTCGGGGAAGTAACCGGCTTCATACAGTGCCTTGATGTCATTCAAAGCAGCAATCCACTTTTGGGCAACGGCATCGTCCACCAGCTTGCCGTCTTCACCAATGGTGGGCACCTCCAGCTGAGTGGCCAGGGAGCCGTTGTTCATAACGGCAAACTCAAACCAGTAGTGGGGCACCTCAAACAGGGAGCAGGCAATGGGGGTGTAGCCATTGTCCTTGATGGTCTGGCAGTCGGCCAGGAACTGGTCCCAGGTGTAGTCGGGGCCGGGAACTGCAATGCCGCAGGCATCCAGAACGGCCTTGTTGACAAACATGTTCTCCCAGAAGCCGGCGGAGGGGACGGCATAGTGCTTGCCGTCGGCAGCTACGGCCATCATGGAGTCCTTCATGTTCTCTGCGTAGTCGGGGTAAACAGAGCGAATCTCTTCAATGGAGACGACTTTACCGGCGTTGATAATGGGTTCGCTGTCGGCATTGGTGAAGAAGAACAGAACATCGGGCTCAGAGCCGGTCTCGAAGTCGGTGAGCACTCTTGCCTTCCACTCTTCGTTGGAGGTGGCGGAGCCGTCGTTGACCTTGTTTCCGGTGGATTCTTCATAGGCAGCAACGGCATTTTCGAAGTTCTTCCGGTTGCCGTCGTCGCCGCCGTAGGAGGTGACAACGTTCAGCGTAACGGAGTCGGCGTGTGCGCAGACGACGAAGCCCAGGCACATGGTGAGGACGAGCAGCAATGCAGTAATCTTTTTCATGGTATTCGCTCCTTCAATTTTATTGTGACATTTCACTCATGTCAGTGCCTATATTATAAGAAAAATAAACACAATGCACAATTTCTCCCCTTGTCCTTTCTTGCCTGCTATTGGCATCTTGCCGGAAATTGGCAGCCCGAGCGGCGCTATTTTGGCGAAATTTGCCGCCCACCGGCTGCGTCCCGGGGGAAGCGAAGCCGGGCCAGGATAACGCCGGGGGAAATCTCTTCAATGGTCAGGCTGCCTGCCTCGCCATACAGCAGCTTCAGCCGCCGGAAGACATTGCGCAGACCCACCCGGCCCTTTTCGTGGCCCTCGGAGGCCAGCCGCCGAATGTTTTCCCGGTCGGCCTGGGTCATAGTACCGTCATGCTCCACCTCCAGAACAATCTCCGTTCCCTCCTGCCGGGCCCGGAGGGCCAGTCTGCCCCCCCGGTTGGCGGTGATGTCATGCTCCACTGCATTTTCTACAATGGGCTGCAAAATCAGCCTGGGAATCAGCAGGGTGGTCATTTCTTCCGGAATGTCCCGGGTCACCTGCAAATTTCCCCCCAGCCGCTCCCGGATGATATACAGGTAGGCATCCAGATAGCCCAGCTCCTCGGACAGGGGAATTTGGGTTCTCCCATCCCGGTCCAGGACGGCGGTCAGCATGGTGGACAGCGCCTCAATCATGGCGCACACCCGGGTATCGTCTGCCAGCCGGGCCTCCCAATTGATGATTTCCAGGGTGTTGTTAAGAAAGTGGGGGTTGATTTGGGATTGCAGCGCCTTGATCTGCGCCCGCTGTGCCGCCTGCTGCTCCAGGTAGGCCTGCTCGAATTGCTGTTTCAGCTGGACGGAGGTGGTATTGAAATTGTCATACAGCCGTTCAAACTCAGCATTGGGTGCGGACTTCTCAATTTGGTAACCCCGGCGGCCGGACTGGATTTGCACATTGGCCTGGGACAAGGTTTCCGTGGGGTCGGTGACATGGCGGTGGAACAGGGCAATTATCACCAGCAGCAGGGGCAGCACCATCAGAGCCACCCCCACCACGGCCCAGCGTAGCCAGGGGGTATCCTTCCAGAGGTTATAGCCCTCCGGGAAGACGGACAGGGTCACGGTATGCCCGTCGGCATCGGCGCTGTAGCGGATTTCCCAATCCGCTTTGGCGGGCTGGGCATCTTCGGTCTGGCAGATGGTGCAGTCGTCCACGGTGAGGCTCAGACTGCTGGCCCGGGTAATGCCCTGGATGCTTTGCAGTATAACGGAGCTGTCCAGCAGCACGGCAATGGTGGCGTAGGGCTGAAATTGGCTGCTCAGGATATTGCGTGCCATATAGATGTTGCCGTCCAGGTTGTAAAACCGGAGGTCGGTGTCCGCATTCTGCATGGCCTCCACAATCCAGGGGGCCGTGCTTTTCACTTGTACCAGCAGGTCGTGGCCGGTGGTGCCCCGGCAGAGCACATAGGAGCTGGCCTGGGCACCGTCCCCCCAGTACCGGAGGAAGGCGGCCCGATACCGGCTCTCCCGGGAGAAATTCTGGGTCATATAGTCGTTGGTGGCCCGGTAGAGCTGGGCACTGTTTCCATCCTGGGAATAGGTGCGAAAGGCGCTTCGAATGATGCCGTCGTAGGACACCGCCTTTGAGTCCCAAATGGCATCCGCCAGATTGGTCTGCACCTGCTGTAGGGCACTGGTCACCTCCGACTGAATCTGCTGCCGAATGGCCTTTTGGTAATTGCTGTTCAGCAGCAGGCCGGAGAGGGCGACAATGCATATCACCGGCATCAGCCAGCAAATCAGGATTGCCGTCACCAGGCCGGAGCGCAGGGATGCTTTTTGTTTACCCATTTCCGTCCCTCCTTTTGTGGGAAAGCATTGGTGCAATCCATTGGGTACAAGGCTTGCGGATTGCATCCGGGTTTTTCTACCATCTTATCACAGAGCTTTTCAAAAGAAAAGGGTGCATCTGCCTCAAACCAGATGCACCCGGGCGGGGGAGAAGCGGTTGACCGCCATGGGGCGGAAGATGCAGCCCGCCAGAACCTCTGCCGCCCGGCGGGCCCCTTCCGTGGAAAGAAACCGGCGGTCATAGCCTACCCAGACCTTTGCCCCGGGCATTCAATACCATCAGTATACCGGAAAAAGGACAGAATGGGAAGCCCCCGGAATGCGCCTTCTTGTCTATCCTTGCACTGCTGTGCTGAAAAAGTGCAAAGTTTTGTCAGCCCAGGATTTCAGTACTGCTTTTTTCTGCAAAAAACGAAAAACGCATTGAAAAAAAGGACGCAATGTGTTATATTTACTCCGCATGGACAATCTCCCGTAAAAGTGAATATCAGCATCGGAATGAAGGAACTGTGTGCAATCCACAGACTGTAACGGCAACTGTAACGCAGAGCGACCTCCAATATGCCACTGGGCAACTGGGAAGGCGGAGGAAGCGGTGAAGCGGAGTCAGGATATTTCATCCGGTGGCATTGTTTCCGATTAAAACGCTTATGAGTTCTGAAAATTCCGTCAGAGCAGTACGTATGTGCTGCTCTGATTTGCTTTTTCGGGAGCGTTATATCCAGCCTCAGCGCCTTTACTGTGAGATTCCCATGTGAATCTGGGATGGCACCAACCAAACGCAGCCATCCGAAACAGGAGGCGTAATTTTTATGTCAAAATTACGGACAAGAATTCTTGCATTTCTGCTGGCAGCTTCCATGCTGGTGGGCTACGTCCTGCCCGCCGGGGCAGAGGCGGATCCGCCCGCAGCAGAGCCAACCGGTGAGGTAGCCCCGGAGCCCGTCCCGGAGCCCGAGACACCGCCGACGGTTCCAGCTGCCCAGCCGGAGCTGCCGGAGCAACCGGAAGTTGCCCCCACCCAGCCCGCCCCGGAGGAGCCCACCCAGGCAGCCGAGCCGGAGGCACCCACCGAAGCGGAGCCAACGGAGGCACCCACCGAGCCTACCCAGCCGGAGGAGCCCACCGAGGAGACCGGTCCGGTGGAGCCCACTGAGGAGACCGAGCCTGAGGAGCCTACCGATGAAACCCAGCCGGAGGAGCCGGAAATTTCCTATCCGGAGCCGATGCTGTTCTATGCCGCACCGGTTGAAGAGTATCCGGTGTACGGCATGAATGTGGTCTACCCCGGGACGGATGAACTGTGCTGGGATTTCCTGGTCAATGCCGCCACCGCTGTGCGCTGCGGCGGTACGTTGTATGTCACCCTGGGGGTCAGCGGCTCCTATCCCTATTTGTACCTGGGCTCCCAGGCGGAGCTGGAAGACCGGCTGTGCCAGGGCGGCCCCTTCCCTGTGGTAGAGGGCGTGAACAACAATGGAGAAGCTCTGTTCCACTTCGCCACCGGCGCCGGGGACAATTCCCGGATGACAGTGTGCCTGGTTACGGCTGATGCCGATTGCGAGTGGGGCTATCAGGTGCAGGAGCGGGAGCTGGTGATTCCTCTTGTGCCTACCGCCGATGCCACCTTGCCGGATGTCCCTGAGGAGGATACCATTGAGACGGTTTCTGCGGTTTTTGCCGCAGCCCCCCTCCAGGAGCAGGACATCACCGGCAAGCTGTACCTGGCTGAAAAGGAGCAGGAAGTACCCTATGCCCCCTTCGCCATAGAGAAAGCCACCGCCCTTCGGGTGGACGACGTGGTTTATGACACATTGTATGTAACCCCCGGCGAGGGTGGTTTCCCCTATTCCAATCTGTATATGGGCCAGTTGTCCGATCTGGTGAATCTGGTATCCGGCGGAGAAACGGCGTCCACTGTGGAGGGCACGGCGGACGAGCAGGGAACCCGGCAGACCTACCACTTTACCCTCGCCGCTGGGCAGCTCGGCACCCGGGTTCCTGTGTGTGCTCTGGGTGACGACATGACCATGGAGGGAATCCTTGCGGCCAAAGAGCTTGACCTGATTGTTCCGGCGGAAGTTCCGGAAGCCAGCAAGGAGCCGACGCCCACTCCCGTCAGCTACCCCGCCGCCCCCTTTGACGAGCAGGATGTCAGCGGCAAGCTGTTCGTGGCCAAGCAGGGTGCAGATGCCATTTATCCGATGTTCAAAATCGAGACAGCCACCGCCGTCAGGGACGAGAACAATATCTACGTCACCGTCCAGGTAAATCCCGCCGCCAGCGGTGCCTTTACCTACAGCTATCTGTACTTCGGCACTCGCACGGACCTGATTTCCCAGCTGGATAAGGGTGGCCCCTTCGATGTGGTGGCCGGTGTGAACGATGCCAAGCAGAGCTACCATTTCACCCTGCCCCTCAGTGCCCAGGGCAGCCGTGTGCCTGTGTGCATCCTGAAAGGCGACCTGAACGCCAAGAGCCCCTACAATTCCAGTGAGCTGGAGCTGGTCATCCCCGAGATCCCGGAGGGGAAGGCTATTCCTGTTCCTACCCCGGTCAGCTACCCCGCCGCCCCCTTCGACGAGCAGGATGTCAGCGGCAAGCTGTTCGTAGCCAAGCAGGGAGTGGATACGGTCTACTCCATGTTCAAGATTGAGACGGCCACCGCTGTCAGGGACGAGAACAATATCTACGTCACCGTCCAGGTAAATCCCGCCGCCAGTGGGGCCTTTACCTACAGCTATCTGTACTTCGGCACCCGCACGGACCTGATTTCCCAGCTGGACAAGGGCGGCCCCTTTGACGTGGTGGCCGGTGTGAGCGGCAGCAAGCAGAGCTATCACTTCACTCTGCCCCTCAGCGCCCAGGGCAGCCGTGTGCCTGTGTGTATCCTGAAAGGTGACCTGAACGCCAAGAGCCCCTACAATTCCAGTGAGCTGGAGCTGGTCATCCCCGAGATTCCCGAGGGGAAGGCTGTGCCTGTTCCTACCCCGGTCAGCTACCCCGCCGCCCCCTTTGACGAGCAGGATGTCAGCGGCAAGCTGTTCGTGGCCAAGCAGGGTGCGGATGCCATTTATCCGATGTTCAAAATCGAGACGGCCACCGCCGTCAGGGACGAGAACAATATCTACGTTACCGTCCAGGTGAATCCTGCCGCCAGTGGTGCCTTTACCTACAGCTATCTGTACTTCGGCACCCGCACGGACTTGATTTCTCAGCTGGATAAGGGTGGCCCCTTTGATGTGGTGGCCGGTGTGAACGGCAGCAAGCAGAGCTATCACTTCACCCTGCCCCTCAGCGCTCAGGGCAGCCGTGTGCCTGTGTGCATCCTGAAAGGCGACCTGAACGCCAAGAGCCCCTACAATTCCAGTGAGCTGGAGCTGGTCATCCCCGAGATCCCGGAGGGGAAGGCCGTGCCTGTTCCCACCCCGGTCAGCTACCCCGCCGCCCCCTTCGACGAGCAAGATGTCAGCGGCAAGCTGTTTGTAGCCAAGCAAGGTGCAGATGCCATTTATCCGATGTTCAAAATCGAGACGGCCACTGCTGTCAGGGACGAGAACAATATCTACGTCACCGTCCAGGTGAATCCCGCCGCCAGCGGTGCCTTTACCTACAGCTATCTGTACTTCGGCACCCGCACGGACTTGATTTCCCAGCTGGAAAAGGGTGGCCCCTTCGATGTGGTGGCCGGTGTGAACGGCAGCAAGCAGAGCTATCACTTCACCCTGCCCCTCAGCGCTCAGGGCAGCCGTGTGCCTGTGTGTGTCCTGAAAGGCGACCTGAACGCCAAGAGCCCCTACAATTCCAGCGAGCTGGAGCTGGTCATCCCCGAGATTCCCGAGGGGAAGGCTGTTCCTGTTCCTACCCCGGTCAGCTACCCCGCCGCTTCTGTGCCGGAGCGGGACATTACCGGCCTGGCGGTTGTGGAGCAGGGAACGGCCAATGCCTGGGGGGATTTCCCTGTGATTTCCGCCACCGGCATCCGGGTGGATGACAAGCTGTACATCACCGCCCTGGTGGGCCCCGACGGCGCAGGGAGCTTCCCCTATGCCTATCTGTACTTCGGTTCCAGGACCCAGCTGGAAGAGCAGCTGCACAAGGGCGGCGCCTTTGATGTGGTTGCAGGCATTGGCGATGGGCAGAAGCAGAGCTTCCATTTCACTCTGCCCGCCCAGCAGGCAGGGACCAGCCTCTCTGTGTGCCTGGTGAAGGCAGACCTCACCGCAGAGAACCCCTACAATATCACCGACCTGGAACTGGTGATTCCGGAAATCCCGGAGGAAACCGCCCAGGCGGCTCCCGCCATTCCTGCTCTGCCCGACACCCTGAGCGAGGCCAATATCAAGGTCATCAAGGCAGAGGACGGCGCACCATTCAAAATGTTTACCGCCGATAAGACCGGTATGGCGGTGGCGGGGGACACACTGCTCATCCACTTTGAGACAAGCAATCCCTCTTTCGATGCCCTTTACTTCGGCAGTAAGGAGGACGGCATGAAGTCCCCCTATGTCCAGGGCATCCAGAAGGATGGAAAATGGGTATTTGAGTTTGCACTGCCCGCCTCTTACCGGGGGGGACAGAATCCCATCTGCCTGCGCAAGACCGACGGCACCTGGTACGCCAACAAGGATTTGCTGCTTTCCATCCCCGCCGATTCCGGCGACAGTGCCACGGTGAAGGACGATGCCGGAATCATCATGGCCCCCACCAGCAGCTGGAACCAGGTGAGCTTTGTCATCCAGACATCCAGCGCCATGCTGCTGGGCGACAGAATCTATGTTACCATCACCGGCCAGATGGGCGGTACCGAGGCAGGGAATGTGGCCGACAAGCTGTATCTTGGCAGCCGGAAGGACGAGGATAAGAGCAGCTTCGTCCCCGGCACCTGCAACAGCGACGGCACCACCACCTTCCGCTTCTGCGTCCCTGCGGACAAGCAGGGCACGTCCATTCCCGCTGTCGTGGGGTATTCCTCCGGCATCTGGCATACCAATCAGGATTTCTTCCTGAATATTCCCAATTTCAACAGACACTTTGATGCCGGGTATTATACCGACGGCGTGTATGACCTCTATGGCAATGCCTACGCCTATCTGGACAAGGTGGATAGCCGTGGCCTTGCCATTGACGATGGCTCCACCCTGACGGTCTCCGGCGACAAAATCATCATCAAGTGGGTCACCCGGGCCACCGATACCGACAAGCTGTATTTCGGCCAGCAGACGGATGCCGTCGTAATCCGGGAGGCCCAGTCCATCGGCGGCACTCCCACCGGGATGCTGAACTACCAGGAGTTCACCATTACGCTGCCCAGGAGCAGCCTGAGCACCGGGATTCCCTTTGTGCGTCATTCCCCTCTGTGGTTTGCGGATACAAACGGCTGGCTGGAAAAGCAGGACTATCTGGTTCTGGCGGACTGCCTGCCCAGAATTTCGGATGCGCCTGACGATACCGGCACCACCATTGCTCCTGCCGGAATGAAGATGCTGGCAGGCGGCAGTGAAGTGGAGCAGATGTTTGTGGTCACCGACTCCTCCGCTACCCGGAAGGGTGACGTGATTACCTGCACCGTCACCGGTCGCCCCTATGCCTCCGGCAGTGGCCCGGCGGACCGGCTGTACCTGGGGGCCCGGGAAGACCAGGACAAGAGCAACTGTATTACCGGAACCGTCAACGCCGACGGCAGCACCACCTTCACCTTTGATGTCCCTGCGGACAATCAGGGCCTTTCCATCCGGGTGGTGGTCAGCTTCGAGAAAACCGGCTGGCATACCGTCCAGGACTATTTCCTGAACATCCCCAATTTCGACGGCGCCTTCGACCTGGGCTACTACACCGACGGCGTGTACGACCTCTACGGAAATGCCTATGCCGAGCTGAGCCGAAGCCAGAACAAATCCTTCCCTGTGGACAAGGGCTCCACCCTGTCCGTTGCCGGGGATAAGATTGTTATAAAATGGGTCTGCCGCTCCAGCTCCTATGATATGGTGTATTTCGGCGCTGCCTCCGACGACGAAGCCGTCCGGAATGCAGCTGCGGCGAAGATTGCAGATTACCCGGGAGAGGCTACCTGGAAGGTGTATACCGTCACCCTGCCCAAGAGCGCTCTGGCCAGCCGCATTCCTGTGGTGCGCCATTCGTCCAGGTGGTATGCGGACTCCAAAGGCTGGCTGACCACCCAGGATTATCTGGTTCTGGCCAATCGGCTGCCCAAGACCTCCGATACCCCGGATATCCCGGCGGAGCCCTCCAAGCCCGGCACGGAAATTGGAGAGGGCGTGTATAATACCACCGCCGAAACCGGTGCTGCCATGTTCAAGGTGGTCAAGGCTGTTCTGGATGCCAGTGGCGGCAAGTATCGGGTGACCCTGACCCTCAGCGGTACGGGCTATGATTATCTGTGCACCGGCACTGCGGCCCAGGCTCCCTCCCAGCAGTCCCAGTGGGCACCGGCGAAGATTGTCAACTGCACCATCAATGGTGAGACCCGGGATTTCTATACCTATACCCTGGAAATTGACGACCCCACCAAGCCCATTGCCATTGCATCCCACAGCAAGAAAAACGACACATGGTACGACCGCACAGTCACCCTGGATGTTTCCAACCTGACAAGAACGGCCAGGGACGGCAATTATCAGGTCACCGCCAACTGCGATGCGGCAATGTTTAAGATTGTGGATGCAAAGCTGAAGGTGGTCAACGGCCAGATGCTGGCGGAGCTGACCCTGAATGGCACCGGCTATGATTACCTGTACCCGGGTTCCGGCAGCCAGGCAGAGCAGGACAAGGCCAACTGGGCCCCCTTCCAGGAAAACGGGGAAGGGAAGTATGTCTATACGCTTCCCATTACCCAACTGGATGCCCCCATTGTCATTTCCTCCCACAGTGGGAAGAAGGATATGTGGTATGACCGTACCGTTACCTTCCTGTCCGACTCCCTGAAGCCAATCGGCGGCACGGAGCCCACAACCCCCACCGAGCCTACGGAGCCCACCACGCCCACCGAGCCTACAGAGCCTACCAGCCCCACCGAGCCCAGCACCAATGGCACCACTTCTGCGGTGAACAGCGCCACGAAGCTGAAGGACGGCACCTACAAGCAGGATGGGTTCACCTATTCCGGCGGAAGCGGACGGGTGATCATTGCCTGCGACAAGGTTATCATCAAGGGCGGCAAGTCCTATGCGGTGATTCGGTTTGTGAGCAAATCCAGCGGCAGCACCTCTATGGACTATAAATACGTCAAGGCATCCAATGGGGTGTACTACCCGGCAGGGGACGGCTCCTTTACCATTCCTGTGGAGTTGAACACCAACAACCGTATCCTGGGCATGACCGCCAAGATGACGGCGGCCCATGAGATTGAATACACCATCTATGTGCAGCTGAAGAAGGCGGAAAGCGCCGCAACCTCCACCGGCGGCGGTGGCTCCCTGAGCAAGGAGAAGGAAACCGACGACCCGGATTCCAAGCTGGACAAGCAGGCCCCGGAGATTCTGGGCCTGGAATTCAAGGAGGTTATCCAGACCCCCGGCGCACGCTATCTCAAGCTCTTCCAGTATGACCGGGGAGTTGTTCTGGCGGAGGTTGACCTGCGGCGGGATACCGTCCTGGATACTGAGGAGGCCATCGAGGAGCTGGCCCAGGCAGACCTGGCGGCCAAGGCCCGGAATGTGGAGGCAGAGCAGACCGATGAGCCTGCCGAAACGGTTCAGATTACCTCTGACTATGTGGCGGCCCAGTACCGGGGAGACGTGCTGAAATACCTGCTGGTTCCCGCCGGCGTGGAGCTCCCTGCCGGACTGGAAAAGGATTATCTGATTGTGCACCTTCCGGTGAAGAGCACCTATCTCATGGATGAAAACCTGGCCCAGAGCCTGGATGCCCTGGGCGCTCTGGGCAGCGTAAGCGTCCTGACGGTGGATTGCCAGGAGGAAGCGCTAATGCTGATGATTGAGGAGCACCAGAAGCTCCCCGGCGGCACTTGGCAGAAGCCCGACTACCGCACCCTCATCAAGGCGGAGGTGGACCTGGGCCTGATTGGCAATCTGTCCCTTCCCCTGAGCCGGGAGGCCCTGGAGGAGCGGAAGCAGACGGTTCCCGCCGCAGAGACGCTGAGCCCGGTGGAATACCGTGACCGGCTGACCAATCTGACAGACCGCTTTGCGGTACTGGATATTCCGCTGATTCTGGACCGTTCCGCCGATGAGCCGGAGGCCAGGGGCCGGGCCGCCTGGATGAAGCTCTACGGAATTCTGTATGGCAAGCAGGAGCTGGCCAATAGGCTCTATGATGCTGCTGTTGCCAAGGAGGAGAAATGAACATGAACCTGAAACGAATCACAGCCCTGCTGCTGGCCATTGCCTTGCAGCTGGCGCTGCTGGCGGGTGGGATTCCCTCTGCTCTGGCAGAGGGAGCCCCCCAAATTCCTGGCCTGACCTTTGTGGCGGAGACACCCCTGGAATATGCCCAGGGCTTCCACCTGTATCGCTATGAAGGGGAGTATACCCTGATTTCCGTGGAAAACGGCGGGGACTTCCTGGTGGTCCCAGAGGACGGCCAGGTTCCCCAGGGGCTGGACGATGGAATTACCGTCCTTCAGCAGCCCCTGGACCGGATTTACCTGGCGGCCACCTCGGCCATGTCTTTGTTTGCGGCAGTGGATGCGGTGGACCACATCCGGCTTACCGGCACCAGAGCCTCCGGATGGTATATTGATGCCGCCGTAGAAGCCCTGAACGCCGGCACCATGCTTTTCGCCGGGAAATACAGCGAGCCGGACTACGAGCTGATGATTGGCCAGGACTGCGACTTGGCGATTGAATCCACCATGATTTATCACACGCCCAAGGTCAAAGAGATGATTGAGGCGCTGGAAATCCCTGTCCTGGTGGACCGTTCCAGCTACGAGCCCCATCCCCTGGGCCGAACCGAGTGGATTAAGCTCTATGCGGTGCTGGTGGACCGGGAGGAGGCAGCGGAGGCTTTCTTCGACAGCCAGGCTGCCGTCATTCGGGAGCTGGAAAATTTCCAGAGCACCGGTAAAACAGTCGCCTTCTTTGCGGTAAACTCCGACGGCTCCGTGGTTATCCGCAAGCCCACGGACTATATCCCCAAGATGATTGCTCTGGCCGGTGGGCGCTACGCCTTCGAGGACCTGGTGACCGACCAGTCCGCCACCTCCATTTCCATTACCATGGAGAACTTCTATGCCACGGCGGCGGATGCGGATGTGCTGATTTACAATGCATCCATCAGCGAACCCATTTCCACCATTGACGAGCTGCTGGCCAAGGATGCGCTTTTTGCCGATTTTAAGGGCGTCCGGGAGGGGAACGTCTGGTGCACCGGAAAGGCCTTCTACCAGGCTACGGACATCGTCGGTGAGATGATTCGGGATATCCACCTGGTGCTGACCGGCGGGGACGAGAGCCAGATGACCTTCCTCACCCGGGTATCGTAATCCATGAAGCAGTCCATGGTAGATAGAGCTGCCCCCCAGGCCCCGGCCACCGCCGGGGCCTACCGGGGGATGAATGCCCGCCGCCGGGCACGGTATGTGCTGGTGTTTGTGCTGCTGCTGGGGGCCTTTTTTGCCATCACGGTGCTGAACATCAACGTGGGCAATGTGCCCATTCCCGTTAGGAAAATCATACAGATTATCTTCACCAAAACCGGAACCACCACCGAGGTGAACATCATCTGGAAAATTCGGCTCCCCCGGATTCTCATGGCGGCGCTGCTGGGGGGCGCACTGTCCCTTTCCGGCTTCCTGCTGCAAACCTTTTTCGAAAACCCCATTGCCGGGCCCTTCGTCCTGGGTATTTCCAGCAGTGCCAAAATGGCCGTGGCCTTTGCCATGATTTATTTCGTCAATGCCTTTGGCAGTGTCTCCTCCTATGCGCTGATCGGCGCTGCCTTTGTGGGCTCGCTGCTGTCGGTGGGCTTTATCCTGCTGTTCTCCAAGAGAATCCGGGGAATGTCCACACTGCTGGTGGCGGGAATCATGATTGGCTATATCTGCACGGCCATTACGGATTTCGTGGTGACCTTTGCGGCGGATTCCGACATTATTAACCTGCACAATTGGTCCAAGGGCAGCTTTTCCGGCATGAATTGGAGCAATGTGGGGGTGGCCGGTGTGGTGGTGGGCATCACGGCGGCGCTGACCTTCCTCATGGCGAAGCCCATCAGTGCCTACCAGCTGGGGGAGGCCTATGCCCAGAGCATGGGCGTAAATGTGGGCATATTCCGCACGGCGCTGATTGTGCTCTCCAGCGTCCTCTCCGCCACGGTGACGGCCTTTGCAGGGCCGATTTCCTTTGTGGGGATTGCAGTGCCCTTCCTGATCAAGCGGTGCCTGAACACCTCCAAGCCCCTGGTGGTCATTCCTGCCACCTTCCTGGGGGGCGGGGTGTTCTGTATGCTCTGCGATTTGATTGCCCGGACGGCCTTCGCCCCTACGGAGCTGAACATCAGCACCGTCACCTCCATTTTCGGTGCGCCCATTGTGATTTATATGATGCTGCATAAGAAAGGTAGGCGGTAACGGATATGGCAGAGCCTTATTTTGAGACCCGCAATCTCTCCATCGGCTACCACGGTGTGCCGGTCATCCGGGACATCTCCCTGAAAATCCGGAAGGGGGAGATTGTGGCCCTGATTGGCCCCAATGGAGCGGGAAAATCCACCTTTCTGAAAACCGTGGCCCGGGAGCTGGCTCCCATCTCCGGTCAGGTGCTGCTGGAGGGCAGACCGATTCCGTCCTATTCCTACCGGGAGCTGTCCAAAATCATGGCGGTGATTCTGACGGAGCGCATCAAGGTGGAGCTGACCACCTGCCGGGACATTGTGGCCACCGGCCGCTACCCCTATACCGGCCGCCTGGGTGTTCTCCGGCCGGAGGACGAGAGGGCGGTGGACGAGGCTATGGAAACCGTCCATGCCCTGGATTTGAGCGAGCGGGATTTCACCGCCATCAGCGACGGCCAACGCCAGCGGATTCTTCTGGCCCGGGCCATCTGCCAGGAGCCGGAGCTGATTCTCCTGGACGAGCCCACCTCTTTCCTGGATGTGCGGCACAAGCTGGATTTGCTCTCCATCCTCACCCGGATGGCCCGGAAGAAGAACATCACCGTCATTATGTCCCTGCATGAAATCGACTTGGCGGAAAAGGTGGCAGACAAAATCATCACCGTCAAGGGCGATTCCCTCTTTGGCTGGGGAGCCCCCGGAGAGATTTTTGACGAGGGAAGAATCCGTCAGCTTTATGACATTGAAAACGGCTTCTTTGACCCCATGTTTGGCAGCATTGAGCTAAAAAAACCCGCAGGGGACACCCCGCAGGTCTTCGTTTTGGCAGGTGCAGGGGAGGGAATCGATGTCTACCGCCGTATGCAGCGGGAGAATATCCCCTTCGCCACCGGCGTACTGTATGACAACGATTTGGATTACCGCCTGGCACGGCTTCTGGCGGCCCAGGTCTTTGCCGTCCCGGCCTTTACCCCAATTCCCCAGCAGACCTATGACAGTGCCCTGGAAACCCTGCGCCGCTGCCAGCGGGTAATTCTTGCGGGCAGCCGGGCAGAAATCCCCAATGCCCCTCTGCTTGCGCAGGCTCAGGCCCTGGGCATCCCTATCCAGCGAGAATAAATCGACAAAAAATCGGGTGGATTCCCCTCCGGACAAACCGGATGTGGGAATCCACCCGAAAATTATAGGTTGGCTTTGTATGCATTGCCCCAGCGCTCCATTGCATCCATAATGGGCCGCATGGATTCTCCCAGGGGGGACAGGGCGTATTCTACCCGGGGCGGCACTTCGGGATAAACGGTGCGGGTGACAATCCCATCGGCTTCCATAGAGCGCAGACTGTCGGTCAGCACCTTCTGGCTGATGCCCTCCAAATCCTTTTTCAGTTCGTTGAATCGCCAGGGCCGCTGGAGCAGATTCCGCATGATAAGCAGCTTCCACTTGCTGCCAATCATCTGGACGGTGGTGGCTACCGGGCAGGCAGGGAGTTCTTCTTTTGTCAGCATATACAGCACCTCTTTCAGAATGTTACATTCAAATTATAGTGCAGAACACTTAAAATCGCAAGAGGAAATTACAGCTCTCCAAAAGTCACAAAAAGGTGACTATGTAATAAAATAGTGCGTACTTGTGCCCATTAGAATTCCGAGTAAAATAATAAATACAGAGGGCAAAACGCCCACTGAATACATTCTGGAGGTAACAATTATGGCTCTATCTAATCTCTTTGGCTGGAACAAGAAAGCAGAGGCTTCCGCTCCTGCAACCGCCTGCGGTGCCGGTGACAAGCCTGCCGAGCAGCCCACCGCTTGCGGCTCTGCCTGCGGTGCCGGTGACAAGCCCGCCGAAAGAAACGCCGCTTGCGGCTCTGCCTGCGGTGCCGGTGACAAGCCTACCGAGCAGCCCACCGCTTGCGGCTCTGCTTGCGGCGCCGGCGATAAGCGGTAAGGTCGAAGTACGTTCCAAGAAACAAATCTTGGGACGTATTTCCGAAGGGACAACCGGTACTGCGCTTTCGGAAATGCGTCCCATCACAACAAGGAGGATTCTATGAAACAGTATTTTTCTTTCCAGTGGCACATCACGGATGAATGCGACCAGCGGTGCAAGCACTGCTACATTTTCTCTGAAAACTGCAACAAGAAGCTGGATGCCATGACATGGCAGCAAATGCAGGACACGTTCTATAACTGCCTGGACTTCTGCAAGGTCTATGACCGTCTGCCGTATTTCTACATCACCGGCGGCGATCCAATCCTACATCCGGATTTTTGGAAGCTACTGGAACTGATGAAGCAGCACAGTATTCCCTTTACCATCCTTGGCAATCCGTTCCACCTGACGGATGAAGTGTGCCGCCGCTTGCGGGAATACGGCTGCGAAAAATACCAGCTTTCCATTGACGGTTTGCGCCAGACCCACGACTGGTTCCGCAAGCCCGGCAGCTTTGATATTACCCTGGAGAAGATTGGCTGCATCAACCGGGCGGGCATTCGCTCCGTGGTGATGACCACCGTTTCCGGCACGAACATTGACGAGGTTTCCGGCATCATCGATGCGGTTGTGGCGGCGGGGGTAAATGTCTTTGCGTTCGCCCGTTATTGCCCCACCAGCGAGGAAAAGGATGTGGGCATCGAGCCGCTGCGTTACCGCCGGCTGCTCTCTGACTGCGACAAGAAGTTCAAGGAATATGAGGCCGCAGGCTGCCAGACCTACTTCAATAAGAAAGACCACCTGTGGACGCTGTACGAGTACGAAACCGGGGCATTCAAAATCCCCGAAACCGTGGAGGACGGTATCATCTACGGCGGCTGCAACTGCGGCAACTGCCACCTGACCATTCTCCCCACCGGGGATGTGTATGCCTGCCGCCGGGTGCTAAGCAGCAAGGTTGCCAATGTGTTCACCGATCGACTGGCGGATGTCTGGGTTTGCCAAATGGAACAGTACCGGGATTACACGAAATTTGAAAAGTGCAGCAAATGCGAGCTGCTGGCATTCTGCCGGGGCTGTCCCGCTGTGGCCAGCGGCAAGGACGGAAACTTTTACGCCGCCGACCCCCAATGCTGGAAGGAGATGAAGGAAGATGCCTGATATTTTTGAAACCATTCTTCACCGCCGTTCCATCCGGCGGTTTGAACCAAAGCAAATTGAAGAAGCTGCCTTGCAGCAGATTTTGCAGGCTGGTTTGTATGCCCCCAGCGCAGGCGGACGGCAGGGCGTGATTTTCGCTGTTTGTCAGGACAGAGAGGCAAATGAGCGCCTCGGCAAAATCAAACGGGCAAATTCCCAGCCCCGCATGGCAACGGCAACCAGCTTCGTTTCTCGTGAGCAGCCCAGTATTGCAGATGACCCCAAGCTAAAGAATGCTTTTTATGACGCTCCTACGGTTATCACCATGTTCGCACCGAAGAATTTTCTGTTCTCCGTGGATGACTGTGCGGTTGCCGCAGAAAATATGATGCTGGCGGCGGATGCTCTGGGTATCGGCTCGTGCTATATCGGTCAGGGCTGGACGGCCTTTGCCGACCCTTACGGACAGGAGATTTTGCAGCAGTGGAACATTCCCGCCGACCACTACGCCGTCATGCAGCTCCTTTTGGGCTACGCCAAGGAGGGTGACAAGCACCCCACTGCAAAGCCGAGAAAAGAGGGGCGTGTGCTCCGTATTGGCGAGGCCAAATTATGATTCTGAACACCGGCTGTCGGACGGATATTCCGGCACACTACAGTCGATGGTTGTATAGTCGTATCCATGCTGAGAGGTAACTTTATGAACGCACAAATCTGTTTGGAAAAATTGAAGCTCTGCGGAGTGCTGTCCTTCGCCACCGTAGATAAAAACGGCGCACCGCAGATTCGCTGCATCAGCGCCATTCACTATGAGCCGGATTCCCTGTATTTCTTCACGGCACGTGGCAAGGCGTTTTGTGACGAGCTGCTGACCGATGGGCGGGTGCAGATTCTCGCCTATACCCGGTTCAAGGAAATGATTCGCCTGTCCGGCAGGGTAGTTTCTGCTGAGGGGCAGGAGGAAAAAATCAACACGATCTTTGCAGAGCAGCCGTATTTAGCCAATGTATATCCCGGAGACACCCGAAGCATCGGCATTATTTTTGAGCTGAAGGATTTCAGCATCGAATACTTCAATTTGGGCGTAAAGCCCATCTTCCGTGAGGTTTATACGGTTGGGCAGGCAGAAGCAGAGAAGAAGGGCTATCGTATCACCGATGCCTGCATCGGCTGCGGCACCTGCCTGGACCACTGCCCCCAGAAGTGCATTGTTCCCGGCGAACAATTCACCATCCAGCCGGAGCATTGTTTGCATTGCGGTGCGTGCTATGAAAACTGTCCGGTAAAGGCGGTGGAAAAGCTATGAACCAAAGTGAAAAGCGGCTGTTTCTCATCCAGTCTCTGCTGAACGAGCGCCCCTCCTGCCAGAAGCAGAGCATCCCGGCAGATCCCGAACGGCAGAAGATTTTGCTGCGTGGGCTGATGAATGTCCGCAGACCGGCGCACATCGGCACGGCGTTCCTGCAAGTGCAGGATGAATATCTGCAAAACGAGACCGCCGCAAAGGGCATTACCGATATTGCCGACTTAACGCCCATCCAACAGGGGCTGTATCTCTGGCAGGGCGATATTACCACGCTCAAGTGTGATGCCATCGTCAATGCCGCCAATGCCGGGCTTACCGGCTGCTATATTCCCAACCACCGATGCATCGACAATGCCATTCACACCTTTGCGGGGGTGGAGCTGCGCCTTGCCTGTGGGGAGCTGATGGAACAGCAGGGTTACCCGGAACCCACCGGACAGGCAAAAATCACCCCGGCGTTCAATCTGCCCTGCAAATATGTCCTGCATACGGTCGGCCCAATCATCAGCGGGCGAGTGACGAAAGAGGACAAAGAGCTGTTGGCCTCCTGCTACCGCTCCTGTCTGGAGCTGGCGGCGGGAAACGACTTGGAAAGTGTGGCGTTCTGCTGCATTTCCACAGGAGAATTTCATTTCCCCAACCAGCAGGCGGCACAAATCGCCGTGGAAACCGTGAAACAGTTTATGAATACGAAAACCAGTGTAAAGAAGGTGATTTTCAATGTTTTCAAAGACTTGGACAAAGAAATCTATGCCCGATTGCTCGGCGCAAATTAAAAACCTACAGACGGCTCTCAGCGAGGCGGATACTGTTGTGATCGGTGCCGGAGCCGGCCTTTCCACCTCTGCCGGATTCGTTTACATCGGCCAGCGGTTTGAAAAATACTTTTCCGATTTTGCGGCAAAGTATGGTATCCAGGATATGTATTCCGGCGGCTTTTATCCCTTTGCCACACCGGAAGAGCATTGGGCGTATTGGAGCCGGTATATCTACATCAACCGTTATATGGATGCCCCCAAGCCGGTCTATGAAAGCCTTTTGAAGCTGGTGGCTGACAAGGATTACTTTGTTATCACCACCAATGTTGACCACTGTTTTCAGAAGGCGGGCTTTGATAAAAAGCGGCTGTTCTACACCCAGGGGGATTACGGCCTGTTCCAGTGCAGTGAGCCCTGCTGTCAGGAAACCTTTGACAACGAGGCGGTCATTGGGCAGATGATGGAGCGGCAGAAGGACATGAAAATCCCGACGGAGCTGCTCCCTGTCTGCCCCCACTGTGGGAAACCGCTGACCATGAACCTCCGCAGCGATGATACCTTTGTAGAGGACGAAGGTTGGCATCGGGCAGCGGAGCGGTACGGAAATTTTCTCCGTACCCGAGCAGGCGGAAAAATCCTCTTTCTGGAATTGGGGGTAGGCTACAATACCCCAGGCATCATCAAGTATCCCTTCTGGAAGATGACTTTGGAAAACCCCAATGCGGTTTACGCCAGCATCAATCTGGACAGCTGCACCGCCCCCAGGGAGCTTGGTCGGCAGTCCATCTGCATCCACGCCGACATCGGCACGGTTTTGACCCAACTGATATCTGCATAAGGAAAGGACGCACTGCTTTTTGCAATGCGTCCTTTGAATATTCCGGGAAGTCCTGTTATACGCCCACCGGCGTTTCACCCTGGGGGTGGGGGAGCATCCGCTCCTTTTTCAGCAGCGCTTCAAATTCGGGGATGGGGAGGGGACGGGAGAAGTAATAGCCCTGGGCATAGTCGCAGCCTACGTCCTGTAGCCGCTCCACCTGGGCCTTGGTTTCCGCACCCTCGGCCACGGTGCTCAGATTCAGCCACTTGGCCAGATTCACCACGAAGCGCATAATGCTCATCTCACCGGGCTTGGCAGTCTCGGTTTGGATGAACTTCATGTCCAGCTTCAGAATGTCAAAATGCACCTGGCTCAGCATGTTCAGCGAGGAATAGCCGCTTCCGAAATCGTCCATTTCGATTACAAAGCCCCGGCGGCGCAGCTCATCCACCATAGTGATAATCTGGTTGGGATTTTCGGTATAGGCGCTTTCCGTCAACTCCAGGTGGAACTGCTGGGGCTCTATGCCATACCGCTCCACCAGATTTGTCAGGGTTTCCGGCAAGTCATCCTGGTATACATCCGCCCGGGACACGTTTACGGATACGGGAATGGCGGGATAGCCCTCCTGCCGCCAACGGCGCAGCAGCTTACAGGTCTGCTCCCACACAAACCGGTCCAGCCGGGTGATGAAGCCATTCTTTTCAAACAGCGGTATGAACTCCGCCGGGGACAGGAAGCCCAGCTCCGGATGAATCCACCGAGCCAAGGCCTCGGCCCCGGAAAGGGTGCTGCCCTTCAGCCAGTATTTGGGCTGGAGATATACGGCAAATTGCCCCTCTGCCAGGGCAGTTTCCATGGATTCGGTAATGGCCTGCTCCCGCAGCAGCTTGTCCCGGAGCACATCGTCATACACGGCCACCGTCTGGTTGTAGCGGCCCTTGATGCTGTCGGCCACCAGGAAGGCCCGGTCACACATTTTTTCCACCGGCACGGAGGGAGCAGTGATTTTGTACACGCCCCATTTCAGGCTGATGTCCTTCACATTCACCAGCTTATTGAGGAAGCTGTCCTGCCGGAGATAGCTGCTCAGGGACTCCTGCTTTTGCAGGTACAGGAATCGGTCTGCCCCATAGCGGGCGCAGAGCCCATCCTCTCCGGTGAGGGCACGGCCGGCTTCGGCAATGTTTTTCAGCACCCGGTCTCCGGCTTTGGTGCCGAAGATATCATTGTATACCTTGAAGTTTTCAACGTTGGAGCAGACGATGGCATAGGGGGTATCGGGGTCCTCGGCCAGCCGCTCGGCAACCTTTTGATAGAAATATTCCCGGCTATACAGCCCGGTAAGCCGGTCATACTTAAACTGGTTTACCATGGCGGCATTCTCCTGCAACTCAATCAGGTTGGCGGCCCGGTGCAGGATGATTTTTGGCCGGTAGGGCTTGGGAACAAAGTCCGTTGCACCGTGGGACAGGGCGTTGAGCTCATCCTCTTCGCTGTTGCCCTGGGTGGTGATGATTACGGGAATGAAGGAAAGGCTGCTGTCGGTGCGCAGGTGGGCCAAAAAGGTATAGCCGTCCATCACCGGCATCACCACATCCAAAAAAATTAAAGAAATATCCCCGGGATGCGCTCTTAAAATCTCCAGGGCCTGGGCTCCGTTTTCTGCCTCCAGCACCTGGTATTTCTGCGACAGAATATGGCAAAGGAGCTCCCGGTTCAGGGCGTTGTCCTCTACCACCAGCACACGTTTGTTCTGCATTTTCCTCAACTTCTCTCTTCCCGGCATCCCCATAAAGCCGTGGAGATATCCTTTATTCGCTCCGCTCTGCCTGAAAGGCCCGGAGGGCATCTGTAGTCATTCGGTAATCCCGGCGCACCCGGTTCATCAGCTCCGCAGCACCGGAGGGAATTTCCCCGGTGACACCCCGCAGCAGCTCGGTGAGCTGACTGGCGGAGGCACGCAGCTGAGAAAAGCCCAGGTTGGCGCTTACGCCCTTCAGGGTGTGGGCGGCCCGGAAGGCTGCCTCGCAGTCCCCCTGGGCCATGGCCTGGGCCAGGTTGGGAAAGCTGTCATCCTCTAAAAATTTTACGGAAAAGCGCTCTACAAGTGCGTCACTGGGCAGCCGCCGGAGTACGTCGGTATAATCGCCGCACAGCTGCTGATAGCACTGCTGAATTGTCACGAATCATCATCCTTCCTTTCTGCTGTCGGCAGCTTCTATCCCCGAATACAGGGCAGCGCCGCCATTTTGGAAAGAATGCTATTTGTTTTCAACGTAAATTATATCACATCCCCTTGCTGATAGCAAGCAAGATTTCTTATTCTATCATGCGGATTTTGAAGCCGATATGGGCGGCACCGGCCTGCCCGGAAGCGCTTCTGTTGGGCGGATGTAACCCATTGGAGCCCCAAATGTCCCCGGAGGAGAATCCTCCGGGGACGAAAGGTTACATATTATTCCTCAGCGGCCTTGGCATCGGCGATGATCTTCGCCTGGTTGGCCTTGGGCACTTCCTCGTAGCGGTCGAAGGTCAGCTCGAAAGAGCCACGGGCCTGGGTCATGGCCCGCAGGTCGATGGCATAGCTGCTCATCTCGGCCATGGGAACCTCGGCCTCCACCACGGTGTTGCCGTCGCTGGTGGGGTTCATGCCCATGACACGGCCCCGGCGCTTGTTCAGGTCGCCGATGACATCGCCCATGTAGCTGTCGGGAATGGTGACCTTCAGGGAGCCGATGGGCTCCAGCAGGGTGGGCATGGCGTTGGGCATGGCCTCCTTGAAGGCCAGGATGGCGGCCATCTTAAATGCCATTTCGTTGGAGTCCACAGGGTGGTAGGAGCCGTCATACAGCACGGCCTTCAGACCCACCATGGGGTAACCGGCCAGGGGGCCCTTCTGAACGGCTTCCTGGATGCCCTTCTCAACGGCGGGATAGAAATTGCGGGGCACGGAGCCGCCGAAGACCTCTTCTGCGAAGATCATTTCATCCTGCTCGTCCTGGGGCTCGAAGCGGATCCACACGTCGCCGAACTGGCCGGAGCCGCCGGTCTGCTTCTTGTGGCGGCCATGGGCCTCCACCTTCTTCTTGATGCGCTCCCGGTATGCAACCTTGGCGGGGCTGAGGACAGCGTCCACGCCAAACCGGGTCTTCAGCTTGGAAACCAGCACATCCAGCTGCTGGTCGCCGGTGCCGGAGAGAATCAGCTGCTTGGTTTCGGGATTCTGATAGGTGCTGAAGGAGGGATCTTCCTCGTTCAGCCGGTTCAGACCGGTGCCCACCTTTTCTTCCTGGCCCCGGGTCTTGGGAGCGATGGCCATGGAGTAGCAGGGAGCAGGGTAGGGGATCTGCTTCAGGCTGACCACCTTTCTGGGGTCGCACAGGGTGTCGCCGGTCTTGACCTTGTCCATCTTGCCGATGGCGCCGATGTCGCCGCAGGAGAGCACCTTGACCTCGGTGTTCTTCTTGCCGCACATGGTATACAGGCGGCCCAGCTTTTCGGTCTCACCGGTGCGGGAGTTGACTAGGGTGGTGTCGGAGGTAATCTCGCCGGACAGAACCTTGACAAAGGAGTACTTGCCGAACTGGTCGGACACGGTCTTCCACACAAAGGCAGCGGGCACACCGCCGGGGGAGACTACGAATTCCTCTACCTTGCCGTCGGCGGTGGTAGCCTTGTGATAGTTGCCCTCCACAGGGTTGGGCAGCAGCTCGATGATGTGGTCCATCAGCATCAGGGAGCCCAGGCAACTGATGCTGGAGCCGCAGAGCACGGGGAACAGGCTCAGCTCGGTTACGCCCTGGTGCAGGCCGGTAATCATTTCCCGGTAGGTGAAGTCGTCACCCTCGAAGAAGCGGTCCATGAGAGCCTCATCGGTCTCGGCCACGGCCTCTTTCAGGGCATCGTGGAATTCGTCTACCACGGCTTCCTTGTCTTCCGGCAGCTGGATTTCCACTCTCTTCAGCTTCTGCATCTCATAGGCACGCTTGTTCAGCACGTCGATGATGCCGGTAACCTTCTTATCCGGGCCCCAGATGGGCACGATCACAGGGGCAATCTTGTTGCCGTAGCGCTCCCGCAGGGCATTGAAGGTGGCGTTGTAGTCGGAGTTCTCCTCGTCCACCTTGGAGATGTAGACGAACCGGGGCATATTCCGCTCTTCACAGTATTTCCATGCCTTCTCGAAGCCCACGGTGATGCCGTCCTTGGCGGAGAGCACCAGAATGGCAGCGTCGGAAGCCCGCAGAGCCTCCATGACAGCACCGGCGAAGTCGAAGCCACCCGGAGTGTCCAGAAGGTTAATCTTGGTGTTGTTGTATTCAATGGGAATAACAGAGGTGGAGATGGAAATGTGGCGGCGAATTTCTTCGGGGTCGTAATCACTAACGGTGTTGCCGTCGGCATTTTTGCCGATCCGGTCGATGGCACCGGTCATGTAAAGTAAACTCTCTGCCAGAGCGGACTTGCCGCTTCCGCTGTGACCCAGCAGGCAGACGTTGCGAATAGCGTTGACAGTGTACATTGTTGCATAACTCCTTTCGGGACGGTGTGTCTAGCAGACACCCGAATAGGGACATTATACACGAAGACGAAAAGGATTTCAATGTTTATTTCGTTCAAAATGTAAAATTGTGTATATTACCCTACGGACATTTGTTTTTCTGTGCAATTCACACAAAATCCCTTCTCCCATTTTGGTAATATCCCCCGGCCCGCCCCGGCCACCCGGAACTGCAAAACCCATTACAAACAAAAGCCTCGCAGCAGCCGGATGCTTTGCAATCCGAAACTACTGCGAGTCTCTGCGCTTATGGGATTGAATCGCCGGGTAATCAATGACATCCTCGAGGGGTGAGGGGTAGACTCGGAAGCCGGACTTTGATTCGACGGTTTCCTATGGACGCATGGTCAGTTCAGATTCAGTCTCCGGCTGGTCAGGTAGTACATCCAGAAGTAGGCAATCAGCATGACAGCAGCATTGACCCCCGCCAGCGCTGCCAGGGTTGCGCCGCTGGACAGGTAGGCGGCATCGGCAGCGTTCAGGTAGGCCGCCATGCGAATCAGGCTGAGGCCATAGTACACCGCAATGGCAAGGAGCACCGGGTGCTTTTTGGCAGCGGTGGCACCGATGGTCACTGCCAGCATCAGCGTCAGCAGTGTGGCAAGGCACATCAGCACTATGTTCAGCAGCACCAGCAGCACGTCACCGACAACGGGATGGAGGCCATGCAGCAGCTCCTCAAATCTGCTCCACACCTGTCCCCAGTCCACCTCATTCCAGGGAAGCTCGGCGGCAAAAATACCGAATGCTACCGCCACCGCTGCCACGGTCGCCAGGCCAACCAGCAGAATCTCCAGCACGCTTGCCAGAATGGAGGACAGCATCAGCTGGTGATTGTTCACCGGCAAGGTATAGGTGAGGTAGCCCTCCTCCGTAAACCGGCTCCGGTAATACCGCCACAGCGCATAAAACACACTGGCAGCCAGGGACAGCGCCACTGCCAGCACCGCCGCAACCGACAGCAGGGAAAACAGGACATTTACAAACCCCGGCAGCTGCCAGTTGCCGTTTTCTTCCCGCAGCAGGAGATTGCCCAACAGCCCCAGCAGCGCCCCGGAAATCAGCACCACGGCGCACAGCGCTCCAATGACCCGGCGGCTGGCACGCCACTCGGCCTTCATCAATTTTCCAAACATTTGAATACCTCCCGAAACAGTTCATCCAGGGAAGTGCCGGTTTCTTCCCGCACTTCATCGGTGCTGCCCTGACGAATCACCTTGCCCTGGGACAGGAAGATAAATTCATCCAGCACCCGCTCCACATCCCCAATCAGATGGGTGGAGATGAGCACCGTTGCGCCTGGGTCATAGTTGGTGATAATGGTATTGAGAATGTAGTCCCGGGCAGCGGGGTCAACGCCGCCGATGGGCTCATCCAGCAGATACAGCTTTGCCTTCCGGGACATGACCAGCACCAGCTGAACCTTTTCCTGGTTGCCTTTGGAAAGGGTTTTCAGCCTTGCCTCCGGGTCGAGCTTCAATGCCCGAAGCATGGATTCTGCCCGGCTGCGGTCAAAATCCCTGTAGAAATCCTGGAAAAAGTCCAGAATTTCCCGGATTTTCTGCTGCTTGTTCAGATAGCTCTTGTCCGGCAGATAGGACACCAGCCCCTTGCTCTGGGGGCCAATCTTCTCCCCGCAGACGGTGACGCTTCCGGCGGTGGGGGTCAGCAGTCCCGCCGCCAGCTTCAGCAGGGTGGTCTTGCCGCTGCCGTTGGGGCCCAGCAGCCCCACAATCTTTCCTTTGGGCAGCTCCAAATCCAGACCGTCCAGCGCCAGGTTTTTGCCGTAGCGCTTCGTCAGCCCCTTTGTTGATAGAACTGCGTTTTCCATATTAACGTTCCTCCTTTTCCAGCCCCCGCAGCAGCTCTGCCGCCTGCGCCGGGCTGACACCAAATACCATGAATTTTTCCGCACATTCCCGTGCCAGGTCTTCCAGCGCCTGCTGCCGCATCTTTTGCAGCACCAGGGCATCCTTCGTCACCGTCCGGCCGCTGGTACCGCCGCCAACCAGCAGCCCCTCCCGCTCCAATTCGGTCAGCGCCCGCTGCATGGTGTTGGGATTCACCCGTGCCTGTGCAGCCAGATCCCGGACGGAGGCAATGCGCTCCCCGGGGGTCAGCGCCCCTTTTAGAATCGAGCCGCGGATTTGCTCCATGATTTGCTGGTATACCGGGCGGTCACCGGTAAATTTCCAGTCCATTGGCTTCCTCCTTGTGTTACTGTATTAGTGTATTGATACAATAGCACAAGGAAGCAATTTTGTCAACAGAATTTTTGGAAGAGAAGTTTTCCGCATGGAATTGCTTCCTGCATACGCCTATGCCCTGGGCAATCCGAAAAAAACCGCCCCGGGCAGCGTAGACTCTGCATCCGGGGCGGTGAAGCTCTCTGCTGGTAAGACAGTAAAACTTTTAATTCTTGGAACAGGCATGATCTCGGTCGTGCCTGTTCCGCTTTTAGCAGCTCATCCACGGGAATGTAGCCCACAAGGTCGTACTCGATATGTACCTTCTGCCTGCGACTTGTCCGGTGCATCTACATAGACCGCCTTGACAAGCTCTCTGAGGGCATAGGGGGTCAGCTCCGTGAGGGTACTGTTCCTCTTACCCGCTGAACAAACTGCTCTATATTGGGGGCATCGTCGGGGCGTGGCTTGACCTTGGCATACGGGTCAGGATTGGAGAAATAAAAAGAGCGGATTTCACCGTCCTCCTCGCCGGTATCAAAATCATCATCGGCAAAAATCTCGTCCAGTTCCTCGTCGGTCAGTTCGACGATCTCATTGCCTTTTCTTTCGGATTCACTTCGTCAAGCCTCCTTTTTATTCGTAAGCATATTTACATGGAATTTGCGATTATAGCAGTCCCTCGTCGATCAGCAATTCTATAACCCGAGCTTCACGCTCGAACATCATAGAGCTATAGGGACTGTTCAACACATTACGATTCTTTTGAATTGCAATATGTGGTTCAACAAATTCCAATGTGTAACTTTCCGCTGCTTCATAATTGTCTAAGCACTGTGCAACAGCTTCGTTTTCAGCATCGCAGAGGTAGTAATAGTTATCTTGGACAAAGCATTCAGTTGCATCTTTATCACTTTTTTGAATACGATGCACATAGCCGTATTCTTTTATCGTATCAGGTTTGACCACCAAACCTACTTCTTCACGAGTTTCACGTATCATCGCACTAATAGGAGATTCCTCTCCTTCAATTCCGCCACCCGGAAACTTGTAATAGTCATATTTTAAGCTATGGATCATAGCAATTTTTTTCCCTCGGATTATGATACTTCTTGCTGAATTTCGTACAAAACTATGAGTGCAATTGTCATAATCGCATTTATCCATTTCAAATAGTAATCTCATATAACCCTCAACATAATGCGCTTTTATTTCATTCACTTCTGCGATAAATAGCAAAACAGTCGACCGCCGTCAATGGTCAAGATGAACGGCTGCGCCGCCATTGACTTCCGCCCGCCCGTTTCGCTTTTGGGCAGACAAGGCGGCAGTTGCCGCCGATTTCCATTTGGGAAATGGCGCTTGCTATTATGAAGAACAGAGAATAGCAAACACAGCAAGTGTATGTACACTTGCGAAATCCGGCGTGGGGCGACCGGGATTTCTTTGCAGAATAGCAAGCAAATCCGGTGAGTACCCACACCGGAGCTTGCCATTCCGGCAAGCAATGCACGGCGGTACCCACTCGCACGTTTTGCAAAATTTCAGCCGTGCTTACCTTTTGCAAAACCTTGTTGGGAAACATCCCAAGCCCTTGAACGATTTCAGAGAAATCGGCTGCGCTCCTGCGGAGCTGAACAGCGAAACTGTCAAAGTTTCGTTCATACGTTCTCTCTCGTTTTACAGAATTCTCATAAATCCACAACAGCCGATCTCTGACATTTCACAGAAACCCATAGACCTGTAAAAAGCAATGGTTTTCGGTGTATTATCCGTTGCCAGCTCAATTTGACATACACTGCTGTACCTATCCATGATAGCTTGCAGAAGTGCGGAGCCGATGCCTTTCCGCTGATGCTCCGGCAACACCAAAATATCTTGAACAAACACGATGGTATGCCCATCGCCCACAGTGCGAATAATGCCACGAAGCTGATCGCCCTCGTAAGCTGCAAGAATCAGCATTGAGTTTTCAAAGCCTTTTCGCAGCACCTCTGGGTGATCGGTGTAGGCCGTCCAACCTACACTTTGATACAGCCGCAGAATTTCGGTTTCATCGTATATGCTGTATTCTCTGATTTCCATATAAGTAACCCTCCATCTAAAGTATTGTGTCGGTGTGTTACTTATTCCAGCGTAATCTCATACTTTACCTCTCTATACTTAAGCCATAGTATCGAATAGTTCATTCAAAGAAGTATCCTTAGTCACCATAATTCTTACCTCCATTGTTCGCAAGCTACTTGCTATATGCTATTGTAGTATGTGGAGACGAATTATTCAATGCTTTTTCGCAAATGTTCAAAAAGAAGTTATAAAAACTTCCGTCAAAATCAGTTGTGCTGATTTCCGTGAACGTCTTTGCTACATAGCAAACAAACTTTACCCAATAGCGCTTCTCTTATCCGTGATGCCGATATACTGGATAGTGGCAGTTGTAACGCTTTCAAGCCCATTTACACGAATAGATAAAGTCAGATATGCCCATCTTTGAACAAAGCATCCCAGGGCAATAAACAGGCGATTTTCGCCCCCTTAAACGCACAAAACAGGCAGCACCCAACCGAAGCTGAGTGCCGCCTGTTTTGCTGTCCAATCCTGCTTGGCAGATGCCGATTTTGTAGTTTTCTCAAATTACTGTCTTATCGGCACACGGCCGAGGGGGATTATTTCTTATGAGTAGCCATGAAATTTTCGATTTCGTCCGGTTCCTTGATAATGCTTTCGGAGAGTACCTTGCAGCCGTCTTCCGTGATAAGCAGGTCGTCTTCAATACGGATGCCGATTTCCCATTCGTCAATGTACAGGCCAGGCTCGTCGGAGATGATGCTGCCCTTTTCCAGCTTGACTCCCTCGGCGGTGACATCGTGGACGTCAATGCCCAGATGGTGGGAAACGCCATGCATATAGTATTTGCCGATGCCGCTTTCGTCGGTAATCAGCCCCAGCTCCATGCAGCCCTGGGCCAGAACCTTTTTGCAGATTTCGTTCAGATCCCGGGTGGTCATGCCGGGCTTGGCCTGGGCGGCCACCTCTTTGTTGGCCCGCAGAACAATTTCGTATACCGCCCGCTGCCGGTCTGTGAACTTGCCGTTTACGGGGTAGGTTCGGGTGATGTCGGAGCAGTAGCCGTCTACCCGGGTGCCCAGGTCCAGCAGGAGAAGGGTGCCATCCTGGCAGGTGTCCCGGTTGGTCTCATAGTGGAGCATGCAGCCATTCTTGCCACTGCCTGCAATGGTGGGGAAGGAGGGGCCTTCGGTGCCCTGGTAATACAGCACATGCTCATAATTGGCCTGGGCCTGGTATTCCTTCATCCCCGGTTTCAGGGTGGACATAACCTCTTCCAGCCCCTGGCGGGTCACCGCAATGGCCTGGGAGATTTTTTCAATTTCATCCGGGTCCTTCTGCATACGCAGCTTTGCTGCCATGCGCCACAGGTTCCGGATGGAGATTCCCGGGAAGTCGGCGGCAAACTGCCGTGCCTTGGCCAGATTGTAGTCAGGCAGGTCGCTGAGCTGGTTCCGGTAGCAGTCAAAGTAGCAGACCCGGATATCGCTGCCGTTCAGCATATACTGCATCTGGGCATCAAACCGCTGGGTGAACCGCACATCCTGGATACCGGAGACGGCCTTCGCCTCCTCCACAGTCACCATCTTGCCTGTCCAGCGCTCTGCGCTGGGGTCTGCCTGGGGGATGTACAGAACGGTGGTGCAGCTGCCGTCCACCTTCTTCATCACCAGGGCCATGTTTTCCCGGCGCAGTCCGGTGAGATAGAAGAAATGCTTGTTTTCCTCAAAGGGGTAGTATGCATCGGCATTCCGGTGCACGTTTTCACCGGAGTAGAGAATCAGCAGAGAATTCTCCTCCATCTGGTCCAGAATCGCCTGACGTCTTGCTTCGTAGTTCATGGGTTACGTCTCCTTTTCTCTTAGCTGCCACCATTATAGCACTTTTTCCTCCATGGTCAAATCCTTCTTTCATCCCAACAGCCGCACTGGTTGCCTCTTGACAGCCGCCTGTTTTTTCAGTAGAATATACAAGCAAATGATACGTCCCAGTAGCTCAGCTGGATAGAGCGTCCGCCTCCTAAGCGGAAGGTCGGGGGTTCAAATCCCTTCTGGGACGCCAGAGAGCACCGCTGCAAGCCTTTTTTCGGGGTTTGCAGCGTTTTTTTGTTCCTCCTTCTCCCGGTAATTTCACTTCCGTTACCGGGAGATTTTTATACGCCGCATGATGTATATTTGCTAATTGGACTCGAACGCTTTTCAGAAATTTGCTAAGAAATTTCTGCGGTTTGCTAATTCGATTTTTCGGATCACTTTGCCGGGGCTTGCGCTGCTATCAGGGCTGCGAGCGCACTTGCCAGCTCCGGCGACTTCTGAAGCTGCTCCACAAGGCTTTCAAGGTCCAGGGTCGCAGGCTCCGATTTTGCTGGTTCTTTCGGCGGACGGACATTGCGGAGATCAGGCTTGGCATAGAAGGCTGTCTCGAATTTCTGAGCATTGACCTTTCTATCCTCGTACAGAATGTGAGCATAGATACTGGTTATCATGTCGATCTCGGCATGGCCTGTATCGCCTTGGGTGGCTTTCAGATCGCCGTGGTTCAGTTTCAGCTTATAGGTGGTACTGGAATGACGGAGAGAATGAAAGACCACCTTCGGCAGCCCTGCGTCCTCACGGAGTTTTGCAAACTCTTTGAGGATGATCCGATCTTCGCAGGGGCGTCCATTGGGAAGTGCCACCACCAGATCGAAGTCCTGATACTCGTCGCCCAGGAAGCCTTTCAGCTCGTCCTGGGACTTCTTCCATTCCCGCAGGATGTAAGCCAGCGTTTTCGGCAGCCACACCTTACGGATACTGGAGTCAGTTTTCGGCTTTTTCAGAACAATTCTTGTGCTGGTGTTCGGCATGAGCGGAGTGAAGATGTATGGTGTTTGATGTAGAGGAAAGTTTCCTTGAAGGCGTCCTTTGCTTTCTGCACCGCACTTTTCGCCGTAGCCGCTGTGTTCTTTGCGGTTTTCTCTGCCTGCCGCAGTTCCTTTGCATAGTTCCGCTTGATCCGCTGTTTCTGCAGAAAGCGGGATACCGGGTTAGAAGCTGCCAATGCAGGATCATCATGCAGTGCCTTTTGATAAAGGTACTCGGCGTTTGCCTTGACCGAAGCCTGCTCTGCCTTCGCCGCGTCACGCCAGGGCTTTGTGCGGTGATGGTGGACGGCTGCACGGACTTTGCCTTTTCCGTAGGCAAACCCGCGTTCCGTCAACACCTCGCCTTTGTGTCCGGCCTCTACACCCACATTTTCCTGTTCCACCTCATGCACCTTCGCATGGGCGGCATGGACGATCTCATGGGCCGGCCGGGAAAGCGGATTGTGCCGCAGGCGTCCGTTGGGGCGTTTCTCCATTTCTTCAAAGTGAAGCTGCGTTTTGCCTTTTCCGGCTGTCTCGTCAAAAATACGCTCGGTGCGGAGGACTTTCTTTGTGGGGATAGCGGCCTTTGCCGCGTCCAGTCTATCCGCCGCACGGTCGGAACGGTCGATGTACTTTCCAAGTGCGGGATCGACACGTTCTTCCTCGGTAAATTGCAGGCGGGAGGACGGGCGCTGCCTTGCGGCAGAACCATCCCGCACCGCCTGGGTGTCAGCCTTTTCCGCCTTTCGTGCACTTTCCTTCTCATGGTGTTCCGCCGCACGCAGGGCAAGGTCAGCCGCAGCGCCAGCGGATTCTTCCGAAGAAGCGGACAGCTCCGTTTCCGGCTCTCGGCTGCTGATATGTTTCACCTCGCCTGTGGCAAGGTTTTCCGATACCGCACCGTCACGGGTCATTTTCTGCGTGATCTTATCGGTTGCTTTCAGTTCCCTCATAGGCAGTCACCTTCCTTTCCATAGGGGCAGAAGTCGCCGCAGGTGCCATTCTCGATCATGGCGATATAGCGGAAAATGGGATAGGCCTGGGGCGGGCAGACCGCATTTCCCAAAGTTTTCAGCCGCAGTGCCCTGTCATCCATGCGCTCGGTCATGCGGGGGATTCCTTCGGGCTCGACGGCCCAGAGGATACGTCCGTCCATCCTTTCGGGAAGCCCATGAGCCATTCCACCCAATCCGGGTTCAGTGCTGCCGTTTCGGACACCGGCTGTTCCTGAGAGATGATCTGCGCCGACAGGTTCCCGTCCTTCTTCGCCGGATCGAAGGCTGATGGCTTCAAGGTCGAACGGAAACCGTCCGACGCCACCGGGGTCAGATAGAATACCGCCGCCGACAGGCTCAGGCTCCAAATCGCCCCGTTTCGGTTCCTCTTGCGGAATATCCCATTGTCCGACAGGAACACATCCAGGCTTGCCGCGTCCCTGGCGGTGTTGTTGTCGGAGGCAAGGGGTGTGGGAAACATCAGCCGCGACGATAAAAGTTCGCTGGCGCTCATGCCATGCGCCGACGCCGCAAGCCGGAAATACGAATGGGAGAACAGCGTATCCCGCTTTTGC
>Ga0129313_1000024_pt1 | contig 174278 bp, 148 predicted proteins | sample O1105metagenome_FD_94436 | JGI IMG/M metagenome (GOLD analysis project Ga0129313, IMG submission 94436) | Orangutan group fecal microbial communities from fecal samples from Wisconsin, USA - O1105 metagenome | ecosystem: Host-associated > Mammals > Digestive system > Large intestine > Fecal... | reverse complement strand
CGAAGCCTGTTGATGGAAGAATCACATCTGGGAAGTATGTTAGACAATCAGCAGGAGCAATAGGAAAGCCATTACCTATTGGTATTTCAGATTATATCAGGGCACAGTCAGAATATTACTATGAAGTAGAACTCAGACCATTTACACTTACAGGAGATTCTTTTCCTAAAATTGTTGTAAGGAAAGATATTGGAAAGCGTTGGTATGATGATAACGGTATTTTGAATATCAATGTGATTGATTTCCTTTTGGATAAAGAGCTTATATAAAAAATATGCAAAATCGGCAAAATTTAATTTATAGTGTTTTTATAATTTGGATGTTGAATGGGCGTCTGCAGAAATGCAGGCGCCTTGTTATGTTTAGAAGTGCTTTTTCGCTATATAGGAAATTACTTTGGAATCCCCCTATACAGCAAAAGCAAGCAGGCTTGCAAAGATGCGCACTGCGGCGTACAATGTAAAGAGAAGAAAACAAAGGAGACGGACATGAAGACGGAAATTGAGTCAGAAAAGACGATACTCCGGATGGAGATTCCCAAGCCATATGAGCTTTCGGAAAATGAGGATGGAGACAGGACATTTGCCTGCTTTGAACGACCGGGCAGCAGCGATATGGTATTCAGCTTCCTTTTAGAAGCGGATGAAGAGGATTTTCGGGATGCGGAGGACTATATCAGACGGGAATTTGCAGATGATTGCGCTGAAAATAAATGTAAAACGAAGATCTGCGAGCAGGCATATCTGCAGGGCAGAATGTACTACTATTATATTGTAAGTTTTAAAGATATGCATGCACGTTTTCAGAAGCTGATAGCGGCTTGTGATATCAGACCGGGGGAGATTTATACTGTTGATACGGACTGGGTGGATAAAAAGGAAGCATTGACGATCAATGCGGTCAGTCCATTTCTGGACATTGCTGTCTCAGAGAAAGAATAAGCATAACGCTTTATGGGGGTAAAGCGGTTGCAGGGAGGGTACAGGGTATGGAAAAAATACAAGAGCGCATAATGAACATAACGGACAAACTGGAGAATAACTGTGTGATCGGTGCGATCAGGCAGGGTATGATCCTGATGATCCCGCTGCTTGTGGTCGGCTATATGTCTGCCATGCTGATCAATTTGCCGATTCCCGCATTTCAGCGATTTTTGTCAGAGCTTTGGGGCGGATGTATCAGAGCATTTTTGGAGAATGTTTATGTCAGTGTGAATGAATTTTTTGCTGTCTATCTGACTGTTGCAACAAGTGTCAGTTACTCCATGATGAAGCGCAGAAGACGCGGCATTTACGAAAGCACCGGAAATGTTGTTGTGCTGGTGGTCATTACGCTGGCAGCCTTTGCCGCCTATGCAGGCATTGGGTATGAAGATTTTTCCGTTGCAAGATGCAGCAATATGTATGCATTTAATGCCTTGCTTGTAGCGCTGATTTCCGGCGGTATCTACTATGCCCTGAAAGAAAGCAGACTTCTGCAGACAAAGCAGAGGACAAATACGGATACTGTTTATATCGGAGCGGTAGAGGGAATTCTGCCGGCGGTTGTGATCATTGGCTTTTTTGTATTGCTCAGACAAGTGATTTATGTGATGTTTGGTGTATACGGCTTACAGGAGCTGTTGGAAATTCTGTTCAATTTTCTGTTAAAGCCCTTGAAAAACGGTATGGGCGCAGGGCTGATCATAATCCTGTTGACGCATGGTCTGTGGTTTTTCGGTATTCACGGGCATAATATGCTGGATACAGTGATCAAACAGAACTTTACAGATGTGACAGCAGGTATTTTCAGTAAGACAATGCAGGATGTGTTTGTAAATCTGGGAGGAACGGGGGCAGCTCTGTGTCTGGTGATAGCCATACTATTGTTTGCAAAGAAAAAAGGAGTCCGTCAGCTGGCGGGCATGGCAGCACCGAGTGTACTGTTTAATATATGTGAGATTGCGCTTTTTGGTATTCCTGTGATTTTGAATCCGATCTTCCTTATTCCGTTTTTGCTCGTACCGGTTTCTAATTTCCTGATCACATATGCAGCCATTTATCTCGGACTGGTTCCGCATGTGATCCGGGAGATAGACTGGACAACGCCGATCTTCCTGAGCGGCTATCAGGCAACCGGTTCCTGGGCAGGCGTGATTTTGCAGCTTGTCTGTCTGACGGTCGGTATTCTGATCTATAAGCCGTTTATCCGTTTGTATGAAGAGGAGAATGAGCGGCGTATGCTCCGGGATGTGAAACGTCTGGTAGAGGAGATGCAGCGGGAAGAGGAAAACAATGCAATCGCCTATCTGACGAAACGTGAGGATGATCTCGGGCATATAGCACGTATCCTGGCAGCAGATCTGGTGGATGCGGTCCGGAAAAAAGAACTGTTTCTGGTATATCAGCCTCAGGTAAACTGTGAGGAGGTCTGCATCGGTGTGGAAGCATTGATCCGCTGGAAGCATCCGGAGATCGGGTTCATATATCCACCGCTGATCATCCAGCTTGCCAAGGAGAAAAAAGTACTGCATAAACTGGAAGAATATATTATTGATGAGGCAGCAAATGTACTATCCAGGCTGGAGCCGCTGATACCGCAGGAATTCAAAATTTCCGTGAATATCACCAATGAATCTCTTGCATGGGAGGATCTGGAAGAGCACATTGCGGAAGCAGTGGAAAAATACAAAATATCAAGCAAGTACCTTTGTCTTGAGATAACAGAACAGGATGCACTTTCTTCTTCTGAGGTTGTAATGGATAAGATCAGGAATCTGAAGGCGAGAGGACATCGTTTCCTGATTGATGATTTTGGAATGGGACATACTTCTCTTATGTATCTGCAGACAAATTATTTTGATGTGGTAAAGCTGGATGGTGCACTGACGAGAGATATACTGACCAATGAGAGAAAGAGAGATATTATTTCATCCATTGTATATCTGGGAAAATCTCTGCATTTTAAGATCATTGCAGAATATGTGGAGACAAAGGAGCAGAGAAATAAGCTGAAAGAGCTGGGATGCAATGCATTCCAGGGCTATCTGTACAGTAAACCGCTGGAATTTGATGAACTGATCAGATGGCTGGAGCAGCATAAATAACGGAAAAATAAACTGGTATGGTAAAAATAATGCAAATTGGCTGTTTTGACGAAGCCACGCGCGTGTATAATAGCCTTCAAAGAATATATCGTTTTATGAGGAGGTCTATTATGAATAAGAAACTTACGACCAGTGTAACAGCAGCAATGCTTGCAGCCCTTACCTGTATTGCTACAATGGTGATCAAGGTTCCGACGATCGGAACAAATGGGTATGTCAATATCGGTGATTCTGTGGTAGTATTGTCAATGTGGATTTTAGGAAATCCTTATGGTGCACTTGCAGCGGGTATCGGTTCCGGTCTTGCGGATCTGATCTCAGGCTATGGCAGTTATGTACCGGGAACGGCAGTGATCAAATTTGCGATGGCTTTTGTGGGCTATCTGGTATATAAGGCAATGGCAAACGGGAAAATCCCGAAAACAGCCGCTTATATCGTCAGCAGTCTTGTAGCGGAAGTGATCATGGTAGCCGGCTACTTCTTATATGAAGCAACCTTCCTGGGATATGGTGTAGCGGCCGCAGCATCCATACCAAGCAATATGGTACAGGGCATTACCTGTCTGGTACTTGGTAATCTGCTGATCCAGGCGCTGTCAAGGGTTCCTTACATAAATGGATTGATGGTTGAAAAGAGGTAAGTATCATGTATGAGGAAATTACAGCACAGGCTGAAAAGGTAACGGAGGAGATCATCGGGGTATCGGGGATCAAAAAGGGTCAGATCCTTGTGGTCGGATGCTCAACAAGTGAGATCTGTGGAGACAAGATAGGAACGAACTCCAATCTTGATGTTGCAAAAGCTGCGTTCAAGGGCATTTACGAGGCAGCATGCAGAAAGGGCATTTATGTTGCGACGCAGTGCTGTGAACACCTGAACAGAGCGATCATTGTAGAGCGGGAAGCAGTTCCGTTTGCAGAGATTGTAAATGTAGTTCCGCAGCCAAAGGCAGGCGGTTCGCTTTCGACAACTGCTTACGAGACATTTCGCGATCCTGTGGCAGTGGAAGAGATCAAGGCGGATGCAGGTATTGATATCGGCGGAACGCTCATCGGTATGCACCTGAAAAAGGTGGCGGTTCCGGTAAGACTTGTCAACAATCATATCGGACAGGCTTATGTCTCCGCGGCGCGTACAAGGCCGAAATTTATTGGTGGACAAAGAGCCCATTATGATGATACATTAAAATAAGCAATTCAGAAGACGGCGGCTTCCTGCGAAGCCGCCGTTTCGTCTTTCTGTATAGGAAATTTCTTTGGAATCCCCTATACAGCAAAAGCAAGCAAGCTTGCAAGGATGCGCACACTTTATTCTGGAAAAGGAAAACAGGAGGGAATTCATGAAATTTTTGCATACATCCGACTGGCATCTGGGCATGACCTGGAGAGGCGGTATTTCTTATCGGAAGGATCAGGAATTCATGATACGGCAGATCTGCCGTATTGCGGCAGAAGAGCAGGTAGACGGGATTCTTCTGGCAGGAGATATTTTTGACAAAAGCATAGCGTCACAGGAAGCACTGGAGCTATATGATGAGGCAATGACCGAAATCTGCAGCGGACTCCGGATTCCTGTTTATCTGATCGCAGGGAACCATGACGGCGCACAGCGGATCGCGCAGTGCAGCGCGCTGCTGGAAAAAAGCGGGCTATATATTGCAGGTGCACTTACCGGAAAACCGCAGAAAGTGCGAAATGGGGATGTTGATATTTGTCTGCTTCCTTGGATCTCTACCGATAAGGTGCGTTCTGTTTTCCCGGAGCAGGCAGAGAAGGTGCTGTCCATGGAGGATGCTTACAGAATTGTTCTGGACAGATACCGTGCGGATTTTACGCCCGGGCAGAAAAATATATTGGTTGCGCATGCGTTTATTGTGAATGCGCAGACCTCGGAAAGCGACAGAGCTGCGGAAGTCGGGCGTGCAACAATGGTAAGCGCTTCGGTATTTGACGGCTTTGATTATGTGGCACTGGGCCATCTGCACGGACCACAGCAGATCAGTGAAAAGATCCGTTACAGCGGAACGCCGATGGCATATTCTTTTGGAAAAGAAGAAAAACAGGAAAAAAGTGTCACCATTCTGGATACGGATATAATGCAGCAGAAAACAGTCAGTATGCCGCAGCTGCATAAGAGAGTGACGCTGACAGGAAGCTTTGACGAACTGTTAGAGGCGGCTTATGAAGAAGAAATCCTGCAGGGCTACGTGCGGCTGGATGTAACAGACCGTTATGTGGGGATGGAGTCTGTGGCACTGCTCCGTGAGCGTTACAGCAATCTGCTTGAGGTGACGGGCAGGGACTTTGAACGGGAAGATGCCAGGATCACAATGTCGGTCGATGAACTGGAGCAGGCAGACAAAGATCCGGATATAATCTTTGCAAGATACTGTGAAGATATTCTGGAGCAGGAGCCGGATGCGCATTTAAAGGCACTGTTTGACAAGGCATGCAGAAGTTATGAAAAGGAGGCGGAGAGCAGATGAAACCATGTATGGTAGAGTTTCAGGCATTTGGACCTTATGCGGGGCATGAGCTGGTGGATTTTGAAAAACTCGCCGCCAAAGGGCTGTTTCTGATCTGCGGCAAAACAGGAACCGGAAAAACAATGATACTGGATGCCATTACCTTTGCGTTGTACGGAAAGAGCAGTGGGCACGGCAGGGATGATTTTGAGGCAATGCGCTGTACGAATGCGGCTTTTGACGTGACGACATATGTCAGGTTTACTTTTGAAAACAATGGGATCTATTATCGATTTGAACGCAGGCTGGAACGCAAACGGAAAAACTTGTCCGCTTCCTATATGGTATGGCAGAAGGACGAAAACGGAACGTGGACTGCACTGTTTGAAAATGCAAAGGAAAAAATGCTGAATGAGAAAGCGGAGGAAATCATTGGGCTTTCTTACGAGCAGTTCCGTCAGGTCATTGTATTGCCGCAGGGGCAGTTTGAAAAATTCCTGACTTCCGATTCGGCAGATAAGGAAAAGATTCTGACAAGTATTTTCGGTGAGGAAAAATGGCAGGCGGTCGCACAGCTCATGTTTGAAGAAGCAACGGAGCGCAGACAGCAGCTAAAGAGCCTGCAGGAGCAGATCAGCAACAGTCTGCAGGAGGAAGCCTGTGAAACGCTGGCAGAACTGGAAGTGGTCGTTGCACAGAAAAAAGAAAGACTGGCTGCAATGGAAGCTGCTTATCAGGAAGGCGCCTGTGAAAAACAGATCAGAGCGCTTCGAGACAGACTGGCGCTTGTCAGCAGGTTTCAGGATCTGCGCAGGGAAAGGGCACGTGTCAGGGCATATGAGGAAAAACAGCATGATCGCGTGGAGCAGGAAAAAAGAATACAGGACGCCAGAAGGGCGGAAAAAGTGAAAGAACTGCTTTTGGAACTGCACAGGGCAGAAGCTGCACAGGCAGAAAGAAAGATGGCAGTGCGGACAGCGGATCAGGCAGCAGGGCAGGCGAAACAGCAGGCAGAACAGATCCTTTTGCAGGTGACGGCGCAGCAGCAAAAAAACGATGAGATTGAGGAAAAGAAAGCGCAGAAGATACAGCTCACAGCAAAAATAACGGATTACGAAAGTATAGCAGCATTGGAGCAGACCTTTCAAAAACAACGAAAGGCTGCAGAATCCGCCTTACAGGAGGCTGAGCAGGAAAAACAGGTTTATGAGAGCTACGCCCCCAAGCTGGTCATGCTCCATGAGGCATATGAAACCGACATGGAAGAACATCGAAAACTGCTTGCAGCCTATCTGGCAGGCATTACAGGAGAACTGGCAGCCTCCCTTGTCGAAGGACAGCCTTGTCCGGTCTGTGGCAGCAGAGAGCATCCGCAGAAGGCAGTGAGGACAGAGGCAGACACGTCCAAAGAGCACGTAGAAGAAAAAAGAGCCGAAGCAGATGCTGTTTATCAGAAGCTGCAGCAGACGATGCAAAAGCAGGAGCAGGCAAAAAAGAAGTATGAGGAAAAGCAGAGACTGGCACAGGAACTGCAGCTTGTTAAAGAAACTGCCTATACAAGACTGGCGGAAATGCAAAATAATCTGATCCCGGAGATAGGATCGCTTGCAGAGCTGCAAAAGAAGCTGCAGCAGCTGACCGATGAGATCGGGAAGGATGCGGAGAAGCTGCAGAGCCTGACAAAGATGCTGGAACAGGCAAACAACACTGTAGCGGAGACGGCGGCAAAAGCGGAGCTTGCGCGTCAGGAGGAAGAACTGGCACAAAAGAAGCAGGAAGCAGCTATGCAGGCGGTGACAAAGGGGCTTTCGGAACATGGATTTGCTGATATCAAAGAGGCGGAACAGCTGCTGCTTTCAGAAAAAGAACAGGAGAAGCTGCAACAGCAGATCGCGGATTTTGATGCGGGTAAAAAGGCAGCAGAGGAACAGGTAAAGCGCCTGCAGGAGGAGCTTGGCGGGCAGCAGGAGCCGGATGCAGATGCCTGCAAAACGGAGCTGGCACAGCTGGAAAAGCAGCAGGAAGCATATGCAAAGGAAACGGCGGTTCTTTCGGAAACGATCAGGAGACTGTCGCAGAAGGCAGAAAAGCTTGCGCAGACAGGTGAAGGAATTGAAGAAAAGCTGTTAGAGGCAGAGCAGGATCTGGCATTTGCCAAGAAGCTGCGCGGTGACGCCGGAACCGGACTGCAGAGATATGTGCTGGGCATTTTGTTCTCTTCTGTGATAGCAGCGGCTAACCGGATGCTTTCCATGGTGCACGGCGGCAGATACCGGTTATTCAGATCGGATGAAAAGGCGCAGGGCAGCAATAAGAGAGGACTGGAGCTGAAAGTATACGATAAAAACAGCGAGGAGCATGAAGGGCGGTTCGTCAGTACATTATCCGGCGGTGAGAAATTTCTAACTTCGCTTGCCCTGTCGATCGGGATGTCAACGATCGCACAAAAGAGTGGAATCCGGATAGAAGCACTGTTTATTGATGAGGGATTTGGTTCGCTTGATGAAGATTCCATCACGGATGCCATGCAGATCCTTGACAGTATCCAGCAGGCAAACGGTCTTGTAGGAATCATATCCCACGTGCAGCTTCTGCAGGAGCGTATTCCGACAAAACTGCGTGTGGAAGAAACGGAAAAAGGCAGTCATATCATACAGACGATCGGATAGGGGATACCTGTCTAAAACTATCCTTTTGGTTAGTTTCAGACAGGTATTTTTTCTGTTAAAATAAACAATATTATGTATCTGTGAGGACAGTTGTGCATAGCTTTATTGTGTAAAGGAGAAAGGAAATGAAAGGTAAAGGGAGAATCAGAAAACAATTGCAGGCATATCTGTGTATGCTGGCTATGGCGGTACAGTCGCTGACACCGGTCGTGCAGGTGTCTGCAGAAGAAGTGACAACAGTGGACGTATCCGCGCAGGCAGCAGAAGCCGAAATGGATGCAGAAAATGCAGAAGATATTGAAACCGTATCGGACGCAGGGATCAGGCAGGAGATACCGACCTGTAATATCACGGAGGGCATATTTGAAGAAGCGGATGGCTGGTCTTTCAAAAATGTCACAGAGTTTGGGTATAAGCAGGTTACGATCCAAAAGAATGGCACCTACCGTCTGACGGGAAGTAATGCATTGGAAGGATATAACTTTTATATCAATGTAGAAAGTGGGCTGGATGATGTAACACTCATTTTGGATGATGTCGTGATCCAAAATCCATATTATGGTTATCCGGGAATAGAACCAGAAACGTCACAGGCGGCAGCTGGGCAGGAAGCGGTCAGCACCTATCAGCAGAGCTGCCCTATGGAGGAAAAACATATACCGCTTGTTCTGGGAAGTGATACAAAGGTAACCTTACAGGGAACAGCGTCCATGGAAGGCAGTGAAAAACAGGGAGCTACTGTCTGGGGCGATGAAGGCAGTTCTTTGATCTATGAGGAGGGCGTATTTTATGGGATGGCTGCGAAAGCGTCTAATTTAGATATCCAAAATGCGCTCTTATTTCTTAGAGGAGTTTATGCTGGCTCAGAGGCAGAGAAACTCACAGTATGTCATAATATTAATACAATTTCAGAGGGACTGGATCTGGAAAGTGTATGGATTGGCGGGCAGAACTATGATGTGAGCGGACTGGGGATCAAAACCAAAGGAAACAGACTGCTTCTGTGCAAAAATTTTACCAATACACCGTCGATCACGTTTTTGTTTGATGGTGGAATACTTTACAGTTATCGTTATTTAAAAGCGATCCGGCATTATAAACAAGTGGAACCGATGCAGGAGCATTGCACGGTCATTTATGAGGAAGATGGCTATGAGGTGGGCAGAGTTTATTGCGTGCCCGGCGGAAATGTGGAACTCTGGCCTTCCAATGAAAGAGCACAAATGCAATATGTGGTAAAGGATACCGGAGAGAGCTTTGATGGCTGCAATGTGACAAAGGATATGACAGTAGAGCTTCTGCCGGATACTGCTTATAAGATCGATGTGACGATCAATGGAGAAGTAAAGCAGTTTACAAGAGGAACTTCTCTGCCGGAAGGATATTTTTATATCGAACAGAAGGAATCTGGTGACCCAACAGCACATGATTGTAGAAAGGGAAAGGAGACTGTTGTTGTCCAAAAACCGCTTGATCTGCTGGCTCTGCCATGTGGAGAAGCAACGGACCATCTGGAATTTCTGATCGATTCTACAGAAAGTCTGTATGCTTATGAAATGTTACTGAATACAGGGTATAGTGCAGAGGGAGAAACTGCATCTGAAGCATACCTGAAACTGACAGAGGATATTACATTAGATCATATGCTGGAGACATTTGGTGGGACGCTGGACGGTCAGAACCATACGATCACACTGGAACTGACAAAAGACAAAACACATAAAATTGTTGATGTTGGTCTGTTTCAAGTCCTGAAAGGTACTGTTAAAAATCTGACCATTGATGGCAGCATAGAAATAGATGAACCATTCCAGACAAATGTAGGCGGCCTTGCCGGTTATATGGACTGCAGCAATGCATCGATTGATAACTGCATATCTGATGTGAATATATATCTTTCCGGCGAAGATATGCAGGCAGGCGGACTGTTTGGTGCGATTAATGTATCAGACGGAGAGCTGCAGATCAGGAACTGTAAGATGACAGGTCTGATCAGTATGGCAGGAACAAATTCTGCGCTGGCAGGTCTGGCTGCATTTTCAAAAGGAACGGTGGAAATTTCTGACTGTAGTGTAAAGGGGGAGCTCTGGCAGACCGGAGCGGTCAGCTATGTTGGTGGAATTGTTGGGAATGCATACTACAGCAATTTCAAGGCAGAACGCTGTAGTGTGCTCGGAGAAAGCCGGATAGAAGAGGCAGGCATGATCAGTGGAATTGCCAATACATCATCAGCATCTGATCTGCAGATAGAGGACTGTATCGTAGCGGGAGAACTGACGCTTTCATCTGATGCAGCAGACGTATTTGGGATTACACATAGTACGGAGAACAGTACTGTGAAAAATTGCTTTGATTACTTAAAGGTAATGGATACAGATGGAACAGTAGTTTCCCATGAAGAACCAGTATACAAGGAGTCTGTTGAGAACTGCTATCTGTATCAATGGGAAAAGGATGCGCAGCCTACATTGAGATTAAAAACAGTAACAAAGGAGCAGGTGGAAAACGGGGAGCTTTGTGAGCTGTTAAATGCAGGAAGGACAGAGCCTGCCATATGGTATCAGACAATTGGAACAGACGATTATCCACTGCCTGATAAAACCGCAAAACCTTCTGCACCGACAGAGGAACAGGAGCATACCTATCAGTTCCTTGGCATGAACTGGTCTGAAGACGGGGCAGGCAATGTAAGTGCAGAGGGCAGTTTCCGCTGTAAAAACTGTAAGGACTCTGTGATAGAGAAGGCTGTAATCACAGAAGAGCAGGAAGGCTCTGCCTGTGAAGAAGACAGCCGTATCTATTACACAGCAACAATTACCAGAGATGGAAAAAACTATACAGGAATAAAAACTGTCAAGATTCCTGCAACCGGTCATACATATGGTAACTGGGAGCTTGCAGCAGATAAAACGGGTGTGAGAACATGTCAGAATAAGGCATGTGATAAAAAAGAAATATGCGATCATATGGCAAGAGGAAAAATGAAAGCGTTGGAAGGCACCGCCGGTTGCAGCTTAAGTGAGTCCTGCAGCAGTCTTTTTGATGGAGACGTGCACACAAAGTGGTGTACGAATAATACGAGTGCCTATGTGATCTTTCAAACAGAAAATGCCGTGGCACCGACCGGGTACATTCTGACTACCGGAAATGATAATAAAATAGATCCGGGAAGAAATCCAAAGTCATGGAAATTATATGCGATGAATGCAGAGACTGTACCTGACCGAAATGCGGAAGGCTGGGTAGAGATCGCTTCCGTGAGTGATGACACGACAATGCAGGATGAGAATTTCAAAGATTATAAATTCACTATGACAAGACCTGCGGAGAAGTATTGTTATTTCAAATTAGAAATTACGGCGATACATGGAAAACGGATCATGCAGTTATCCGAATTTGAGTTATTGACGGAAAGCAGCACCTATACAAAAACGGTTTCTGCAGATGCCTGTATTCCCGCCGACTATGAAGCCACCTTCTGCAGCGTATGTGGATTGAATATTTCTGAGGAACAGGAGCAGGAAAACCATGCGTATGTAGAAGAGTTGATCGCCCCTGAGGTGCAGAAGAAGAGTGAAGCGACCTGCGAGAAGAAAGCTGTTTACTATGCAATCTGTAAAAGATGTCACAGACTGGATCCTGCGCAGACCTTTGAAGCCGGAGCGTGTGAACCGCACATGATGGGACCGGCGCTGGAGTATCGGTGGAATAAGGACGATAGCTGTGACCTTGTATATATATGCTTCGCATGTAAGTCAACCCTGACGAAAAAGATGGAGGTAACAAGAAAAGACTTGCAGGCGCGTACCTGTATGCAGTCCGGGAAATATGTACTTTCCGCAGTGCTGGAAGAAGATAATTTCAAATACAAAGCACCGGACATGGAAGTGAAAGTGCCTGCAACCGGGCATGCACTGGCAGGCGGCAAAATAGAATTTGCAGAAGTGACCGGTACAGACGGTAAGCCGGTGGTAACTGCGCTGCTTCCGATCCACTGCAATAATGAAAATTGTACTTACCGGCAGAATATCCCTGCTATCGTAGAAGCAGGAAAAGATACAGCTACCTGTGTGGCAGACGGTGCAGTTACTTACACCGCGAAGGTGATCTGGAATGCACAGACTTATACAGATACCTATCAGATAAAGACAGCAAAGCTTGGACATAAGCTGAAGAGCCTTGTGGCAAAGAAAGAGGCGACAACAGAGCAGGCGGGAATGCAGGCATACTACACCTGCGAAAACTGTGACAGCAAATTTGCGGATCAGGCGCTGACAAAGCCTGTAACAGATGCAGAGCTGGCGATCCCGAAGCTGACAGCGCCGGAAGGGCAGCCAAACCAGAACCCGCAGCCAAGCCAGAATCCACAGCCGGGACAGAATCCGCAAGGGGATCAGAAGCCGGATACAAAGCCGGAAGTGATCAAGCAGAAGGATGGATCAAGTATTACCATTCTCAATAAGAAGAAAAAAGAGGTCAGCTATACAGGAGCAAAGAAAACAAAAGCATCGCTGACAGTACCTGCAAAAGTAAAAATCGGCAAGAAAACCTACAAAGTGACAAAACTTGCAGATTATGCATTCAAAGGAAACAGGAAGCTGAAAAAGCTGACACTTCCGAAAAACTGCTCTTACATTGGAACGGAAGCTTTTTCCGGCTGTACAAAACTCAAAACACTGACGATCAGGTCCACCAAACTGACCGCGCAGACAGTTGCGGACAATGCATTTCAGGGAATGAGTAAAAAGACCGTGATCAAAGTGCCAAAGAGCAAGCTGAAGGAATACAGGAAATTATTCAGAGCGAAGGGACTTGATAAAAAAGTGAAGCTGAAGGCAATTTAGCCAAAACTATCCTTTTGGTTAGTTCCGGATGAGCATATTTTTTGCTAAAATAAATAAAATTATGTATCTGCGAGGACAGTCGTACATAGTTTTATTGTGTAAAAGGGGTTGAGACTGCGTATGTCAGAAGAAAGAGATGGGTTTTATGTCTTTCCCGAACGGGCAAAGGCAAAGCTGCGAAAAGCATATACGGAAAAACAGCCGGTTTATATTTACGGAATGGTCGGCTACGGGAAAACTGCGCTTGTCGAGCAGTTTCTCGGAAAAAAGAAATACATATACTTTGATGCAGCATCATCACCCCTTGCCTGTCTTGAGGCTCTGCATACGCAGTCAATACTGGTGGTGGACAATCTGCAGTTTCTGGAGGATGAGTTTGTCAAAGACCGTCTGCTGGAGCTGATCAGACAGTCGGAGCTGTGGCTGATCTTTATATCCAGATCCAAATGCCCAGGCTGGCTGATCAGTGCTTATCTGAAATATCGAAATTTCTGTACGATCACAGAAACAGATCTGGAACTTTCCGAAGAAGAAATAAGAAGCTATTTAAAAGGAAGAGGAATAGAAGAATACGGACCGAATGATGTCCGCTTTGTGCAGTCCTATTGCAGAGGACATGGACTGGCAATCCGCCTTTTGTGTGATCAGGCACTGATCGAAGGACGACCGGTGAAGGGACAGGATGTGTTTGACCCCGATCTGTTTGAACGGTCCAGACTGGTATTCTGGGACTATGTAGACAGGGAAGTCTATCAGAAATGGGATGAAGAACTGATCGATTTTATTATGAAGATCAGTATTGTACAGGAGTTTACACTGGAGCTTGCCACTGAGATCTCCGGTAGTGCGAGAGCACGCTATTATCTGGAGGCAGCAGTCAGTGTCGGCAATTTTGTGACAATAGAAAAAGATATTTATCGCTTTGAAGAAAATGTGGTACAGAGCATGGAACGCAGGCGTTACCTGAAGCTGACGCAGGAGCAGATCTATGAGCTGTATTATAATGCCGGTCTGTATTATCGAAAGCACGGACAGGTCGTGCAGGCACTGGAGATGTTTCGTAAGTGCCATCATGTCGGACAGATCAGTGAGATCCTGATCGAAAATGCAAAATATAACCCGTCCGTTACTTATATGTACGAGCTGCGTAAGTACTATCTGGAAATGGATGAGAAGGCTGTGCGGGACAGAGTGGAGCTGATCGCAGGACTTTGTATGATCCAGTCGCTGCGGCTGGATGTGGAAAAGAGTGAATACTGGTACAGCATTCTGCAGGAAAAAGAACGCATGGCAGAAGGGAAGACAAAGCGGCTTGCCAGAAGCTATCTGGCATATCTGGATATTGCACTTCCGCATCGGGGAAGCAGCAACATCGCAGATCTGATCAAAAAATCAGCAACGCTTCTGATGAACCGAGAAATATCCCTGCCCGAATTTTCCGTCACCTCCAATGCACCGACGATGATGAACGGCGGCAAGGATTTCTGTGAATGGAGCAGACATGATAAAGAGCTGGCAAGTACACTGGGGAAGATCGTTCCGTTTGTACTTGGAAAAGCGGGAGAAGGTCTTGTGGAACTGGCACTGGCGGAAAGCAGCTTTGAAAAGGGACTGGATGATTATGAGGTCATGCGTCTGATCGCCAAAGGACAGATGAAGGCGGATGCAGCAGGAAAACTGGAGCAAAGCTATGTCGGAGCGGGACTGATGGCAAGGCTGCATTTGTATAATGGACATCCGGAGGATGCGGTAGAGCTGCTGACATCTTTTAAAGAACGGGCGCAGGCAGCAGAAAAACAGAAGATCGTATGGAATATTGAAAACATGCTTTGTCAGATCGCCATGTATACAGAGCAGAAAACAGAGGTGGATAACTGGCTTTTGCAGGCACCGGATGAGAATCAGGAATTTTACTGCATGGAGCGGTATCGTTATCTGACAAAGGTACATATTTATCTGGCAATGAAGCGATATGATGCAGCAAATGCACTTTTGCAGAAGCTGCTGTATTATGCGCAGCTTTATAGCAGGACTTATATCCGGATGGAGTGTGAGCTTTTGGACGCGATCCTGCAAAAAGAACTGGGACTGCCATGGGAAGAAAATTTCCAGAAGCTGCTCAGTCAGGCAGAGATCTATAGCTTTACCAGAGTGATCTCGCAGGAAGCAGGCATGGCGCACAGGCTTTTGAAAGCAAAAAGCTGGACATTCCGGGATAACAGCTATAAAAAACGGCTGTATGCGGAAACGGAGAAGATGGCAAAGCAGTATCCGGGATATATGAGCTTTCAGGGAAAGTTGGAAGGACCGATCGAGGATAAGGCGCTTCAGATCTTAAAGCTGCAGGCGTTGGGGCGTTCCAATGAAAAAATCGCGGAAGAGCTGCATATCAGCGTCAGCACAGTCAAGTATCATTGCAGGGAAAATTACAGAAAGTTGGGCGTCAACGGAAAAGCAGCAGCGATCGCCGAAGCCCGCAAGAGACAACTGATATAAAGGGAATTCAGATAGAAAAATGTGTAAAGGAGAAAGAAAGTGAAAGGAAACAGGAAAATCAGAAAACAGCTGCAGGCATATCTTTGCATGCTGGTCATGGCAGTACAATCGCTGACGCCGGTCATGCAGGTATCTGCAGAGGAAGTGACAACAGTGGATGTATCCACGCAGGCAGCAGAAGCAGAGATGGATGCAGAGAATGCGTCTGATGCTGTGACAGTATCAGATGCAGGAACCACGCAGGAGATACCGGTCTGCGATATCACGGAGGGAACACTTGATGAAGCAGATGGCTGGTCTATTAACGATGAAGCCGAGTATGGGTATAAGGAGCTCACGATCCAGAAGAATGGCACCTATCGCCTGACAGGAAGTAATGCGGCAGGGTATAATTTTTATATCATTGTAGAAAGCGGGCTGGATGCTGTAAAGCTCATCATGGATGATGTCGTGATCCGTAATGCCTATAGGGAATACAATATAATGGCGGCAGATTCGCAGGAACCGATCAGTACTTACGTGCAGCAGAGCGATCTTGTAAAGAGAAATCATATGCCGCTTATTCTGGAAAGTGGTACAGAGGTAACTTTACAGGGAACAGCGTTCCTAGAAGGAAGCCAGGAATATGCAACAGCGATCTGGGGCGATGACGGCAGTTCCCTGATCTGTGAAGACGGCGTATTTCATGTGAATGATATTATAGTATCCTATTTCCATATCAAGGATGCTCTGTTATGGAACAGGTATGTTGATGGGGAGAGAGATGAGGAACTGGAATATACATATATTAATGACGTATCAAAGGATCTGGAACTGGAAAGTGTATGGCTTGGCGGACAGAAATATGACGTGAGCGGACTGGGGATCGAGATAAAATACGGTTGGCTGGGAGAATTTATGGCGAATCGTGTCAATACACCGGCATTCGAGTTTCTATTCGATGGTGGAATACTTTACAGCTATCGCTTCTCCAAAGCAATTTGGGAATATAAACGTGTTGTGCCGACGCAGGAACACTGCACAGTCATTTACGAGGAAGATGGCTATGAAGTGGGCAGAGCCTATTGCATACCAGGTGGAAACGTGGAGCTCTGGCCTTCCAATGAGGAAGCGCAGATGCAGTATGTGGTAAAAGAAACCGGAGAGAGCTTTGATGGCTGCAATGTGACAGGAGATATGACAGTAGAGCTTTTGCCGGATACAGCTTATGGGATCGACGTAACGATCAATGGAGAGGTGCAGCGGTTTGCGCGGGGAGATTCTCTGCCGGAAGGATACTTTTATATCGAGACATATCCAAATGGCAGTTATCAAACTGCTTATGACTGCAGACCGGGAAAAGAGAAGGTAGTTGTGAAAAAGTCTATGCAGCTGTTGGCTCTGCGGTGCGGGGACAGTGCGGATCATCTGGAATTTATGATCGATTCCGCAGAAGACCTGAATACATACTCAATGTTATTATCTCAAAATTATCAGAAAAATGATGTGAAGGCATCTGAGGCAGAGCTGAAGCTGACAAAAGATATTACAGTAGACAGTATGATAAGTGACAGTTATAATTACGCTCCGTTTTATGGCACGCTGGATGGGCAGAACCATACGATCACACTGGATCTGACGGTGGACGAAGGGGATAACAAAGATGCTGCCGGTCTGTTTCAGCGTCTGGCAGGAACCGTCAAAAATCTGACGATTGATGGCAGGATGGAAGTGCAGGACAGAAGTATTGCGGTTGGTGGTATTGCCGGTATTGTATGCGGTGAAAAAACCCTGATCAGTCATTGCAGATCTGATGTAGATATCTATATAGAAGGAAGCGAAATGGAAGCAGGTGGATTCGTCGGCATGGTTGATGCAGGCAGCCTGCAGATCAGTGACAGCAGTATGAATGGTACGATAAATGTGGACAACAGCAGCAGTAGTTATATTGCCGGTCTTGTAGGATATTTTGATGCAGGCAGCCTGCAGATCGATCGATGCCATGTAACAAGTGTTATGGATATTACATCTGAATATACGATCGTATCGGGTATAGCCAATAAACTGGCAAATGCGCAGGACATGACGATCAATAATTGTTATGTAAGTGGAGCGATCAAACGCGGTAAACAAGGAAAAAGCGGGTTAGACATATACGGACTTGCTTATGCACTCGAATCGGATTCAGATAGCAGGGGAACAGTCACAAACTGTTATAATGATGCAGAAGAGAAAGATAGTATGAATGGAAGCATTGCACTTACAACAGTTGGTGGCGCATTGCAGACGGATAACTGTTATTATGTGAAAGGGCAGTGCGAAGAACAGCCGGAGCTTACGAGTGTAACAGAAGAACAGGTCAAAAATGGAGCATTGTGTTATCTGTTAAATCAGGGCAATACGGAAGATCCAATCTGGTATCAGACGATTGGTGCAGATCTGCGCCCGGTAACAGAGGCAGATGGGCATGCAGTCGTATATGAAAAGACAGACAGTGAAACAGGAAAGAAGTTCTATGAAAATGTCGAAGGAACCGTTGTTTCGCCGGAAGTCCATAAATACCGGTATGTAGATATGGAATTTAAGGCAGAAAGCAATGAGGTTACTGCTTATGCTGTATTCCGTTGTGAGAACTGTAAGGAATTCATAGGAGAGCCTGCAGAAGTAACAATAGAAAGAATAGAGCCGGACTGTGAAGAGGACGGAGAGATCCTTTATACAGCAACACTGACCAAGGATGGCAAAACTTATACAGGCAGCATGGAAGAGACAATCCCAGCGACCGGACACAACTATGGCAGCTGGGAGCTGACTGCAAATGGAGATGGAATCCGGGTTTGTCAGAATCCGGACTGTGATGAATATGAGGAGTGTGATCATAGTCGTAAGGAACCTTATCAGAAAGTTGTATCTGCAAATGATTGTATTCCGGTTGATTATGAAGCAACCTTCTGCAGCGTATGTGAACTGAATATTTCTGATGCACAGGAGCAGGAAAATCATGCATATGTAAAAGAGTTAATTGCCCCGGAGGCACAGAAGAAGAGTGGAGCAACCTGTGAGGAGAAGGCTGTTTACTTTGCAATCTGTAAAAGATGTCACAGGCTTGACCTGGAGCATACCTTTGAAGCTGGAGAGTGTAAACCACATACGATCGGAGAAGTGAGAGGATATCGGTGGAATCAGGACAATAGTTGTGACCTTATATATGAATGTTACGAGTGTGAGTCTATCCAGACGAAAAAGATGGAAGTAACCAGGAAAGTCATACAGGAACGCACCTGTATGCAGTCCGGGAAATATGTGTATTCCGCAGTGCTGGAAGAGGACGACGACGATGTTTATGAAGCACCGGACAAAGAAGTGAAAGTGCCTGCAACCGGGCATGCACTGGCAGGCGGCAAAATAGAATTTGCAGAAGTGACTGGCGCGGATGGTAAGCCGGTGGTAACTGCGCTGCTTCCGATCCACTGCAATAATGAAAATTGTACTTACCGGCAGAATATCCCTGCTATCGTAGAAGCGGGAAAGGATACAGCAACCTGCGTAGCAGACGGTGCGGTTACTTACACCGCGAAGGTAATCTGGAATGCACAGACCTATACAGATACGTATCAGGTAAAGATGGCAAAGCTTGGCCATAAGCTGAAGAGCCATGTGGCAAAGAAGGATGCGACAACAGAGCAGGCAGGTATGCAGGCATACTACACCTGTGAAAACTGTGACAGCAAATTTGCAGATGAGGCATTGACAAAGTCTGTAACAGATGCAGAACTTGTTATTCCGAAGCTTACGCCGAAGCCGAGCGCAGCACCAAGCCAGCAGCCAAGCGCAGCACCAAGCCAGCAGCCAAGCGCAGCACCGAGCCAGAAGCCGAGCGCAGCACCGGTTATGATCCGCAGGAAGGATGGATCGGGTGTTACAATGTTAAATAAGAAGGAAGTCAGCTATACAGGGGCAAAGAAAACCAAAACAACGCTGACAGTACCTTCAAAAGTAAAAATCGGCAGGAAAAATTATAAAGTAACAAAACTTGCAGATTATGCTTTCAAAGGGAATAAGAAGCTGAAAAAGCTGACACTTCCGAAAAACTGCCGTTATATTGGAACAGAAGCTTTTTCCGGCTGTACGAAGCTTAAAACACTGACGATCAAGTCTGCCAAACTGACAGACAAAACAGTCGCGGACAACGCATTTAAGGGAATGAGTAAAAAGACTGTGATCAAGGTGCCAAAGAGCAAACTGAAGGAATACAGGAAATTGTTCAGGGACAAAGGACTTAACAAAAAGGTTAAAGTGTCGGCATTCAAGTAAAAATAACACGTAATGCAACAAAAAGCCGTGTCATGACAAAAACATGACACGGCTTTTACTGACTAAAAAATGTTTAAATTTCAGCTTCTGTTTAAGTAGCTGTTTTAAAGTAAAAAATAATATGCTAACATAAAGCCTTGGGAGGCAGAATATGAGATTATTACTGGCAGAGGATGAAAAAGAACTGGCAAGAGCGCTTGTGACAGTTCTGACATATAATCATTACTCCGTAGATGAAGTGTATGATGGAGAGCAGGCACTGGCTTTTTTGGAACATGGCAGCTATGACGGCGTGATCCTGGATATTATGATGCCCAAACTGGATGGACTCTCTGTCCTGAAAAAGATCAGGGCACAGGGCAGCCAGGTTCCGATATTGATCCTATCGGCAAGATCGGCATTGGAGGATAAGGTAAACGGACTTGACTGTGGTGCAGATGACTATCTGACAAAGCCGTTTGCGACAAAAGAACTTCTGGCACGCATACGTGCAATGACAAGACGCAGAGGCGATACACTGGAACCGAATCTGGCGTTTGAAGATTTGGAATTGTCCGCAACTTCATTTCAGCTTGGCTGCAATGGAGAATGGGTCTACCTTGCCAACAAGGAATATCAGATGATGGAAATGCTGTTGAAGAATCCCAGATGTGTACTTTCTGCCGAGCAGTTTATAGAAGCGATCTGGGGATATGAAAGCGATGTGGAAAATAATGTGGTCTGGACATACATTTCCAGACTGCGCAGGATTTTAAAACAGCTTGATTCCCATACGGTTATCCGGACAGCAAAAGGAATCGGGTTTGCATTGGAGAAAGATGATGATTAAGCAGCTACAGAGACGATTTATCAAAATTGCGATGTTTTCCTTCTGTATTGTTGTCTTTCTGATCGTAGGTCTGACAAATCTGTTGAATTATCTGCGCGCCAGACAGGAAATCGAGGAAAATCTGTCGGTTGTACTGGAAAATCTGGATGTGATCCAACAGACAGAAAAAAACTGGAAATGGAGCTATGGACGGAAGGATACAGAGAATAATTATATTTATGCGGAAGATGCCGATACAAAGGAAGATATCGATGCCATTTTAAGCGGTGTCCGTTTTTTTACGGTAACACTGGATGCGGATGGAAAAGTGATCAAAACGAATACAAGAAATACCAATACGGTAGATGCGAAGCGTGCTTCGGAGATCGCACTTGACCTGTATCGAAGAGGAAAAAAAGACGGCTATGGAAAGTATAGCCGGTACAAGGCAATTTCTTCAGGAGACGATCTGATCTACGTTTTTGTTAATTGTAAGCGGAAGATGCGGGAATGCAATAATATTTTGAAAATAAGTCTGATCAGCGCAGTCATAGAGTTGATCGCAGTCTTTTTTCCGGTTTATTTCTTTTCAAGGGCTGTTGTCAGACCTGTGCAGGAAAGTGTAGATAAACAGAAAGCGTTTATTACAAATGCAGGGCATGAGATCAAAACGCCTTTGACGATCATAGATGCCAATACTGATGTTATCGAACTGACAAGTGGTGAAACCGAGTGGACGAAAAGCATCAGAAATCAGATCAGGAGATTGACAAAATTGACAGAGGAACTGGTGGGACTTGCCAAGCTGCAGGAAATAGAAGAATTGCCGGAGCAACAGAAAATTGATCTTTCTGCACTTTTGCTGGAAGCCTGTGAGCAATTTGAAACCGTAGCAAAAACACACCGGAAAAAATTAGACTGGGATCTGCAGGAAAATCTGACCGTATTTGGAGATGAGGCAATGTTGGAACGTGTCTTCTCTATATTATTGGATAATGCGGTGAAGTATGCAGATGATGGAACTAAGATCTCCGCGGTTTTAAAGAAAAACGGAAAATATGTTGTGCTGGAAGTAAGGAATGATGCAGCCTGCATGAAAAAAGGAAAACATATGGATTTGTTTGAGCGCTTCTATCGGGCTGACAGCTCCCATAACTCCACTACGGGCGGGCATGGAATCGGATTATCCAATGCACAGGCCATAGTGGAATTACATAAAGGCAAAATAACGGCATACAGCCCGGCTGATGGGGAAATCTGTTTTCAGATCCGTCTGTAGAGGATATTTTATAACGTTTCTGACAAAATTTAAGTTGGTTTTAAGTAGGGTATTTATACTATGCTAGGATTCCACGGGAAGTATCGGTATTTACAAATACCTATGACCGAATTTATTATTGATTACGAGTTGGAGGAAAGATACAGATGTCTGTTGTATCGTATTCATTTTTACTGTTTTTATTGATCGTATGTCTGGTCTACTATATTGTACCAAAGAAATGGCAGTGGGTCGTTCTGCTCGCTGCGGGTATTGTATTTTATGCCGGTGCCGGTGTGTCCTATCTGGCAGTTGTCGGACTGACAGCACTGGTTGTCTATGGCTGTTCGCTTCTGATGCAGAAAAATCTGGATCAGCAGGATGGTATGCTAAAGGATGCTGACCGGAAAGCTGCCCGAAAGATCAAAAATGAAATGAAGCATAAGAGAAAACGGGTGCTTGGGGCAGGACTGATCGTTGTGATCGGTATTCTGGTGCTTTTTAAGGGCAGTGACTTCCTGATTGAGAATCTGAATGTTCTGCTATCGCATACCGTACATACACAGATCAGCACATGGAAGCTGATCGCACCTCTCGGTATTTCCTTTTATTCATTTATGATGATCGCCTATCTGGTCGATCTGTATCATGGCAAGATCAGTGCACAGAAGAATTTTCTGAAGTATCTGACGTATGTGCTGTATTTTCCGCATATTACACAGGGACCGATCGGCAGGTATGATCCGCTCGGAACGGAAATGTTTGCAGAGCACCGGTTTGACTATGATATGTTCCGGAAAGGCATCTGGCTCATGATCTGGGGCTATTTCAAAAAGCTGGTAATTGCAGACCGTGTAGCTCCTTTTGTGACTACAGTGATCAAAAATGCACCGGATTATTCCGGACCGATCTTTTTACTGGTCGGTGTAGTCTATTCTATTCAGATCTATTGTGATTTTTCGGGTTGTATGGATATTGTGCGCGGATCTTCCGAATGTCTGGGAATCCGCTTAAAGGAAAACTTCCGCCGTCCGTATTTTTCACGCAATATGCCTGAGTTCTGGAGACGCTGGCATATTTCACTCGGTGAGTTTTTCCGGGAAAATGTATTTTATCCGGTTTCTACTTCTGCGCTGTTTCTGAAACTGAACACAGCGGGCAGAAAACGGTTTGGAAATGAATGGGGCAGAAACATTGCTTCCTGTCTGCCTATTTTATGTGTCTGGATCCTGACAGGTGTCTGGCACGGAGCAAACTGGAATTATATCGGCTGGGGTGTTTACCATGGCATTCTGATCTGTTTATCCGCCATGTTTGAACAGCCGATCAAAAATCTGATGGAAAAAGCAAAGATCAATACTGATCATATGGCATTTCAGGTATTCCAGATGCTCCGGACATTTTTCCTGTGTCTGATCGGACGACTGATCTTCCTCGGAAACGGACTTTCCGATTCCTTTTATATGATCGGTTCTGCTTTTTGCAGACCACAGGCTGCTTATACAATGAAACTGTTTGTGCTGCGCAGGAAAGAATGGGCTTTTGTACTTGTCTGCATGCTGCTTCTGCTTGCGGTTTCGATCGCGCAGGAAATATTGGAACGCCGCGGGATCAATATAACGATCCGTGACTGGCTGGGCAGCAGAAATGTGATCTTCAGGGGTGCGGTGCTTCTTGCAGGCATTCTGCTGATCCTCTGTTTTGGCGTCTACGGTGCAGGTGCAGGAGCAACATTTATTTATGAGCAGTTTTAAACGGAGGAACGAAAATGAGTACAACAAGAAAAAAAGTGCTGAAGACAGTGGCAAGTGTCTTGATCTTTTTGTTTTTGCTGGTAACGATCATTAATTTTCTTGGACCGCTTTTAAGACCGGAAGGACAGGATTTTGACGGCTGGCATTATTTTTATGCGGAAGACAAAAACAGTCTGAATGCAGTTATGATCGGTTCCAGTGCGATTTACAGATATTGGATCCCGGCGCAGGCATATGAGGAACAGGGCTTTACCTCCTGTATGATTTCACAATCCTGTCAGAATATCAGAGCGGTTCCCTACATCATGGAAGAAGCTTTGAAAAGCCAGGATGTGGATTTGTTTGTGGTAGAGCTGAGACAGGTAGTGGCGGATTTGGTACGAAACGAGAATTTGACGGAAGAGAAAATTGAAAAACAAAACTATTATTTAAGCATTTTAACATCCGGAATGAAGCAGTCAAAGACAAGAAGAAAATTGATTCATGAACTTCTGATCCCAACAGAAGCAGATAATGAACTGGAATGGCAGATTCCTATTTTGAAATATCATGAAAATGTATTTGAGATATCCAAAAATGATTGGATTGACAGATTTGCAACAGGAAAAAGTATCTATAAAGGGCTTCGTGTCAGAACAACAGTTGATTCGCAGGAGAAGCCGACAATATTTCCGGATGCGGAAAACGCGACCTTTCCATTGCCGCAAAAAAGTAGAGAGTATATAGATGATATTGTCAAGACTGCTGAAAAATACGGAAAGAAAATATTGTTTGTATCCACTCCGTATATTTGTGAAGAGGCAAGGTTCCCTTATCAATGCGCAATGAACGCATATATGGCAGAGAAAAACTATCCATATCTAAATATGGAAGAAAAATCTGTGAGAGAATCTGTGGATCTGGATTACAGCATTGATTTTTATAATTCACATCATGTAAATGTTGCTGGTGCAGAAAAGATAACAGCTTATCTGGCAGAGTATATGAAAGAGCATTATCAGTTTACGGATAAGTTAAATGAAAAGCAGAAAAAGGAATGGAATAATGCAGTGTCTGCATGGGATGAAAAGGAAATCCTCTACAGGCAGGAATGGAACGAAAACTGTAAGCAGGCAGCTTTGGCTGAGGCTTCAGAATAAAGTAAAAACAGACAGAAAAAATACAGGAGGATAAAAATGAGGACACTAAAAAAGGGGGATTTGTCCATTATCAACAAAATCATGGGACCGGTATTATTCGGTCTCTGTATCTGGCTGCTGCCACATGGCGTCTTTGATACATTCCAGTCGCGTGCGGCGATCGGAACGGTGCTCTGGATGGCATACTGGTGGATTACCGAAGCACTGGACTATGCGGTAACGGCATTTTTGCCGATCATTGTCAATGCCTTGTTTAATCTGGTAGACATGAAAGATGTCATTGCAAATTATGCATCTGAGACAATCCTGCTTCTTCTAGGTGCTTCCATCCTGACAGTGTCGTGGGAGATTGTCGGACTGGACAAAAGAGTGGCGTGTGCATTCCTGAGTATTGTAGGAACCTCACTGACCACGCAGATCCTGTTCTGGTTTCTGCTTTCCACAGCACTTTCCACGATCCTGCCAAATGCAGTCGTCACAGCAACGATCACACCGATCGCTGTTTCCATGCTGCGGTATCTGGGAATTGAAAAGGTATCCGAGAGCGAACCTGCATCGATCATCCTGATGTCGATCGCCTGGGGCGCGGGCATCGGTGGACTGGCTTCTCCGCTGGGTGGTGCCATGAATCTGGTTGTGGTAAACTACATCCAGGAGCTGACCGGACAGGAATATATGTACATGGACTGGGTTATTAAGTTCGCACCGATCATGCTTGTACTGATCGTGTCAAACTGTCTGTATCTGATCTGGATCAAACCAAAGCATGAAGGACTCGAAGGCAGTAAGGAATATTTCGTGAAAGTGCGCAAAGAGATGGGAAAGATGAGCAAAGAAGAGTTCGCCTGTCTGATGATCTTTGTGGTCGCAACTGTGCTTGCTTTTACCAGAAATCTGTATGCTTCTGTTTTGCCGGGATTAAAACCTGCCTATGTCTTTATCATTGCAGCAGTGCTTTCTTTCCTGCTCAAGGACAGCAAGGGGGAACGGATCCTGCGTTGGAAACCGGTACAGAGCAAGGTGTACTGGTCACTTATGTATATCTTCGCTGGTGGACTGGCAGTCGGAACACTGCTGACAAAGACAGGTGCAGATGTCTGTATCGGCAATTATGTCTCCCAAATGGGACTGACAGGCGGCTTTGTGACAGTGCTTGTGATCATCACGGTTACGATCATACTTTCTGACGTGACTTCCAACACAGCAACTGCAGCTGTGGCAATTCCGATCGTGATCTCTATTATGAACGGAATCGGTATCGATCCGATCCCTTATGTATTCATTGCAACGATCGGCGTCAATCTGTCCTACACCCTGCCAACTTCTGTACGAAGTGTTCCGGTTGGTTATGGACTGAAGCCTTCCTATATGTTCAAAAAAGGACTGCTTCTGACACTGATCGTGATCGCCCTGATGAGTGTCAGTGCATGGCTTTTACTGCAGAATGGATGGTTTACAATCTGATCTGCCCATACGTTTTATGAGATGCTGCGGAATGTTCCGCAGGGATGTATGGAAAAGCAGGACCGGCAGAAAGAAAAACGAAATCAAAGCCGAAAGGAAGAAAAACGAAAGAGGAAGGCATATGAGAAAAGACAGTGTACTTGCCTATATCAAAGAATATGCAAAAACGCAGCCGGATACGCTGGCTGTCTGTGAATTGCGTAAAACAGTTACCTATGAACAATACTTTACAAATATCCGCAAAATGGCAGCAGTTTTGATGGCTGCAGGTATTCAGAAGGAAGAACATGTAATTCTGAAATGTACCCAGAACATCAATTATCTGACGATCTTTACAGCACTGCAGTATATGGGAGCGCTTCCTATTCCGGTGGAAAAAGCAACCATGCCTGAGCGCATGACAGAGATCGGAGCACAGGTAGAAGCAAAAACACTCATCTCTGATGCTGAAGCGGAAGGGATGCGGTTTTTCTCTGCCAAAGACCTCGAAAAACAGATGGCAGATGCAGAGCCTGCGGAATGTGAACTGCCAAAGGCAGAAAGCCGTTCCATGATCTTATTTACAACCGGTACAACCGGAAGATCAAAGGGGGTTGTGGTAAAACACATCAATGACGTGGCAGTTGCGGAAAATGTCATTGGCGGAACGCATATGCGGCCGCACAATGTAGAGATCATTCCGATGCCGCTCAATCACGCTTACGGTCTCAGAAGATATCAGTCCGACATGGTAAACGGCGGAACTGTCTGCCTGATGGACGGTATGGTATTTGTCGGGACACTCTGGAAACTGATGGAAAAATATCAGGCAAGCTCCATGGCACTTTCCCCGGCTTCACTTGGCATGATCTTCAAGCTGTCAGGGGACAGGCTTGCAGAGTACGAAAGCCGGCTGGATTATATCCAGATCGGTTCCGCACCACTTGTAGAAGCGGATAAACAGCATCTGCTCTCACTGATGCAAAATACGAGATTATATAATTTTTACGGCGCTTCCGAGGCAGGCTGTTCCTGCATTCTGGATTTTAACAGTGCAGATGACAAGCCGGGCTGTATCGGAAGACCGACCGTCAATTCCGTGATTCGCTTTACGGATGAAAACGGGAATACAGTAAAGCCGGAAGATGTGAGTGAAGAGAATCCGGCTCTGTTATCCTGGGGTGGGGATATTGTCATGGAAGGCTATTATAATGATCCGGAAATGACAAAGGAAACGCTGGAAGACGGTTATGTCAGAACAAAAGATCTGGCTTATCTGGATGCGGAAGGCAGATGTATTCTGGTAGGACGTATGGACGATATTATCAATTACGGAGGCAGTAAGATCTCACCTGCAGAGGTGGAAGACTGTGCGAGAGGCTATACGGGGATCACAGACTGCGCATACAGTGCAAAGCCGGATCCGATCACGGGAGAAGTACCGGTCATGCTTGTTATTCCGGGGGAGGAATATGAGGAGAAGGCACTGATGGATTATCTGTCTGCCAGACTGGAATCGTATAAGCTGCCCAAACAGGTTTATGAGGTTGGAGTATTGCCTAAAACCTTTAAAGGCACTATACTGAGGAAAGAAGTTCGGAAAATGCTGGATCAGTTCTAATGCTTTTTGAAAAATAATACAAGAGGCAAAAGAAATGGATGAACAGTATATAGAAGAAGCATCGTTTAAAATAAAAAGAAAGTGAGAAAACACAAATGGAAGATTTTATCAAAATGCTCAAGGGCGTAAAACCGGACATTGATTTTGAACATGAAACAGCGCTTGTAGATGACGGACTGTTAGAATCTTTGGATATTATCTCGATCATTTCCGAGATTTCTGAAGTATATGGGGTATGGATCCCAAGTGATGAGATCATTCCGGATAACTTCAATTCTGCAGAGGCAATGTACGAGCTGGTGCAGGATCTGAAAGAAGAATAATCTCATACTCTGGATTTTAGCTGTGCGCAAGGTCGTACAGCTTCTGGATATCGGCAGGTAAATGATCGGGCAGCATTTGATGAAGCTTATCTTCATTGCCGTCTTTCATTGCCTGCTCGTAATACCAGCATTTAAAGCGGATCATTGCCATGTTTTTCTGAAGCTCCAGCATATCCTTTTCCAGTGAATCCCTACGGTTTTCAAACAGTTCTTTGCGCCGGGCATAAGTGGAAGGCCCCTCGGCACACCATGTCATAAACTGTTTGATCTCTTTGATCTCCATGCCTGTTTTTTTCAGACATTCGATCATACGCAGACATTCAATCTCTGTGTCGGAAAATTTGCGGATTCCGGAGACTCTCGTCATATGTGGAAATAATCCCTCTTTATCATAATACCGGAGTGTGGAAACCGGTAATTGAAACATTTCAGATACTTGTCCGATTGTATACATAGAATAGATCCTCGATTCTGTCATACCTTTTCATATCAACATAAAGTCAACTTCAGCATAGCAGAAACCAAAAGAAATTACAAGAAACATACGAAAAGAAATATATCCTTGCTATCTTTCCTATAGTAGTGGTAAAATAAACCGTATGCAGGATTAGTCTATCGGTAGGGCGCCAGCTTCCCAAGCTGGATAGGCGGGTTCGACTCCCGTATCCTGCTTTTTTTTGAGGGTAAAAAATGCTGTAAAAACAGCTATGAATCATAGGGAGGACAAAAGAATGAGTATGAATATTGTATGTTTGGATCTGGAAGGCGTTTTAGTACCGGAGATCTGGATTGCATTTGCAAAGGAAAGCGGTATCCCGGAGCTGACCCGTACAACGAGGGACGAACCGGATTACGATAAACTGATGAACTGGAGACTTGGCATTTTAAAAGAGCATGGTCTTGGCTTAAAGGAAATTCAGGATACGATCGCAAAGATCGATCCGATCCCGGGAGCAAAAGAGTTTCTGGATGAGCTCAGAAGTATGACACAGGTGATCATCATCAGTGATACGTTTACACAGTTTGCAGGTCCTTTGATGAAGAAGCTGGGCTATCCGACGATCTTCTGCAACACACTCGAAGTAGCAGAGGACGGAGAGATCACAGGCTTTAAGATGCGTATTGAGAATTCCAAGCTGACAACAGTCAAAGCACTGCAGTCAATCGGCTATGAAACGATCGCCAGCGGTGACAGCCACAACGACCTTGGCATGATCCGTGCCAGCAAGGCAGGCTTCTTATTCAAGAGTACAGATCAGATCAAGAAGGACAATCCGGATCTGCCTGCTTTTGAAACTTATGATGAGCTGCTTGCAGCAATTAAGAAAGCATTATAAGATGTATCGGATTTTTTTAGTGGAAGATGACGAAACGATTGCCCGTTTGATCAAAAAGCATCTGGAGAAGTGGGAATATGAGGTCAGCACCGTACAGGATTTTGGCAATGTGCTGGGTGAATTTGCTGTCTGCGATCCGCAGCTTGTGCTTCTGGACATCAGACTGCCCTTTTACAACGGCTATCACTGGTGTACACAGATCAGGCAGGTGTCAAAGGTTCCGATTATCTTTCTGTCATCCGTATCGGACAATATGAATATCGTGATGGCAATGAATATGGGCGCAGATGATTTTATTCCGAAGCCATTCGACCTGGAGGTACTGACCGCCAAGGTGCAGGCGCTGCTGCGCAGAAGCTATGATTTTGCGGGAAGCAGCAGTATGCTGGAGCACAAGGGAATGCTGCTGAATCTGTCAGATGCGACGCTTCTGTATCAGGAGCAGAAGGTGGAGCTGACAAAGAACGAGCTGAAGATCCTGCAGACCCTTATAGAAAACAAAACGCAGGTTGTGACACGTGAAACGCTTATGACAAGGCTCTGGGAAAGTGATATGTATGTGGATGAGAATACGCTTTCCGTCAATGTGAACAGACTGCGTAAAAAGCTGACTTCCATAGGTCTTGAGGACAGTATCCTGACAAAGAAAGGAATCGGGTATCAGATCGGATGAAAGTATGGAAAGGATTTATCAGACGAAATAAAGGCTGGCTGGGACTCTTTACAGGGATGACCGCCAGTCATCTTTTTTACCTGTATTTAATGCGTGCGCCAAAGGCGGATCTGGTGTACAGCACCTGCATAGATGTGGGTATTTTCCTTGCCATTTTCCTTGTGATGTGGATAACTTATCAAAAGAAAGTACAAAGGCTTCGCCAGTTTCTTTCCTGCCCGCTGGAAAACAATATGCAGCTTCCGGAGGCGGAAGAGCCTTTGGAGGAACTTTATACCGAGCTGTTTTCCCGCGCAAATGAAGAACGTGCGGAAGCGATGCGCAGAGCGGGGCGTGAGAAACAGGAGCAGCGGGAATACTATGCCAGATGGGTGCATCAGATCAAAACACCGATCGCTGCTATGCAGCTTTTATTGCAGACACAGAGGGAAGAAGCGCCGGAAAGATATAAGGAGCAGGAAGAAATAGAGGAGCAGCTTTTCAGGATCGAGCAGTATGTCAGTATGGCACTGCAGTACCAGAGGAAGGACAGCCATGATTATGTCCTGCACTCCATTGCACTGGATGGGATCATCAGAGACAGCATTCACAAATATGCGAAAATGATGATCCGCAAAAAGATCGGTATACAGTACGAGGGCTGTGATCTGGTCGTAACCAGTGATGAAAAATGGCTCTCTTTTGTGGTAGAGCAGCTTCTCTCCAATGCGGTCAAATATATGCAGGAGGGCGTCATCACGATACATACAGGGCAAAATGAAACAGAGGCATTTCTCTGCATAGAAGATCAGGGGATTGGGATCAGGCAGGAAGATATCCCGCGTGTTTTTGAACAGGGGTACACGGGATTTAACGGACATACGGATAAACATTCCACCGGGATCGGACTGTATTTGTGTAAGCAGGTGCTAACGAAGCTGGGGCATACGATCAGGATCACATCCGAGCCGGGTAAAGGCACGCAGGTATGGATCGGCTTTTCTCTACAAAAGATAGATATACGGGACTGACAGCTCCTGCCTTACAAAAATGTAAGAAATCAGGCTGAAATGTAAGCTGAATCGATGGCTGGCATTTCGGCCTTTTGTTATGCTGATGGAAAGTGAAAGACAGGAAAGGAAGGAATCATATGTCTATATTAGAAGTCAGTAACTTAAAGAAAATTTACACGACCAGATTTGGAGCCAGTCAGGTACAGGCACTTTCCAATATCAGCTTTTCCGTAGAAGAAGGAGAGTATGTTGCGATCATGGGAGAATCCGGTTCCGGCAAGACAACGCTGCTCAATATTCTGGCAGCACTGGATCAGCCGACAGACGGCGAAGTGGTCCTGAACGGAAAAAAACTGCAATCCGTCCGGGAAAAGGAGATCGCTGCATTCAGACGGAAGCATCTTGGATTTGTGTTTCAGGATTTTAATCTGCTTGACAATTTTAACCTCCGCGACAATATTTATCTGCCGCTTGTCCTTTCGGATACAAAGTATGCGGAAATGGAGGCGCGGCTGGAGCCTCTTGCAAAGAAGCTTGGTATCAGCCAGCTTCTGGATAAGTTTCCGTATGAAGTATCGGGCGGGCAGAAGCAGCGTGTGGCAGTGGCAAGAGCCCTTATTACAAGACCGGAGTTGATCCTGGCAGATGAGCCGACCGGCGCACTGGACTCCAAAGCAACAGACAGTCTGTTAAATCTGTTCGGTCAGATCAATCGGGAAGGACAGACGATTTTAATGGTAACCCACAGCACGAAAGCTGCAAGCCATGCGGGACGGGTTCTGTTCATCAAGGACGGCGAGGTGTTCCATCAGCTTTACAGAGGAAACATGACCAATGAACAGCTCTATGCGAGGATCGCAGATACGCTGACAGTATTACAGGCAGGTGGTGAGCAGCATGAATAAATTATACGGAAGACTGGCAAGAACCAATCTGAAAAACAATAAGCCGCTGTATATACCTTATATTCTGGCTGGTGTGATGACAGTTGCCCTGTTTTATCTGATGGTGTTTCTGAATAACAATCCGGGGCTGGATCAGATGCGGGGCGGCTATTATATCAAGACGATCATGGGAATGGGCGTTTATATCATCGCCTTTTTTTCACTGATTTTTCTTTTTTACACAAACAGCTTTATCATCAAGCGGCGGAAAAGAGAGATCGGCGTTTATAATATCCTGGGAATGGAAAAACGCCATATCGCAAGGGTACTTTTCATCGAAACTGTCTATGTTGCGGTACTTGCCATTGCAGGCGGTCTGCTCGTGGGGATCGGTTCTTCCAAGCTGATCCTGATGATGCTGTACCGGCTTTTGGATGTGGAAGAAAATGTGATATTTGTCGTGACAAAGGCAGGCATCACCTGTGCGATTCCTTACTTTTGTATCCTGTATTTGCTGATATTTGGTTATAATCTTCTGCAGATCAGGCTTTCCAATCCGGTTGCACTTCTGCATGGCAGCAATGTCGGAGAAAAGGAGCCGAAAACCAAGATCGTGATGACCGTGCTTGGCTTAGTCTGCATCGGAATCGCTTACTATATTTCTTTTACGACAGAAAATCCGCTGAAGGTGCTGACGCTGTTTTTTGTAGCGGTCATTCTGGTCATTGTCGGCACGTATTTTCTGTTTACGGCGGGCAGCATTGCACTGCTGAAGCTGCTGCGCAGGGATAAACTTTTTTACTATAATAAAAAGCATTTCAGTGCGGTTTCCGGTCTTTTGTATCGTATGAAGCAAAATGCGGCGGGACTTGCCAGTATCTGTGTGCTTGCTACGATGGTGCTTGTCATGGTATCGATCACAGTCAGCCTGTATGCAGGTGTCGATGATGAACTGTATACCCGTTATCCGCAGGAGCTTTGTGTTTATTTAAACTATGGGACACCGGGCATGAGCAAGGAAGGCATCGCACAGGAAATCAGACAGGAAGTGGAAAAACAGGGCAGGACAATTACAAAAAGCTGTGTTTATGAAAAGATTCCGGCATTTACAACGAATGATGGGACAGAATTTTCAGCAGTAACGCAGAAGGAGTACAACGGAAACCAGACAGTCTTATATCTTGTGACAAGAGAAGATCTGCTGCAGATGGATAACAGCCTGCAGGCAGAAGCTGTGCAGCCGGTAAAGTCAGGCAGTGTGCGGATCTATGGTGGGCCGACAGCTTATACGGCAGATACGGTCAATCTCTGGGGAAATGCTTTCTCGGTGGAATCGTCAGAACTTTATCAGAACGATGATGATCGGCATAAGATCAGCATGCTGAAAGACTGTTATTATGTGATGTTTGACAGTGAGGAAACGATCAAAAGTGTTTACAGCACATATGGAGACGGACCAATTGATGTCAATGGCGTGATCGGCTTTGATTATGATGGCAGCAAAGGAGAAAAGATTGCCTGCTACCAGACAGTGGATTCCCGGCTTGAGAGGATCAAAGCATCCGCAGGTGAGGAAAATAGGATCGATCTGTATGCAGAAAGCAGGGCATGGAATGAAACAGAGGTCTATGCGCTGTATGGCGGACTGTTTTTCCTGGGTGCCTTTCTGGGAATCATGTTTCTGATCGTGACAGTGATGCTCATTTTCTACAAACAGATTTCGGAAGGCTATGAGGATAAGGAAAGGTATGTTATTATGGAAAAAGTGGGAATGAGCAGCGAAGAGGTAAAAGAGTCGATTACTTCCCAGATCAGGATCGTATTTTTTCTCCCGCTTGTTGTAGCAGCGATCCATGAACTGGCAGCGTTTCCGATCGTCAGAAGACTTCTGGCGCTGCTGAATCTGACCAATGTCAGATTGTATGTGATCTGTATGGGTATCACCTTCCTTCTCTTTTCCACAATTTATTACATTGTTTTCCGCGTAACATCCCAGGCGTACTACAGGATCGTAGACGGAAAAGCAAGATAGAGGGTAACATGGTTTTACTGAAACAGTTATTGATCTTTTTATTTATGATGGTACTTGGATATGGCATGGCAAAAAAGGGTATCATGGAAGAAAAGGCATGCAGTGCGATCAACTGGCTGCTTGTCAATATTGCGAATCCTGCCCTTGTCATATCCAGCAGCATCGGAAATGCAATAGAAAAAGAGGAGTTATTATTTACTCTGCTTCTGGCAGCAGGACTGTATCTGGTCGTGCTGCTTTTGGCATGGCTGGTGATCCCGCTTTTTCATGCCTCGAAAAAGGAAGCGGGCGTATACAAATGCCTGATCGTATTCGGCAATATCGGATTTATGGGATTTCCGATGATCTCTGCCGTTTACGGAGCACAGTCACTGATCTACGGTGCAGGCTTTCTGATCCTATATAACATACTGATCTACAGCTATGGGGAGATCGTTATGGCGGGCAAACGGGTGAGTGTGATCACTGCCCTGAAAAAATGCTGCAATATCGGAACGCTTTCCGCCCTGATCGCGTTTGTTCTGGCTTACTTTCAGTGGCAGCTTCCGGATGCGGTCAATCAGGGGATCACGATGCTGGGCGATCTGACAGGTCCATTGTGTATGATGGTGATCGGTGCTTCTTTTATAGATGTCACGCCAAAAGAACTGTTTCTGGACTGGAAATTATTTGTGGTATCTGCCATCAGGCTGCTTGTCATTCCGCTTGCTGCAATGCCTGTGATCCGGCTTGTCACAAGTAATGTGACGATGCAGGCGGTCTGCTTTGTGATGCTGGCAACGCCGTCCGGGACAATGGTTTCCATGATGGCGCAGGAATGTGGCGGAGAATATATGACGGCGTCGAAGGGCGTTACCCTGACAATGGTATTGTCGATCTTGACGATGCCATTGCTATTTGCTTTACTGAGAATGTGATTTTGTTACTTCGGATCTACATGGTAATGAATGAATCAAAAATAATAGAAAGAAGGATGCAGGTATGTGCACAGCAGCAACTTATCAGACAAAAGATTTTTATTTCGGACGTACACTGGATTATGAATTTTCCTATGGAGATGAGATCGTGCTAATGCCGCGGAAGTTTCCAATCTCTTTCCGGTATATGGGAAAAAGAGAGACACATTACGCGATTTTAGGTATTGCACATGTGGCAGGCGGCTATCCGCTTTATTACGATGCGATTAACGAAAAGGGCGTTGGCATGGCAGGCCTGAATTTTGTCGGAAATGCGGTATATCAGGAAGCGGAAGAAGGCAGGGAAAATGTGGCACAGTATGAATTTCTGCCATGGATCCTGTCACAGTGTGACAGCGTGCAGGCGGTGCGCAGCCTGCTTTCGAAAATGAATCTGGTCGGAACGCCGTTTTCGGAGCAGCTTCCGAGCGCGCAGCTCCACTGGCTGATCGCAGATGCAAACGAAGCGGTTACGGTGGAATGTACGGCGGATGGTCTGCATATCTATGACAATCCTGCAGGGGTACTGACCAATAACCCGCCGTTCCCGCAGCAGATGTTCTTACTGAATCAATATATGGGACTTTCACCGCGTCAGCCGGAAAATACGTTTTCGGGTGAGCTTGCGCTTACGCCGTACAGCCGTGGCATGGGCGCAATCGGGCTTCCGGGCGATCTGTCCTCTACTTCCCGTTTTGCAAAGGTGGCATTTACAAAGCTGCATGCAATTTCAGGCGATAGCGAAGAGGAAAGCGTCAGCCAGTTCTTCCATATTCTGGGCAGCGTGGATCAGCAGAGAGGCTGCTGCGAAGTCGCAGAAGGAAAATACGAGATCACGATCTATACAAGCTGCTGCAATGCAACAAAAGGAATTTACTATTACACTACCTACGATAACCATCAGATCTCCGCGGTAGATATGCACAAGGAAAATCTGGATACAGACAGCCTGTATCGTTACCCGGTGCTTACCAAAGGACAGATCTGCCGGCAAAACTAATGACTATTCAGCGCCATGCAAATCCGTGATAAGCTGACCATTTATGGTCAGGCTTATACGGATTTATATGGCGGGGTAAACACAGGAGCAAAAGGAAAGCATCGTAAGATGCGATTTTGCGAGTGGGTTGCTGAATAGCCATGCAAACGGTAAAATTTCGGTAAACAAATAGGAAAAGGGCTTCTCTTACAGAAAATGATATGCTATCGTGTAAGAGAAGCTTTTTTAAGTTTACAAAAAGGAGAAATAAGATGGGGAAAAAACAAGAGATCAGTACAGAACAGGACTTTGATGTGTTTAAAATCCTGTATACATCAAGTTGTAAGGAAGCGGGTATTGGGCTGCAAAACAAGGCAGCAGCATTGCATGCACTTATACAGAAATTATCAGAAAATCCGGATGATGATAAAATAAAAGATCTGTTTTTTCAGACACTGGCAGATCTGGAGCTGCTTTGCACAAATTTTCATGATTATAGCAATTATGAAGTGGCAGAAGAATACGAAGAACTGCTGAACCGTTATGCAGCACTTAAGGGATTTTACGGACAGCAGGAGCAGTTTGAAGATGCATTTTCAGATTACAAAGACCGGACAAACGTTACCTTCAAAATGACTGGGATAAGTGCAGCAGACAGAGCATGCGACGGAACATGTAAAGAGGAGCCTGATGGAACGGAAAACGCAGGACAGGGTACAGAGGTGGAACAGCTTTCCGCACTCTTTCGTAATATCCTTGGCATGGAGGACTGCAACAGCAGCCTTTTAGAAGTGCATCTGCGCAGCTTCCTTGCACAGATCGATGCAGACGAAATGCTGTCTGTCCTGAAGCCGTTTCTGGTATGGCAGCTGATGATCCGCAGACAGGAAGCACTCGCGGAAAAACAGGAGCTGTCTGTGACACTCGGAGAGCTTCTGGCATATGAGACTTATCCGGTCCGGGCGGAGCAGAAAAAGGTGCGTAAGCAGCTGAAGGCATATACAAAATTATTCCGGAAGATCTGCAAGTATTATAAGAAGGATGAAAAAGCAGACAGAGCATTTAGCAGATATGCGCTCGTTCAGACAACAAATCTGGCTGTATTTGCGGCAGAGGAGCAGTTTGACAGGTTTGATAAGATCTGTCCGCCGTTTTTGAGTCTTGTACTGGATATGGATCTTTCATGTCTGGATTCGGAAGCTCCGGAGGAATGGCAGGCAGAGGAGCTGTTTGGTGTCAAAGAAGAGGATGCAGACCGCTATGCGGAATATGAACCGGAAGAAAACATGGAATACACTTATGAAATGTGGGCGGTAGAGGAAAAGACAGAAGCATATCTGTCAGAGCATCCTGCGCTTCTTGATACATTCAGAGAGGCATTTTATCTGGACATGGATAAGAGCAGAAATGTGGCAGAGCAGATCTTTGCGGCGATCTGTCCGGCACCGGATGGCAGCCATACATGGCTGACAGACTGCGTCAAGGCACAGATCTTTGATACGGTGACAGAGGAATTGGATAATACAACAGAAAAAGAAGTGTTGCAGCTTTGCTTGAAGCTGTAAGTATGCTATTTTAATGAAAAACAGATTTTAGCAAAAGAGGACAGGATCAAAACCTGTCCTCATAATCTTTTATGCGGATACGGTTCTTTCCGTCCGTAACCGTAAATTGATTGGAAAAATAAACATCGTTTCCATCGGAGGAACCGATCTCATTGGAATCTTTCCAGAAATCCGTTACAATGGCAAATGCAACACTTGCGCCAAGGCTCACAGCCACTAATAAATAAAGTATCATTTCTTTCGTCCCTCCCTTTTCCCGACAAGTGTTTTGATCGTTTCTGCGCGGGTCAGCGCCTGGCTCTTTCTCACACTTCTGTAATTTTTCAGCCCCGCAGTAAAGGCGGCGGAGATCAGTACCAAAGGAACCCACATGGCAGATAAGATACTATCGCTGCTTTGGAACAGGACAGGATCAAAGACAAGCTGCAGAATATGGTAAGCCGGTACGGAAACAAGCAGTGTGATCAGGGAAAACCACAATGCAATTTTATTTTTATCGGATGGAACTCCGCCGACTACCTTACCGGTCTGCCCGTTTACCAAGATCGTATAGGAATCACCTTCATAGGTAAATACCATAAACCAGACAGGCAGAAGTGCATAGGCTTCTTTTTCAAAAGAACAGGTGGGTTTACTTTTCAGTGTCTGACATTCCTTTGCCATGAGATCATCATACAGAAGTTTGTTAAAACGATCCCTGGCACGTCTTCTCGCTATATTGCGCAGGGTGTAATCACTGTCATCCTGCAGGTCTGCGTAGAAGCCGGAAAGATAGCCTGCCTGAAAATCGATCAGATCGGCAGTGTAAAACGGTTCCAGCTTTTCCGTGATCTCATTTGGTATTTTTTTGGAAGCGTCTACCGGTATTTCCTGAAAAGAAGCAACTGCTTCCCGGTAGAAATCATAAGTAACAGAGGATTTTTCTCCTTTGCTGTTTTTTTCTTCAAATTTTGCGCGGATGATCTGCCTGTCTTTATAGAGCATGTCATACAGATAATACGGGACATAAATGCCGCGCAGAAGCTCAGCTTTAAAATACTTCAATTCCTTCGGGATAAAATGTCCTTTGAAAAATTTCTCGCGGATACTGGCGACCGCATATTCCTTGGTAATTTTAAAAGGAATGATGTAATCAGGCTTCCGTGTCTTGGCGATCCGTTCAAATACGATCGTTGGCTGCCCGCAGTACGGACAGTAGCTGGCAACCTCGGTCTGATTCAGGTAAAGCTCGCCGCTGCAGCTACTACAGTGATAGAGCGACATATCCATTGTTTCATTTTCCGGCGTAAAGACTGCCTGACCGATTGCGTCATCGGGATTCTTTCCGGCGGACATTGCCTGCATTTTTTCGTATTCTTTTTCTTCTTCCGTATCTTCCACATCAAACATACTGGAGCAATATTCGCAGACCATACGCCGGATGTCTGCATCGTATTTTAAGGCGCCTCCGCAAAACTTGCACTTTGTTATCATAAGAATTCCTCACTTTTGTTATTGTATCCGCCTATCCGGCGGAAAACCTCACAGCATGTGTATGATTTCAGTATAGCAAATATGCCGGATCACCGCAATTTATATCATCGGAAATCGCAGGCTTTTTACGAAAATTTTATGGGGATCGGTCTGACAAACCGGTTAAGAACCGGTAAAGGAAAAAAGATGCCATAGGCACGGAACAGATCACTGGGGCGTGAAAACCGCCGTGCCTGTGCACTTTCTCAGAATTTCATAACTTGTAGTTATGGAAAGGATAGAAAACCGCTATATGCCATAACATTGACAATAAAAAAACAGAGTGCTAGGCTAGCTCGTATAAAAATTGATACAGAAAGAAGGGAATCGCCAGAGGGCGAAAAGTATGAATGGATTAGTAATTGTTTTGATCGGTATTGTGGCACTTGCAGCCGGGTATCTTTTGTATGGACGCTGGCTTGCAAAGAAGTGGGGCATTGACCCGGATGCGAAAACACCGGCTTATACGCATGAGGATGGACAGGATTATGTACCGTCTTCCAAGTTTACGGTATTTTCCCATCAGTTTTCTTCCATCGCGGGAGCAGGACCTGTAACGGGCCCGATCTTAGCATCCGTATTCGGATGGGTTCCGGTGCTTCTGTGGCTTGTGATCGGCGGACTGTTCTTCGGTGCTGTACAGGATTTCGGTGCGTTATACGCTTCTGTCAAGAACGAAGGCAAGTCAATGGGTATGATCATTGAAAAATACATCGGAAAAACAGGTAGAAAACTGTTTATGTTATTCTGCTGGTTATTTACCTTACTTGTAATTGCAGCCTTTACCGATATGGTAGCAGGTACCTTTGTAGCAAAGGGTGTTGCGGATATGGCAGCGGATACTGCCTATGCAAATGCAGCAGCAGCTTCCATTTCCATGCTGTTCATTGTAGTGGCTGTGATCTTCGGTCTGATCCAGAAAAAGGTCGGAACGATGAAAGAATGGGTTCGTGCAGTTGTTGCGATCGCACTTTTGGTTGTGATGTTTGCGGTTGGTATGCATCTTCCGATCTATGCCACAAAATCCGCATGGATCTATATTGTTATGGCTTACCTGTTTTTAGCATCCGTTATGCCGATGTGGCTCCTGATGCAGCCAAGAGATTATATGACGACATTTATGCTGCTTGGTATGATCGCCGGTGCGGTATTAGGTGTACTTGTTGCACATCCGAGCATGCAGCTGAATGCATTTAATGGATTTAATGTCGGTGGAAACTATCTGTTCCCGACCTTATTTGTCACGATCGCCTGTGGCGCGGTTTCCGGATTCCACTCTCTGGTATCCTCGGGTACTTCCTCAAAGACGATCAGCAATGAAAAGGATATGCCGATGGTAGGATATGGTGCCATGGTAGTAGAATCTCTGCTCGGTATCATTTCACTCGTTGTTGTCGGTGCAGTTGCTGTCAACGGAACAAAGCCGGACGGTACACCATTTGCGATCTTTTCAAGCGGTGTTGCGGGCTTTCTGGAAAAAATGGGACTTCCGGTACAGCTGGCAACCGTATTTATGACAATGTGTGTTTCCGCACTTGCCCTGACATCACTTGATTCCGTAGCAAGAATCGGACGTATGTCCTTCCAGGAGCTGTTTTACGGTGATACAACAGATCCTGCCAAAATGCCGGGCTGGCAGAAGCTTCTGACCAACAAATATTTTGCGACAGTCATTACCTTATTCTTTGGCTATCTGCTGACACTTGGCGGTTATAACAATGTATGGCCTCTGTTTGGTTCTGCAAACCAGCTTTTGGCTGCACTCGTACTGATCGCACTTGCCGTCTTCTTAAAGACAACGGGCAGAACAGGCTGGACATTATATATCCCGATGTTCACGATGCTGGCAGTTACCTTTACCGCACTTGTCCAGAAGACGATCGCACTGATCAAAAACATGGCAGCAGGACAGGCAACCTTCCTGGTAGACGGTCTGCAGTTCATCGTTGCGATCCTTCTGATGGTACTTGGTGTCATGGTTGCACTGAGCTGTCTGAAGAAATTATTTACAGTGAAAAAAGAAGCGTAAATTTCCTCTTGCATTTTTGAAAAAATAGGACTATAACAGTGGTGGAACAAGAGAAACGAAACGCCATCTTGTATATGACATTCCGCAAACATCCCTATGTTCTCAATTTGTATGGATGGAGGAAAAGACAAATGAATACTTTTAAAGTGCAAAAAAGAGACATGGAAACAAAGGCAAAAAAGCTGAGAAGAGAAGGTTATGTAACAGGTAATCTTTTCGGGAAAGAAATCGAAGGCTCTGTTCTTTTAAAGATTGAAAGAAAAGAAGCCGAGAGAATGCAGCGTGAGTGCATGAAGGGCAGTCAGGTCATGCTGGATCTGGATGGTCAGAGCTATGATGTACTGATCAAGGAAATGGATTATGACCCTGCAAAGAACATGCTGATGGAGATCGATTTTCAGGCACTTGTCAGCAATGAAAAGGTACATTCCGTAGCAGAGATCATTCTGCACAACAAGGAGAAAGTCATCGGTGGTATTGTAGAGGAGCTTTTAACAGAAGTTGCTTACAAAGCACTTCCAAAGGATCTGGTTGAAAAGGTTGAGATCGACTGCAGCGAGCTTCATGTAGGAGATACCTTAAAGGTTTCTGATCTTGCGATTGCAAAGAATGGAAACATTGATATCACCACACATCTGGATACACCTGTTCTGAACGTCATTGTGGCACGTTCTGCAGAAGATGACGAAGACGCAGCAGAGGAAGATGCAGCAGAAGAGGCAAAATAAAGAGCTTCTTATGATAGAAGGAAAGTATGAGAGTGAGGATGTCCGGTACAGATATCCTCACTTTTATAGTGTTATGTATTAAGTGTGTCAGTCATGGTTTTTCTGCATATAATGATATAGGTGGCAAAGGATGTCATACGGATAGTTCGCATATCGTTTTTTGACATCTGCTCCTGACATGATAGGAAGAACTGGAAAATAAAATAAATTACACAAACCCTATTGACATAGTAGGAAAAAGAGGATATAATCCAAAACAAGTTAAGCAAAGGAGACGCAGACAATGAAAAATACAGTCAGTTATACAAGTTCATACATGTGTTGTTGCTGCATGACATGCCGGGTTTTGGATTGGCCGGGCGCTTTGATCGATGCGCCTTGTGATACGATTTAAAGTATGAAGCCAACAGCCCGGAGAAAAAACTCCGGGCTGTCTTTGTATAAATAGAAAATCTAACAGATTTTCTATTTATACAAAAGCTCCGCAAGGATGCGCACTCGCGTGATAGGAAATATGTCGCAAGCGACCACGCTCGGCGCGAGAGTTTTGCGAGACAAAACTCTATTGAAAGAGATTTATATTAAATCGTAATAACAAAATAAAAAGCTTACAAAAAAGAAGAGGAGAAAAAATTATGAAAAATTGGAAGAAGCTTTTATCACTTGGACTCGCAGTTGCGCTCAGCGCAGGTATTTTAACAGGCTGCGGAAGCAAAGAAGAAACAGCAGCAGATGCATCTGCAACAGAAGCAACAGAAACTACAGATGCGGCAGACAGTACTGCAGACGCTGCAAAGGGAAATGAAGTATATCGTACACTTGATGAGATCAAGGAAAGCGGAACGATCAATATCGGTGTATTCTCAGACAAAAACCCATTTGGTTATGTAGACGAAAACGGGGAATATCAGGGCTACGATATATACTTCGCAAACAGGATCGGTGAAGATCTTGGCGTAAAAGTCAATTTCGTATCTACAGAAGCTGCTAACAGAATCGAATATCTGCAGACAGGTAAGGTAGATATCATCCTGGCAAACTTCACAGTCACAGATGAAAGAAAAGAAGAGGTTGACTTCGCGCTTCCTTATATGAATGTAGCACTTGGTGTCGTTTCCAGAAATGACAACGTGATCGAAAGTCTTGATAACTGGAATCCGGATGATTCCATCATCGTTATTTCCGGTACAACAGCAGAAACTTATCTGATCGAAAATTATCCGGATATTCCGCTGCAGAAGTTCGATTCTTATGCGACTGCAAAAGAAGCATTTGAAAACGGAACATCTGTTGCATGGGCTAACGACAATACAGAAGTTATCGCATTTTCTCTGCAGAATGACGGTTATACAGTAGGTATCCCGTCTCTCGGAAGTGCAGATACGATCGCTCCTGCAGTGACACAGGGTAACACAACACTGCTTGACTGGATCAATGAAGAGATCAAGAGCCTTGGCGAAGAGAACTTCTTCCATGCTGACTACGAAGCAACTCTGACAGATACTTACGGATCTGAATATGAAGAAAGCTTAGTCGTAGAAGGCGGCGTAACAGACGCAGAATAACAATAACTTTACGACAGAAAAGAAATGATGTAGAATAAACTCCGGCAGACGCATTAGGGCATTTGCCGGAGATTTTATTGAAAGGAGAACGCGTTTCATGAATTGGGAGTTTATCGGTAAATACTTACCGCTATATGAACGGGCGGCGGTATTGACCGTGAAAATAGGACTCATTGGAATCGCTTTCGCTATTTTGGTGGGGCTGCTCTGCGCAGCAATTCAATATTATAAAGTACCGGTCGCAAGACAGATCGTGGCAGTCTATGTGGAGATCAGCAGAAATACACCGCTTCTGGTACAGTTATTCTTTATTTATTATGGTTTTCCGAAGATCGGGATCAGACTGACTCCCGATGTGTGCGGTGTGATCGGTCTGGCATTTCTGGGTGGCAGCTATATGGCAGAGGCTTTCCGGAGCGGTCTGGAATCGATCGAACCGATCCAGAAGGAATCGGCGATCAGCCTTGGCATGAACCATCGACAGACATTTCAATATGTGATCCTGCCACAGGCAATTTCCGTCAGCGTGCCTGCATTTGTGGCAAATGTGATCTTTTTACTGAAAGAAACGAGCGTGTTCAGTGCGATCAGCCTGATGGATCTGATGTTTACCGCAAAGGATCTGATCGGTCTTTATTATAAAACAACGGAGAGTTTGTTTTTACTGGTAGTCTTTTATCTGATCATTCTGCTTCCGGTATCGATTCTCGGTACTCTGTTAGAGAGGAGGGTGCGTTATGCCGGATTTGGGGATTGATGTATTATTTAAGGGAACCAATATGCTGCGCCTTCTGGGAGGTCTCTGGGTGGCTGCAAGGATCAGTCTGATCTCGATCGTGATCAGTATGCCACTCGGTATTTTAGTCGGTGCATTCATGACGATGAAAAATAAGATAGTCAGAGCGATCTGTCGTATTTATCTGGAGATCATCCGTATCATGCCACAGCTTGTACTGCTGTTTATCGTTTACTTCGGTACAACAAGAGCAATGGGCTGGAACCTGTCAGGAGAAGCCGCTTCCGTGATCGTATTTACCCTCTGGGGTACTGCGGAAATGGCAGATCTGGTGCGTGGTGCCCTGATCAGTATTCCGAAGCATCAGTATGAAAGTGCAGAGGCACTTGGGCTCACAAAAGTACAGACTTACATCTATATTATCATACCGCAGACAGTCAGACGGCTGATCCCGCTTTCCATCAACCTCATCACCCGTATGATCAAGACAACTTCACTTGTTCTGATGATCGGTGTTGTAGAGATGCTGAAGGTGGCACAGCAGATCATTGAGGCGAATCGTATGACGAGCCCGAATGCTGCGTTTGGCGTATTTTTAGTTGTATTTTTATTATATTTCCTCGTGTGCTGGCCGATCAGCATGCTGGCAAAATATCTGGAAAAGAAATGGAGATAAATCATGGCAGACACACTTTTAAAGGTAGAAAATCTGGTAAAAGAATATGACGGACAGCGCATTCTGGATGGCATTGATCTGACACTTGCACAGGGCGAGGTTGTCGTTGTGGTTGGCCCGAGCGGCTGCGGAAAAAGTACACTGCTCCGCTGTATCAATGCACTAGAGCCCGTGCAGGACGGTTCGATCAGCCTGCATGGCAAGGATATCCGCAAGGGCAGCAAAAATATTACCGAAATGCGGCAGAAGATCGGAATGGTATTCCAGAGCTACGAGCTGTTTCCACATCTGACCGTGCTTGACAATATCACGCTTTCCCCAGTCAAGGTGCAGAAGCGGAAAAAGGATGAGGTAAAAGCAGAAGCTATGGAGCTTTTGCAGAGAGTCGGTCTGGCAGATAAAGCAGCCAGCTATCCGAGACAGCTTTCCGGCGGTCAGAAACAGCGTGTGGCGATCGTCCGTGCGCTCTGCATGCATCCGGAAATCCTCTTATTTGATGAGGTTACAGCAGCACTTGACCCGGAAATGGTGCGGGAAGTACTCGATGTTATGCTTGATCTGGCAAAGCAGGGCAAGACGATGATAATTGTCACTCATGAAATGCAGTTTGCAAAGGCGGTTGCAGACCGTGTCATTTTCATGGATCAGGGACAGATTGTGGAAGAGGCAAAGCCGGAAGAATTCTTCGAGCATCCGACGACAGAACGTGCAAAGCAGTTTTTGAATGTATTTACATTTGAGCACGTGGAAAAATAAAAGAAGCAGTATGGCAGCCTGTTTTTGTAAACAGGCTGTTGTATTATAAAATGGAAATGCAGGAAAAGGATATTGTCTATGTCAGCGATTATATGTATGATAGAAAGAAACAACATGCGGTGATCAGGCATTGATAGAAACGGCAGGATAGAATTACAAGAGAGAAAGAACGGGATAAATATGATCAGTAAGAAGGAACGAATGAAAATACAGACGTCAGAAACATTTTTGCTCAGCAGCCTTCTGGCACTTTCGGGCGGCTTTCAGGATGCATATACTTACAATGTGAGAGATAAAGTATTCTCGAATGCGCAGACCGGAAACGTTGTATTGATGAGCCAGCATCTGATGCAGGGCGAGTGGCAGCGGGCGCTGCATTATTTATTTCCGGTCATTGCGTTTGCATTGGGTGTGCTGGTGGCAGAACAGATCGGTCATAAATATAAAGGTGCCAAGAGGATCCACTGGCGGCAGATCATAGTCGCACTGGAAATCGTGCTTTTGTTTGCAGTCGGCTTTATTCCGCAGGAATACAATATGCTCGCAACAATGCTTGTTTCCTTTACCTGTGCGATGCAGGTACAGACCTTCCGTAAGGTAAACGGCTATGGCTATGCCAGCACAATGTGCATCGGTAACCTGCGCAGCGGAACGGAAAGTCTTTCTGTGTTCTTCCGGGAAAGAGAGCACAGCGCACTTCGGAAAGCACTTCATTATTATGGGATCATTTTCATCTTTGCGATCGGTGCGGGACTGGGCGGTGTGCTGTCTCTGCGGATCGGTGTACAGGCAATCTGGGGCTCCTGCATTCTGCTTGTGATCGTATGTGCAATGATGATCCGGGAACATCGGTGATTTGTAACTGCTTGGAGCTGTGGAGACTTGAGATAAACTGACTATTTATGGATTGTAGATTCTGTTTTTTTTATGTTATGGCGCCCGCTAATCATAGCGGGATTCACAGCATGTATCTCGTTATGTTAAATTCGCCCCAAATGCAGAATTAGCTGATTTTGTATGAAGCTATATAGAACGGATGAAATGAATTTCATACATATTAGAGAATAATTGCCAAAAAGTATGAAGCCATCCGGCAAGTCATGGTGTCTGTTCATACAAAAAAGCAAGACACGCCCAAAAAGGACGAAAAATGAAGTGGAAATGCCGCGAACAGATGGTATAATGAAGCATAATATAGTTTGAAGCGTTCAAAATTCATACTTTTTCGTTGAAAACCGGGAAAAAGTATGAAGAAGCAGAAAAACAATAAAATTGCATTCATACCAAATTGCTCAAAAAACATAAAAAGGATGAATGTCAAAAAAAGACAGATTAAACATTCATACAAAATAACACAAATAAAAGTAAAAGTATGAAGCAGGAAAGCGCAGAAGAAAATTCAGTGCATATGGGAAGTGCTATGGAAAATAAAGGAATTATGTATGTGCTGGCATCAAAGCCTTATCATGAAGTAAAAGAGCCGGGATATCAGACGATCATGATCGGGCAGGATCTGTCGGAAGACTATGAAGAAAAGAAAGATGGAAAAGATATTTCGCTGGAAAGTGTTCTGACTGACATATGCGAAAAAGCAGGAGCGGAATATATTGGAATCTGCAGCTATGACAGATATTTTGTGGATGCAGGCAGGCTTCTTTCTATGCAAAAAATGCAGCAGCTTCTGGAGCAGTCTCCGGTCATTTTGGGAGATTGTCTGATCGGGCAATCAGAAAAACTGGTGCAGGAAAACAGAAAAGCAGAGAGTATCGATGAACCGGAAAAAGAAGAAATTCCGTGTCTCATGATAAAAAAAGAAGCTTTGGAAGATTTCTGCCGGTGGTATCAAGAAAACTACGGCCAAAATCCTGCATGGCATACAAATATGATCGCAGAAATAAAAGCATGGTTATCCGACAAACAGATTTCCTATGCGTATTTCCATACGGAGAAAATCGACACAAACCGCCTCCCTGCGATGTACGAACTGGTGAAAGATCTGACGAAAGATCTTGTGAAAAAATATCAGCAGGGTAACTTTTTATATTTACCACCGATTGACCGGACAGTAGGAAAAAATGGCGGGATGCCTGTCTGGATCTGCTGGTGGCAGGGGATTTCCGAAGCGCCGGAGCTCGTGCAGAGATGCATTGCCCGTATGGAAAAAATGTTCGGAGATAAAGCAGACATACGGATCATTACATTTGATAATTACCGGCAGTACATAGCATTTTCAGAAACGGTAGCAGAGAAATTCAATAAAGGCTGCATTTCCATGACGCACTTGTCTGATATTCTGCGTGCGCAGCTTCTCTGCCGCTATGGAGGACTGTGGATAGATGCTACCTATTATATATGGGATGACAGATTTATCGATGCGCTCTGCCAGTTCCCGTTTTTCACACAGAAGCAGGGCGGTGAACTGAATGAGCTGGATATTGTTTCGGGAAGATGGGCAAATAATTTCATGAAGGGACCTGCAGGATTCCCGCTGTTTGGATTTATGGTGGAGGCGTTTGAACTTTTTTGGAGCAAATATGATGAGGTGCTCAATTACTTCCTGTTTGATTATATTATTGCGGTTTGTTATGAACAACTGCCGGAAATCAGAATGATCATGGGTGCCTGCCCGGTAAATAACCGGTTTTCACAGGTGCTGGCAGACTGGGGAAATGAAGCCTGCGATCCGCACAAGCTGGAGCTTCTGACAGCGGATACCTGGCTCTTTAAACTGACATATAAGAAACAGTTTTCCATGCAGACAAGCGACGGACAAAGGACATATTATGCGGCTTTATTACAGAGGGGATAATGGAAATGTTAAATAATCTGCATTCTGAGCCGATATACTGATAGAAGCATTTAAGCAGACCAGAAAGAAGAGGGAATTACAATGGAAGAACAGAAAAAACAGGAATTGGAAGCGCTTACACTTGGAAGTGAATACATAGCAAAGCTGATCCCGGCAATGAAGGAGATCATCCCGGAGCTGCGGGGAATGGAGATGCCTGATACAAAAGATTATCTGAATCAGCAGCTTGACGGCATTAATTATGTGATCGACATCATGAATATTACACTTCCATTTTTGAATGAAAAAGAAGAAGTTCTGAATAAAGATGCAATGGAAGAAAAAGTACAGAATCTGAATCGCGCACTGGGGAATAACGATCATGCCATGATTGCGGATGCATTTGAGGCAGATATTCTGCCAATGCTTGATATTTACAGACAGATCGCACTGGTAGTACTGGAGCAAAACAAGGATGAATAAATAAGATACTTTCACATGATAAAGTGTGTAGAAAATAAAGAAACATATGATATTAAATTGACGGAGGATAGCAGAAATGCTATCCTCAATTTATACAAAGGCATATTTCATATCTAATTACAGTCTAAGTTCAATTCTGATCAGAAATCCATACTTTTACAACAAAATAAAGAAGGGCGGGAGTTCTGAAGGGCACTGTCCTCATTAATTATGTTTCAGCATTTACCAATCCTTTTACTATCTTATCAAAATCGGATTCAATCGGCTGTGTCTTATTGAAAATATCATATTCCTGATATGCTTTCTCTACTGCCTGCTTATGGGAAATACGTCCATTATCTTTCAAGATATCGTATCTGCGGAACGCAAGGAACTCGTTCACGCTTTTTGAAAATTCCTCCATAGTAAAGACGTTTTCACGTTCGATCAAATCCTCTATGTAATCAAAATATCCTGTAACAGCACGTTCTAACTGACGAATCTGTTTTTCGTCCAAATAGTTTTTGGCAATCGGTGTATCAGATTTGAGAATACGACCATCGGGAGCATTTTTCCATGTGGTTAAGCCCATATTTTCCTTGGTGTGGTCAGCTTGATTATAGACGATTTCAGCCGCCGTTTTACCGGTAATGGCATAATGAAATTTGTTCTGTATGGTAGCATAAAAATGATATGCAGTATCAGACTCTCTATTGTAATCAATGCTGCACTCTGCAAAAATATCGGTTATCTGTTGCCATATTCTGCGTTCGCTGGCACGGATGGAGCGAACTCTTTCCAGCAATTCACGGAAATAGTCTTTTCCAAAAGCTGTTTTACCCTGTTTCAGGCGTTCATCATCCATAGCAAAGCCCTTTATCATATATTCCTTCAAAATACCGGTTGCCCATATACGGAATCTGGTTGCCTGAATGGAGTTTACTCTGTAACCAACGGAAATAATGGCATCCAGATTGTAATAATTGGTAGAAATAGTCTGCGTTTTATCCTGCATTGCTCCGTGCTGAGTGGTTGTTGCAATTTTTGCAACAACCACTTCCTCATCCAGCTCACCGGTTTCAAAAATCTTTGCTAAATGGCGGCTGATGCCCGACTTGTTAATACCAAACAATTCAGCCATGGCTTTTTGTGTCAGCCATATCGTTTCATCTTTTATCAAGGCACTGACTGTTACGTTGTCATCTTCGGTTCTGTAGAGCACCATTTCCATTTGTTTTGTAATATCTGTATTCATAATCAGCCTTCTTTCTTATAGCAGGTGAATTAGTTAGTGTTGCCTTTATCCTTAGCCCGGCTCTTATACATATTATACCAAATACACTGTTGGGTCTTTACAAAATCAATCTTATCAAAAGGAAAGAAGTACGAAAGATATTTTTTCGCGGTCATAAATCCAAGCAGTCCGTCAAGAATATTTATATTATAGCAAACATATGTTCGTATTTCAAGAAGAAGTAGAGAAAATAAAAGTTAAAAAAATAAAAAAAGGTGTTAAGTATTATTGGGAAGACCCGATATATATATTGAGTAGAACAAATACTTAAAAACTATTGAAAAGGGAATGGATGGAGCGTACGGCCGGAAAGGACTTTTTCAATCCAATGACCGTCATGGATGACGGCATTTAAATTCAAGGAGGAATATATTATGGTAGTACAACACAATCTTACAGCAATGAACTCTAACAGAATGCTTGGTATCACAACAAGCGCTCAGGCAAAGTCTACAGAGAAGTTATCTTCAGGTTACAAGATCAACCGTGCAGCAGATGACGCAGCAGGCTTAGCAATCAGCGAGAAGATGAGAAGACAGATCAGAGGTCTTACACAGGCCAGCGCAAATGCTCAGGACGGTATCTCTTGCGTACAGACAGCTGAAGGTGCACTTACAGAAGTACACGATATGCTGCAGCGTATGAACGAACTGGCAGTGAAAGCAGCCAACGGTACACAGACATCTACAGATCGTGCTTACATCAATCAGGAAGTACAGGCTCTCGTTTCCGAGATCGACCGTGTTGCTTCTACAACAACATTCAATGAGAAGATGCTCTTAGATGGTTCTTTCTCTAAGGTAGGTCTTCAGGTAGGTGCTGAAGATCATCAGTTAATTTCTTTAAACATCAGCGCGATGAATGCTTTCGGTCTTGGTCTTACATCTGTATGCAGAGGCAAAGTGAATGAAGCAGCTATTAAGAAGCAGATGGGTATTGATAAAGTAAAAGTTAGAACAACATCTTCTATCTCAGTTGGTGGCGTAACAGGTGCTAACGCACAGCAGGCTATCACACTGATCAAAGCAGCTCTGAAGCAGGTATCTAAACAGAGATCTGATCTTGGTGCTGTTCAGAACAGATTAGAGCATACAATCAAGAACCTTGACAACGTTGTTGAAAATACAACAAGTGCTGAATCTGCTATCCGTGATACAGATATGGCTTCTGAAATGGTTAAGTTCTCTAACAACAACATCCTTGCTCAGGCAGGACAGTCTATGTTAGCACAGGCTAACCAGAGTAATCAGGGCGTATTATCTTTATTATAAGATAATCAGACAATTTTATACGACTACCAGAGGAGACCGGTTTCGACCGGTCTTCTTTCACTGTATAGGTAATTATACTTTATTTTATAACAGAAGCTAAGAAAGCGAAGAGACTATGGAAAAGAAAGTCAGTGTCATTATACCGTGTTATAATATAGAAACTTATATCGACAGATGCCTTGCATCGCTGGAAAGACAAAAGATACCAATGGAAGAACTGGAGATTATTCTGGTAGATGATCATTCTGCGGATGGAACATGGGAAAAACTGCAGATCTTTGAAGCAAAATATCCGGAGAGTGTTTTGATTATTCATAATGATGTGAATATCAGGCAGGGAGCGATCCGAAATATGGCACTTTCCTATGCCACAGCACCTTATATTGCATTTATCGATGGTGATGACTGGGTATCGGATGACTATTTGTATGCTTTGTATGAAAAGGCGGTCAGCTATGATTGCGATCTGGTGTTGTGCAATGCGTATCGTGATTTCGGAGATGGGAGAAAAATTGAGATCAGAAAGCCGGAACTTCAAACTTCACGATTCCTTACAATAGATACCATAGAAAAAAGAAAGAATATGATCGTGAATGAGACAGTTGGGAGCACGGCGTGGGCAAAACTGATCCGAAAAGACTATTTGCTGGAAAATGAAATCTATTTTCCGGAGGGCGTATTTTTTGAAGATATTCCATGGGGAGCGTTCAATAATTTCTGCGCAAAACGAATTTATATCCTGCGTGATTATCTGTACCATTACTATGTGAATGAGCATTCGGTTGTAATGAAGAAAAACCAGGATTATTACCGGGATATGTTTGCGGTGAATTATTATAAATGGAATGAGATAGAGCGAAGAAATGTGTATGCTGCCATGTCGGAGGAAACAGAATTTGATTTTATAGTCAATTATTATCTGGCAGCTCTGAATATGTTTGCACATCACTATGATACAATACCGCTTGAGGCGTTTGAAGAAATGCAGCAGTTTGTTCTGGATAAATTCCCCAATTACTCACAAAACCCTTATTTTAACAGCAATCTTGGGGAAAAACACAGGATGCAGCTGTATTTTCTGGATAAAAAAATGGGGCAGAAAGAACTTGAACAGCTTCATAGGATTTTAGTGCAGTAAAGTATGTAGAAAATAAAGAAACACATGAAATTAAATTGACTGAGGATAGCAGAAATGCTATCCTCAGTTTATACAAAAGCATATTTCACATCTATGTTCTATTCGGGATCAGTTCTGATCGGAAATCCCTGCTTTTACAATAAAATATGGAAGATGGGAGCTCTGAACAGAAAGAGAAAAGGTAAGAGTTAGGAGTTCCTGCAGGAAAGGAGCTGCTATGCAGAAAGAGAAACAAAGGGTTGAAATTATTTTTATCAATCTGGGAGAAGAAAAAGAGTGTGGGCCGTCATTTGTAAGGGAAAATGGCAAATATGAAATAGGGGTGGATTACAGAGAGGTATCTGCTCAGGTTGATTATTTTCTGAATGAATATAAGGTAGCAAGAAATCACAGGGATCTACTGCTTCGTGCTATCTTCAAAGAAAAAGGGGATTTCCTGAGCCTGTATAATGCCCTCAATGGAACAAATTATACAGATGCAGTGAAGCTGGAGATCACAACCTTGGAAAACGCAGTATATATGTCAGTGCAAAACGATGTATCTTTTGTATTTCTGTCAGAGCTGTATATGATCGAGCACCAGTCTACGGTGAACCCGAATATGCCGCTCCGTAACCTGACATATATCTCCAATGTATTATCTAAGATTACTGCAAAGGAGGATATTTACGGCAGTAAACAGATTAAACTGCCCACACCGCGGTTTATTGTTTTATATAATGGCACAAAACAAACGGAAGAAAAAACAGTTCTTAAGTTGTCGGATGCTTACGAAAAGAAAACGGAAGAACCGGAGCTGGAGCTTATCACAACAGTACTAAATATCAATGAAGGCTACAATGAGAAATTAAAAAGTGCTTGTAAATTGCTACGGGACTATATGACCTTGATCACAAAAATCAGAGAGAAACAGAAAACGATGGATCTGCAGCAGGCAACCTATCAGGCAATAGCGGAATGCATTAGGGAAGATGTATTAAAAGATTTTTTAATGAAACATAGGGCGGAGGTAATAGCTATGATGTTATACGATTATGATATGGAGAAGCATATAGAAAGTGAAAAAGCATACGAATATGAGCGGGGAATGGAGAAGGGAATAAAATTGCTTATTGGAAATTTAATGGAATCCATGCATATTTCAGAAACAGAAGCAAGGAAATATCTAAAAATTGAAAATTGAATCTAAAAACATATTTTGATTAGGCACAGAGCAATGGAACCTCAGCTCATGCAAATCGCCGTTGGCGATGAGCTGAGGCTGCATCATGAAGCGTTCGCTTCATGACATTTGGAGGTAATAGCTATGATGTTATACGATTTTGATATGGAGAAGCATATAGAAAGCGAGAAAGCATACGAATATGAGAGGGGAATAGAGAAAGGAATGGAGAAGGGAATAAAATTGTTGATTGGAAATTTAATGGACTCCATGCATATTTCAGAAGCAGAAGCCAGAAAATATTTAAAACTCTAATTATTTCGCACTATCTGTCCGATATAAAATATAAGTGCGAAAGGAATCGCGAAAGACGGAAATAGGAGTCCCTGCACGTTGTGCAGGGATTCTTTCGTGTAATAGGAAACTTCGTTCCTATTGCATGAAAACGCTCCGCAGGCGCAAGAATGTGCCAAGGCACATTCTTTATTCTGATAGATGTATAGAGGGAAACATGAAACGGATCAAAAAGCAGACAATTCTGGAATCAGTAGCATTACTGGAAAGCGCAAATGAATACGTGACAGCGGATGTGGATGATAAGGCACTGCTGGATGTCCTGACGCAGTGCCAGGAGACGGCGATTTTGACGGGAAATGACCTGGAATCGCAGGGAGAGAGCACCAAAGAACTGGTCAAAATGCTTGAGGACTACTGTGAACTGATCTTCCGGATCAGTGAAAATCTGCAGGATGATGAGCAGAAAAAGAATTTAGCAGGACAAGTGCGAAGCCTTTTGATACAATTACATAGAGATATTGTTGATCTATTACCGGAAGACAGAAAAGAAATGGTTTTCCTTCCTTATAAGGCAAGCATGTGGGACAGCCTGGAAAGCGTCTGGAAAGCAGCAGATGCGGATCCGGAATGCGATGCCTATGTGATACCTATTCCGTATTTTGACAGAAATGCCGATGGTACAGTAAAAGAAATGCATTATGAAGGAGATCTGTTCCCGGAGTATGTACCTGTTACAAAATACGATGCATACGATTTCGGACAGCGCAGACCGGATGCTGTTTTCATCCATAATCCATATGACGGAGCGAACTTTGTAACAAGTGTGCATCCGTTTTTCTATTCGGATAATCTGAAAAAATATACAGACTGCCTTGTGTATATCCCATATTTTGCATCTGCGGGCGGTATGAGTGAAGGACAGTACATGTGTCCTGCCTATATTTATGCAGATTACATCGTGATCCAATCCGAGAAATACAGAAAATTTTATGCACCGGAAATCCCGGATGAGAAGTTTCTGGCGTTTGGATCGCCCAAGTTTGACAGCGTGATCGAGAAATGTCAGAATCTACCGGAAATACCCAAGGAGTGGCAGAGGCAAATTGTAAAGGATGATGGCAGCAGGAAAAAGGTGTTCTTTTACAATACATCGATTGGTGGTATGCTGGGAGATACAGAGAGATTCCTGAAAAAGATGGCATATGTATTTGAAAGCTTTGCCGGCAAAGAGGATGTTTGTCTGCTCTGGAGACCACATCCATTGCTGGAATCGACATTTGATAGTATGAGAGCATCCTATAAATCGATATATGAGGCGTTGAAAAAACGCTTTCTGGAAGAAAACATAGGTGTTTATGACAGAACACCATGTATGGAAGATGCTATTGCACTGTCGGATGTATACATAGGAGATTCAGCCACATCTGTCACTTCATTTTTCGGTATAACAGGAAAGCCGCTTTTTATATTTGACAATACGATCCATACACTTCCGAGGGAAGATTCATGGAAATATCGGATCATACATGCAATACGGGGAGACCAGAACCAGTATTCCATTATACATGGCAATAAATTATTCTATGCGCCGGATAATGATATGCATTTTCATTATTTATGTGATCTGCCAATCCAATATGCAGGAACAGACTATTACCAGAGGGCATTTGCCTATAAAGGTAAAGTATTTATGATCCCGCTTCATGCGCAGGATATTTTGGTAATGGATTCAAAGCAAAATTTTCATAAAATACAGCTACGCAGGGAAATTGAAAAAGCAGGGGCTTTTGGCGGATTTTCCTATCATGTAAATGATCCAAGGTATCTTTTTATATTTCCACAGCAGTATCCTGCTATGATCCGTCTGGATCTTGATACAGAAGAAGTGGCTTATATCAATGGTGTCAGAGATTACAACAGTACAGAAGTAGATGGACAGAAAGTGTGGGCTGCCAAGTGGCAGATTGATGATCAGGTCTATATCTTGAACGCCGCCGGAACAGAAATTGCGATGATCGACATTCATACGCTGGAGATCCGTACACAAAAAGTGTTCTTTAACAGATTGCTCACTGGGATTGCGATGGAAAAGATGGATGATGAGATTCTGTGGCTGATCCCACAGGAAGGTACGGTTGTAACCAGATGGAACAGGATCACCGGAGAAACTAGAGAGTATGATGTCATGATAGATGGCCTGGAGGCAACAGACAGACAGCATAAGATCCCAACGGTCAAATGGATGCTGGGAAGCTTTGCATTCTATCAGGGAAAAGTGATAATTGCGCCAAATCTGGCTAATAAATTTATAGAACTTGATCCGGAAAGCGGTAAAGTAAAAGAGTGGGAAGCTCCGTTTGTGGCGGAACCGGCGGATCAGGATGATTACTGCGTCAACTATGGCGTGGGTTACTTTATCCGGGAAGTAGATGACTGGGATAAATATTCCTTTTATTCTGCACCGGTTCGAAAAGCATATTGGATCGATCTTGGAACAAAAGAGATCAGAGAACGGGAAGTATGCTTTGACAAAGAGGAAGTAAGAAAGCATGATCCGGGATTTGCAAGAAGATCGCAATGGATGCAATATGGATGTCAGGAAGATGTATTTAATACACTTTCTGATCTCATAGAGGGGAAGATTGCAGGCGGTCAGTATGATAAACAGCAGCAGATCAGGAGTTTTCAGGAAATCAATGCAAGTCCTGAGGGGGATTGTGGAAAGAAGATATATGCGTATATTACGCAGAGATAAAGCGGGAGGAAAGACTTCATGGTAAAAGTAATCACATACGGAACATTCGACCTTTTTCATGAAGGTCATTATAGACTGTTAGAGAGAGCCAAGGCACTTGGGGACTATCTGATCGTTGGCGTAACGACGGAAGGCTATGACATTTCCAGAGGAAAACTGAATGTCGTGGATGATCTGATGACCCGTATTGAGAATGTCAGAAAAACAGGATTTGCGGATGAAATTATCATTGAAGAATCCATTGGCCAGAAAGTGAATGATGTCAAAAAATATCAGATTGACATTTTTACAGTCGGAAGTGACTGGACCGGTGTATTTGACTACATGAATGAGTATTGTAAGGTTGTCTATCTGGAACGTACCAAAAATGTATCCAGCACGATGCTCCGTAACCAGAATTTTAAGATCCAGAGAATCGGCATTGTCGGAAATGGCAGGATTGCAGGCCGGTTTGTGGCGGAAGCAAAGTGCGTCAGCGGTGTCAGCGTACAGGGTGTTTATAACCCGCATACAGAAAGCGCACAGCGCTTTGCAAACGAACATGAGATAGATGCCTTCCTGACAAAAGATGTATTGTATGATAAATCAGAAATCATCTACGTGGCTACGCCGCATGAAACGCATTATGCCTATGTAAAGGATGCACTTTTACATGACAAACATGTGATCTGTGAGAAGCCGCTTGTACTCAAAAAGGAACAGGCAGAAGAACTGTTTGCACTGGCAAAAGAACGGAATAAGATCTTATTTGAAGGCATTAAGACTGCATACTGTCCGGGATTTAATAACCTGATCAATGTAGCCTGCAGTGGTATGATCGGAAGCGTCCGCTATGTGGACGCCTGCTTTACCAAGCTGGAAAATAAGGAAAACAGAGAATTGACAGATCCTGTTTATGGGGGCAGCTTTTTAGAACTTGGCAGTTATTGCCTGCTTCCGGTACTGAAATTATTTGGCTGTGAGTATGACACAATTGCTTTTGAAAGTATTCATGGCGAAAATGGACTGGATCATTTTACAAAAGCCTCGCTTACATTCCAAAAGGGCTTGGCAACGGTAACCTGTGGACTGGGTGTCAAGAGCGAAGGCAGACTGCTGATCGCCGGTACAAAGGGATACATTGTAGCAGAAGCACCATGGTGGAAGACGACATACTTTGAAGTACATTTTGAAGATGCGGATAAGGTAGAAAAATATTCGGAACGGTTCTTAGGCGATGGGCTTCGGTATGAGATCAGTGCTCTTTTGAAGCAGATCAATGGAAATACAAAAACAGATTTTAAACTGACCAGAAGCGAATCCATTACCATGGCGGGCATTATGGAGCAGTTTATGATAAAGGAAGGCAGATGCACAGATGAAGATATGGGCGCATAGAGGCTGCAGCCAGAGATATCCGGAAAATACACTCCTGGCATTTGAGAAAGCGATTGCCATAAAAGGGCTGACAGGTATAGAACTGGACATTCAGCTGACAAGGGACGGACATATGGTAGTCATTCATGACGAGAGAGTGGACCGCACGACAGAGTCCATTGGATTTGTCAGAGACTATACGCTTTCAGAACTGAAAAGGCTTCATATTTATGCAGACAGCCACCCTGCGCAGCAGATCCCGACAATAGAAGAAGTGCTGGATCTGATAGAGCCAAGGATGCGGGAAGGAATGCTGCTGAATATCGAGCTGAAAAACAGCATCTATCCGTATCCGGGCATGGAAGATAAAATTGCAGAAGAAATTTCCAAGAGAGGTCTGGAAAAACAGATCGTATATTCTTCCTTTTATGCAAGATCCATAGAACGGCTGCATGCGCTGCAGACAGGATCAGAGCTGGCGATTTTGGACACGAAAGTATCGGATTGCCTTTATAAAGTAAAGGGCGGCTGTGGGGCTGTTTCGCTGCATCCTTTCTGGAGAGGAATAGATCTGCCGAAGGAAGCGCTTAATGGCTATCGTGTAAGAGCATGGCTATCCGGTCATCTTTATCCGGAAAAGCCGACAGGAACAAAGCTTGATCTGAAGAGCCTGGAAGAGCAGGGGATCACAGACGCGATCTTAAATGAGCCGGAAATGTACATGATGTAATAAAAAATATATCGGAGCGCATAGTGTTGTATGTTTGAATCACCAAAAGCGAAGAACAAAACAGAAGAGTTGTATATTTTACGACGAAAAATGAAAGCATTTGCGAATAGTCTTGCATTTTATATTTGCAGGATATTTCCCATAAAGAAAAAACTGATCTCAGTATGTACTTTTGAAGGCAAGGGTGGCTTTGGCTGTAATCCTAAATATATTGTGCAGAAAATGCATGAATTGTATCCGGAATATGAATATGTCTGGTTTGTCAATGATATGGCAAAGGAATTCCCAGGCTATATTAAAAAAGTGCCTAATACATTATGGAACAGAGCATATTGGCTGACTCGCTCCAAGATATGGATTGATAATTACAGAAAACCATATGGAACAGTCAAGAGAAAAGGACAGTACTATTTAACCACAAATCATTACACAATCGGAATCAAATGTACAGGACTTTGGAGAGCTGACGGATTTTCTAAAATGGCATATCTGGTCAGTAAGAATGATTCAGATATGATAGATGATCTGGTAATTGATTCGGCTTGGTGTGAAGAAGTGTCTCCGAAGGGTTTGGTATATGACGGGACTTATTTGAAAACCGGAGCACCAAGATGCGATGTGCTACATGGGGATAGAAGCTTTTATCAAAAGAGGTTCAGACAGAAACACAATTTGCCGGAAGATGCGAAAGTAGTTATGTTTGCTCCTACATTTCGCGAAGGCGCAAAGGATGGAAAAAGATTTGTATTTTCCGAAATATGGTCCATTGATTTTAAAAGACTGCTCAATAGTCTTGAGAAGAAATTTGGTGGTAAGTGGTATCTTTGCGTGAGAGTACATCCGCAGCTTGCACCAACATTTCGGGAGTATAAAAACCCTGAGGTGCAAGATCGTATTATTGACGAGAGCCAAGCTGATGATATGTATGAAGTTCTGGCTGGTATGGACGCATATATCACTGACTACTCCAGCGCCTGCTTTGAAGCAGGCTTTGCACATATCCCGGTTTTCCTATATGCAGATGATATTCAGCAGTATGCAAATGACAGAGGTGCACTTATGTGGAATCTGGCAACAGATCCAAGAGAATGCATAAGGAATAACAAACAGATTACACCGAACTTTGATGTGAAGCTACCATTTCCACTGGCAAGTGATAATGAACAGCTTGAGACGGATATTATGGCATTTGATCAGAGTGCATATGATAAGAAGCTGGATGAATTTCATGAGAAAGTTGGTCTTGTGTTTGATGGTTGTGCAAGCAAGCAGTTAGTAGATAGTATTGTAGCAGAATGCATAAGTGATTGAGGAGGTTATATTGATGAAAGTATTAGTGTGGGGAACTGGAAGAATAGCGGGGAAAATAGTTGGCAAATGGATTGCGCTGGAAGATATAGAAGCATTTATAGATAATAATACTGATATAAGAGAGTATATGGGTATAAGGGTAATACAACCTACAGATCTTGATGATGAGTCATATGATGCTATAGTTGTAGCCAACTTATTTAGTAGAGAGATTAGAGAACAATGCCAGAGAATGAATATTGATTTAAACAAGGTTATTTTCCCATATGAAAATATAATGATGCAAGACATGAATAAGGACTACCTTTTTGTTGAGAGAATTTTAGGTAAGGAATATGCAGATAAAATAAAAAATAGATATCATATGGTGAGAGGAACTGAGGAGTATGAGACGCCTAATATAAAAAGAAATGTAAATGGTGGTTATAACAATACTGACTATGTAAGAATTCAATGTTTTGATTTTGTAGTGAAAGAAATGCGAAAAAGGAAATTGAATGGTTCAGTTGCAGAAGTTGGTGTTTTTCAGGGAGAATTTGCACAATATATAAATGTTGCTTTTCCAGACAGTAAATTATATCTATTTGATACTTTTGAAGGATTTGATGCAAAGGAAGCATTACTGGAAGTAAAAAATGGTAATTGCTCGGATAGCTTTGTAGAAGCTTATAAAAATACCAATATTGCAAAAGTGTTAGAAAAAATGAAATATCTGAATAATATCGAAGTGAAACAAGGATTTTTTCCGGATTCTTTAGATGGCTTAGAAGATATGTTTCAATTCGTGTCTATTGATGTTGATTTTGAGGAGTCAATTTATAATGCGCTGGTATATTTTTATCCAAGAATGATAGAGGGGGGGATATATATTTGTGCATGATTATAACAGTGATCTTAGAGGTGTAGAAAAAGCGGTAGATAGATATGAAACAGAAAATGGACCACTTAAAAAGATGCCAATATGTGATGCTAATGGAACATTAGTGATTGTGAAATAGATATATATAATAAAGAATGAGGATAGAGATTTGATTATTTTGTCAAAACGTGAAATTATGAAAAACAAATCAAATAATAAAAAATATTGTTTTGATATTGTTTATGAATGGGAGAATATTTACGCAAGTATTTTAAATCTAAAAATAGTAAGTAGAAGTAATTTTGAATTTAAATTAGATGAAATATGCAGAAAAATATTCCAAAGAACAAAAATTCCATTTTTTAGATTGGCTTCATTGTTTATTATTCGGCAGGATCATTATTTCTTTATGTATGATGGAGCAACAAAAAGACAAGACGGAATTTATAATAGCAGAAAATATGTTCCATGTCTTATTGATTATTTTTTAAGTGAAGAAGATTATTCCTTATTTGTAAATGCGTATAGAAGGAATCAATTGGTGTTAGTTTCAAGTAGAGAAGTATATGAATACTTATTGGAGAAAAAATGTCCTTTGAAATTAGCACATTTACCCCTTTCAATTCCTGATAATTGTTTAGATTTTTCTGAAAGATATACTAAAAAATATGATTTAGTTTTGTTCGCAAGACAGAATCCTTTATTGATGGAATACGTTGACCGTTATGAAGAAACACATGGTGATTTTTCATTGATAAGAAGAAAGTATGAAGATGGTCATTATATATATTATGAATCAAAAACAAATAAAGTGATTAGTCTAGGAGATACTAGAGAAGATTATTGGAATCTTGTTAAAGCATCAAGAGTTGCCCTATATACAACACCGGGCATGGATGGAACAAGGCAGGATGCAAATGGATGGAATCAAGTCACACCACATTTTTTGGAAGAATTAGCAGGTCAATGTCATATAATAGCAAGATATCCGGAGAATGCAGATACCAGATGGTATCAGATGGATACAATTTGTGATTGCGTGCAGTCTTATGAAGAATTTGAACAAAAAATGGATGCATATAGGAAATTAGAAGTGGATTTAAATAAATATGCAAATTATTTAAAAAAACATGTAACATCGGAGCGAGCATATAGACTCAAGAATATAATAAATAATTTATAAATTATATGGAGTAATGTTAAAACATGAAGTATTTAATTTTAGGCGCTGGACCCGCCGGCTTAGCTTTTGCAACGGCATTAAAAAATAATAATATTGATGATTTTTTGGTGTTGGAAAAAGAAAATCAGCCAGGTGGATTATGTCGAAGTATGGAAGTCGATGGGGCTCCGCTGGATATTGGCGGCGGACACTTTATTGATATTAAAAGGAAAAAAGTTTTAGAACTGTTGTTTTCTGTAATGCCAGAAAAAGAGTGGAATTATTATCAAAGAAATTCTCAGATTAATCTTTATGGAACATATATTAATAATCCTATTGAGGCAAATATATGGCAGTTACCATTAGAAGAACAAGTAGCATATTTAAAATCTATTGCTATAGCAGGATGCAATATAGATATGCCTAAACCAGAGAAGTTTGTTGAATGGATTAATTGGAAACTTGGAGATAAAATTGCAGAATGCTATATGCTTCCGTATAATAAAAAGATGTTTGGCGATAATTTGGACTTGCTTGGAACATATTGGCTGGAAAAATTGCCAAATGTATCATTTGAAGAGACACTGACGAGCTGTTTGGAAAAAAAAGCTTATGGAAGTCAACCAGCACATTCCTATTTTTATTATCCTAAGGAAAATGGAAGTGGAGAGGTTTGGAATAGACTTGCAAATGAATTAGGCAGTAAAATAAGATATGGTATCGAGGCAAAAGAATTAGATGTACATAGACATGTTGTAAATGGCACATACGAGGCGCAATATATTATTAATACAATACCTTGGACGGAATTTATAAATATAAATGGAATTGATAATGAATTAAATGGTGATATACAGCAGTTAAAATATACTTCTGTCTCTGTAGATTATTATAGTCATGATATAGAAACAGATGCGCATTGGATATATGAACCTGATGAAACTGTATCATATCATAGAATACTTGTTAGAAAAAACTTCTGCCCTGGATCGAAAGGATATTGGACAGAGACTAATGTAAATCGAATAGAAAACTGTAATAGTGAGTTTAGGTATATTAATAAATATGCTTATCCTTTAAATACGATTAATAAACCAAGGGCGATAAGCCAGATTTTGGCTTATATGAGCAAGCATTGTATTTATGGACTTGGTAGATGGGGAGAGTGGGAACATTACAATTCTGATGTTGTAGTTGAGAGAGCTGTTACTTTAGCTGAAAAATTGATGAAAGGAAAAGAATTAATATGAAGTTTGTGACAGCAAAAGATTGTAAAAAAGTAATTAGTGGTAGAGAAGTTTGTATTTTTGGAGCTTATAAAGAAGGTGTAAATGTATACAATACTTTAAAATCAAAGAATAACATTGTGTGTTTTATAGATAACTATAGATATGGCGGAAATATTGAAGGTAAAGATATAGTGTCTTTTCAACAGTATTTGGATAACTATAGAAATGTTCCTGTTATTATAGCATCTAGGCGGTATTCAATTAAGATTGCACAGCAATTGGAAAAAGAAGGACTGAAGGCAGAAATTGATTATTGGATCTGGGATGAGAGTTGTTTATTTCATGAGACAGATGCTATGAATCAATTTATTATTAGTAATAAAAGTGTATGGAAAAATAGTATGAAATCTTGTCATAAGATTTTAACCCCTGTGATTTTTTCACATAGTGTTTCGACTATTGTAAGATGTTCATATTTTTCTAATTATTTTTCTTCTGTATACAATGCAGAATTAATAGGATATGGTTTTGGACCTATAGAAATAGAAAATATGTCAACTTCTATTAAGAAGGTATATGAGTCTTTTAATGTAAATAAATATGTAGATACCAAATTGGAAAGTAAATATAAGAACGAAGTTGAAACAATTATAAATGAGATATGGGGAAACTTATATACGTGGAAAGATTGGAAGAGTATACATATATATGGGATTCATTTTGGAACAACAATGATACGAGATTTCTTCCGTTATTATATACCAGAAGATGATATGCGATCTGAATTTATGTTTAATTTCTTAAAACGTTCGGTAGAAACAATTGTTTTTTGGAAGCATTATTTTGAAGAAAATCTTGTAGATGTTGTACTAATGATTGATGGAACTCATTGGGATGGATATATAAGAGACATAGCTATTTCTAAAGGCATTCCTACATATTCAATTGGCGGCAATGTTAATAGGTTAACTTATGATTTTGCGGAGAAGAGACAATTTCAATATTTTGATAAAATGTGGGATTCTTTGTCAGAAGAAGAACAGCAGTATGGCATAACATGGGCGAAGAAAAGAATACAGGAAAGAATAAATGGAGATGCAAAAGATATTGCTGAAATAGATAAAAGTGGATTTACTTTTGCACTAGAAACGACTAAAGAAAGAGTGTTAAATAACACGGATAAGCTTAAATTGTTAATATGTCCTCATTCATTTGAAGAAGATTGTTATTGGTATGGGGATCATATTTTTTATGATAATTATTATTCGTGGTTATGTCATCTGGGGGAACTATCAGAGAAAACACCGGATTATGAATGGTATGTTAAGCCGCATCCGACGGCATCAGGAAGAGACCCAATCATTTTGAAAAAGGTATTAGATAAATATCCTAAATTGATATGTATAAAGGGAAATGTTTCTCCAAAACAATTATATCAAGAAGGAATTCGATTTGCTTTTACAGAAAGTGGAACTCTTGGTCATGAATATCCAGCAATAGGGATTCAGGTAATTAATGCCGGGGTGAATCCACATAGTAAATTTGATTTTTGCTGGAATCCGAAAAATGAAGAAGAATTTGATAATCTGGTCATGAATCTGAAAAATGTTAAACCAAAGGAAGACATGTTAGGGCTATATAAATTTTATGCGCTAAAATATTTGTTCTATGATTGGGACTATTTAATGAATAATGATCTTTTTTTTGATAGTGAGTTACTTAAGATTTCAGAAAAAGCATTAGGAAGAGATGGAAAACCATATGATTATGAAATGTATGATGAGTATATGAGAGAGTTCTCCATGGAAAAGCATAATCATATACTAGAACATATGCCGGATATTGTAGAGCGATTAGATACATGGAGGCCAGATATTTTATATAAAAGAAGGAATATTCAGATATTATAATATGGAGTAAAATATAAGTTTGAAGGCACAAAATAATGAAAAAAGAATTGCCATATTCATTGTATATGATGAAGATGGAGAGTTGGATTCTTATAGAAAAACAATTATAGAAGAATTGCTAAGTGTTTCAGAAAAATTAATAATTATTATTAATGGAAACATGAATGATACAGATCTGGCATACCTATATTCAATAACTGATATGGTATATATGAGAGAAAATAATGGGTATGAGATGAAAGCATATCAAGAATTATTTTTAGATTTTGTACCATGTGTTTTTTGGAATAATTATGATGAAATAATAATGTGCAATGATAGTTTTTACGGACCATTTATTCCATTAAAAGAGATTTTTTCGACAATGGAGGATTCTACTACTGATTATTGGGGAATCAATAAAGTGTGTAATGGTTATGTGGAATATATTTCATCTTATTTTGTTGTTTATAGGCGTAATATTATAAAATCTAATGCCATTATTGATTATTTTGAAAATTGTAAAAAATATAAAATAGATGAATTCATGCAGGTAGTTCAGATATTTGAGGTGGGTTTGTTTTATTACCTCAAAAGTCGAAACTATAAAAGTGCCACCTATATGAAGGGGATTGCTAATAATATAACAAAATACCCGGATTATTATCTGATAAATAGAAATGCACCTTGTATGAAAAGGAAATCATTTTGTGATGGATATAATGCTGCTGATGCCACAGAGCGTGCGTTGAATTACTTAAAAGAATTTTATGATATATCATCTATTTTATGTAATGCTCATAGAAAGTATGGCTATGAGATAAAAGAATGTACAAATCAAAATGGTGAAGATGAAGAAAATGAGATTATATTGGGAGATGGAATAAATAATAAAGAGAATTTGATTATTGAATTCTGTAAAAGAAATAAAAGTGTCTATATTTATGGAGCTGGTCTATGTGCCAAAAAAGTATGGGCTGCTTATAGACATTATATAAATAATTTTAAAGGATTTATAGTTTCGGATAATCAAAAGATAACAAGCAGGGTAGTATGGGGAGAACCTGTATTTTATTATAAAGAATTAAAAGAGCCAATAGCGATCATTGTTGCAATAAAAGATCAAAAAGATATATTTATCAAAGAGAAAGATACATTTATATAAAGTGGTTATGTAAGCATTTTGAGGACTCATATATGAAGTTGGTGTTGTTTGGGACAGGAAAATATTATGAAAACAGAAAAAGAGAGATAAATGATGTTGGACAAGTTATAGCATTCATTGATAATAATCCACAAAAAAGCAATACATTTTTAGATGGTGTAAAAATATATAAACCTGATAAATTAGAATCTTTATCATATGATTATGTTGTTATTATGAGTTCCTATATGTCAGAAATGAAGGAGGAACTGTTGGCATTATCAATTCCCGAAAATAAAATAAGATTTTATGATGAGATCATACGAACAGAAAAGAGAGGGGAGAAAATTAGTTATGTTTCTAATCAAAAGGAAAATACAAAAGGGAATATATTGATATTGTCTTCTATCATGGACTACAGTGGGGGACCTATTGTGGCAATGTATGCAGCACAAGCTATGATAAATAGGAATTATAATGTTGTGATAGCTTCTCCAGAGATCGATGAGAGGTTATTAAGTGAAATTCGACAACGAGGAATCGATATTATTGTGTGGAAATCACTTCCATATATTTTTGAAGAGGATTTTCAGATTTTTTGTGAGTATGATTATATTATTGTAAATGTTTTTCCGATGATAAATTGCGCTTATGAAATAAGTGAAGTAAAGCCAACACTTTGGTGGATACATGAAAATAGTAATATGTATAGTAGTGTTTATTCTAATACACAATATTTATTTGGGAAAATAGATAATCGTGATTGGATGGAAAGAAAAAAATTAAATATAGTAGGCGTAAGTAATAAAGCTAAGGATATTTTTAATATGTATTATCCTGATATTATAAAGGATGTGTTGCCGTTTGGAATTCCTGATTGTTATTGCAAGAGCGAAAAAGAAAAAGGTGATAAGGTAATAATTGCTGTTACAGCAAATATTGGGGAAAGAAAAGGACAAAAAGTATTAGTTGATGCATATTGCAGACTAGAGAAGAGATATAAGAAAAAATGTGAAATATGGCTCATTGGAAAGGAGTCATCGTCTAAATATTGTCAGGAAATTAAAAAAATTGCATCAGAAGAAAAGGGTATTTACGTTTGTGGAGAAATGACACGAGATGCATTAAATAAAAAAATGAAGCTAATTGATGCAATAGTATGTCCGTCATTGGAAGAGACAATGTCTATGTCCATTGTGGAAGGTCTGATGTGGGGGAAAATTTGTGTAACAACAGATCAGACGGGAATAGCGGAATATATTGAAAATGGCTATAATGGTTTTGTTTGTAAGGCTGGAAATGTTGATGCATTGTATGCGATTATTAAAGAGATAATTAGGAATAAACAAGAATATGATTATTTGTGTAAAAATGCCAGAAAAACATATGAGGTAAATTTCTCAATGGATGAATTCGGTTATAAGCTTGAAGATATTTTAAAAAAGTTTGATGAGATAGTATGATTTGTTGACAAGATATGAGATAGGGTGATTAGGATGGCGAATTGGGAAAATGTTTTAAAAGAGAAAATACTTATATATGGAACGGGAATTAATGCCAAGCGATTTATTGAAGAACATGAAGATGCTCAAATAGTAGGGGTAATTGATAGGATTAAGTTTGAAGGAGATTTTTATGGGATTCCGATATTAATGTGGAAGGATATAGGAGAGGGGATGGCAGATGCAATAATTATTGCATCTTCTCCAAGGTATTATGGTGAGATTTGCAATCGTATTATTTATATTTGTCTGAAATTGGGGATAAAAATATATGGAAAGAATGGAGAGCGTTTAGGAGAAAAATATTTACTGTGTAGAGGTAATAAAAAACAAACAGCTTATTATAAAAAAACAAAAGATGATTTGCTGAAACAAATTGACAAGTATGAAGCGATCAGCTTTGATGTATTTGATACGCTTGTAATGAGAAAAGTATTAGAACCGGCAGATGTATTTGATCTTGTGGAAAAGGAACTAAATGAAAAAGGCATTACGGCAGATGGTTTCAAAAGAAAACGAAGAACTGCAGAACTGGAGGCTAAAGGTGCAAATATTTATATAATTTATGAGCACCTGGCACATTATTATTCATGGACGGAAGAGGAAAAAAATACAGCATTGTGTCAAGAACTGGAATGTGAAAAAAAAGTGCTGGTACAACGTGAAGAAATGGTTCAGGTCATGAATTATGCTGTTAAACAAAGGAAAAAAGTTTCTCTTATATCAGATATGTATATTCCGAAAAAGATATTGGGTAAATTATTGACGGAATTAGGAATTACAGGATATGAAAATTTGTATGTTTCTTGTGATTATGGAAAGGGAAAGGGAAGCGGATTATTTGACGTTTATAAAAATGATGTGGCTGCAACAAGTTATTTGCATATAGGAGATAATTATGAGGCAGATTGTATTTCTGCAAAAAAAAGTCAAATATATTATTATGAGATTTTGAGTGCACTTGATATGATAAAAGCTTCTAACTTGAGTTTTATTTTGTTAGAAGCAGAGGAAAATAGATTTTTTATAGGGAAAGTTCTCGCAAGCGTTTTTAATGATCCATTTGCATTACATAATACAAGCGGAATAGTTACATTCAATAAAGTATCTATGGCGGCATGTTTGTTTTGGATGCCCTGTGTGATTAAGTATTTAAATACATTACTTAAAACTGTGCAGGAGGATAAGTACAAAGGAATTTTATTCAGCGCCAGAGATGGTTATTATATCTACAGATTATTTGAGAAATATTGCAAACCGAGGTTGTCCGAAGAAATAGATTTAGCATATTTTTATACTTCGAGATTATTAGCATTAAAAGCGACAATAGAAAAGGAAGAAGATTTGTTGCAAGTAGCAGATTACTTAGGAGAACAAACAGATGCTACATTTAAAAAGATGTTTAGAACTTCAAACTATTGTAAAGAAGCGCAGGAAACAAGAGAAAATTATTTACATTATTTTGAAATGAATGAGATTAATTTGAATCAAAAATATATTATTTGCGATTTGGTTTCGTCTGGTACGGTGCAGGGAGCATTAAATAATTTGTTTAATGTAGATTTAAAAGGAGTATATTTAAAAAGAGTACAAAGAAAAAATGGGTTTAATGTGGAAGTAGAGTCAGTTATTAAGAAAGAAGATAATGTGTTATATTCTGATCCGGTTAATTTTCTTGAAAAAGTATTCACAGCGCCACATCCTTCAATAACGGATATGGGAAAAGAGGGAATCCCAATATATGCAGAGGAAACAAGAAAAAAAGAGGAAATAAGAGATATTGAGTGTATACAAAAAAACATCCAAGATGAGCTGGAGGATGTTCAAAAGACATTTGGAACAATGTTTAATGTTACCGATGGATGTTTAATGATGATATTGACAGCATACAATGAGTTTAACTATGGGGGAGAACTAAATTTTGTAAATAACTGGAAATTAGTTGATGATATGAGTGGGAATGTATTTTCTGTTGTATAGAAATATATGAGATACGAGGAGCTGTAAAATATGGATATTATTAGTAACTCTATTCAATTAAGACGACATATCTATACATTTCAATACAAGTGTGAGCAAACCTGGAGTTATTTTAATAAGATAAAATCCGGGAAGCAAATTGTGATTTACGGTGCTGGTGGTGGATTAAGGTATTTGATAAGGAGTAAGCCTGAAATAGGCATTCAGACTGTCATTGATTCCAATCCTTCTTATAATGGAAAAACTCTAGGAGATATTCATGAGGAGTTTTTCTTGAGTGATTTTGCTCATTTGTCAATTCATGACAGAACCTATTTGGAAAAATGTTTGCCGGATCATACAATTATTTTGATAACGAATGTAAAAGCATATGAAGCTGTTTCAAAGTATTTGGAGGAGCAAGGTTTTAGCAATATATTTGTAATGCTGTTAATGGAATGCAATGATGTGAATCGAAAAAAAGTAGTAGCACCATTTCCGATGCGAGATTCTTATTTGGAGCATACAAAAGATATTTCTAAATATATTGTTCAGAATTCAAATGTAGAAAATAAGATTGTGTTTTCAATTGGAGTTTATGGAGGACATGCCAAAGTAATTACCCAGGAGTTGTTGAAAAAGAATTGTGAGTATGAAATCGTATGGCTTGTCAATGATATGCAAACGGAACATCCGGAAGAAGTACATTTGGTAAAAAATGAGTGGTGGCTGGCATTATATGAATTAGAAACCGCCAGCATATGGGTATATGATGTTATGGTTCCGCAGTATTGCATTAAGAGAGAGGGACAAACCTATATTCAAACAAAGCATTGGTCGAGTCTGACTTTAAAAAGGTTTTATCTGGAAGACGGGGATACATGCAAAAGCGATACTACGCAGCAGGAGATACGCCAGAATGCCAAGTGGATGGATATTGTCTTTAGTGGCAGTACCATAGATGAGGAAACCTGCAGAAGCGGCTTTGGAGTAGGAAATATTTTTAAACGAATCGGATCACCGAGATCTGATATCTTATTCCGCTCGGGAATAAAAGAAAAAGTATATAGACAGTATGGAATTCCTGCTACGAAGAAGTGTATTGTGTATGCACCGACATTCCGAAGCGCAGAGCTTTTTCAAGGCAAGAAAGTAGTCATGGAATTGGATATCATAAGGCTGCTCATGGAATGTGAGCAGAAATTTGGATCTGAATGGGTATTGTTACTTCGTCTGCATCCGATTATTGCAGAAAAAAATAAGGATATTTCTTTGGGAGATAATGTTATTAGTGTGTCAGATTATCCGGATTCGCAGGAGCTCATGGCTGCAGCGGATATTTTGATAACAGATTATTCGAGTCTGATGTTTGAACCGGCGTATGTGGGGAAAAAGGTGTTTTTGTATGCGCCGGATAGAGATGCCTATATAGAAAAAGAAAGAACACTTATTTTTGATTACGATTCTTTGCCGTTTCCGGTAGCAGAGACGAATGATGAATTAATAAATTGTATTCACATTTTTGATGAAGAAAAGTATCAGGAGCGATTATCGGCATTTATGGAAAAATACGAGGTACGTGAGGACGGACATGCCAGTGAACGCGCTGCAGATATGATTATGGAGTTGTTGGAGGGTAAGTAATGCCAAAGTTGTCAGTTGTTATGCCGGCATTAAATGTAAAAAACTATATAGAATCCTGTATTACAAGTGTGCAGGGACAAAGCCTTGCAGAGATTGAGATGATAGTAGTAGATGCGGGGTCTACAGATGGGACTCTGGACATTCTAATGCGGAAGGCTGCGGAGGATTCCAGAATAAAAATCATACATTCTGATATAAAAAGCTATGGCTATCAGGTAAATCTGGGAATCCGGGAAGCAAAGGGTGAATATGTTGCAATCTTAGAAACAGACGACATGGTTCCGCAAAATGGGTATGAAAGGCTGTACCAGGAAGCAAAGGCTACGAATGCTGATTATGTAAAAGGTGAGGCAGAATTCTTTTGGGAAAATGAAAACGGTACTTTCTTAAATGTCAGGGTAGGATTGTATTTTGAAACGACTGTAAATGGATTTTATAAAAAGAAGGTCACTTTGTGGCCAAAAGAAACACCGGAAATTATATTGAAAGATATTTTCCTTTGGAATGGTATTTACAAGCGTTCTTTTATTGAAAATATTAAACTAAATGAAACAAAGGGAGCAGCATATCAGGATCATGGGTTCTCGATTGATGCGCTCAGCAGGGCTGAAAAAGGGGTATATATTCCCATGGTTGTATATAAATACCGACAGGATAATATAGCATCCTCTATAAAGTCAACAAATGGTTTAAAATATTTATATGGTGAGTACGAATTGAATTATCCAAAAGTGAGAAAATTGGATAATGACTGGAAAGATGTGTATTTTCAGAGAATGCTGGAGATGCTGGTGGAGCGTTTCCGCGGAATGGCAAGACAAAATAATTTCTGGGATGATTCAAGAGCTGTCATGGCACTGTTTCAAAAGGCATATCAGAATGCACTGGACAGTAGAGAACTGCTATATGAGAGTTTGTCGCAGGAGCGGCAGATGGAGCTGGATTTATTCCTGAAAGATCCTTATATGCTTTACGAAAAGAAATGTGCTGATATAAAAGAGAAAAAGCAACTGGTACGGGAAATGAATGAAAAACTGGCAGAACGGAAAGTGGTTATTTTTGGAGCAGGACGAATTGGAAAGTTTTTGGCTGTGAGAATCAGGTCTGTGGATCAGAAAAACCTTGTGGCATATTGTGACAATGCAAAAGGAGCACAGGGGTCTGTTTGTCAGGGCGTTCCTGTTTTATCGCCGGAAGAGGCAACCCGTTTATATCCGGATGCGATATATGTAATTGCCGGAAGGCGTGATGAAAAGGAAATGCGGGATAAACTTCGGGAGAATGGCATAAAGGAAGAATGCATCTACACGTATACAGGTGGATTTGATACCGAAATCCTGAAGATTCAAATATGAGGAGGCAATGCTTTAGGGAGGCAGGGGAATTGTATTTTTGTTTAATCTATGGTAGACTATAGCAGAGCAGAAAGTCTATATCATATTTTGGTGGAATGATTTATTATTTCATAGTCTATTATCTATATGTTGTTCTAAAAACTTCGCTGCTTATAATTCACAGTTAATCAAATAAGTAGAGAGGTTTTGCAGTATATTAAAAAGAAGCCTCTCAGGTAAGTATGTCTTACAGAAGGAGGCAAAATGAGAAACAAGTATGTTGATGAAACAGGGAAAAATACACCTATTGTCATGAATGAAAAAGTTGATTTTGATAAAATAGAAATCACTGATGACATTATGTTTGGGAGCGTTTTTAAGAATGAGATCGAGTGCAAAGAATTTTTACAAAGAATACTTGCAATAGAGATCCAAAATATTAAAGTCGTAGAAGCGCAGAAGACGATGAAGGCCACATATACGGGAAAAGGAATACGCTTGGATATTTATGCAAAGGATGTCGAGGGTAATGTATACGATATTGAAATGCAAACAACAAGTTCCCGAGAATTACCTCTTAGAAGCCGCTATTATCATAGCGAAATGGATAGCTATCAGATTCGGGAAGGGAAAAAATATACGAGCTTGAAGCAGTCAGTGGTTATTTTTGTTTGTAAATTTGATCCTTTCGAGGATAATCGGAGTATTTATACTTTTAACACCTTTTGTAAAGAGAATAAAGAACTGCGCCTAGATGATAAAAGACATACTTATTTTGTTAATGTGCATGGGAATAGAGAAGGAATGCCACAACATGTCATTAATTTGCTGGATTATTTTAAAACAGGAAAGCCAACAGATTCTTATACAGAAAAGCTTCATGATCAGGTTGAAAGATATAGAAGAGATGATGAGTGGAGAGATAATTATATGACAATCGAAATGAAAATGGATGAAAAATTCGAAGAAGGAAAGAAAATAGGTAGGGCAGAGGGAGAAAAATATGCAATACAGAAACTGGTACAAAGTTGGTTGAAAAAAGGAAAAACAATTTCTGAAATTGCAAGGGAACTGGATTATTCGGAAGAAAGTGTAGAAAATTTAATAGCACTAGATTTGTGTAGTGATGATGTGAGGATAAATAATGACAACACAGGAAATCATAGATAATTTACCAAAAGCAGTATTAAACTGGTATCCTTTTGAAAAGAATGCCCGGATTTTTGTCGTAAAAGAAGATACGCTGCAGTCTTTTATAGAGGATACAAAACAATATGACTATGTGATCATTACGGCTGTATGGGAAAAGGAAAAAGATCCGGTCAGGTTATTTGAAATGGCACATAAAAAGCTTGCTCCTTCGGGCAGGCTTTTTGTGCTTATGAATAACCGGCTGGGAATCCGCTATTTTTGCGGTGATAAGGATCCATATACGGATACAGTAGCGGATTGTCTGGAAGATTACAGTAATATAGGCTTGGATCATGCAAATGGGAGATTATATGATAAAGTGCAGATGAAAGAGCTTCTTTCTCGGGCAGGATGGAAAAAACTGCAGTTTTTCTCTGTATTTTCAGATCTGCAGAATCCATCGCATATGTATGCAGAGAATTACATGCCGAATGAAAATCTGACAAATCGGATTTTTCCCACTTACAATAATCCGGATACAGTTTTTATGGAAGAAAAGACATTGTATCAGACTCTTCTTCGAAATGGAATGCTGCATCAGATGGCAAATGCATACCTTGTTGAGTGTGTAATGGATACTGCACTTTGTGATGTATGCCATGTAACGTCTTCGTTGGACAGAGGGGAAGAAGATGCACTTTTTACGATCATACACAGATCAGGTGTTGTAGAGAAAAGACCGGCCTATCCTGATGGTATAAAGCGCATGCGGGAAATTGCTGAAAATTTGCAACGACTGAAGAAACGTGGCATAGAAGTTGTGGATGCGAAAGTGGAAAATGGTGCACTTGTCATGCCATATATTGCTTGTGAAACGGGACAGTTGTATTTAGGACACTTGTTACATACAGATCTTGAAAAATTTCTCTTTGAGATGGACAGGTTCAAGGCATTGATCCTGCAGTCGTCTGAGGTAGAGGAAGCAGATCAAAAAGATGGAAATGGAGCCGTGCTTGCACAGGGCTTTATTGATATGGTTCCATTGAACAGCTTTTATCAGGAAGGAAAATTTGTTTTTTATGATCAGGAATTTTGCATAGAACATATGCCTGCAAATGAGCTGGTTTACAGATTGATCTCTAATTTTTATTCGGCTGAACCGCAGGCAGAGCAGATATATCCGAGGGAAAAGCTACTGGAGCGATATGATCTGCTCAGGGAAAGAGAACGCTGGCAAAATGCGGAATGGGAGTTTTTAAAGAAGCTTCGGAAAGAAACGGAACTCTTGGAGTATCATAAAAAAACACGTCTGAATAAGGCACTTATGTTAGAGAACCGGAAAAGGATGAATCGATCTGCAGCATTTATCCACAGATATGAAAATATTTTTGACGGACTGGAAGGCAAACAGCTTATTCTATTTGGAACAGGTAAGTATGCGCAGAAATTTATAGAGTTGTATGGGCATGATTATCCGATCAGTCTGCTGCTTGATAATAATCCTGAGAAAGCAGGCTGCGAGTTGTATGGCATCAAGGTAGAATCACCGGAAATTCTTCAAAAGTTGCCCAAGGATAACTACAAGATTATGATCTGTATCAGAGACTTTAGTGGTGTTATCAGACAGCTTGAGAAAATGCGGGTGGACAACTTTAGTATTTATAATCCCAATATACAAGTGCCTGTAAAGCCAAGAATGAGCATACAGGTGCAGGAGGCTTCACAGGAAATTCCACAGAAAAAACCTTATCATATTGGTTATGTAGCAGGAGCCTTTGATATGTTCCATATCGGGCATCTGAATCTGATCCGCCGTGCAAAGGAGCAGTGCGATTATCTGATCGCAGGTGTTATGTCAGATGAAAGGATGTTTGAGCTGAAGCAGAAGTATCCGGTTATTCCGTGCCATGAGAGAATGCAGGTGGTTGCAGGCTGCAGATATGTGGATCAGGTAGAAGAATTGCCGCTTGGACGGGCAGGTATTCGGGATGCTTACGAGATGTTTCATTTTGATTGTATGTTTTCCGGGGATGATCACAGTACAAATCAGGGTTGGCTGAATGCGCAGGCGTATTTGCGTACGCAGGGATCGGATATTGTGTTTGTATCTTATACAAAGGAGCAGAGTTCCACGGAAATCAGAAAGAAAATGCAGGAGTAATAGGAGAAAAGAATGAAAGTAGTATGTATGCCGGGGGTAATTCAGAAAAGGTATAAAATTCTCCGGGAATATGAGCAGGCAGGTTTTACCGCAGCTATGCTGGACCTGTCGGAGTACTGCAGTGAACAGGCGCTGGAAAACAGGGAAGAATTGTATGAAAAGTATTATGCACGGGAAGTTGACAGGGATACAGATCCGGAGCGGGTATTTTTGCCAGTGGAACCGGAAAAGCTCGATTTTATGACAAGTTTTCTGGTAGAGGAGTGTAAGGCAAAGCAGATAGAGATTTCTGTTGTCAGAATGCCTGCGCTGATGCAGGATACAAAGCGAAAAGATCTTTACGAATTGATTCGGAAGCTGGCTGCAGAGTCGGTTAAAGTATGTCAAAAAGTGAAATGTGCTTATTTGATCATCCATCCACTGATCCGGCAAATCAAATCTGCGGAAGATATAGAGAAAAACAGATTGTTTTATAAAGAGATCCTGGATTTGATAAAGGATACAGATATCACGATTCTGCTGCAAAACTGCTGTGATTTCCATAACGGACACAGGATACGTGGTAAAATGGCTGATCCTTATTTTCTGTGTGATTTCGTAGAGAGGCTGAATATGGAGGCTGGATCGGATAGAGCTGGAATCTGTCTGGATATCGGAACCTGTAATCTGCTGGGGCAAAATATCTATGAAGTGGTGCAAATACTGGGAAATAAGATAAAAGCAGTTATTCTGACAGAAAATGATGGGCTGAAAGACAGCCATATGACACCGTTTACAGCAACAGTAAACAGACAGTCAAGGATGGATTGGCTGAATGTGATCCGGGGGCTGAGGAGCATTCAGTTTGACGGACTGGTCCTTTGTGATGACAGGGACAGCAGAAGTGCGGTTTCTCATATGCTCAGACCTGCACTCATGCAGTATGAGAAAAAGATTTACGATTTTCTGCTATGGCAGCTTTCTATTGAGAACACGATCCGAAAATATGATATGAGAGTCCTTTTTGGCGCAGGTAATATGTGTCGAAATTACATGAAGTGTTATGGAGAGGCGTTTCCGCCGCTGTATACCTGCGATAACAATGAAAAAATATGGGGGACGACTTTTGAAGGACTAGAGATCAAGAATCCGCAGGATCTGAAAAATCTACCACAGGAATGTGCAATCTTTATTTGTAATGTTTATTATGATGAGATAGAAAAGCAGCTTCGTGATATGGGACTTACCAATCCGATTGAGAGATTCAATGATGAATATATGCCATCTCAGTATACGGATCGGTTTGATGCAGAAAAGAGAGAGGTAAGAAAATAATGCCGGGAATTGGAACACAGACCAAAAATGTCATAAAAGACGACAATCCGGTCGAGGGATTTCGGTTATTAAAAGAGGCTGGATTTGATTGCTGTGATTTCAGCCTGAATGATTATTTGAAAAATACGGATATTTATAAATCGGATCTGAACCGTTTCTTTGACCAGAGCGTGGAGGAGCTTACAGCATTTTTTAAGCCGCATAAAGAAGCGGCGGCTGAGGCAGGGATCCGGATCAATCAGATGCATATGCCTTATCCGATTTATGTACCAACTGCAAAAAAAGAAGTAAACGAGTATTTGTGGAATCAGGTAGCACCAAAATCAATGGAGATTGGTCATTTCCTTGGATGCCCTAATATCGTGATCCACGGATTGAAGCTGGCAAGATTTCTGGGCTCAGAAGAAGCGGAATGGCAGGAGACGGAAAAATTCATTGATTCCGTGGCGCCACTTGCAAAAAAATACGGTATGACGATCTGTATTGAAAATCTTTATGAAGGAATTGCCGGGCATCTGGTAGAGGGCCCTTGCTGTGATGCAAGAAAGGCTGCTAGAAGAATTGATGCATTGAATGAAAAGTACGGAGCGGAGGTTCTGGGATTCTGCTTCGATACAGGGCATGCCAATCTTGTAGGTCTTGATTTTGAAAAATTTATAACAACATTGGGATCACGGTTAAAGGTGTTACATATACATGATAATGATGGTGTTGGTGATCTGCACCAGATTCCATATACATTCACAAAAACGAGAGAAAATAAGTCGTCCACGGACTGGGAAGGTTTTGTGAGGGGGCTCAGGGCAGTTGATTATGAGGGCGTGCTCAGTTTTGAAACAGCACCGGTTCTGACTGCATTTCCGCAGGAAATGAAGAAAGAAGCCTTGACATTTATTGCTCAAATAGGGAGCTATTTTGCAGGGCAGATTGAGAGATGATGAGTGGAGAGATAATTATATGACAATCGAAATGAAAATGGATGAAAAATTCGAAGAAAGAAAATAACAATTTTAGGCAGGTGATAAAATGGTCAGTAAGGAGTATTTCGGAGAGGGAAAAAATATAGAATTTAAGCGTGAGCTTCCGAAAAATCATGAAAAATTTCTAAAGGATGTCATAGCTTTTTCTAATAGTACCGGAGGTCAGGTGGTGTTGGGCATTGAAGATGAAACCTGTGTGGTATACGGAATTGGAGACAAGCAGACCGGCAGATCCCAGAAAGCTGCAGGAACTGGAATTAGAGGGACAGAATATATCCTATGATTCATTACAGGAGATTGGCAGTGAATATAATGAAAAGTTGGCACTTGACCTGTGCCAAAAGATGCAACAGATTGCTATTACTGCATGTAGAACAGAAGAAGAAAAAATGGCAGTTAAGGATATGACAGTAGAAAAACTACTTGATTTTGGAATTTTGTGTAAGGTGGGAAGAAATACTTATCCTACGCATGCCTTTGATTTGTTAACGAAGAACAGTAATAGATATGCGAAAATCCAATGTGCTTTGTTTAAGGGAAAGACACGTGATGTTTTTATTGATCGAAAAGAATTTAATGGGCCCATATATGAGCAGATTGATGATGCTTACAATTTCATACTGAGGCATATAGATATGGGGGCAGAAATTGAGGGGGAGTATAGAAAAGATATGTATGAATTGCCTGTCACTGCGGTCAGAGAAACCATAGCAAATGCAGTTCTTCATAGAAGTTATTTAGATAAAGCTTGTGTGCAGGTCAGCCTTTATGATGATAGAATGGAAGTTTCTTCACCGGGAATGCTATATGGTGGAATGGATATAGAGACGGCTAAAAAAGGTAAATCAACTTGTAGAAATGAAGCAATTGCAGAGGCTTTTCATTATATGCATATCGCGGAAGCTTGGGGTACGGGACTTCCCAGAATTATAAACAGGTGTGAAGAATATGGTTTGCCAGAGCCTGTATTTGAGGAGTTTGGAGATGGATTTAAGGTCATTATTTTCAGAAAAGTAAGCAATGCATCACAAAAAGTAAGCAATGCATCACAAAAAGTAAGCAATGGCCCCCAAAAAGTAAGCAATGCTCCAAAAAAAGTAAGCAATGCTTTTGAAAATTATCTGCCATTATTAAGGGAAGCGAAAGTGACAGATATCTATGTGAAGAATATTCAAAAAGTATTTGCATGTTGGCAGGAAAATATGCCATTTGGACAAACGGATGTAATGGAATGGCTTGGATGTTCGAAATCTAAGGCAACAAATATTATGAATGCAATGAAGGCTGCACATATTATACAAAGCGTCAGAGGAAACGGACCGGGTAAGTATAAGTTTGTAGATGAGAAAAGAATTTGAGCGTAGAGTGTCAGGTACCATGAATGGCACACAGATTCCTGCTCGAGGATCTGGAACGGGGACTTCGGATCATGCGGGATAAAACCGAAGAATATGGGAAGATCATGATTGAGATGCGATAAAACAGAAGTGGGAAAAGAAACTTGTTCTTTTCCCACTTCTGCATTATAATATTCCTATATCAGCAAAAGGGGAGAAGCAGCATGGAATTTGTAACCTCCATAGAAAAAGCATCCGAGTGGGGTGTCACAAAGCGAATGGTCAATTATTGGTGTGCCATGGGAAAGATCCATGGTGCAAGGAAAGAAGGGATCCGTTGGAAAATTCCGATGAATGCGGAAAGACCGGACAGATATGGAGAAGGACCGGCGCAGGTAGATTATATTGTCAGGATAAAAGGAAATAAAGTAGGCGTCGGAATCCAAAGCTTTGAGGAGATCAGATCCAAAGGGGCTTTTTATGTGGATAAGACATCGTTCATCAGCCAGTGGTGGGAAAATGAGCATGATGTAACACTGATCACAAGACCTCGAAGGTTTGGAAAGACATTGAATTTAAGTATGCTGGAATGCTTCTTTTCCTGTAAATACGCAGGCAGGGAGGATCTCTTTACCGGCTTAAAGATCTGGGAAAATCCCATGTATCACAATCTGCAGGGGGCATATCCGGTTATTTTTCTGTCGCTCGCCGGGGTAAAAGAGGAGACTTACGAGAGTGCTTTCCGCTCCCTGTGTTTTGAACTGAAATACATGGTGGACAATATCAGGGCAGAGCTTGATATGGATAGATTCTCTGAAGAAGAGAAAGCACAGCTTTCCAGGATCAGCTGGGATATGGATGAAACCATTGCGGCAAAATCGCTGAAATTGCTGACGCAGCTTTTGTACAAATATTATGGGAAGAAGCCCATTATTTTGCTGGATGAGTATGATACACCCATGCAGGAGGCATATTTCCATGGATATTGGGAACAAATGGCTGCATTTATGAGAGGATTTCTGAATAATACGTTTAAAACAAATCCGCTTTTGGAAAAAGCACTTATGACCGGTATCACAAGAATTGGCAGAGAATCCATGTTTTCTGATATGAATCATATTGATGTTGCAACAATTACCACACATAAATACGAAACGGCATTTGGCTTTACACAAAAGGAGGTATTTGCTGCGCTCGATCATGTGGGACTTGGTAAGTATAAAAAGCAGGTGAAGCAGTGGTATGACGGTTTCATGATCGGCAGATGTAAAGATATCTATAATCCGTGGTCGATCACAAAGTTCATAGATTCGGATGGCAGGTTTGATACGTACTGGGCGAATACAAGCAGTAATACATTGATCAATACACTGGTCGCCCGGGGCTCCCGTCACGTAAAGTGTAATATGGAAGATCTGATGAACGGAAAACAGATCCGGGCACATGTAGATGAAACAATCGATTTTTCTCTGCTTGAAACGGATGAAGATGCAATTTGGGGGCTTTTGTTTACAACGGGATATTTGCGGGCAGAGCAGATTGAAGAGGATCTATATACCTTGTCTTTTACCAATATCGAAATCCGAAAAATGTTTGCCAGAATGTTCCGAAAGTGGTTTTACCGCAGAGGAAGTGATTTTGGGGATTTTCAGAAGGCTTTGCTTTCGGGCAATGTGGAAGACATGAATTATTATATGAATATGGTTGCCAAAACAACCTTCAGTTATTTTGATTGTGGATCCGGTTATGGAGCAATTGACGAGACAGAACGGTTTTATCACGGGTTTGTGCTGGGACTGCTTGCTGAATTGTCAGACTGCTATCATATTACATCTAATCGGGAAAGTGGCATAGGACGATATGATATTATGATGAAGGCTGTGGATAAGCAGCAGAATTCCTATATCATAGAATTTAAGGTATTTAATCCGGAAAAGGATAGAGATCTGAGTGATTGTGCGGATAAGGCACTACGACAGATTGCAGAAAAGAGCTATGTGACAGAACTGCTTGCTGAAGGTGTAGATGTAGCAAATATCAGAAAATATGGTTTTGCATTTGAAGGAAAATCTGTGCTGATCAAGCAGGGCTTGTCGAAATTGGAGTGATATATAATGCGAAGAATGCCAAATATACTCATAAGTTACTAACTCATAAGTATATTTTTGAAAATTATATCAGGGGAGAGAAAATCATGTTCATTTGCAGTAACGCAAATTTAATGACAGTGCAAAATGCAGGAGAAGTACCGCGGCAGCTGGCCTATGATTTTCTGCAAAAGCAGAATGGCTATGTAATGCTGGAAGTACAAAATGGGGATGAAACATATCACATTACAAAAGAAATGCTGAAAAATGGGAAGCCATACCGAAATATGATTCTTGATCTGAGCGATCATGTTTTTGAGGATGCGGTTCGTATAGGTGATGCATATGGCAGATTTCTGGTACGGGATAACAGCGGAAATATTGTAGCGGTCTTAGAGCACAAATATACTTATTATGATCATCCATATCAGTATGAGGGTGGACTGGATCTGGAATTTCTGGATCAGTATGACTGCGTGATATTGTATGAGGTGAATGAGTATTCGGTAGAGCTGTTTCAGAAGGCGCTTCCACTTTGGAGCGGTAGAAATATTGTGTTGATAGGATCTCTTTGGCATGTATTTCTGCCATATCTGCCAAAGATAGAGGATAAGCAGATACAGGTATATGATACGATGCAGGATGAGATCCTTTGGCAGATCATGATGCAAAATAAAAAGCCGATCCATATCAGGGATTTTTTGCCGCGTAATGAAGGAGACAGCCGTGTGAAAGATGGGTTATTCTGTTATGACGAGATTATGACACTGACCTTTATGTTTGCCTGTCAGATCACAGGCGGGGAGAAAAATCCGGATAAAAAATTCTTCCTGATCAATGGTTTCTTTAAAATTGAGGGTATTTTTGGTATCTGGCAAAAGACATTTGTGCTGGCAAGATATGCAAAGAAAAAGGGTTATATTCCTGCCTTTACCATTGTATCTTCGACAGCAAATATGTATTCGGATGGAGAAGGCGATGACATCTGGAATAAATTTTTTCTGCAGCCGGAAGGCTATACCATAGAAGAAATACAGGAAAGCAGAAATCTGATAGTGTCACCAAATGCAAATATCTTAAATGTATTAAGAGATATACTGGACAGTTATGCGGGAGCGGAAACACAGCTTGACTGGCGGGATGGTATCTTTAATCAGGCGGTTATGGCGTACTGCAGACAGCAAAGGGAAAAATTTCTGGCAGATCCGGCGCATACACTTGGTGTACTGATCCGCGGAACAGATTATATCAAAGGTAATATGCCCGGGCATGCGATCCATGCCAATGTGGAGCAGGTCATGGAAAAGATCGAGGAAGCACGCAGACAGTGGGGCGTAGATTATACATATATTTACCTTGCAACAGAGGATGCCCGGATCTGTGAAAAAATGAAAGAGCAGTATGGGAATATGCTTGTCTGTACAGATCAGGAGCGTTTCACGACTAAGGAAAATGAACTGCTGGTGCAGCTGCACAAGGAGAAAAAGCAGGGAGAAGGGTTCCGTCTGGGCGCAGAATATCTGGCAACGCTGCATCTGCTTTCCCTGTGTGAATCGCTGATCGCCTCCGGGGGCTGCAATGGTGTCACGGAAGCGATCCGGGAGAATGCGGGAAAGTATCAGCATGTGTTTGTTTTTGATCTTGGGACAAATGAAAGACCGGAATAATTGAAAATCAAGTTGCTATTTTTGATAGAAAAGGTTATACTACTCGTAAGTAGTCTACTTACGAGTAGTATAACCTTTTCTGCTCCCACAAGGTGAACAGAAAAGTATCGGTAAAGAGGTGACGTGAGCGTTATGATTGGAAGACAACGGGAACTGCAGATTCTGGAAGAAATATATAGCAGACCATCATTTGGCTTTTTGACCATGTATGGCAGACGAAGAGTAGGGAAAACGACCATTTTATTGGAATTTGCCCAAAAGCATAAAGCTATTTTTTATTCTGCACAGGAAAAAAATGATGCTTTGAATCTGGAAGACTTTTCATCTGCGGTACAGGAATTTTTTGATGGAAGCTTTATTGCACCGTTTCAGGGCTGGGAGGCCGCACTGTCTTATATTTCCGGGAAAACGGGGGATGAGAAAACAGTTATTATCATTGATGAATTTCCATTTATTGCATCAGCGAATCCGTCTATCAAAAGTATGCTGCAGCATACCATTGATCATGTATGGAGAGATAAAAATATTATGCTGATCCTGTGTGGATCAAGTGTAAGTTTTATGGAAAACGAGGTAATGGGCTATAAAAGCCCTTTGTATGGGCGTATCACGGATAAGATGGAAATTGAGCCGTTTGATTATGTGGATGCGGCCGGATTTTTTCCGACATATACAAAAGAGGAAAAATTGATCGCATATGGTATATTAGGTGGTATTCCACGTTATTTATGTGCTTTTGATCCAAAGGCAGGATTGTGGGAAAATGTGGAAAAGCAGGTGCTTAGGAGAGAAGCGTTTTTATATGATGAGCCGCAGATGTTACTGCGTATGGAACTGCGGGAACCCAATGTATACAATAGCATTTTGGAGGCAATTTCAAATGGCTGCAACAGAGTGGCGGAAATCGCTGACCATATTCATGAGGATATGAGCAAATGCAGCAAATATATGTTGACGCTTCAGACAATCAGATTGATCGAAAAGAAGATCCCATGTGGAGAATCGGGGCAGAGTAAGAGAGGTATTTATCAGATCAGCGATGCTTTTTATACATTCTGGTATCGATATGTGTTTACAAATAAGAGTTATTATGAAATGCTGGGGACAGAAGCTGCAGTCAGCCAGATCAGGGCAGAGATCAATGATTATATGGGGCTGCAATTTGAGACAATTTGTAAACAATTCCTGATCAGGCAGGCAAAAGCCGGTAAATTGCCGTTTGTCCCATTTGTGATAGACAAGTGGTGGGGAAATAATCCCGTCCTGAAAAAACAGGATGATATTGACGTCTTGGCGCTCAGCCAAAAGGGCGATGAAGCGATCTTTTGTGAATGTAAATTCCGCAATAAGCCGATGCCCATGGAAGAATATGACGATCTGGTGAATGCCACGCAGATTTTTACAAAGGTGAAAAAGAAGTATCTGTATTTTATTTCAAAAGGCGGCTATACGCAGCCGGTGCTGGAACGGGCAAAGCGGGAAGGCGCTGTCTTGCTGACACTGGAAGACTTATTGTAGACAAAGGGGAACCAACCATGAAAAAAATATCAGTTATCATACCATGCTATAATGTATCTCCCTATCTGGCAAGGCTGCTGGACAGCCTTACGGCGCAGACGATCGGGATAGAAAATCTGGAGCTTATATTTGTCAATGATGCATCGACGGATGATACGTATGAAAAACTGCTGGAAATCGAAAAGAAGTTCCCGGAGGATGTGCTTGTGGTAAATCTGCCGGAAAATGGCAGGCAGGGAAAAGCGCGGAACATCGGTCTGCAATATGCCTCGTGCGAATATGTGGGATTTATCGATGCGGATGATTATGTGGAGACCGGGATGTTTCAGCTTCTGTATGAAAAAGCAATAAAGTACGACTGCGATATGGCAGGCGGTCTTGTCATGCACCATGTCGGACAGACAAGTGTGCAGATGCCCAATCATCTGAAAACAGAAAGTCTGGTTTCAGTGGCGGATGAAAATGACAGGATGGATCTGATCTTAAATGGAAACAATGGCGGCATTGTTTCCAAGATCTACAAGAAGCAGATGCTGACTGCACATGGACTCTGGTTTCCGGAGGGGACAAGCTTTGAGGATAATTACTGGCTGCCAATGGTATGTCTGTATATTGATACCTATTATATTTGTGACAGGATCGTCTATCATTATGTGGATCAGCCGCATTCCACAGTCAATCAGGCAGATCTGGGTTCCTTTGACCAGCGTATGAATATGGAGGTGCAGAAATTGCACGGCTATATCCAGAGAGGTTTTTTCAAAACCTATTATCCGGGGATAGAAGCACTTTTCTGCAGGAGTTATTATGTGGATACGCTGCTTGGCATGTATGCACTGCGGCGCGATATTCCGATGGAATATTATGAAAAGATGCGGGCTGAGGTGGCAGCACTGTTTCCCGGATGCATGGAGAACAGAATGCTTATGGAGAAGGATAAAAAGCTGCTTCGGACGGTGTTTGAACCGGTCACAAAGGAAAGGCTGGAGGAGCTTCTTTTGGAATATGCCCGGAGCTGAAAGGAAAAAATTAGAAAAAAATACAAATTCGGGGTTAAGGAACCGGAAATCACTCCGATATATATATCAGAAAATACAAAAATAACCTGAGAAGTAAAGGATGACTCTCAGCCAAAACAAAATTATGGATAATGAAGCGGAAGGGAATCCGGATATCTCAAGGAGGACAATAATATGGTAGTACAACACAATCTTACAGCAATGAACTCAAACAGAATGCTTGGTATCACAACAAGCCAGCAGGCAAAATCAACAGAGAAGTTATCTTCCGGTTATAAGATCAACCGAGCAGCAGATGATGCAGCAGGTCTTGCGATCAGTGAGAAGATGAGAAGACAGATCAGAGGTCTGACACAGGCCAGCGCCAATGCACAGGATGGTATCTCATGTGTGCAGACAGCAGAAGGTGCACTTGCAGAAGTACACGATATGCTGCAGCGTATGAATGAGCTTGCAGTAAAGGCAGCCAACGGTACACAGACATCTACAGACCGTTCTTATATCAATCAGGAAGTACAGGCACTTGTTTCTGAAATCGATCGTGTTGCTTCTACTACAACATTTAATGAGCAGGCACTGTTAGATGGTTCCTTCTCTAAAAAAGGTCTTCAGGTTGGCGCTGAATCAAAACAGCTGATCACAATTAACATCAAGGCGATGAATGCTTTTGGTCTTGGACTTACTTCAGTCAGCGCCGGAGCTGCAGCTGGTAAGGCAACTGCACCGGCTGGTGTTAAGGTTCCTGCACATTCTATCTCAGTTGGTGGTGTAACAGGTGCTAACGCACAAACAGCTATTTCTCTGATCAAAGCTGCTTTAAAACATGTATCTACACAGAGAGCTGATCTTGGTGCTGTTCAGAACAGATTAGAGCACACGATCAAGAATCTGGATAACATCGTAGAGAATACAACAAGTGCTGAATCTGCTATCCGTGATACAGATATGGCATCAGAGATGGTTAGATACTCTAACAACAACATTCTGCAGCAGGCAGGTCAGTCAATGTTAGCACAGGCTAATCAGAGCAATCAGGGTGTATTATCATTACTTGGCTAATAGATAAGATAATCTACATAGAGTATGTAAAAGGGTTTCCTTATGGAAACCCTTTTATTATAATAGATTATGTGATCCTGTAAAATGTAATGGAGAAAATATAATATGGCAAGAGTTTTATTTTTGGTTTGGAAAAGCTTTGGAAATGAATTTATGGAAAAGTGTCTGCAGGATGAGGGATATGAGGTGGTCAGTTTTGATTTTCCCAGAGAATCGGAGGATGTCAGGGGCAGTGCTGCGTTGACGGAAGAAATTGCAAGGAAGATCTTTGAGGTCAGGCCACAGTTTGTCTTTTCTTTTAACTATTTTCCGGTAGCTGCGATCGCCTGTAAAGCATGTCGCACGAAATATGTTTCCTGGGTATATGACAGCCCGCATGTATTGATGTATTCCCAGACAGCTCTGTATGACACAAACCGGATCTTTGTATTTGATTCTTATGAAGTAGAGCGACTCCGCATGCTTGGCGTAAAATATGTATATTATCTGCCGATGGGGGCTGCAGTGCAGCATTATGACAGTTTTCTGCCGGATGAGAAAGCGCATGCAAGATATGACAGTGAGATCACATTTGTTGGTTCCATGTACGGTGAAAAGCAGCAATACTTATTCCGCTATCTGGAAGATGTGGACGAATATACCAAAGGATATCTGGATGCTCTGATGTTGACGCAGAAGTCACTCTATGGCATTGATATTCTGGAACCGGGGCTGACACCGCAGATTGTGGAAAACATGCAGAAAGTATGTCCGGTTCATGCAAATGGAGATGGTATGGAGACGGCGGAATGGACTTTTGCCAATTATTTTCTGGCAAGGAAAGTGACACAGATGGAACGGCGGGAGCTTTTGGAGGCATTGTCGCAGGTACATGAGGTAAATCTTTTCACACCGCAGGAAACACCGTTTCTGCCACGTGTACACAACAGGGGCAAAATTGATTATTACACAGACATGCCCTATGCATTTAAATGTGCAAAGATCAACCTGAATATTTCCCTGCGCAGCATTCATACGGGCATGCCACTTCGTGCACTGGATATTTTAGGGTGCGGTGGATTTCTGCTGACAAATTATCAGCCGGATTTTGAAGAATATTTTACTGCCGGTGAGGATTATGTCTATTATGACAGCAGGGAAGATCTGCTGGCACTGGTAGACTATTATCTGGCACATGATGAGGAACGGAAACAGATCGCGGCAAACGGATATCGGAAAGCAAAAGAAAAGCTGTCCTATAGGGGACAGGTAGAGAAAATGCTGGATCTGATCTGAGAAACACAAATAAGATACCTGGTTATAGATATAAAGCAGAGAGAAAATAGGAGGAAATCCGGTGGATTTCCTCCTATTTGATTGCCTGCAGCCGTTCTACAGCGGGCGGGTAATCACCGCTTAGCTGGTAAAAGGTTACAGCCTGCTCTTTCTGCCCAAGCAGTTCATTGACAACGCCCAGATGATAGTAGGCAATAAAACTGTTGGCGCCGAGCGTAAAATACCGTTCGGTAGTCGTGGCTTTGACAAACTGCATTGCCGCTTTCATATAATCTTTATGGCGCAGGTAGATCGTTCCCATACACAGAACGATATCTGCCAGAAAATCAAAATAAGGATAGATCTGTTCGTAGAAAGTAAGTGCATCTTCCAGCCGGTCGTCGTTCATGAGGCAGTAGCCATACTGGATGATCATCATCTGGACATACTCAGAGTCAGGACTCAGGTCGTAGTCCAGCCCTTTTTCAAAATAGGTGCAGGCTTTTTTGCAGTCTCCCAGAAAATGGTAGCTTGCACCAATCTGGAAATAGGTATAGGAATCCGGGAAATCCTTTTCGGATGCAAGCAGGATTTCCAGATTACGCTGTGCCTTCTGATTTTCTCCGTTTACGGACAAATACCCATCGTGATCGACGGAAAGAGGGATCGGATAGTAGGTAAAGGTTACGTTTGTTTCATCAATGGGAAGTACCTGTTCATGGATCGGCCGTTTATACATATAGATCCGTCTGTCGAACAGACGCTCCACATAATCAACGGTTTTCAGCCCGCTGTCGTCCGCAGAAGTTCGTTTGATGCGTCCAATCTCATCCGGATGCGCTTCGATCAGGCGGTAGATCTCATCCATATCCGCATCTGTGACATATTCGTCCGTATCCAGTACAAGGATCCAGTCATTGGATGCTTTGGAAATAGAAAAGTTGCGTGCGGCAGAGAAATCTTTGATCCAGTCAAAGTGGTAGACATGATCTGTGAATTCCTTTGCAACTGCGACACTGTCGTCGGTAGAGCCTGTGTCCACGACAACGATCTCAAAGGGCAGGGAAGCTGCTGCGGATAAACATTTGCGGAGCTTGTCTGCTTCATTTTTTGTGATGAGGCAAAGAGAGATAGGTACCATGAGAAGATCTCCTTTCTGGCGGATTATTTCGGGAGGTTTGCGAGCCGTTCTTTGGACAACTCGAAATCGCCGGCCTTTTGATAGTATTTGCGGGCTTCATCGTATTGCCCGTATGCTTCGTAAATGCAGCCAATGTTATGGAAGGCACGGAAGGAATTGGTGCCTTCGTCAAAATGTCTGGTACAGGTCGTGGCTTTCAGAAATTCCATCAGGGCTTTATCGTTGAGACGGGCACGCAGATAGATGGTGCCCATCAGAAACAGATAATCGGCAATGGTATTGAAACTGTCATAGACATTTTCCAGTGACAGGGCTTTTTCAATGCGGTTCGTGTACAGCAGGCTGTAGCCGTAGGAAATAAGCATACGCTGTACATATTCCAGATTTTCATCAACGTCCAGATAAAATCCCTGATCGAAATAAGAATAGGCATTTTCATAGTCGCAGATCAGCATATAGCTTTCGCCGAGCTGATAATATAAATAGGGATCCTTCGGTGTCTTTTGCAGCTCGGTCAGCAATAGGCTGATATTGCGTTTTGCCTTCAGCAGCAGATCATCATCTGAGCCGGAATAGCCGGTATGCGTTACCGTAAGCGGCATTTCAAAGCCTAACAGCTCACTGCCATCTATACTGACAACCTGTTCGTGAATGCTTCCTTCGTATTTGTAATAGTTCCGGTTGAAAAGACGTTCCACATAATCATAAGAATGCAGAATGTTTTTATCTTTGTCGTAACAGATGTTGTCGCGGTATAACTGCCCGATGGCATTTGGAAATTCTGACATAAGACGCTGGGTTTCCCGAAAATCAAATTTTTCGACAAATTCATCACAGTCGATCATCAGAACCCAGTCATTTGCAGCCTGTGAAATGGCAAAATTTCTTGCTTTTGCAAAATCATTGCACCATGGAAAATCCAGCACGCGGTCGGCATATTTTTCTGCCAGCTGTTTGGTCCGGTCAGTGGAACCGGTATCGACGACAATGATCTCAAGCGGATGTTTATGAAGTCTTTGCAGGCATTTTTCTATATTTTTTTCTTCATTTTTTGCAATCATGCAAACGGAAACAGGAATCATAAAAAACGCTCCATTTTCTTTCTATTGTACCATTTTGACGGAGAATTGTCACTTGATAAGAGCGTTCAGCCGTTCTTTGGCAGGCTTGTAATCAGCGCATTTTTGGTAGGATTTTATCGCGTCTGCAATATGACCGGTACATTCCAAAATGACGCCTTTGTTATAAAAAGCACGGTATGAATTGGTACCCTCCACACTGCAGGATGGATAGGAAGTGACTTTTTCAAACTCCGTGATTGCCCGGTCGAACAGCGCATTGTTCATATAGATAAGTCCCATTAGAAAAACAAATTCCGCACTGCTCTGGAAGGCATCATAGATGTTTTCGAAGGAAAGTGCTTCCTGATATGCTTTCAGTTCCAGAAGACTGTAGCCGTACAGCTCTACCATGCGCTGTACATACTGAAGGGCAGGATCCAGATCAAAGGAAAGCCCTTCATTGAAATATTGCACCGCAGTTTCATAGTCTTCCAAAGAATAGTAAGCATTGCCTAACTGATAAGCCAGATAAGGATCTTTCTGCTTCTCATATGCGGGGAGCAGCAAAGCGATATTGCGCCTGCTTTTTTGGGCGGACAGTTCCGGTGTTTCATAGCCGAGGTGATCTATGAAAATGGGAAGTTCCACATAGGAAGAAGCTGTGTTTACAGCGTCATATGCTGCAAGCTGTTCGTGGATGCTGCCCTCATAATGATAGTACCCTCTGTGATAAATGTGAGCCTCTTTTGTGGTGACATAGGATGCTTCCCCCTGTATCTGATAACAGCTTTTCTGCGTCACAACGCCGATATTCCCTGCATTCCTTGGATCTGCTATAAAAGAAAACAGGGCAGTTGTATCGCAGCTTTGCACGAGCTCATCCGCATCGACCAGCCAGATCCAGTCAGTATCCGCCTGCCTGCTGCAGAAGTTCCGTGCAGCGGAAAAGTCATTGATCCATGTAAAATGACAGAGCTTATCCCGATCTGCCAAAAGCGGTCTGATGATGGCGATCGTCCGATCGGTCGAACCGGTATCGGTAATAACGATGGGGATATCATATTTCTTTAGGGCAAGGATGCAGGCTCCTATATGCTGTTCTTCATTTTTGCAGATGATGCAGGCTGTTATGTTTGACATGTTTCCTACTTTCTAAATCTTATTTCCGTGAAATTGACTTTTTCTCCGGTTGTATTTAGTGTATCATGTATAGAGGATCTACGCAATTACGCCCGCACCAAAAGAGCTGCGGACCGGGCAGAAGAATGAGGAAAAGGACAGGAAAATGGAAAAGAAAATTTCGGTCATTATACCGTGTTATAATGCACAAAATTATATAGAGGACTGTTTAAAAAGTGTGGCAGAGCAGACGATCGGTATAGATGCGCTTGAGGTGATACTGGTCAATGATGCCTCAACGGATGAAACGCTTGATAAACTGCTGGCATTTGAAAAACAATATGAGTCTTCCGTGATCGTGGTCAATCTGGAACAGAACAGGAAGCAGGGCGGAGCCAGAAATGTGGGACTTTGGTATGCTTCCGGGGAATATGTGGTCTTTCTGGATGCTGATGACTGGATCGCACCGGCATTTTATGAAAAGCTTTACCGGATCGCAAAGCAGTATGATACGGATATTGTGCAGTATTTTATAACGAACTGCGTATTTGAAGATGGAAAAATGACAAAGACGGAGCTGCATGTCAATTCGCATGGAAAAGGCTTTTACGAGATCACAGATGATGCAGGCAGGAAGCAATTCTTAAATGCGGGTATTTTAAACTATGGCAGTCAGACCAAGTTTTATAAACGCAGCTTCCTTTCGGAAAATGCACCGGCATTTATGGAAGGGGTGGCTTACGAGGAGCCTTCCTTTGTGTATCCCCTGCTTTATGCTGCAAAGCGGATGTATGTACTGGATGAGGGATTGTATTATTGCCGCATCCATAAAGAAAGCACCATGCAGTCTTATGTGCGGCAGAAGGGCAAACTGTATGATCATCCGCAGGTGCAGCTTGGCGTGTATGAGACAATGCGGGCAAAGACAGAAATCTATAACAGATTTCAAGATGAAATAGAGTATTATTTTCTGTTTACCTTCTATTATGAAACCTTGTATTTTGCAGCGCAGGGGAATCTGTATCTGGGGTATGAATTCTTTCAGGTCATGCAAAAAACCGTGCAGCAGCTTATACCGGCGTGGAGAGAAAATGCATACATACGGCTGACATGCAACAGGGATGTGGCGGCTGTTTTGGAAACAGCAGACACATCCCTGTCAGAGGCACAGTTTACAGCTCTTTTGCAGAAGCTGTGATTACTGTACGATCTCTTTTGCCAGCTCCTTCATTTGTTCCACATCTGCATCTTTCATCGTAGTTTTGATCGTAACAACCTTATCGCAGATTTCCAGATTTTTCATCGTATCCAGAATCGCTTTCATGCTTTTGGCTGCGCATGGAGCCCAGGAGCCGTTTTCGATGATCCCCACTTTTCGCTTCTGGAAAGCCTTATGGGAAAGACGGTTCAAAAAGTCTTCCATTGGTGGGAATACACCGCCATCATAGGAGGCTGCACAAAGAACAAGGCTGTCATAGCGGAAGGCGTCTTCGATGGCTTCTGCCATGTCGTCGCGGGAAAGATCTGTGAAAGCAACCTTTGCCGCACCTGCTTCCTGCAGCAGAGTGACCATTTTTTCTGCTGCGGCTTTTGTATTGCCGTGGATGGAAGCACAGGCAACGAGAACGCCTTTGTCTTCCGGTTCATAGCTGCTCCATGTCTGGTATTTACCGATATAGTAAGGCAGATTTTCTTTTAAGATCGGACCGTGCAGTGGACAGATCGTCTGAATGTCGAGCGTAGCGGCTTTTTTCAGAAGTGTCTGCACGGGAGAACCGTATTTCCCCACAATATTGAAATAATATCTTCTGGCTTCACATGCCCAGTCTTCCTCTGTGGACAAAGCACCGAATTTGCCGAAGCCGTCGGCAGAAAAAAGTATTTTTTCGGTTGTTTCGTATTCTACCATGACCTCCGGCCAGTGCACCATGGGAGCCATGAAAAACTGCAGTGTGTGACTGCCAAGTGAGAGTGTTTCTCCTTCAGCAGCCGTTATGCATTTCTCTTCCAGTGACGGAATCTCAAAAAACTGTGGCAGCATGGCTTTTGCCTTTGCGCTCATAACGAGCTTTGCCTGTGGGAACTGCTCTGTAAACAGCTTGATGCCTGCGGAATGATCCGGTTCTAAATGGGAAACGATCAGATAGTCGGCATTTCGTCCGTCTAAGGCGGCTTTCAGGTTAGACAGCCATTCGTCTGTTTTTCTCGCATCTACTGTATCCATGACAGCAATTTTTTCATCTAAAATAACGTAAGAATTATAGGATACGCCGTTTGGCACCTCGTACTGGCTTTCAAAAAGATCGATCGTCGTATCGTCTGCACCGATGTAGCGGACTGCATCGGATATTGTGGTAGTCTGCATAAAAGGAACCTCCTTGTGTAAAATGTATTTATGCACTCGCAAACCCGCACCTTCGGTGCTTTATAGTCTGCTTCGCAGACTGTTTGCTTGTTTTTCTTCTGTGCCATTACATTATAGCATTAAAAAGTGGGAGCGTCGATGCTGCTTTTTATAAAATGCGAAATGGCTGCTTTTTTGTAAAATGCGAAAATTGTCGATGAAATGTGGTTAAGAAACGGTAAAAGGATAGGATGTTTTTGTGACATATTCTGTAGAGTTATGGTAAAATATTGACGTGATAAAAAATACACCAAAAAAGTAACGTAATTACATGCAAAGAAAGGGGAAGCGAATGTTAGAAGTTTTTTACAGAAAAGTAGGAGGAGACTACAGCAACGTGCTTTACAGACTGGAGAATGATGAAACAATTTTGCTTTTTCTGGAAAAGTTTTTGCGGGAAGACAGTTATCAGAATTTCCTGATGAAATATGCGGCGCATGAAGAGAAGGAAGCGTATCGTTGTATCCATACCTTAAAGGGTGTGAGCCTGAATCTGGGATTCGGAGATCTGTCCCGGATCAGTGAGGAGATTGTAAATGAGTTTCGAGCAGGTTTTCCGGAGCTGACGGTTGACCAGTTTGCGGTTCTGGAAAGAAGATATAATACAGTGATCGAAGGAATCCGGGAAGTATTGCAAAAAAGTTATTGACAACAAAAATAACACCGTATATAATCAGTTTCAACAGCAAACATATTATTCCTACGTAGATAGTGGGAAAATGCAAACGGGCAGGTGTAAATGGAAAGTCGCTGCTCAAAATGAAGGAGGAACTGAAATGAGTCAGATTAAGGAAAGCGCATTGGAACTGATCGGAAAAACACCGATTTTGAAACTGAACGGATACAGCAAAAAAGCAGGGGTCACAGAAGCAACGATTCTTGCAAAGCTTGAGTATCTGAATCCGGCAGGTTCTGTAAAGGACAGAATCGCACTTGCCATGATCGAGGATGCAGAAGAGAAGGGTATTTTAAAAGAGGGGGCTACGATCATTGAGCCTACCAGCGGAAATACCGGAATCGGTCTTGCGGCTGTGGCAGCAGCAAAGGGCTATCATGCGATACTGACGCTGCCTGATACTATGAGTGTGGAAAGAAGAAATTTATTAAAAGCATATGGTGCTGAACTCGTCCTGACAGAAGGTGCAAAGGGTATGAAGGGTGCCATTGCAAAGGCAGACGAACTGGTAAAAGAAATTCCGGGAGCAGTCATTCTCGGACAGTTTGTGAATCCGGCAAATCCAGCAGTACATAAGAAAACAACAGGACCGGAAATCTGGGAGCAGACAGACGGTAAGGTTGATATTTTTGTAGCAGGTGTTGGTACAGGCGGAACTGTAACAGGTGTTGGTGAATATCTGAAAGAACAGAATCCGAATGTGAAGATTGTGGCAGTAGAGCCTGCAACAAGCCCTGTACTTTCCAAAGGAACACCGGGTGCACATAAGATCCAGGGAATCGGTGCAGGTTTTGTACCGGAAGTATTAAATACAAAGGTATATGATGAAGTGATCACGATCGAAAATGAAGATGCCTTTACAGAAGGCAGAGCATTTGCGGTAAGCGAAGGTATTCTGGTCGGTATCTCTTCCGGTGCAGCACTGAAAGCGGCAACAATCCTGGCAAAGAGACCGGAGAACAAAGGCAAGACGATCGTGGCACTTCTGCCGGATTCCGGTGACAGATATCTGTCTACCGCACTGTTTAACAATTAATAGTTGACAAAAATTATCAGTTTAGTATAATGGGACAAAATAAGGGAGTAGTCGGCACGAAGTGCGGTGAAGTCAACATACTGGATTTGTTCCTGGCATCATCTGAAATGACGAGACTTATCTGCGATAGCATCAGTCTATCCGGATAAGTCTCTTTTTGTCTGTAGCGATAAAATCCCGGAGAAGGAAAGGTAAAAAACATGAGTTTATGGGAATTATTGGTAATAGCAGTCGGACTGTCAATGGATGCATTTGCAGTCTCTGTCTGTAAGGGACTGTCGGTGCAGAAAGTAAAACCTAAGCACTATCTGATCGTTGCAGCTTATTTTGGCGGCTTTCAGGCTTTGATGCCGCTTCTTGGCTATCTGCTCGGTGTCCGGTTTGAGGCGATGGTAGCCAATGTGGATCACTGGATCGCATTTGTGTTGCTTGGACTCATCGGTGCCAATATGGTGCGCGAGTCCGGGAACGGGGAAGAAAAACTGGATGATTCCTTTACGGTTCCCACGATGCTGCTTTTAGCGGTCGCAACAAGCATTGATGCGCTTGCGATCGGTGTAACCTTTGCTTTTCTGGGTGTGAATATTGTCGAGGCGATCGTTCTGATTGGTATTACAACGGGAATTATTTCTGGTGTGGGACTCAAAATTGGAAATGTGTTCGGAAGCCGCTATAAATCGAAAGCAGAGATGGCAGGCGGTATTGTGCTGATCCTGATGGGAATCAAGATCCTGGTACAGCATCTGCTGGGGCTGGGCTGAACCGAAAAACGGAAAAACAGAAAAATACCTATTAAGTTCACGTGTTTTTTTCCGATATGTATAGTATAAGAACAAACATCAATACACATAAAGGAGGAATTACCATGCGTATTGAAGCTTATACACAGATTCAGCAGCTTTATAATACATCGAAAGCAGGAAAAACACAGAAGACAACAAATAAGAGCTTTATGGATGCGGTTCAGATATCAAGCACGGGAAAAGATTATCAGACCGCTAAAGCTGCCGCTTTTGCAGCTCCGGATATCCGTGAGGATGTAACAGCCCCGATCAGGGAGGCAGTACAGTCCGGCAGTTATGATGTATCTTCTGATGATTTTGCAGAGAGATTACTGGAAAAATATAGTACATTATTAGGCTGATGAAAAAGAAAAACGGTGTCTGTGCCTAAAAGGCCAGGCACCATTTTTGTAATGAGATCCGGAAAGGAAATATATACATATGGCAAGTCTGATGGAAAATTTGATGGATGTATTGGAAGAAGAGTGCGGATATTATGATGCGCTTCTGGAATTGTCCATAAAAAAAACAGAGGTCATTGTTTCCAATGATATACCGGCATTGCAGCAGATTACCGAGCAGGAACAGCTTCTGGTCGATCAGGTAAACGATGTGGATAAAAGACGGATGGGTATCATGGAGGACATGGCAAATGTCATGAACCGCGATATCGGTACACTGACGATCCCGGTGCTGATCAAGGCGCTGGATGCCAGAGAGCAGGAGCAGAGAAGACTATCCGGGGCAAGTGACAGGCTGAAGGAAACGGTGAGAGCTATGGCACGGATCAATGAACAGAACCGGGAGCTCCTGCAGAGCGCCCTTGAAATGGTGGAATTTGACCTGAATCTGGTGCGGGGGTTAAAGGCTGCACCACAGACGGCGGAATATAACAAAGGTGCCTTGAATGCAGGCAATTATATGGCACCGTCAAGAGGTGGATTTGACGCCAAACAGTAAGAAAATGAGGTGAGGAAATGTCCTTATTCGGAAGTTTATATGTAGGTGCCTCCGGCTTACAGACCGGGCAGAACGCACTCAATACAACTGCACATAACTTATCCAACGTAGATACGAAGGGATACACAAGACAGCAGACACTGCTGACGGATAAAAATTATAACCTGTTGTCGGTCAATCCGAAAGCAGCAGCGAACCAGCAGACGGGGCTGGGCGTTACCTATGCGGATGTCAGACAGGTCAGGGACAGCTTCCTCGACCAGAAATACAGAAAGGAATCAGGCAGAAGTGCCTTTTATGAGGTTTCCTATAATACACTCGGTGAGGTGGAGACACTGCTGGGAGAGCTGGACGGTGAATCCTTCAGTGAATCAATGAATGATCTCTGGGAAGCGGTGCAGGAGCTGGCAAAACAGCCTGCAAGCTCCGTTACACAGGGACTTCTGATCCAGCGTGCATCACAGTTTGTGGAGCAGGCGGGAAATGTATACAGCGCTCTATCCAAGTATCAGGATAACCTGAATAATCAGATCAAAGGAGAGGTTGATCAGATCAATAAATATGCAGACCGCCTGTTTGCATTAAATAATGAAATCATCAAGATTGAAACCGGTGGAATTGAGCGGGCAAACGATCTGCGTGATGAGCGGAACCAGATATTGGATGCTCTTGGTGGATATGGCAATATTTCCTACAGTGAAGACTGGAACGGCAGTGTGAATGTGAAGTATGAAGGGCATACGCTGGTAAATGCAACACAGGTCTTTAAGGTTGGACTGGATCAGGATTCGGATACCGGCTTCTATACGCCGTTCTGGCAGGGAGATGCCAAGAAGATCCCGCAGGAAAACGGTACCTTCCGTTATGATATTTCCAATTGTAAGGTATTTGATCTGACAAGAGAAATCTCAACAGCCTGCAATACAGATATCGGAAGTCTGAAAGGCATGCTGGTTGCCCGTGGCGATCACAGGGCTGATTATACGGATCTGCAGGATGCGGATGCCTATAATGAAACGATCTCTTCTTCTATTCTGATGAATGTGGAAGCAGAATTTGACAATCTGGTTCATAATATCGTTACAAAAATCAACGAAGTGCTGGAAAATGCGGCAGAGAAGGAGGGGGCACCTTATCTGCGGAACGAAGACGGTACGATCATACAGCTGTTCCAGCGTATTTCCTGTGATACGTATGATGAAAATGGAAAACTGATCCGGGAGGATCTGTCGGCCGGTAAGGAAAATACATTATTTACGATCTCTAATCTGGTGGTCAATCCGGATCTTGTAAAAGAACCGACAAAGCTTGGTTTCGTTAAAAATGATAAGAAAGAGGATTATGCGATCGCGCAGGAGCTGCAGGCTGTTTTTGAAACAAAAGCATATTGCCTGAATCCAAATGTGACAACGAAATCGAATCTGATCGATTATTATTCCAACATTGTCAGCCAGGTGGCAAATACAGGTGCTGTATTTAAGAGCATCTATGAAAACGAAGAAACGACAGTCAGCTCCACAGATAATGCCAGACAGCAGGTGGTTGGTGTTTCCGATGAAGAAGAATTGTCTAATATGATCAAATTTCAAAATGCGTATAATGCGTCAAGCCGTTATATCAATGTGATCGACCAGCTTCTGGAGCACATTATCAACACACTTGGTGCATAGGAGAGGAGTAGCATATGCCTTCTACATTTTTCGGACTGAATACTGCATACACAGGTCTGATCGCATCCAATGCATCGATCAATACTACGGGTAACAACATTGCCAATGTGGAAACCAAGGGGTATTCCAGACAGACGGTGACCCAGCAGGCAAGTGATGCGATCCGTACTCATACGACATATGGATGCGCCGGTTCGGGCGTTGATACAAAGTCCATTGACCGTAACAGAGACGCCTTTTATGATTTTAAATACTGGAATAACAATGATAAAGTGGGCGAGTATGGTGAAAAAGAATATTATATGAAGCAGATAGAGGATCTGTTTGCAGACGACAATAAAACGATCAAGGGATTTACGACCGTATTCAATGAACTGTCCGAGGCACTGGCAGAGCTGCAGAAAAATCCGGGCGATGTGACGACAAAATCACAGATGATCGGATTTGCCAATAACCTGTCGTATTATTTTAATACGGTAGCGGAGAATCTGGTCAATATCCAGACGGATATCAATGCAGAGATCAAAAATAAAGTGGATGAGATCAATTCCTACGCTGCAGAGATTGCTTCCTTAAATGAGCAGATCAATGTGATCGAACTGACAGGGACAACTGCAAATGAGCTTCGCGACAGAAGAGACCTTCTGATCGACCAGCTTTCCCTGGTTACAAATGTAGAAATAAATGAAACACCCATCCGTGATCCGAATTATCCGGACAGAGAAACGGGCGCAAACAGATATACCGTAAAGATTGCAGGCGGACAGATGCTTGTGGATGGGAATACTTATAATGAACTGGAATGTGTTGCAAGAGCAAATTATGAAGCAAACAATCAGTCTGATGCACTGGGGCTTTTTGATATTGTCTGGAAGAACGGGAATGAGTTCAGTATGTCAAGTAACCGGATCGGCGGACAGCTGCAGGGACTGATCGCTCTCCGCGACGGAAATAACGGCGAATGTTTTAAAGGAACGGTGTCAGAGATCAGCAAAAATCAGACAAGCGGTAAGAATGAGGTAACGATCGATGTCAGTGCTTCCTATCTGAAAGATCTGAACAAATCGACTTTGCCGGATAAAGGCGGCGTGATCCAGATCGGAAATCAGGAATATTATTATGATACCTTTAAAGCAGTTTACGGTGCAGACGACAAGATTGAAAAATATGTGTTTGAGATCAGTGATGATCTGAATAAAAACAGCAGACAGCCGGCGGATGACCGGATCGGTAAAGAAGCACAGATCGGCGTTTCTATCGACTATCAGGGCGTTCCGTACTACCAGCAGCAGCTCAATGAATGGGTCAGAACCTATGCGCAGGCATTTAATAAGATCCTGACAGGGCAGGATGCGGTAGATGGCTATGGCAATGCGGCAGATATTTTATTTGTTGCAAATGAGGCAACAGATGTGACCCAACGTAAGTTTGTGACATCCAGAAATCAGACACCGGGCGCGACAGTGTCCAGCACGGATGATACATATTATTACCTGACAGCAACTAATTTTGCGATCAATAAGGAAATGCTGGATGATCCACAGCTTCTGGCAACACATACAGGAGCGGGAACAGGGCCGGAAGGGTATGATCTCGTTAAAGATCTGATCGACCTGCAGACAAATAAAGATAAGATGAGCTTCCGCGGATGCTCGGCAAGGGATTTCCTGCAGTGTGTTTTATCGGATGTATCGCTGAATGCGAGCAGTGCCAATACATTTTCCGCAAGTTATCAGAATATTGCAAAAACTATCGATACACAGAGACTGTCTGTCAGTGGCGTAGATACGGAGGAAGAGTCTCTGAACCTGGTACAATATCAGCGTGCATACAATCTGGCATCCCATATGATACAGGTGCTGACAGAGGTATATGACAGATTGATCCTGCAGACAGGGGTATAGTTTTTATTGGTTTGAGCCGATGTAATAAGTAGAAAACAGCATGACAGTAATGGAATAGAAAGAGGCAGTATATGAGAATTACGAATAAGATCATTTCCAATAATTCTGTGACAAATATCAATCGCAATAAGGTGCTGGAGGATAAGATCAACACACAGCTTTCTACAGGATCAAAGATCAACCGTCCATCCGATGATCCGGTTGTAGCGATCCGCGCGCTGCGCCTTCGTACAAATTTAAGTCAGGTAAACCAGTATTATAAAAAGAATATTCCGGATGCGGAATCGTGGCTGGATATTACGGAAAGTGCGATCACTACAGTGGTAGATATCGTATCTGATTTTTATAAAAACTGCGAAAAAGGAGCAGCGGGCTTTAACACGACCGAGGACAGGAGCAAGGTACTTGAAAATCTGAAATCGATGCAGAAGGAAGTATATGCGACAGGTGATGCGGATTATGCGGGACGTTATGTATTCAGTGGTTATCGTACAGATACATCCGTTACGTTTGGTAATTCGGTGAAGCAGAATTACAAGATCACGGAGCAGCTTACCGTAGACAGTCTCAGTGACATGACCTATGTGGACAGTGGAAAGCTGAAAAATATGACAGAGGCAAATGCGGAAGGACTTGGAACGACGGAGCAGGATGTTGCATCGTCTACCGTACATAGAATGCGTTTGTCTTATAATAAATGTTCCGATACTGTGGCACCGACGATCACTTATTATGATGCAGGCGGTAATCAACAGACAATGACAGCAGAAATCGTATCTGCTTATGATACGGCAAAAAATGCCTATACAAGTGCAGATCAGGCTGCAGACGGTGTTGTATACATTCCCGAGACAGGCGAACTGATCCTGAGTGATACAGCTTATGGGAAGCTTGCGGGAGTGAAAGACAATGCGGCAACATCGGATGTGGACGAAGGAGAGATCCGTGTTAATTACGAAAAGGATGCTTTCGAGAAAAATGATCTGAGACCGGAGCATTATTTTGCATGTACTTCAGAGGGTATTGATTATAATCCGGGTTATCTGACCGGCGCAACCGATGATAACAGCAAGCAGTATATTTCCTATGATGTGGGATTTAACCAGAGCGTCCGTGTCAATACACTGGCAAGCGAGCTTTTTACACCGGCGCTCCGCAGAGATATGGACGATCTGATCAGTGCGATCGGGGATGTGGATACGATGGAAAAAAATATTTCCACGCTCAAGGATATGCTGAAGAAAGATCCGGATAATGCAGAGCTGCAGGAAAGACTGGATGCAGCAAATAAATCTTATACACTGATGAACGACAAGATGCAGAAGCTGTTTGAAAGCAGCATGACAAAGGCACAGGGACATCTGGATCTTGCCAATTCCGCACTGACTGCGACAGGTAACAGAGGTTCCCGTGTGGAACTTGTTTCTAACAGACTCGCAAAGCAGCAGACAAACTTTAAAACACTTTCCTCCGAGAACGAGGATGTGGATATTACAGAGGTAACAGTCAATCTCCGCAGTGTAGAGTTGGCATACAATGCATCACTGATGGCAACAGGTAAGATCGCCCAGACGACACTGCTGAACTACTTATAAAAAGAAAGGGAAAAACGATGGAAATTAATTCAAGAATTTTTGGACAGATCTGTATTGATGATAGCAAAGTACTCCATTTCGTAAACGGAATCGTGGGATTTCCGCAGTTGACAGAGTTTGCACTGATCCATGATCAGGAAAAAGAGGGGGGCATCCAGTGGCTGCAGTCCATGCAGGAACCGCAGTTTGCACTGCCTGTCATAAACCCACTTGATGTTATGCCGTCCTATAATCCGCAGGTAGAGGATGAACTGTTAAAACCGCTTGGCAGCTTTGCAAATGATGATATGCTGGTGCTTGTAACGGTGACAGTACCATCTGATCTGACTAAGATGAGCGTCAATCTGCAGGGACCGATCATTATCAATGCAGATACAAAGAAAGCCTGCCAGATCATTGCGGAAGGGGAAGGGTATGATGTAAAATACCCGATTTATGAGCTTTTACAGAGCAGAAAGGCAGGTGAATGATATGCTGGCATTATCACGAAAAAAAGGAGAGGCACTTGTTATTAATAATGACATCGAGGTAACTGTGCTGGAAGTGAAGGGTGATCAGGTAAAGATCGGCATATCAGCACCGAAGGAAGTACCGATCTACCGGAAAGAAGTCTATCTGCAGATCCAGGCTTCCAATAAGGAAGCCATGCAGGCAGATCTGGAAGCTCTGAAAAAACTTTTTTAGGATTTGTTAATAAAGAGAGAGGAAATGTCGATATATATAAACGAAGATAGCTATGAAACGAACAGGGAGGTGTTAATATGGCTATTGAACCGATTGGAAGCATGATGAGCCTGCAGGCACAGACGGTAATACCGCAGGAAACAGGTAAACCTGTTGCAGAGAGCACGGATGCGACGGCACAGGAAGTGGGAGCACAGCTGGATCGAACGACAGCGGGTGTTGCCAAGGTACAGGAAACAGGCGAAGACGGCAGTAACGCTTATAGCGGAAACGGACAAAATAACCAGCCGTCAAACGATCAGATCAAACAGGCTGTGGATCAGCTGAACAAAAAGATGGCAAATTCAGAGGCTGTATTTGGCATTCACGAAAAGACAAATCGTGTGACGATCAAGATCGTAGATAAAGATACAAAGAAGGTAATAAAAGAACTGCCAGCGGAAAAAACCTTGGATATGATTGCCAAGGTATGGGAAATGGCGGGTATTTTGGTAGACGAGAAACGATAGGAGGCTGTTTATGACAATCAGAATTACAGGTATGAATTCAGGACTTGATACGGAATCGATTATCACGGAGCTTGTGTCAGCCCAGAGTGCCAAGAAAAACAGTCTGGTAAAGGCACAGACAAAGCTTTCCTGGAAAATGGATGCATGGAAAACCTTAAACAGTAAGATCTATAGCTTTTATACAGGTACAGTCAGTGATCTGCGTTTGTCTTCTGCCTATAGAAAGAAAAAGACAACAGTATCGAACCCGTCAGTTGCATCTGTTCTGACAGAGGTAAATGCATCGGATGGTGTACAGACATTAAAGGTAAATAAGCTTGCCAAATCAGGTTATCTGACAGGTGCAGAGCTGAAGAACGCAAGCGGAAACAGAGCTTCTTATACAAGTGCTACAAAGCTTAAGGATATTGAGGGAATGCAGCTTGACGCTGACGGAAAGATCAACCTGACATTAAAGACAGGTGGTAAGAGCACAGATATCAGTCTGTCGGGTGACTCAACGATCGCAGATCTGACAAATCAGCTGAAAAATGCCGGGGTCAATGCATCATTTGACGCAACTTATCAGAGAATGTTCATCAGCGCTACAACAACAGGTGCAGATGCAGATTTTTCTCTGACTGCGAATAACCAGAATGGGTTTGGCGCACTTTCTGCATTGGGAATCAATGTACTTGATAAGGCAACAAAGAATGAATATACCCGGATCGCCAATATGTCAGATGCGGATAAGGCAGCTTACATAGATGTGCAGGTACAGGCAAAGACAGAAAAAGCGAATGCGGCGATCACTGCTGCAGAAAAGACAATTGCTGATAATCAGAAATTATTTGATGAATTTTTTGAGAAGAATACAGATCCGGAGCTTGTAAAGGATGATCTGCAGACATCAGAGCAGATTAAAACATACAAAGAAAAACTGACGGCCGACAGGGATGGACTCAAGGATGCGCCGGAAGGGGAAACAGAAGAGGCAAAGACTGAGCGTGAGGAAAAGCTCAAAGCGGCAGAGGCTACGCTGAAAAGTGTTGATACACTTGCCGGTTATGTATCCAAGATAGAAAGTGCACAGCAGACAAAGGCTGATAATGAAGCGCTTGTGGCAAATAACAGTGCATCGATCAGAGAGCAGGTAACGAAGAATCTGGAAGAACGGATCAGTATGGCAAACAGTGCACTTACCAGTAGCGCTTATTCCGGTCAGGCAACCAGGATCGAAGGACAGGATGCGGAGATCGAGCTGAACAATGCAACATTTACATCAGCAGCCAATAACTTCACGATCAATGGAATGACGATCACAGCCCTGACGGAGTCTTCCGATACCATAACTCTTACAACGACAAATGATTATGACGGCATTTATGATACGATCAAGAAGTTTATCAAGGGCTACAATGAGCTGATCAATGAAATGGATAAGCTCTACAATGCGGATTCTTCCAAAGGCTATGAACCGCTGACTTCTGATGAAAAGAAAGAAATGAGTGATTCGGAGATCGAGGACTGGGAGAAGAAGATCAAGGATTCGCTCCTGCGCAGGGACAGTACGTTAAGTGATGTATCTTCTGCAATGGAAGAGGTTATGGGAGCCGGCTATACAATTGGCGGCAAAACCTATTATCTGAGCAGCTTTGGTATTAATACACTTGGTTATTTTACCGCTGCGGATAATGAAAAACATGCATATCATATTGACGGTGATAAAGATGATTCTTCCACATCCGGTAATGAAGATATGCTGAAGAAAATGATCACAAACGATCCGTCGACTGTTATGGACTTCTTCCAGCAGCTCAACAACAGTCTGTACACAAAGCTGACAGAGAAGATGGGTGCCAACAGCATGCGGAGCATCTACAAGGCTTACAATGATAAGCAGATGAAGCAGGAGTATGATGACTATACAAGCGATATCGCAGAGCAGGAAGAAAAACTGAAAGCACTGCAGGACAAATGGTACGAGAAGTTCAGTGCAATGGAAACCGCACTTGCAAAGCTGTCATCCAAAACGAGTGCAATTTCAGGATTGTTAGGTTAAGGAGCAAAGGAATATGGCGTTACCAAATGCATACGCGCAGCAATATGCGCAGTACAATACAAACAAGATTATGAGTGCATCTCCGGCGGAACTGACATTGATGCTGTATGAAGGTGCGATCAAGTTCTGCAATATGGCGATCATGGGTATTGAACACAACGATATCCAGAAGGCAAATAATAATATCAAACGCGTACAGAGGATCATTGATGAATTCCGTGCTACACTGGATATGCGATATCCGGTCGCAGAGGATTTTGACCGTGTATACAAGTATCTTCTGGAACGGTTGTTAGAGGCTAACATTAAGAAAGATAAAGAAATTCTGGAAGAGGTCAACACACACCTGCATTCTATGCGTGACACCTGGAAAGAGGTCATGAAGAAGGCGGGAAACGGCAGGTGACGGAATGGAGAAACAGTACATTACAATTCTGATAGAAAGTCTGCAGAAAAAAAGTGCGATACTGTCTGAGCTGATTGGAAACAGTAAGAATCAGGCTGCGCTCTTGAAAGAGGATACGGTGGACTGGGATGCATTTGACCGGGGCACGGATGCAAAATCCGATCTGATCAATGCACTCAATCAGCTTGATCAGGGATTTGAAACTGTATTCGCGCATGTCGGTGAGTTGCTGCAGAGTCCGGAAGGAAAGAAAACATATGCACAGCAGATCAGAACACTCCAGAAACTGATCACCGAGGTGACGGACAAGAGTGTGGAATTGCAGGCGGATGAGGCACGGAATAAAGCAGCTGTAGAAAAAAAGTTTCAGGAGTACAGAGCCGGGATCCGGAAGGGAAGAACATCTTCCAGAGTGGCATACGGATATTATCAGAATATGAACCAGATGAATTATCTGCCGCCACAGTTTTTAGATAACAAGAAATAGAAAAGCAGGCAGGTATATGCAGATCATTACATTTCATGGGGATGTGGAAACGACATCCTATTTCCTGACACAAATAGAAAAACAGCTTAGAAAGGACGGATATGAGGTCTGTCCTTTCTATTTTGATGCAGAAAAAAAGACTGCGGAAGGGACGGATGAAATAATGCAGGGGGCGTATTTCCTGACCTTTAATTTTGCAGGACTTTACGGAGAGGATATGTGGCTTGCCGGGGATGGCAGGGAACCGGTTGCAGACATTTATAGGCTGCGCTGCATCAATATCATTGTGGATCATCCGTACCATTATCATGCTTTTATACAGGAGCAGCTTGAGAAGAGGGCAGACAGGTACATGCAGATCTGTATCGATCAGCTGCATATGGCTTATATGCATCGTTATTTTCCACAGGTAAAGCTGGGACCGTTTCTGCCAACTGCCGGAACCAAGATGCTGTGTAAACCATGGAGGGAACGGACGACGGATATTTTGTTTACGGGAACGTATGTCTGCCCGTCTCATTTTGATGTATTTATTAACCGGAATGGAGAGGAATACAGTCAGTTTTATCATTCGATCATAGACGAGGTGCTGTCAGATCCGCATGCTCTTTTGGAGGATGTGGCAAGACGCAGGCTGACGGAAGAAATACCGGAGGCAACAGAGGATGAACTCAGAGAGACATTGGGGCATATCCAGTTCCTGGATTATTATATCCGTTTTACATTGCGGGGGAATGTTGTAGCTGCACTTGCAGATGCCGGGCTGAAGGTGCATATCATTGGCGCGGGCTGGGAGAATCTGCCTTGTAGTCATCCGGAAAATCTGATCCTGTCGCCGTATGCAAGTTCTGAGGAGTGCCTGCTGGCGCTCGCGGATGCAAAGCTGGCAATGAATGTTCTGCCATGTTTTCATGCAGGCGCGCATGACCGCATCTTCAATACGATGCTGGCAGGCGCGGTCTGCGTAACGGACAGTAATCCCTATCTGGATCAGATTCTGATAGACGGGGAGAACGTTATCCTGTATGATAGAGATGAGCCTGAGAAACTTGCAGAACGGCTGACAGCATTTTTGCAGCCGCAGATGGATGAAAAGCTGCAGAAGATCGCAAAAGCCGGAAGAGAACTGGCAATGGCAGGTCATACCTGGGATGCCAGGACAAAAATACTGGAGGAAATCTTGTGAAATATGATTATTTGATCGTGGGCGCGGGGCTGTTTGGCTGCGTGTTTGCCCATGAGATGAAAAAAGTGGGGAAATCCTGTCTGGTAATAGAAAAAAGAGACCATATTGCGGGCAATATTTATACGAAAGAGCAGCATGGAATCCGGGTGCATCAGTATGGTGCCCATATTTTCCATACATCTGACCGGGAAGTGTGGGACTATGTCAATGCGCTGGCAGATTTCAACAATTACATCAATTCGCCGGTGGCGGTTTATGAAGGCGAACTTTATAATCTGCCGTTTAATATGAATACTTTTCATGCTCTGTTCGGCGTCAATACGCCAAAGGAGGCAAAACAGGTAATCGCAGAGCAGATCAAGGAAGCCGGTGTTACCGATCCGCAGAATCTGGAACAGCAGGCAATCTCTCTTGCCGGAACAACGGTATATGAAAAGCTGGTCAAGGGCTATACGGAGAAGCAGTGGGGGCGTGACTGCAAAGAGCTTCCGCCGTTTATCATAAAAAGATTGCCACTGCGTTATACTTATGATAATAATTATTTTAATGACCGGTATCAGGGCATTCCGGTAGGTGGTTATACACAGATCGCGGAAAAACTGCTGGCAGACATTCCGATCAGACTGGAAACAGAGTACAAAGCATTTCTGGCAGAAACGGAAGATACCTTTGAAAAGGTATTGTATACAGGTATGATCGATGAGTTTTTTGACTATTGTTACGGACAGCTGGAATATCGCTCTCTGCGGTTTGAAAGTGAGTATCTGCCGGATGAGGATAATTTCCAGGGCAATGCGGTTGTCAACTATACGGAGCGCAAGATCCCGTATACCCGTATCATTGAGCATAAGCATTTTGAGTTCGGTAAAGGCGAAGGAACGGTCATCACAAGAGAATATCCTGCAGCATTTACGCGGGGAGACGAGCCGTATTATCCGGTCAATGATGAAAAGAACGGTCAGCTCTATCAGAAATATGCGGCGCTTGCCAAAGAACAGGGAAATATTCTGTTTGGTGGAAGGCTTGGCCAATATAAATACTATGATATGGATAAAGTGATCAGAGCAGCGCTTGATATGGCCGCTGCGGAAATAGAGAGGTAAAAAGATGGCAGAGAAAAAGATCCTTGCACTGATCCCTGCAAGAAGCGGGTCCAAGAGTGTTGTGAATAAAAATATCAGAAAGATCAACGGAAAACCAATGATGGCATATTCCATAGAACATGCGAAGGCATCGAAATATATCAACCGGATCATTGTTTCTACGGACAGTGAGGAATATGCACAGATCGCAAGAGAATACGGTGCGGAAACACCGTTTATCCGTCCGGCAGAATATGCCACGGATACAGCACTGGATATCGATGTGTTTGCCCACGCTCTTTCTTTCCTGAAAGAGAAAGAAGATTATGTGCCGGATATCATCGTCCAGCTCAGACCGACCTATCCGTTCCGCGATCCGGCAGATATTGATGCCATGATCGAGATCATGTTAAATGATGAGACGGTAGATGCTGTCCGCAGTATTAAGAAAAACGAAGTGGTTCCGCATAAGATGTGGTATGTGGGAGAAGACGGAACACTTGATCCGATCTTAAAGGATATTCCGGAAGCCTATAATATGCCGCGCCAGCAGCTCCCTGATACCTATTATCAGAATGGAAATGTGGATCTGCTCAGACCGCGCAATGTGACAGAGCTGCATTCTATGACCGGTAAGAAGATCAAAGGCTATGTGATGAAGGAAATGTATGACGTGGACACAGAGGCGGATTTTGCCAGAGTGGACGATTTTATGCGGATCCGTCAGGGCGGTAAGCTGTTTGTGTTTGACATTGACGGTGTGATCGCCATGAAGCGCGAAGATCTGGATTACGGACAGGCAATGCCGAATGAGAGAATGATCCGTATCATCAACAGGCTGCACGACTGGGGCAATCGCATCGTACTCTTTACTGCCCGCGGTTATGTGACCGGTATCGACTGGAAACCTGTGACAGAAAAGCAGATGCAGGACTGGGGTGTGAAATACGATGAACTGCATATGGGAAAACCGAATGCGGATTATTATGTAGATGATAAAATGCTGGATCTGGAATTTTTATACCGGGAATTTGAGAAAGAAGAGTAAAGAAAACGGATGTGCTTTAAAAAGTACATCCGTTTTTAACAGTAATTATTAAATAACATACCGGAATAGGCACTGGTGATATACGGTGACGGGTAATTTTTGCCCGGATTTTTGTATGCTACGATCGTCTTATTAACGTATTCCATCGGATTTAATGAAATCTGATTGCTTTTTCTGAGCATGGCGTTTGCAAAATCCTGCACAGGTTTCAGACTCGTCTGTGCATCTGCCTGGGCGGCATCGGAAAGCTGTGTATCATCTACCTGCAGAGTGCCATCTGCCGTAAAAGAAAGACCGATGGAAGAAAGCGCCTGTGCGTAATGCCGGGAGATCCGGGAAAACTCACTGAGGAGCTGGGAACTTCTCGTATGTGCAGCCTGCGGCTGCGCGATCCTGCCGATATATTCGTTATAACTGTCTGCAAGAGAATGCACATTTTCCCGTAGACTTTCCACATCATCTTTGATTCCGATCTCTGTCACGGTATCAGGATCAGGACTTGTGCCCTGCAATGTGATCTCGTAGGCCTTTTCCACGGTAAAGGTGTTGGAAGAGGCGGTATGTTCAATATGATTGATCTCAAATAAAGCATTTTCGGGAGTCTGCGATACCTGATCCATACCAAAGTAGGATACGATACCGGCCTTTTTGCTTGTGTTATGATCACTGATCTCAAATTGAAGTTCTTTGCCGTCCGGTTTTCCGGTTGCTTCGGAGGAGAGTTTTAAAAATACATTTCCTTCGCTATCGGGAAGCACTTCCGCACTGAGACCGACGTCGGATTTTGTGATAAGACGTCCGAGACGTTCCATGACTTCACGGTTTGTATCATCTTCTTTGAGCTGGAACTGAAATTCGTAGTTCATATCGGAAACGGACAGATCAAAGGAGTATGTATCCGGTGCAAGAGAAATTCTGGCATCGCCAGGAACGGCTTTGCCGAAATTAACCTGACTGCTTGCCAGCCGTTCTACGGAAAGCGTAAAGGAAGGCGCATGATCTCCGCTTTCACTGCCAACGTAAGAGGCACTTGCAATGCTTTCTTTTGTAGAGTAGGCAACTTTCTGCCGGAGCAGCTGTTCGGATTCACTGCTTCCTTTGGTAGAGATCAGGGCATTTCTGAAAAGCCTTGACTGCTCTTTCAGAGAAACCGCATACTGCTTTGCTTCGTCGCTTGTATCCAGAATACAGAGAGGCGCTTCTTTATTTAATTTGATAATGGAATTATAAATACTGCGCAGATCACTCTTCTTGTGCGTATCGAGTGCAGTATTTGACTTGGGCGCATATTCCGTCAGGTAGTGATTGTAAACCTGATTAAGCGCATCAAATCCGATTGCCATCAGAAGCCCTCCTTTCTTCCTTGAATCTGCATAAATGCGGCGTTGACACTCCTTGTCAGCCTCTGCATGGGCATGAGAATCTACTTATATATAGTAAATATAGCATTGCGATAAGCAAAATGCAATCGTTTCTGCGGAAAAACCGGTAAAGAAAATCAAAAAAACTGCGCAGATACGGAAAAAAATCGGGAAAAGGAATTGACGCACGGACACAGCTGTGCTATATTAGACAGGCGAGATGACTTTTAGGTCTTTTTTTTATGCTGTAAAAAATGAACCTGTCCGGCAGATTTCTGCGGGCAGCCGGTTTCCAGGCTCTACCAGATGGTGGCAAGACAAGCATAAACCGGGTGTGGACAGTCTCGTACATCTGTCCTCTGACGCGTGCGCAGATGTCAAACAGGAAAAGGTCGCACAGAAGTAAAGCATGCGGGCGGCGAGAAGGAGAAAAGAATGCGTACAAAAATCACATTGGCTTGTACAGAGTGCAAGAACCGTAACTACAACATGACAAAGGATAAAAAGAATCATCCTGACAGAATGGAAACAAAGAAATATTGTAGATTCTGCAAGACTCATACTTTACACAAAGAAACAAAATAATCCGTTTTTTAAGAACAGGAGTCAAAGTTATGGGAGAAAGTAGTAACGAAAAGGTTGGTTTTTTCAAGGGGCTGAAAGCTGAATTCCAGAAGATCATCTGGCCCGACAAAACAACACTCGGAAAACAGGCGGTAGCTGTTACTGCAATTTCTATTGTTTTAGGAGTGATCATCGCACTGCTCGATACAGTTATGCAGTATGCGGTTAACTTAATAACAATGTAGAGTGAGGAAAAACATATGGCAGACGCAAACTGGTATGTAGTGCATACCTACTCAGGCTATGAAAACAAAGTAAAAGCCAATATTGAAAAAACAATCGAAAATCGCCATCTGGAAGAGGAAATTCTGGAAGTCAGGGTTCCGCTTCAGGATGTTGTGGAAGTAAAGAACGGTGCCAAAAAGACTGTTCAGAAAAAGATGTTCCCAGGCTATGTGCTGATCAATATGGTCATGAACGATGATACCTGGTATGTAGTCCGCAACACACGTGGTGTAACAGGATTCGTGGGTCCGGGAAGTAAACCGGTTCCGTTATCCGAAGCGGAAATGAAACCGCTCGGAATCAAAACAGAGAATGTATCGGTTGACTTCGAAGAAGGCGATACGATCGCTGTTGTTGCAGGTGTCTGGAAGGATACGGTTGGTATGGTTCAGAGAATGGATTACAACAAACAGACTGCAACGATCAATGTAGAACTGTTCGGCCGCGAAACACCGGTTGAGATCAGTTTTGCGGAAATCCGCAAGATGGCATAATCTTGCACAGACAGAACAAGATGTTCATAGGATGAAGTCCTACTTATATAAGAAGGTTCATACTTGGACTGTGGGAGGGCAATGCCCGCCACTACCACAATTTATTAGGAGGTGCCAAAATGGCAAAGAAAGTAGAAGGATACATTAAGTTACAGATCCCTGCTGGTAAAGCTACACCAGCACCACCAGTTGGTCCTGCACTTGGACAGCATGGTGTAAACATCGTTGAATTTACAAAACAGTTCAACGCAAAGACAGCTGATCAGGGTGATATGATCATTCCTGTAGTTATCACAGTTTATGCAGACAGAAGTTTCAGTTTCGTAACAAAAACTCCACCTGCACCGGTTCTTTTAAAGAAAGCATGCAAAATCAAATCTGGTTCTGCAACACCTAACAAGACAAAGGTTGCAACAATCTCCAAAGCTGATCTGCAGAAGATCGCTGAGACAAAGATGCCTGATCTGAATGCAGCAAGCCTTGAGGCTGCTATGAGCATGATCGCTGGTACAGCAAGAAGTATGGGAATCACTGTAGAAGAATAAGACTTTTACAGATTTAACACAAAAGTGGGAGGAATTAGTTCCGCCACTACCACTAGGAGGTAAACGAAATGAAACATGGTAAGAAATATAGCGATGCTGCGAAAGCATTCGATCGCGCTACACAGTTTGAGCCTGCAGAAGCTATTGCGTTAGCAAAGAAGTCAGCAGTTGCTAAATTTGATGAAACAATCGAAGTTCACATCAGAACAGGATGTGACGGACGTCATGCAGATCAGCAGATCCGTGGCGCAGTTGTTCTTCCGAACGGAACAGGTAAGGAAGTAAAGGTTTTAGTATTTGCGAAAGGTGATAAGCTTACAGAAGCTGAAGCAGCCGGTGCAGATTTTGTCGGCGGCGATGAGCTGATCCCTAAGATCCAGAATGATGGATGGTTAGACTTTGATGTTGTTGTTGCAACACCTGATATGATGGGCGTTGTTGGTCGTCTTGGTAAGGTTTTAGGACCGAAAGGTTTAATGCCAAACCCGAAGGCCGGTACAGTAACAATGGATGTTACAAAGGCTGTTAAAGATATCAAAGCCGGTAAGATCGAGTACAGATTAGATAAGTCCAACATTATCCATGTTCCGGTTGGAAAGGCTTCCTTCACAGAGGAACAGCTTCAGCAGAACTTTGATGCACTGATGGATGCTATCGTAAAGGCAAAACCAAGCACATTAAAGGGCCAGTATTTAAGAAGCATTACACTTGCTCCTACAATGGGACCTGGTGTAAAGGTAAGCGTAGCTAAATTCTAATTCGTATTGTTAGAGATCAATTGAGGCGATCGGTTATACCGGTCGCCTTCTTTTTACTACCTGGGAAATTCCTTCGGAATTCTCCGGGCAGTAAAAGCAGGCAAGCTTGCAAAGATGCGCACTGCGGCGTACAATGTAGATGCCGCAAGCATTGTCGTACATTTGCTCTGCAAATGTACGGCGCAATAACCTGCGTAGCAGGTTATAGAAAAGCGACCGCCGCAGGCGCAAGAATGTGCCAAGGCACATTCTTTTTTAAATAGGGAATGAAACAGATGAAGAAAAACTGGAAACGAAAATTAATATGGTTCACGATAGCACTTGCTCTGACCTTGCTTGTCGGAACGGTAGTGCTGGTGACCGTGTTACAACATAAAAAGAAGGAAAATATAGCCTGGCAGGAGCAGATACAGGCAGAGCAGATCGCGGAAATTAATGCACAAACAGATGCGGAAACACGGGTGCAGGCAGGAGCGGGTGTGCAGATCGGGAGTGTACAGGATGACAATACAGGAGGAGCGGATCGTGAAGATGCCTCTCTTCCGGAAATTGAAACAGATCAGAAAGAACAGAATCCGCAGGAAGAACAAGAAACTGATCCGGCAGAGGAAAAAGGGAAAGTTGTTATGACCTTTGCGGGAGATATCTGCTTTCATGATGCATATGCCAATATGTATGCACTTTCTGCCCGCGGCGGTAATATAGAAAGCTGTATCGGTGCATCGCTTCTTGCAGAAATGCGTGATGCGGATATTTGTATGGTCAATAATGAGTTCCCGTATTCTGACCGTGGACAGCCGGTTGAGGGAAAAACATTTACATTTTGCAGTAAGCCCGGAAATGTGAAGCTGCTTTCGCAGATGGGAGTGGATATTGTTTCCCTTGCCAATAATCATGCGTATGATTACGGACAGGATGCGCTTCTTGACAGCCTGGATACACTGGATGGGGAAGGAATTTCGCGTGTGGGAGCCGGCAGGAATCTGGAAGAGACAATGGCACCTGTATATTTTGATATAAATGGGACAAAGATCGGTATTTTGGCAGCAACCCAGATCGAGCGGCTGGAAAATCCGGATACAAAAGGCGCAACTGAAAACACCCCGGGCGTATTCCGGTGCTTTAATGAAACGGAATTAAGCCGCCTGTTGGAACAGATAAAACAGACAAAACAGCAATGTGATTTCCTGACCGTATACATACACTGGGGAACGGAAAATACAGATGAACTTGACTGGGCACAGCCCTATCAGGCAAAGCTGATCGCGGAGGCGGGCGCAGATCTGATCGTCGGATGCCATCCGCACTGCCTGCAGGGGATAGATTATATGGGAGATACGCCGGTAATCTACAGCCTCGGTAATTTCTGGTTCAATTCCAAAGAGGTGGATACAGCACTTCTGAAAGTGACGGTACAGGGAGACAAGCTGGAAAGTATCCAGATGATTCCGGCACTGCAGAAGGACTGCAGCACAAATGAGCTGGACGGCGCAGAAGGAGAACGGGTCATCAATTATCTGCAGAGTTTGTCGGAAAATATCACGATCGATGCGGAAGGTTATATTAGTAGCTATTAATTTCACAATTCGCTTGACAAGGCTCTCATAACATGATATCTTATATAAGGTCGTTTTAGATCATGCCGAAGACAGCAGGTGCTCAATGAGCGTAAGCATATCGCCTGCCGAGGGAAAGATTCAATAGTTAGTTTGAATGTCAGCCTTCCGTTTTCGGGAGGCTTTTTATAGCGTATCACGCAACTCGTTTAAAAGGCTATGACTCCAGACGACAGCAAATCTAAAAGGAGGTAAAAAAATGGCTAAAGTAGAATTAAAGCAGCCGATTGTAGCTGAAATTTCAGAAAACATCAAAGATGCACAGTCAGTTGTTCTTGTTGACTATCGTGGTCTTACAGTAGAACAGGATACAAAGCTTCGTAAGCTGTGTCGTGAAAACGGCGTAACATACAAAGTTTACAAGAACACAATGATGAACTTTGCATTCAAGGGAACACAGTTTGAAGCTCTTGCTCCATATCTGGAAGGACCTAGCGCAGCAGCTATCTCTACTACAGATGCAACAGCACCTGCACGTGTACTTGGTAAATTCGCCAAGGAAGCTGACAAGCTTGAGATCAAGGGTGGTGTAGTTGAAGGTATTGCTTACGATGCAGCAGGTATTGCAAACATCGCAACAATTCCAAGCAGAGAGGAACTTCTTTCCAAATTACTGGGAAGCATGCAGTCACCTATTACAAACTTTGCCCGTGTTATTAAGCAGATCGCTGAAAAAGGCGGCGAAGTAGCAGAAGCTCCTGCAGAAGCAGCAGAGGCTCCGGCAGAAGAAACAGCTGAAACACCGGCTGAATAAGAAAACGAAAACAAACTATTAAAAATGGAGGATATTAAAATGGCAAAATTAACAACAGCAGAACTTATTGATGCTATCAAAGAGTTAACAGTTTTAGAATTAAATGATTTAGTAAAAGCTTGTGAAGAAGAATTCGGCGTATCTGCAGCAGCAGGCGTTGTAGTTGCAGCAGCAGGTGCTGGCGCAGCAGCTGAAGAAGAAAAGACAGAGTTCGACGTAGAGCTGACAGAAGTTGGTCCTAACAAGGTTAAGGTTATCAAGGTTGTTCGTGAAGCTACAGGCCTTGGCTTAAAGGAAGCTAAAGACGTAGTTGACGGCGCTCCAAAGGTTATCAAAGAAGCCGCTTCCAAAGAAGAAGCTGATGATATCAAGGCTAAGCTTGAAGCTGAAGGCGCAAAGGTTACTCTTAAATAATCAAAGCGTAAAAGACAGACCCCGGACATTGTGTCCGGGGCTTTTTAAATTTGAGAAAAGTTTTTGTTGACTAAAAAAACACGTTGTAGTAGAATGTATGGTGCACTATTGTGGTGCGGTAGGCTATTTTTATGCCCATATCTGGGAGAAAAGCCAAAAGCAGCATGGCAAATAATATGAACGAGGTGAATGTCAATGGAAAAGAACAGAATACGTCCGATTGCTTCCGGCAAGCATATACGTATGAGTTACTCACGGCAAAAAGAAGTTTTGGATATGCCAAACCTGATTGAGGTTCAGAAGGAATCCTACAAATGGTTTCTGGATGAAGGCCTGAAAGAAGTATTTGCAGATATTTCTCCGATTGCCGATTACAGTGGACACTTAAGTCTGGAGTTTGTTGATTTTGAACTCTGTGAAGACGAAGTCAAGTATTCTATTGAAAAGTGTAAAGAACGTGATGCAACATATGCAGCACCTTTGAAGGTAAAAGTGCGTCTTTACAACAAGGAAAAGGAAGAGATCACCGAACATTCCATCTTTATGGGCGATCTTCCGCTCATGACAGAGACAGGTACATTCGTGATCAATGGTGCTGAGCGTGTTATCGTCAGCCAGTTAGTTCGTTCTCCGGGTATTTATTATGCAATTGGTCATGATAAGATCGGAAAGGAGCTTTATTCCTGTACCGTAATTCCTAACCGTGGTGCATGGTTAGAGTATGAAACAGATTCCAATGATGTTTTCAGCGTTCGTGTAGATAGAACAAGAAAAGTGCCGATCACCGTATTTTTACGTGCGCTTGGTATCGGTACTAACACAGAGATCCTGGAGTTATTCGGTGAGGAACCAAAGATCCTTGCCAGCTTCACAAAGGATCCTTCTATTACAGAAAGAAATCCGGAAGGCAGCTATGAGGAAGGTCTGCTTGAACTGTATCGTAAGATCCGTCCGGGTGAACCTCTCAGCGTAGAAAGTGCTGAAAGCCTTATTACAGCTATGTTCTTTGATCCGAGACGTTATGACCTTGCAAAGGTTGGACGTTATAAATTCAACAAAAAGCTTGCACTGAAAAACCGTATCAGACATGCTGTTCTGTCACAGGATGTTACCAATCCTTTCACAGGTGAGATCATTGCAAGTGCCGGTGATGAAGTCAGTGCAGAGCTGGCTGATGAGATCCAGAATGCTGCTGTTCCGTATGTGTGGATCCAGACAGAAGAGAGAGAAGTCAAGGTCCTTTCCAATATGATGGTAGATCTGACAAGCTTTGTGGACTGCAATCCAAAAGAGCTTGGTATTACAGAACTGGTATATTTCCCTGTTCTGCAGCAGATCCTGCAGGAGTACTCTGATAAGCCGGAAGAATTAGCAGATGCTATTTCAAAAAATGTATCAGAACTGATTCCAAAACATATCACAAAGGAAGATATTTTAGCTTCCATTAACTATAATATGCATCTGGAATATGGTCTGGGTAACGATGATGATATCGATCACCTCGGTAACAGACGTATCCGTGCGGTAGGTGAACTGCTGCAGAACCAGTATCGTGTAGGTCTGACAAGACTGGAGCGTGTTGTCCGTGAAAGAATGACAACACACGATACAGAAGAAGTGACTGCACAGGCACTGATCAATATCAAACCGGTACAGGCAGCGGTGAAAGAATTCTTCGGATCTTCCCAGCTGTCACAGTTCATGGATCAGAATAACCCGCTTGGTGAGCTGACACATAAGAGACGTCTTTCCGCACTTGGTCCTGGTGGTCTTTCCAGAGATCGTGCAGGTTTCGAGGTTCGAGACGTACATTACTCTCATTACGGAAGAATGTGCCCGATCGAGACACCTGAAGGTCCTAACATCGGTCTGATCAACTCTCTTGCATCTTATGCAAGAATCAATGAATATGGTTTCGTGGAAGCACCTTATCGCAAGGTTGATAAGTCTGATCCGCAGAATCCGCGTGTTACAGATGAAGTTGTATACATGACAGCAGATGAAGAAGATAATTACCATGTTGCACAGGCGAGTGAGCCGCTTGATGAAAACGGATATTTCAAGAAAACATCCATTTCCGGTCGTTATCGTGAGGAAACACAGGAATATCCCCGTGCCATGATCGATTACATGGACGTATCTCCAAAGATGATCTTTTCCGTTGCAACGGCGCTGATCCCGTTCCTGCAGAATGATGATGCGAACCGTGCGCTGATGGGATCCAACATGCAGCGTCAGGCAGTTCCGCTGTTATTTACAGAGGCTCCTGTTGTTGGTACAGGTATGGAGCCTAAGACAGCAGTCGACTCAGGTGTCTGTGTTGTTGCTAAGAAGGCAGGTACAATTGATTATGTATCTTCCAAGCTGATCAGAATGACATATGATGATGGTGAAAAGGACGAATATCATTTAACAAAATTCTCCAGAAGTAACCAGTCCAACTGCTATAACCAGAAACCGATCGTATTTAAGGGCGATCATGTAGAAGCCGGCGAAGTGATCGCAGACGGCCCTTCTACAGACGGCGGTGAACTTGCGCTTGGTAAGAACCCGCTGATCGGCTTTATGACATGGGAAGGTTATAACTACGAGGATGCTGTATTATTAAGTGAAAGATTAGTACAGGAAGATGTTTATACATCTATCCATATTGAAGAATATGAAGCAGAAGCCAGAGATACAAAGCTCGGACCGGAAGAGATCACAAGAGACGTTCCGGGTGTCGGCGATGACGCACTGAAGGATCTGGATGACCGTGGTATCATCCGTATTGGTGCAGAAGTCCGCGCCGGTGATATCTTAGTTGGTAAGGTAACACCAAAGGGTGAGACTGAACTGACAGCAGAAGAAAGACTGCTTCGTGCGATCTTTGGTGAAAAGGCACGTGAAGTGCGTGATACTTCCCTGAAGGTTCCACATGGTGAATATGGCATTATTGTAGATGCCAAGGTATTCACAAGAGAAAACGGTGACGAATTATCTCCTGGTGTCAATCAGGCAGTTCGTATTTACATTGCACAGAAGAGAAAGATTTCAGTTGGTGATAAGATGGCCGGCCGTCATGGTAACAAGGGTGTCGTTTCCCGTGTACTTCCTGTAGAGGATATGCCATACCTGCCAAACGGACGTCCGCTGGATATCGTATTAAATCCACTTGGTGTGCCTTCCCGTATGAATATCGGACAGGTGCTGGAGATCCATCTTTCTCTCGCAGCCAAAGCACTTGGCTTCAATGTGGCAACACCTGTATTCGATGGCGCAAAGGAAAGCGATATCATGGATACGCTGGAGCTTGCAAATGATTACGTCAATCTGGAATGGGATGAGTTCAAAGCAAAACATGGCGAAGAGCTCCTGCCTGAAGTTCTGGATTACTTATATGAAAACAGAGATCACAGAAAGCTGTGGAAGGGTGTTCCGATCTCCAGAGACGGTAAGGTAAGACTTCGTGACGGTAGAACAGGTGAGTTCTTCGATTCACCGGTAACGATCGGTCACATGCATTACCTGAAACTCCATCATCTGGTAGATGATAAGATCCATGCACGTTCAACCGGACCATACTCCTTGGTTACACAGCAGCCGCTCGGTGGTAAGGCACAGTTCGGTGGACAGCGTTTCGGTGAAATGGAAGTTTGGGCACTGGAAGCTTATGGTGCATCTTATACACTGCAGGAGATCCTGACAGTGAAATCCGATGATGTGATCGGACGTGTGAAGACATACGAAGCGATCATCAAGGGTGAAAATATTCCTGAACCGGGTATTCCGGAATCCTTCAAGGTACTCTTGAAAGAATTACAGTCTCTTGGTCTGGATGTGAAAGTACTCGATGAAAACCAGAATGAAATCGACATTATGGAAACTATCGATTACGGCGATACGGACATGCGCGCTGAAATGGAAGGCGGACACAGAGGCAGCTATAATGAAGAGGATTCATTAGGAAGCATGGGCTATCAGAAACAGGAATTTGATGAAGATAGCGAGGAACTGATCAATGTAGATGATGAAGCAGACGAGGCAGAGGACTTTGCGTTCGATGGCGACGGCCTGGATGATTCATATGACGAATAAGGATTCTACAAACGTAAGTTGGAAGGAGTGCCATAAATGTCAGAAACAAAAAACGAAACGTACGAACCAGTGACATTTGATGCGATCAAAATTGGATTGGCATCACCGGATAAGATCAGAGAATGGTCCAGAGGAGAAGTCCTGAAGCCGGAAACGATCAACTACAGAACATTAAAGCCGGAACGTGACGGTCTGTTCTGTGAAAGAATTTTCGGACCAAGCAAGGACTGGGAATGTCATTGTGGTAAATACAAAAAAATCAGATATAAAGGTGTTGTCTGCGATCGTTGTGGCGTTGAGGTTACAAAGTCAAGCGTCCGCAGAGAGCGTATGGGACATATTGAACTGGCAGCACCGGTTTCCCATATCTGGTATTTCAAGGGAATCCCGAGCAGAATGGGTCTTTTATTAGACCTTTCTCCTCGTGTACTGGAAAAGGTATTATATTTTGCATCTTATATTGTACTGGATGCAGGGCAGACAGATCTGGAATACAAACAGATCCTGTCAGAGAAGGAATGTCAGGATGCCAAAGATAAATACGGCGCAAATGCATTCCGTGCAGGCATGGGTGCTGAGGCAGTCAAAGAGCTTCTGGAAGCGATCGATCTGGAAAAGGATTCCGTAGAGCTGAAAACAGAGCTGAAGGATGCCAACGGACAGAAACGTGCCAGAATCATCAAGAGACTGGAAGTTGTAGAAGCTTTCCGTGAATCAGGCAACAGACCGGAATGGATGATCATGGATGCGATCCCGGTTATCCCACCGGATTTAAGACCAATGGTACAGCTCGATGGTGGACGTTTTGCGACATCGGATCTGAACGATCTGTATCGTCGTATCATCAACAGAAACAATCGTCTGAAGAGACTGATCGAGCTCGGCGCACCGGATATTATCGTTCGAAATGAAAAGAGAATGCTGCAGGAAGCTGTAGACGCTCTGATCGATAACGGCCGTAGAGGCCGTCCGGTAACAGGCCCTGGTAACAGAGCACTGAAATCTCTGTCCGATATGCTGAAAGGTAAGGGCGGTCGTTTCCGTCAGAACCTGTTAGGTAAGCGTGTTGACTACTCAGGACGTTCCGTTATCGTTGTAGGACCGGAGCTGAAGATTTATCAGTGTGGTCTGCCAAAAGAAATGGCGATTGAATTGTTTAAGCCTTTTGTTATGAAAGAGCTTGTTTCAAGAGGCATTTCACAGAATATCAAAAATGCAAAGAAATTAGTTGAAAAGTTAGATACACAGGTTTGGGATGTGCTCGAAGAAGTCATTAAAGAGCATCCGGTTATGTTAAACCGTGCTCCTACACTGCACAGACTTGGTATTCAGGCATTTGAGCCAATCCTGGTAGAAGGTAAGGCTATTAAGCTGCATCCGCTTGTATGTACCGCATACAACGCCGATTTCGACGGTGACCAGATGGCTGTCCATCTTCCGCTTTCCGTGGAAGCACAGGCAGAATGCCGATTCCTCCTGTTATCACCAAACAACCTGTTAAAGCCATCCGATGGTGGCCCTGTAGCCGTTCCTTCACAGGATATGGTACTTGGTATTTACTACCTGACACAGGAAAGACCGGGAGCAAAGGGAGAGGGCAAATTCTTCAAGAGTGTGAATGAAGCAATTCTGGCATATGAAAACCAGATCATCACACTGCACAGCCGTATCAAGGTCCGTGTGCATAAGCAGATGCCTGACGGAAGCACAGTAACAGGCAATGTAGAGTCCACAATGGGAAGGTTCCTCTTAAATGAGATCATCCCGCAGGATCTTGGATTTGTAGACAGAAGCAATCCGGATAACGCGTTGGCACTTGAGATCGATTTCCATGTCGGCAAAAAGGGTCTGAAGCAGATTCTGGAAAAAGTTATCAATACACACGGGGCAACAAAGACAGCAGAAGTGCTGGATGATATTAAGGCAATGGGTTACAAGTACTCCACAAGAGCAGCTATGACCGTATCCATTTCCGATATGACAGTGCCTGCTAAGAAACCGGAAATGCTGGAAGCAGCACAGAAGACAGTTGACCTGATCACAAAGAACTTCAACCGTGGTCTTATCACAGAAGAAGAAAGATACAGAGCTGTTGTTGAAACATGGAATGAGACAGATAAGGAACTGACAGATGTTCTTCTGAAGGGTCTGGATCAGTACAATAACATCTTCATGATGGCTGACTCAGGTGCCCGTGGTTCCAACCAGCAGATCAAACAGCTTGCAGGTATGCGTGGACTGATGGCAGATACAACCGGTCGAACGATCGAGCTGCCTATCAAGTCAAACTTCCGTGAAGGTCTTGACGTACTGGAATACTTCATGTCAGCGCATGGTGCCCGTAAGGGTCTGTCCGATACAGCGCTTCGTACAGCCGATTCCGGATACCTGACAAGACGTATGGTTGACGTTTCACAGGAACTGATCATCCGTGAAACAGATTGTAGTGAAAATCGCAGCGAAATCCCAGGTATGTATGTAAAAGCATTCATGGATGGAAAAGAAACGATCGAAGGTCTGAAAGACCGAATCACAGGACGTTTCTCCTGCGAAGATATCAAAGATAAAGACGGTAATCTGATCGTAAAGGCAAACCATATGATCACACCAAGCAGAGCAAGCAAGATCATGAGCGTCGGTGTAGATAAAGACGGTAATCCGATCGAGCAGGTCAAGATCCGTACGATCCTTGGCTGCCGCTGCCACAACGGTATCTGCTCTAAGTGCTACGGTGCCAACATGGCAACAGGTGAAGCCGTACAGGTCGGTGAAGCAGTAGGTATCATTGCTGCCCAGTCAATCGGTGAACCTGGTACACAGCTTACAATGCGTACCTTCCATACAGGTGGTGTAGCCGGTGATGATATCACACAGGGTCTTCCTCGTGTCGAAGAGCTTTTTGAAGCAAGAAAGCCAAAGGGACTTGCGATCATTGCTGAGTTCGGCGGAATTGCTACGATCAAGGATACAAAGAAGAAACGTGAGATCATTGTTACAAATGAAGAAACAGGCGAAAGCAAGACATATCTGATCCCTTACGGATCACGTATCAAGATCTTGGACGGTACAAAACTCGAAGCCGGTGATGAACTGACAGAAGGTAGTGTTAACCCGCATGATCTGTTAAAGATCAAGGGTATCCGTGCAGTACAGGATTACATGATCCGTGAAGTACAGCGTGTATACCGTCTGCAGGGTGTTGATATCGCAGATAAGCATATTGAAGTGATCGTACGTCAGATGCTGAAGAAGATCCGCATCGAGAACAACGGAGATTCCGATTTCTTACCGGGTATCTTAGTTGATGTACTTGACTTCGAAGATATGAATGAAGAACTGATCGCACAGGGTAAACAGCCGGCAGAAGGCAAGCAGGTAATGCTTGGTATCACAAAGGCAGCCCTTGCTACAAACTCCTTCCTGTCAGCCGCTTCCTTCCAGGAAACAACAAAGGTTCTGACAGAAGCTGCTATCAAGGGTAAGGTTGATCCGCTGATCGGTCTGAAAGAAAATGTAATCATCGGTAAGCTGATCCCGGCAGGAACCGGTATGAAGAGATACAGAAATGTAGTCTTAAGTACAGATAAGGATCCGGAGGATGAGATTTCCTTTGATGATGAAGTAAGTTTCGATGATGTTGCGGAAGATGTTGCAGAGCAGGTAGAAGATACCGAAGCTGCCAAAACAGAAGAAACAACAGAAAATGTAACAGAATAAAGCTGGATTTGACAGGGCTCTTTGGAAAATGATCAAAGAGCCCTGTTTCTTTGCCCGATAAGAAAGAAAAAAGTGGGAATACTACTTGACAAAGGGAAAATGAGAACCTATACTAAACGAGTGTGCATGAAATTGCATTTATTTTTGTGCGCATAGAAAATCAAACTATAAGAAATGAGGTGAAAAAGAATGCCAACATTTAACCAGTTAGTAAGAAAAGGACGTCAGACATCTGTAAAGAAATCAACAGCACCTGCTCTTCAGAAAGGATACAACTCCCTTCACAAGAAAGCTACTGATGTTTCTTCACCACAGAAGCGTGGTGTTTGTACAGCTGTTAAGACTGCTACTCCTAAGAAACCTAACTCAGCTCTTAGAAAGATCGCCAGAGTTCGTCTTTCAAACGGAATCGAAGTTACATCTTATATTCCGGGTGAAGGCCACAACTTACAGGAGCATAGCGTTGTTTTAGTAAGAGGTGGTAGAGTAAAGGACCTTCCTGGTACACGTTATCACGTAATCAGAGGTACTTTGGATACAGCAGGAGTTGCTAACAGAAAGCAGGCCCGTTCCAAATACGGCGCTAAGAGACCAAAACAGGCTAAATAATCCGGCTTGGTTTCAAATGTACCACAGGTTACAGACTAATTTAGTGTTGGGATTCGATTATCACACATTGTGTGCATAGACAATACCGCACGTACACATTAGTGGTTATATGTGAGTACCTATGATTTAGTTAATAATAATTAAGGAGGGAAGAACCGTGCCACGTAAAGGACATATTCAGAAAAGAGACGTATTAGCAGATCCTATGTACAACAGCAAAGTGGTTACAAAGCTTATCAATAACATCATGTTAGACGGTAAGAAAGGTGTAGCACAGAAGATTGTTTACGGAGCATTTGCTAAAGTAGAAGAGAAATCCGGTAAACCGGCTCTTGAAACTTTCGAAGAGGCTATGAACAATATCATGCCTTCTCTGGAAGTAAAAGCAAGACGTATTGGTGGTGCTACTTATCAGGTACCTATCGAAGTACGTCCTGACAGACGTCAGGCTTTAGGTCTTCGTTGGCTTACAATGTTCTCACGTAAGAGATCAGAGAAGACTATGGAAGACAGACTGGCTAACGAGATCTTAGATGCTGCTAACAACACAGGCGCAGCTGTTAAGAGAAAAGAAGACATGCATAAAATGGCAGAGGCTAATAAAGCATTTGCTCACTACAGATTCTAAAAGGAGGAAATACCTTGGCTGGAAGAGAATATCCATTAGAGAGAACCAGAAATATAGGTATTATGGCTCATATCGATGCTGGTAAAACAACATTAACAGAGCGTATCCTTTATTATACTGGTGTTAACTACAAGATTGGTGATACCCATGAAGGTACTGCTACCATGGACTGGATGGAACAGGAGCAGGAAAGAGGTATTACAATCACATCAGCCGCTACTACATGTCACTGGACATTAGAGGAAAACTGTAAGCCAAAACCGGGTGCTTTAGAGCATCGTATCAATATCATTGATACTCCTGGACACGTTGACTTTACAGTTGAGGTTGAGCGTTCCCTTCGTGTACTGGATGGCGCTGTCGGCGTATTCTGTGCAAAGGGTGGTGTAGAGCCTCAGTCAGAAAATGTATGGCGTCAGGCTGACACATACAACGTACCTAGAATGGCTTTCATTAACAAAATGGACATCCTGGGTGCAAACTTCTACGGTGCAGTAGAGCAGATCAGAACAAGATTAGGTAAGAATGCGATCGTTCTTCAGTTACCAATCGGTAAAGAAGATGATTTCAAGGGAATTATCGATCTGTTCGAGATGAAAGCATATATTTACAACGACGATAAGGGTGATGATATTTCCATCACTGATATCCCGGATGATATGAAGGATGATGCAGAATTATATCGTAGCGAACTGATCGAAAAGATCTGCGAGCTGGATGATGATCTGATGATGCAGTATCTGGAAGGTGAAGAACCATCTGTTGAAGATTTAAAGAAAGTTCTTCGTAAAGCCACATGTGAATGTACAGCTATTCCGGTTTGCTGTGGTTCCGCATATCGTAACAAAGGTGTACAGAAGCTTCTGGATGCTATCCTGGAGTACATGCCAGCACCTACAGACATCCCACCTATCAAGGGTGTTGACTTAGAGGGCAATGAGATCGTAAGACATTCTTCTGATGAAGAACCTTTCTCAGCTCTTGCATTCAAGATCATGGCTGATCCATTCGTTGGTAAGCTTGCATTCTTCCGTGTATATTCCGGTACAATGAATGCTGGATCTTATGTACTGAACGCAACAAAAGACAAAAAGGAACGTGTTGGACGTATCCTGCAGATGCACGCAAACAAGAGAGCAGAGCTTGACAAAGTTTACTCCGGTGATATCGCAGCAGCAGTTGGATTTAAGTTCACAACAACAGGTGATACAATCTGTGATGAGCAGCATCCTGTTATCCTTGAGTCTATGGAATTCCCGGAACCTGTTATCGAGCTCGCTATCGAGCCTAAGACAAAAGCAGGTCAGGGTAAATTAGGTGAAGCTTTAGCAAAACTTGCTGAAGAAGATCCGACATTCCGTGCGCATACAGATCAGGAAACCGGTCAGACAATCATCGCCGGTATGGGTGAGCTTCATCTGGAGATCATCGTTGACCGTCTGCTTCGTGAATTCAAGGTAGAAGCTAACGTAGGTGCTCCTCAGGTTGCTTACAAAGAGACATTTACAAAGCCTGTTGATCAGGAATACAAATATGCTAAGCAGTCCGGTGGTCGTGGACAGTACGGACACTGTAAAGTTAAATTCGAGCCAATGGATCCGAACGGCGAAGAAACATTCAAGTTCGAGTCTACCGTTGTCGGTGGTGCTATTCCGAAGGAATACATCCCAGCAGTTGGTGAAGGTATCGAAGAAGCTGCAAAGGCTGGTATTCTTGGAGGATTCCCTGTACTTGGTGTACATGCAAATGTATACGATGGTTCTTACCATGAAGTCGATTCCTCAGAAATGGCATTCCATATTGCCGGATCTATGGCATTCAAGGAAGCTATGCAGAAGGCTGCACCTGTATTACTTGAGCCTATCATGAAGGTAGAAGTTACAATGCCTGAAGAATACATGGGTGATGTAATCGGTGATATCAACTCACGTCGTGGACGTATCGAAGGTATGGAAGATATCGGCGGCGGCAAGATGGTTAAGGGTTATGTTCCGCTTGCTGAAATGTTCGGTTATTCTACAGACCTGCGTTCTAAGACACAGGGACGTGGTAACTACTCAATGTTCTTCGAGAAATATGAGCCGGTACCGAAGTTCGTACAGGAAAAGGTTTTAGCAGCAAAGGCAAAATAATTGACCCCTGCGGCTAAAAATGCTTGAAATTATCGGCTATCTTTACTATAATCAAAGATAGCCGAGTTAATAGACACAAACAAACAATAATAAGAAAATTAAAGGAGAGTTTCAAAATGGCAAAAGCTAAATTTGACAGAACCAAACCACATTGTAACATTGGTACTATCGGTCACGTTGACCATGGTAAAACAACTTTAACAGCAGCTATCACAAGAGTATTAGCTGAAAGAGTACCAGGTAACGAAAAAGTTGATTTCGAAAATATCGATAAGGCTCCAGAAGAAAGAGAACGTGGTATCACAATTTCTACAGCTCACGTTGAATACCAGACAGCAAAGAGACATTACGCACACGTTGACTGCCCAGGCCATGCTGACTATGTAAAGAACATGATCACAGGTGCTGCTCAGATGGATGGTGCTATCCTCGTTGTAGCTGCTACTGATGGTGTTATGGCTCAGACAAAGGAGCACATCCTTCTGTCTCGTCAGGTAGGTGTACCTTACATCGTAGTATTCATGAACAAATGTGATATGGTTGATGATCCGGAATTACTTGAATTAGTAGAAATGGAAATCACAGAGCAGTTAGAGGAATATGATTTCACAGGCTGCCCAATCATCAAAGGTTCTGCTCTGAAAGCTCTGGAAGATCCGATGAGCGAGTGGGGCGACAAGATCATGGAACTTATGGATACAGTTGATTCTTATATTCCAGATCCTCAGCGTGATACAGATAAGCCGTTCCTGATGCCTATCGAAGACGTATTCTCTATCACAGGTCGTGGTACAGTTGCTACTGGTAGAGTAGAGCGTGGTGTTCTTCATATGTCTGACGAAGTTGAAATCGTTGGTGTTAAGGAAGAAACACAGAAGACTGTTGTAACTGGTATCGAAATGTTCCGTAAGCTGTTAGACGAAGCTCAGGCTGGTGATAACATCGGTGCACTTCTTCGTGGTATCCAGAGAACAGATATCGAAAGAGGACAGGTTCTTGCTAAACCAGGTAGTGTAACATGCCACAGAAAGTTCACAGCTCAGGTTTACGTTTTAACAAAAGATGAAGGTGGACGTCATACTCCTTTCTTCAACAACTACAGACCTCAGTTCTACTTCAGAACAACTGATATCACAGGTGTTTGTGAATTACCAGAAGGTACAGAAATGTGCATGCCTGGTGATAACGTAGAAATGACAATCGAACTGATCCATCCAATCGCTATGGAGCAGGGTCTTACATTCGCTATTCGTGAAGGTGGACGTACTGTTGGATCAGGACGTGTTGCTACAATCATCGAGTAATCATAACTGATTATTGATAAATGCAATAAAATCAAGGCTTCCAAGGTTTTCCTTGGGAGCCTTTTTACGTATTAGGCTTTAGCCCAAGTTATACGAAAAAACACCTTTCCGTTACAATAGAGTTGTTCAGTCACTATTGCAAGAAAGGAAAGGTGTTTAGAATGGCGAATAAGTCTAATGATCTCGCCCATACAAAATGGATGTGTAAATACCATATTGTATTCACCCAAAGTATAGACGAAAAGTAATTTACAATCAATTAAAAGTAGATATACGAGATATTTTAAAGCAGTTATGTTCATATAAAGGTGTAGAGATAATAGAGGGACATCTTATGCCAGATCATATTCATATGCTGGTGAGTATACGACCAAAAATGAGCGTTTCAAGCTTTATGGGATATCTAAAAGGAAAATCTGCACTTATGATATTCGATAGACATGCAAATTTAAAGTACAAGTTTGGAAATAGACATTTCTGGTCAGAAGGATATTATGTTAGCACAGTAGGACTAAATGAGGCGACGATAAAAAGTATATTCAAGACCAAGAGAAGTACGATATCATGCAGGATAAACTAAGCGTAAAAGAGTATGAAGACCCTTTTAAGGGTTAAGTCGAAGTAGTACGAACGCCCATTCATGGGCATAAGCAACGCGTCAAATGCAATAGTGACTTGAACGAAGAGAAAGTCTAGGGCGCCTTGAGACGCTGTCGGGTACCAAGGGGTTACACCCAGCGTCCCGAGCCACCCTTTTTAAGGGTGGCGGCGACTGAACAGAAAATACAGATACCGATTTATCATTGCGATGCGATATTAACAGTATTAGTACATAATGTACAAAATCATATTGTTAGAAAAATTGCAACAAGAGCAGGAGTGTTTGAAATACCGAAACAATATTGCAAGCATAGAGCATTTGATAGTTTTCGGAAGCTGGAGGCGTTTTATCGGGAGCATCAGGCGGATTTAGAGATTTATGATGAATACAGGAGACCGTATTCATGGGAAGAATATATGGAGACCGTTTTTACACATAGCAACTATTCTCCGGAACCTATGAAGTGGGTGTATGAAGTGAATCCTTTGTCTCTGGATAAGCAGCTGCACCTGCGGACTGCGGGATGCAGTGAAGAAGAGGCGGCGCTTTATAGTCCTTTTAATCATGTAGAGTATGAAAAGACGCTACAGAAAGCAAGGCAGAAATTTGGTGTGTATGAGCGGGAGTATGGGGATATAAAGTATTGGAATGATCCGGATTATTTGTTTGATTGGACGGAAGGGGAGTTTATGTAGATAGAATATTATGCTGTTGACATTCGATGGGAATTGCCATTAAAATTGTTGTTGAGAAGGTTACTGTTAAAGGAGTATGATGTGAATGCAAAAGAAACCTAAAAGTATCAATGCGTTAATGGCATATATGCGTGATATAAAAGGATTAAATATTTCTGGAAGTGGTGATAAGAAGAAACTTAGATATATGGGCTATTTCCATGGATATAAGGGGTATCGTTATCATAACAACCCTGCAAATACATATGCATTTAATTCCTTTGATGAAGTGCAGGCAATCTATGATTTCGATATGGCAATTAAGACAATGTTCTATCCGGAAATAATGTTTTTGGAAACTACATTTAAAAACTATGTTTTAGAAGTTATTTTGGAAGAGGCTAAAAGTAAAAGATTTGCAGATATTTATGCAAAATTGTTAACAGATTACAAAGTCTATCCGATAGGTAGTAATGAATATAAAAAAACAATTAATAAGAGAATGAATCTTAGAAATAAAGTATATAGTCTTATTTCTAGAGATTACGGTAAGCGATTTATAGTGAATCATTACTATGACAAAGACCAGCCATTGCCTATATGGGCGATATTTGAGTTAATAAGTCTTGGTGAATTTGGTACGCTTGTAGATTGTTTGGATCAAAATACCGGAAAAAAGGTTTCTAAAAGTGTAGGAATAAAAGTTGCCTATGACCGAGATGGAAAATTATTACCGTTGATAGTATATGCTTTAAAAGATTTAAGAAATGCTGTTGCACATAATAATACGATTTTCGATGCTCGTTTTAAAACAGGTAAGGTTAATTTAAGAATTGCTAAATGTATAAGTGCGGAAACTGGGATTAATAACATTACATTTGAATCTATTGTTGATTATGTGATTCTTATAAGTTTTATGATGAAATTATTGGATTGTCCTAAGAAGAAAATCTTGGCATTCATTCGATTGTTTGAAAAGGATTGTGAAGAACTTAGAGGAAAGGTTTCTACATCTATTTTTAATACTATAGTATATACCGATTCAAGAACCAAGTTAAATTTATTAAAAAAATATTTGTAGAAAATTCAATGGTTCTATTGCATAAAAGTCATCAATATGGCATAATATATTATAGAATTGCGGCGGACGTCTGCGGACTATGCCTAAGGGAGTTGGATGCGTCCGGCTTCCTTTTTTAATGCTTTGACGAAAGATACACACAATCCCCCTTTCGTGTATACTTTTACTTTACCCGTATCACACCCTCCACCCACGCCATTTCCCGTTCGACCACCTACTCTCACCCGAGCCCATTCATCACCTTGCAATATTTATTTCCAGACTATGGCAGATTCATGTTTTTGGGGAAGGAAATACAAGAACCACCGCAGTGTTCTTTATTAAGTATCTGAGAATGTTGGGATTTAAGGCCGAGAATGATTTGTTTGCAGAAAACTCCTGGTATTTTAGGAATGCCTTAGTTCGTGCAAATTATAACAATATTAAGGCTGGTATTTATGAAACAACAGATTTCTTGGAAAGATTTTTGAGAAATCTATTACTTGATGAGAAGAACGAGTTGCATAATAGAGATATGCATATCAGTGGTCAATTTTTATTGGGTCATGTTGACTCGATAAATGACCCAATAAATGACCCGATAAAATTGAATAAGCGGGAGAAAAAAATAGTAGAAATTTTACGAAGAGAGCCAACCTTGACTCGCAGTGGGATGGCAGAGCGTCTTGGTTGCTCAGATTCGACTGTAAAGAGAGCGTTGCAGTCTATGGTTGAAAAAGGTGTCATAAAACGTATCGGGTCAAACAAGAAAGGCGAATGGATTATATTGGATATAAATGATAATGATAGCGACGAAAATTAATAACAAGAGTATGGATTAAATAGTTTTTTAATGTTAACGATGCAACAGAGTATGAATCTGTCTACAGAGTATGCAATGTTTAACCAAAAGAATCTTACATGCTATTGGGGAAATCGCAATGGATTTATATCACGCCATATCAACGGACTCAGAGAATACGGATTTGTTTGATAAGGTGGTGGATTTAACCTGCGAGAATGAACAGCTACGGAACAAGATACAGGTTTTGCAGGATAAGTTGGAAAAAGCCTATGAATTCATGAAACAGTTTGTAATAGGCGGAAGGAACATGCTGGATGTGTTCCGGGAGCGAATTGGCGAAGCGAAGGAGTGGGTACACAGGAAGGTTGCCGGAATGAGCCGGTAAGGGATGCCCCAAGTGGTAGAGGTACTGCTTGGGGTGTTTTTGTATAGATGCTTCAGTTGTGCTTTCGCCCGTTTTTGGCTATAATTTTTCCAAACATGACATACAGATGACGTGTTGAAGGTGGTAAATTATAATAAAGGAAAGAGATTAAGCGAAATGAAGATTGAAAGGCTGATAGGGATTCTATCTGTATTGTTACAAAAAGATATGGTTACAGCACCTTTTCTTGCGGAGCATTTTGAAGTATCCAGAAGAACCATAAACAGGGATATTGAAGACTTGTGTAAAGCAGGGATTCCGATTGCAACCAGGCAGGGGACAGGCGGCGGAATTTATATTATGGATAACTATAAAATCAGCAAGACTTTGATTACAAATGCTGAGATGCAGGATATTCTTGCAGGAATCCGCAGCCTTGACAGTGTGAATGGAACGAACCAATATAAGCAGTTGATGGAAAAACTGGAGACCGGTTCTTCGGATTTTCTTGTGGGAGAACAGTCGCTATTGATTGATCTATCTTCCTGGTATAAGGAATCGTTAGCACCAAAAATTCAGATTATCCGCAGTGCCATTAAGGGATGTCGCAAAATAACATTTTACTATTATGGACCATCGGGAGAAGCTCAGAGAATCATAGAGCCATATTATCTGGTATTTCGGTGGTCTAACTGGTATGTGTGGGGCTGGTGTGATATCCGAAGGGATTACAGGCTTTTTAAACTAAATCGTTTGGACGAGCTTGCAGTGACGGAACACATTTTTGAAAAGCGTCCGGTCGTTACTCCGGATTTTACAGAGGTTGAGAAAGTTTTCCCGGGAGGAATTCATGTGAAAGCGCTTTTTGAAGCAGACTGCAAATGGCGTCTGGTGGAAGAATTTGGAACAAAATGTTTTGAAGTGCAGGCGGATGGGAAATTGTTATTTCAGGCAGAGTACACGGACAAGGAAAATCTGATTACTTGGTTACTTACCTTTAGAAATAAAGTAATTTTATTAGAGCCTGAGGAGATACGCATGGAGTTGTGCACAGAGTTACAGAAGACCTTACAACAATATAAATAATGGAGAAGAGTCAAAATGAAGTATGCATGGATGGATGAATATCTGATGAATAAGACAGGTGTAACCAAAGACCTGAAAGAAGAGTGGAATTGGATTCGCTATATGATAGGCGGAAAAATGTTTGCTGCTATATGTCTGGATGGGGCAAACGAGAATAAACCTGTTTATATAACTTTGAAACTGGACCCCTTGGATGGAGATTTTCTCAGACAGCAATATGAAGATATTATTCCTGGATATTATATGAATAAAGTGCACTGGAATTCTGTTAAGCCTGAGGGCGTGGTGCCGGATGATTTATTAATGGAAATGCTGGATAAATCCTATGCATTGGTGCTTCATAGCTTTAGCAAAAAGCGTCAGCAGGAAATTTTAGTGACGACATATTGTGGCTTGGATTGTACAAATTGTGAGTATAAAGAACCTTGCAATTGTAATGGTTGCGTAGCGACAAAAGGAATGCCTTTTCACGCAGAGGAAATACCATGTCCGGTTGCGGCATGTGTGATGCAAAAAGGGCTATCCTTATGTGGAGAGTGTACTGATTTTCCATGTCAATTATTGACGGATTATTCAAATGATACAGAGCATGGAGATAATCCGCCGGGGGCACGTATTATGGCGTGTAAGATGATTAAGTGCTTGTTGGAAAAGAAATAGAAGGATGATGAAATACCATGCATGAAATAGTTGCAAAGTCAATACTGAGTCCACAAAACGGAATGAATCTTTACAGGGGATGTCTTCATGGATGCATCTACTGTGATGCCAGAAGTACATGTTATCAGATGGAACATGCATTTGAGGATATTGCAGTCAAGGTGAATGCACCTAAGCTTTTGGAAGAGACACTGCGCAGAAAAAGAAAGCGTTGTATGATTGGAACCGGTGCTATGAGTGATCCGTATCTGCCGATTGAAAAGGAACTTAAGCTAACTAGGAAATGTCTGGAGCTTATCGATGAATATGAGTTCGGACTTGCGATTCAAACGAAATCAGATTTAATACTTCGTGATTTGGACTTGTTAAAGAGTATTAACAGAAAAACAAAATGTGTAGTGCAGATAACCATGACTACTTATGATGAGGAACAGTGTAAGATTCTGGAGCCGGGGGTATGTACTACCAAGAGAAGATCTGAAATATTGAAGATTATGCGCGATGAAGGAATTCCGACGATATGCTGGATGACACCTATATTACCGTTTATAAACGATACGGAAGAAAATATTCGCGGGCTGTTGGAGTATTGCAAAGAGGCGAAAGTATATGGAATTCTATTGTTTGATATAGGGGTTACCCTGCGGGAAGGTGACAGGGAATATTTTTATCAGCAATTAGACAAGCATTTTCCGGGGATGAAAGAGAAGTATATCCGAACCTTTGGAAATGCTTATGAGGTTCCATCGCCTAAGAATAGGGAATTGATGAAACTGGTTAAGGATGAGTGCGCACGGAGTGGTATGATTTGTGACAGCAACAAACTCTTTTCTTATATGCATGAATTTGAGGATAAAGCTGCAGGAAAACAGATTACTTTAGATGAAATTTTTTAAAATGGGAGATTAAAAGAATGGCGTACGATTTCAAAAAAGATTCAAAAGAGTTCTATAGGTCAAAGAATAAACCTGAAATTGTGAATGTACCGAAGGCAAACTACATTGCAGTTAGGGGGAGTGGGGATCCTAATGAAGAAGGTGGGGCGTATCAACAGGCAATCAGTGTTTTGTATGCAGTAGCTTATATCTTGAAAATGAGTTATAAAACGGATTATAAAATAAAAGGCTTTTATAAATATGTGGTTCCGCCGCTGGAAGGGTTTTGGTGGCAGGAAAATGTTTTCAGTGTGGATTATAGCGATAAGGTTGCATTTCATTGGATTTCGGTCATTCGGGTTCCTGATTTTGTATCTGAAAAGGATTTTGACTGGGCAGTGAAAATGGCAACAAATAAGAAAAAAATAGATTGTTCTTCTGCAGAGTTCATAACCATAGAGGAAGGGTTATGCGTCCAAATAATGCATATAGGTCCGTTTGATGAAGAGCCAAAGAGCGTTGCCATCATGGATGAATTTCTTGAAGAAAATGGTTATGTGAATGATATCAATGAAGAGAGGCTTCACCATGAAATTTATTTGTCTGATGCAAGAAAGATTCCGGCAGATAAGTGGAAAACAATCATAAGGCATCCGATTAAGAAATCGGAATAAAAAAGGCGTCCTAAGCAGGGAAAATACTGCATAGGTATTCAGTGAAAGCACAGAAAAGAAATTCCAAACATTTGAAAATATGCTATGATGTAAGTATTCAAAACGATGTAAATCTGTAATAAGCCTGACCATTTAAGAGATGGCTTTTACGGATGGATACAGAAATGTAATGAAAACTTGCAGGAGAGCAAAATGGCACAGGGAAAAAAGAGAATCTACATCATAGAAGATGACGTGGCACTGAATCACGGAATTGAGTTGACACTTGGAAATGAAGCATATGAATGTCGGCAATTTTTCAGTTTGGGTGAGATTCAGCATATAGAGCAGGCGGATCTTGTGATCCTGGATATCAATCTGCCGGACGGTAACGGATTTGACTATCTGAAACAAGTCAGAAAGACATCTAACGTACCTGTTCTGATACTGACGGCGAACGATACGGAACTTGACGAGGTGATGGGACTGACGCTGGGAGCAGATGATTATGTCACAAAACCATTTTCACTCATGACGCTAAGGCTTCGGGTGAACAATCTGCTGGCAAGAGCAGGTGCCAGACAGGCAGAACATGCAAACAGATATGAAAAGCATGGTCTGGTTCTGGATTTTGACAATTTGCTGTTTCAGAAAAATGGTACGGAAATCGAGCTGAGTAAGACGGAGATCCGCCTGCTGAAATACTTCACGGAAAATGAAGGGATCACGCTTCCCCGGGAAAAACTGATCGACCATGTATGGCAGAATCAGCAGTATGTAGATGAAAATGCATTATCTGTCACTGTAAAAAGACTGCGGGATAAAATAGAAAGCCCCGGTGAGCGGCTGATCCATACTATATACGGTATTGGATATGTATTCAGACAGTAGTTGACTGAAACTATGGTAAGGACTATGTAGAATTTGCTATGCGGGCTTCAATGGAAAACGGGGAGCAGCAGCCATGATGAAGACACGAGGATATAAATGAGATTCAGAAGAAACGAATATGAAATTTTAAATCAGATGCTGGATGATGCGATCGCAGGCACTTTTGAGGAAAACTGTTTTGATGAAAGTGAGCTTTCAAAATTGCAGACAAAGCTGATGCGTTATCTGACCTCGGCTTCGATGTCTGAAAAAAAGATTTGTGAAGAAAAGAATAACATAAAGGAGCTCATCACCAATATTTCGCACCAGACAAAAACACCGCTTACCAATATACTGATGTATGCGGAACTATTGACAGAGGCAGCGGAGACAGAGAAGGAAAAGGAATATGCAGGTGAAATACATGCACAGGGAAAGAAGCTGGAAAGTCTGATCGGTGCACTTGTGAAAATGTCGCGGCTTGAGACAGGAATCTTCCAATATGAGCAAAAGATAACTGCTTATCAGACGATCATCAGTAGAGCGGTGGAACAGGCGTTACCCAAAGCTACCGCAAAGAAGATAACGATCCATGTAAAAGAGGGTGGCTGCTATCAGGCAAACATCGACGAAAAGTGGGTAGTGGAAGCAGTTTACAACATTCTGGACAATGCGATCAAGTATTCAGATGCAGGCACGGTGATTTCTGTGGAAGAGTTTTCCTATGAATTCTTTTCGGGAATACGGATCACAGATCAGGGTGCGGGCATTGCGGAAGAAGAAATTCCGTTATTGTTTGGGCGGTTTTACAGAGGAAAAATGGTGCATGACAAAGAAGGAATAGGTGTTGGCCTGTATCTGGCGCGAGAAATCGTGGAACATAACGGAGGATACATAAAAGTCAGGTCAGAGGTCTTAAAGGGGTCTACATTTGATATATGCTTTCCAAGATAGTGTCATGCATTTCTTGTCATATATTTGTTTGGCAAATGTGCAGCTAAATAACCCGCGAAGCAGATTATAGCGATATCAATTTATCTGCGAAGCAGATTTTGCAAGGATTGTGGTTCAAAATATTGCAACATTGTAAGATTTGAGAAAGAATCTGGAAAGAACAATGCGATATGCTGGGTATTGTAAAAAATACGCAGCATTTTTAATTGCTGTATATTTGCGTAGCAAATGTACGACCAGATAACCTGCATGGCAGGTTATAGTTAATTGCTAAACTACAATGGAAAGGAAAGCAAAATGGAAATTTTAAGAACAGAAAATCTGAAGAAATATTATGACCAGAATATGGTATGCGTGAAAGCCTTGGATGGCGTGGATCTGTCGGTAGAGCAGGGAGAATTTGTAGCAATCGTCGGTACATCCGGCAGTGGAAAGTCCACACTTCTGCATATGTTGGGAGGACTTGACCGCCCTACAGCAGGTACTGTGCTGGTGGACGGAAAAAGGATCTTCGATCTGAAAGAGGAAGAACTGACTATTTTCAGAAGAAGAAAGATCGGTTTTGTGTTTCAGGCATATAATCTTGTTCCGGTGCTGAATGTGTATGAGAATATTGTGCTGCCGATCCAGTTAGACGGCAGCAGAGTGGATGAGGCATTTATAGAGCAGATAATTGAAGTACTGGGTCTTACCGAAAAGAAAAACAGTCTGCCGAATCAGCTCTCCGGCGGGCAGCAGCAGAGGGTGGCGATCGCGAGAGCACTTGCCACAAAACCGTCTATTATCCTGGCAGATGAGCCGACCGGAAATCTGGATTCCAAGACAAGTCAGGATGTATTGGGTTTGCTTAAGGTAACCGGGCGGAAATTTAAACAGACGATCGTTATGATTACACATAACGAGGAAATCGCGCAGATGGCTGACCGTATCATCCGTATTGAGGATGGACGCATTTTAGCGGGAGGGGGTCAGATCCATGCGTAAGGTGCAAAACGGAAGATGTATTGCGAATATCAGTAAAAAGAGCATACTGGCAAATAAAAAGAGAAACAGTATCCTGCTGGCAGCAATCATTTTGACAACGGTCATGCTCAGCACTTTGTTTACGGTGACAAGCAGTCTGATCAAATCGCTTGAAACTGCAACCTGTTATCAGGTCGGTACATATACACATGCAGGTTTCAAGTATCTGACACAGGAAGAGTATGATAAGCTGAAAACAGATACAAAAATCTACGATCTGTCCTATAATATCATACTTGGTGGAGTGTTAAATGAAGAATTATCTGAAGACTATACGGAGGTCAGATACACGGAGCCTCTTTGCGCAAAGCAGAGCTATTCTTATCCGGAGACAGGAACGTTGCCTCAAAAATACGAGGAAGTGGCAACCTGTACCGCGGTTCTGGATGCGTTTGGCGTTCCGCATGAGCTTGGACAGACCCTGCATCTGCAGCTGACCAATGGATTTGATACCTATGAAGGAGATTTTAAAGTCTGCGGGATCTGGGAAAAACCGGCGTTGACTATGACAAATGAAATTTATTTTTCAAAAGAATTTCAGGAAAGTTTTGCGCCTGTCTGGAAGAATAGGGAGGATTATAACAGATATTTGAGTGCAAATTCCTATGCAGGCTCCATCAATCCTGATTTTAATTTCAGTTCTTCCTTCAATATTACAGGAAAAATGGAGGCGCTTAAAGAAAGACTCGGTTTCGGCGATGAAATAAAGGATGGCATTAACTGGGCATATACGACAAGTGAGCTGGATGCAACAACCGTTCTGATCGTTGCAGTTATATTGATCATGATTATTTTGTCGGGTTATCTGATCATTTATAACATCTTCCTGATTGCGATCACGTCGGATATTCATTATTATGGTCTGTTGAAAACGATCGGAATGACGAACAGGCAGTTGAAAAAAATGGTTTTAAGGCAGGCATTGTTTTTAAGTGTGATCGCGATCCCGGTAGGCATGCTTCTGGGCTATCTGTTATCGTATTTTGTAGTGCCCCTGATCGCCAATAATATGTTGACAGATGCATGCAAGGTTTATCCGAATGGATTTGTGTTTCTTGCCTGTGCTGTATTTGCATGGATCACAGTCAGGATCAGTTGCGCAAAGCCCTGCAGGATCATTCGGAAAATATCCCCGGTAGAGGCTGTAAAGTTCAGTGACTGTCCGGTAGAAAAACTGTCAAAGCATAAAAAGGCAAAGCGGGTAACGCCGTTTTCCATGGCATGGGAAAATCTGAAAAGAAATAAGAAGAGAACGACAGCAGTGCTATTATCCATGGTACTCAGCGTTCTGATGATCAATGTTACAGTATCGATCGTTTCCTGCTTTGATGAAGATAAATATATTTCCAGTTTTGCGGGCAGTGATTTTTCCATTGCAGATGCCACGTTATATAATCTCAGTGCTATTGACAAAAATCTGGAGGGAGTATCTGCACAGGATATGGAAGCACTCAGAGAAATGGATGGTGTTACAGAATCCGGTGCAATCTATATGGCGGAATCGGAGCAGAAGCTGGAAGGCGATGCATGGGAAAGGATGAAAAAAATATATGAGGAACATACTGACTGGTATGTGCAAAGCCCGGATGAAAAAGAGTGGTGGGATTCGTGTGTTTACGACCGGAAAGAGATCAGCTCTCATCTGTATGGTGTGGATGAGCTGATCTTCCATGCACTGGAACTGGAAATGGATAAGGTCGACTGGAATACTTTTTGCTCCGGCGATTATGCCATTGTATCCTCCATGCAGGATAGTGACGGCAATGATGCGGATCTGGCATTGTATCAGGTAGGAGAGAAAATACCGGTTCAGCTGCCGGATGGCAGCACAAAGGAATATGAGGTCATTGGAATCGGGGATGTACCATATGCCATGGGACCAATGCACAGCCATGGAATGGACATCTATATAACCATCCCCGCTGCGGAATATCTGAAGGTTGTGCCACAGTCGAAGGGTGCTCTGCAATTTATGATCAATGTAGACAAGGCGTATCTGGAGGCAGATGAGGCGTATGTAGAACAGTATTGCGATGTAACAAATCAAAAATTAGATTTTAAATCCAGAAAAATGTATCTGAAGGAATTTAAAGATACGGTAAACATGTTTTTGATCGTGGGAGGAGTACTGAGTGCGATTCTGGCACTGATCGGCATTTTGAATTTTGTCAATCTGACTTACACCTCGATCCATGAACGGAAACAGGAATTGAAGACCTTATGGTCTGTCGGTATGACGAAAAAGCAGATCGCTTCCATGCTTTCCTTTGAAGGAATGCTGAGAATGGGACTTGCATTTGCACTTGTACTGACGGTAGGGCAGCTGCTGAATTACTACATTGTATATGCGATTGCCGGTGGTACGATCATGTTCACCAGTCATTATGTGATCTGGCCGATGCTTGTATGTATCCCTGTATTTGGGGTAATTGCGGCATTGATTCCGAGATCTATGGTAAAGAAAATATTCTGATGCAGGTTTCTTCTTCAAATGATATAATGATGTCAGGGGCAAAAGGCTCGAATTTGATGCCTATAGAAAAGCAAAGAAAGGCATAAGGCGAAAATGCAGGCGGAAAGAAACTCGAAATCTCCCATCAGTGAAGAACTTACACAAATCTTCCGGAGGAAGAGATCGTAGATGAGATGGGAAGGTCTGTTTGCGCCGGATGAGAAGGATTAGCATGAGACAATTATATGAGGGATTTAAGAAAACTGTAGTGGCAGCAGGCATATGTATATGTTGCCTGGTGCTTACTGCGTGCGGAAAGAAAGATGCGCAGCAGGCGGTAGAGCAGGAAACAGTACAGATGCAGGAGAATGAAACTGTGGGTAAACAGGCAGCAGACGGCGCAGATGATCTGAAGAATGCTGAGGCAGATAAGGAGACAGAAAACAGAGGTACAGAGCATGATGCAGATACACAGAGCAGTACCGATGCAGCGTCTGAAGTAAATGAAAAGGATGCAGCGGCAGAGCAGAAAAGCATGGAAAACGGCGATTATATTCTGGCGCGGCCGTCTCAAAATGGGGCATTGTTTGTGAAAGGCACACAGCTTGTAGATGAAAAAGGACAGGCGGTGCAGCTTCGGGGGATCAGCACACACGGTATTGCGTGGTTTCCCGACTTTGTAAATCAGGATGCTGTGATGCAGCTTAGCAAAGACTGGGGTGCGAACCTGTTCCGGATCGCCATGTATACGGATGAGAATGGCGGGTATTGTACAGACGGAGACAAGGAAAAGCTGAAGGCACTTGTGACAGACGGTGTCGAATATGCAAAGCAGGCAGATATGTATGTGATCGTGGACTGGCATATTCTGCATGACAGCAATCCTTTGACCCATAAGGCGGAAGCCCTGCAATTTTTTAAAGAAATGACAGAGAAGCTGAAAGGCGAAAAGCATGTGCTGTATGAGATCTGTAATGAGCCAAACAGCGGCTGCAGCTGGGAGGATATCAAGACGTATGCCAATGAGGTGATCCCTGTGATACGTGAAAATGCTCCGGAAGCGGTAATACTGGTTGGCACACCAACTTGGAGCCAGGAAATTGAAAAGCCGCAAAATGATCCGATCACAGGCTATGACAATATTATGTATACACTTCACTTCTACGCAGCAACGCACAAAGAAGATCTGCGCAGTAAAATGGTAAATGCGGTAGAAGCCGGAACGCCTGTATTTGTCAGCGAATACGGTCTGTGTGATGCAAGCGGAAACGGTGGGAATGATCTTGGGCAGGCGCAGAGCTGGATCGATACGATGGACCAGCACGGCATCAGTTATGCGGTATGGAGCTTCTGTAATAAAGAGGAGACTTCAGCATTGATCGCTTCTTCCTGCCGGAAAACCTCCGATTTTACCAGAGAAGATCTGAGCGAGAGCGGAAAATGGATCATGGATATGCTCCATACAGTAAAGACAGAGGATGGAAGTACGCAGACCGTCGTAGACAGCAAGGATAAAACACAAAATCAAAATAATGGATCCGGTGTATCTGAGAGAACAGAAGCAGATGAGACAGAAGGAAAGACTGGTACAGATGTATCAGAAAAAAGGTTAAACAGTGGTAATCTGTCGGTGGATGCAAAACTGACAGGCAGCTGGGAATCCGAAGGCAGAACCTTTTATCAGTATCAACTGACAATAACGAATAATGGGGAGGCAGATGTATCATCATGGGAGATCTCCCTGCAGTTTTCGGATACGATAACACTGTCTGATGGCTGGAATGGAGAATATCAGGCTGATGGAAGCACACTTACGATCCATTCTCTGGATTACAATAGTGAGATTGAAAAAGGGGCGTCCACGGCTGACGTAGGATTTATAGTCAGTGCAGCCGGGACGCTGGAGATTGAATAAAAATACAGCTTTCAATTATGGAAAGCTGTCAGGCAGAGCAGGTCAGAAGACGGAAGACCTGCTCTGCTGTTTTTTTTAGATTTTGTCCGGCCACAGCCGGATCCATTGCTTCTTCTAAGCTGACAGGCTTTTGCAGAATAGGAAAATACGCATCAATGCCATATGTGTTGCAAAGCATGGCATCATCAGCGGCACAGCCACAAAAGGCAATCACTTTTTTGTTGTATTTTTTTGCAAGGGAGGCGATACCGACAGGTGCCTTTCCCATAACTGTCTGACCATCCAGGCGGCCTTCACCGGTGATGATAAGGTCAGCATCCTGTATGGCAGCCTCCATATGAGTTTCTTCTAAGACAATAGAAATACCCGATTGCAGTCTGCCGCCCAGATAGGCAGAAAATGCAAAACCAAGACCGCCTGCTGCGCCCGCACCGGGCATATTTTTATCAGCTTTTTTGTTATGGATTTTCTGTGTCAGATCGGCAAAAGCAGATAACCATGCATCCATCTGAGAGATCATAGCAGGATCTGCACCCTTTTGCGGACCGTAGATGTAGCTGCAGCCATTTCCGCCACAGAGGGGATTTGTGACATCACATGCGATCCGGAAATCACAGTCTGCAAGAAGGGGATTTGCAAGAGAGGCATCTATGCTGACTATATTTCTGACACCATCTGCGCCGTAAGAGACAGTGTTTCCGGACTGGTCCAGAAAACGGAAGCCAAGTGCCTGCAGCATTCCGACACCGCAGTCATTTGTGGCACTTCCGCCTATTCCGATAATGAAATGCCGGCATCCCTTCTGCAGGGCGTCTGCGATCATTTCACCAACGCCGAAGGTTGTTGTATGGAGAGGGTTTCTCTTTTTATATGGAACTAATGTAATGCCTGCGGCAGAAGCCATTTCTATAATGGCGGTTTTTTTATGCAGAATGCCATAAGAGGCACTTACCGGATCGCCAAGAGGGCCTGTGACCGTGACGGCTTCTGTTTTTCCCTGCATTCCCATAGTCAGGGCAGTGGCAGTTCCTTCTCCGCCGTCAGCTAAAGGACGGATATTCACATCGATATTTTCTGAGGCAAGAAGAATGCCTTCTTTTATTGCAGCAGCAGCCTCCATGGAAGAAAGACTTCCCTTGAAGGAATCTATGGCGATGAGAACTTTCATATGTCGCTCCTCCTGTTTTCCTGTGATAGAAGTATTTTATAATGCAGTACAAAAGTCTGTGTAAGCCTGTACCACCCACGGACTCTATAAGCACTTACGGGGCAGGTAGCTATAGTATAGCAGAGATCAAAGAAAAAAGCAGGTAGTAAGGAAAAGATGTTTTAAGGGAATAGTTTGAACTGCTACTTGACAAAATAACAGGATATGCTAAACTGTATTGCATGAAGCAGTACAGTTAATACAGGGACAATATAAAGGAAAGGAGAATCTATGATTCAACTGGATGAGAGAAGCAGTAAACCTCTCTATGAACAGATTATCGAGCAGTTTAAGCTTCTGGTGGCACGGGGAAGTCTGATGCCGGAAGATGCGATCCCCTCGGTGAGAAAGCTGGCATCCCAGCTTGGCATTACACCGTCTACGGTAGCAAAGGCTTACCAGGAACTGGAAAGACAGGGCGTGATCGAAACAATCCGGGCAAAGGGTACCTTTATAGCCCGGAAGGTGGAGCTTCAGGCAGATGACAGGAAGCTTTCTGCGCTTCATCAGTCACTCAGTAGTATAGCACTGGAGCTGAAAATGATGGGTTATACAAAGGAGCAGGCCATGGAACTTATGGCTGAGACGTTTGAAGAGATTTAGCACCGGATCAGTTTGACAGAGAAGGTAAAAATGATGATTTTAAGTATGACAGGGGAGGATACAGATGTTAGAAGCAAGAAATGTAACAAAAAAATACGGAAAGAAAACCGCTGTAGCCGATGCCACATTTCTGGGAGAGAGAGGCAGGATACACGGTCTGGTCGGAGAAAACGGAGCGGGAAAGACGACACTTTTGAAATGCATGGCAGGTATTTACAGACCGGAAGGCGGCAGTATTACATATGATGGAAAACCTGTATATGATAATGAAAAAATGCTGGAGCGCGTTGCTTTTATCTCTGATTCGCAGGAGTTCTTTTCTATATATACTGCAAAGGGACTGCTCAGGTTTTATCAGAAGTGTTATCCGGATTTTCAGATGGATCAGTTTATGAAGCTGAACCAGAAATTCGATATAGATCTGAAAAAGGGGATCGGGGCGATGTCAAAAGGACAGAAAATGCGGTTTTCATTTATGCTGGCGATTGCGAGGAGACCGGATTATATTTTGATGGATGAGCCGACAGACGGACTAGATGCCGGAAGCCGCAAATATCTGAAGGATATCCTGATCGAAGAAACGGAGAAGAGAGAGCTTGGTGTGGTGCTGTCCTCCCATGATCTGAATGGAATGGAGATGCTCTGTGATGAAGTATCCTTTATGAAGCGGGGCAGAATACAGATACACAGTGATATGGATGATGTGATCGAAGGTGTCCAGAAATGGCAGGGAGAGCTTGCAGGAGAGGATATGGAAAAGCTGAAAAAAGAGATTCCGCTTTTCGATATACAACAGATGGGCAGAGTTGTTACGTTCCAGACAATGGGAAATGCGGCAGAAAATGAAGAGAAGCTTGTAAAGCTTGGTGTGGAGGCGTTGGCAAGACAGAAGATCACTTTTGAAGAAGTATTTCTGACATGGGATGAAAATGTAGAATTACTGCAGAAACAGAAGAAAGAGGAGGGGTTAGCATGAAGAAACTATTATACAGAGACAGGTGGGAGATCGTTCTGCTGATCGTTGTATCGGCTCTGCTCATACTGCTGGGGCTGAGAACGACTGCAGCTAACAGCAGATCACTTGCAGATACCATGTCTTTTTATCAGAAGCCTTTAGCTGGCTATGATTCGCAAATAAAAAATGCAATAGATGCAGATACAAGGGCAGCGCTGATTGAGAACAAGGTGGGAACAGAAGAGATGCTGGTAGATATGGCGCACTGGTTTCAGGAATCATATATTGCCGGACCGGGCGAAACCGCAGAAAGAGTTATTGTTCTGTTATTTGTCATGCAATTTGTCAAATGGCTGCTGTTTGAAAAACGAAATGGCGTAGAATTTGCTGCAACCTTACCCATTAGCAGAAGAAGAGCATTTATGCATGAGGCTGTGCTTGGAACGGTGCTTCTTGTGGGCAGTGCCATTGTGTATCTGGCAGGACTTCTGACTGTTTATCAGACACTTCTGAATAAATGTGGAACGATTATAACAGACAGTAATGTACTTGCCGGTGTAAAAGATTTCTCTAAAGTACCCGTCTCTTATCTGCTGGCTCCCTTTGTGTTTGCTCTTTTGCTATACAGCATTTTGTTATGCATGAGAGCGGTATCCAACTCTCCCGGCGCATGTATGTTTCTGTGTGGTTTGGGGTGGCTTCTGTTTCATTATGCAGACTTTGGAAAGGCAACAGCTGCTATAGAAGATTTTAAACAGAAGTATAATCTGATGCTGAATGGTGTTATGTATGCACTGGATACAAGAGAGTTCCCGCCTGCTTCTCATATGCTGCCTGTGCTATTTGTCCTGCTGATTCTTAGCTTATTGTTTTTCGGGATCGGCGCCTGTCTGGAAAAAAGAAAGAACCTGTCCAAAGGCGGAGCTTTCCAGTCTGAGTGGCTGACAGGGGCGATAGTCATTGTCAGTATGCTCTTGCTCTTTCGGTTTGCGCAGGATTCGGCATCTGTTTTACTGGACTATACGGGGCATGGCTTTTATATTCCGTTCTGTATACTGTCTGTAGTTCTTGCTTTTGTTTCAGGAGCTGGTCTGTTTTATATATTGCGGGAGAAGTAATTCGGATTTTGTGAGTGTACAAGGTGAATAAAGAAAAAAGAGCAGATCAAATTGAACTGCTCTTTTTTCCCTTACAGGAAAATATATTTCGCGACAAACAACACAGCAAGCACATACATCAGCGGTGTGATCTTTTTTGTTTTTTTTGTAAACAGATTGATGATGACATAAGAGATCACGCCGATCGCAATACCTTCTGAAATGCTGTACATCAGGGGCATGGCAAGCAGGCAGAGGTAAGCGGGAACTGCTTCCGTCAGATCATCAAAGCTGATGTCTGTTACTGCGGTTACCATCAGGAAACCGACGAAGATCAGAGCCGGAGCGGTGGCAAATCCCGGAATGGCTGTGAAGATCGGGGCAAAGAAGATGGCAAGCAGGAACATCAGTCCGGTCACAACAGAGGCAAGTCCGGTTCTGGCGCCTGCACCGACACCGGCGGAGCTTTCCACATAGGTGGTTGTTGTGGAAGTACCAAAGATAGCACCGACTAACGTAGCGATCGCATCTGCAAACAAAGCCTGTTTGATGCGAGGCAGCTTTTCGTCCTTGTCAAGCATGTCTGCCTTTGTCGCAACGCCGACCAAAGTACCGATCGTGTCAAACATATCAACAAAAAGAAAAGCAAATAAAATGGCAATGAAATTACTGATGCTGACACCTGAAAAATCAGCTTTAAATACTTGTCCGAAGGTCAGGGAAAACTTGGAGAAATCGGTAATGGCAAGGGATGGATATAAGGAATAGAAGCCTTCCTCCGGTGTTACCTGATAGATACCGACTGCCTGACAGAGCATACCAAGAACCCATGTGGCGATAATACCGATCAGGATAGATCCCTTTACATTGCGGGCATATAAAATAGCGGTCAGGAAAAGACCGATCAGGGCAAGCAGTGCACAGATACCTTCTGTTCCGAACTTGGAACGGAAGCTGACATAAGTGATCAGAGTCGAATCGCTGTTGACGACGATATGAGCACCCTGCAGACCGATGAAAGCGATGTAAAGACCGATACCTGCGCTGACGCCCTTCTTGAGCATGCTTGGAATCGCATTGAAAATAGCTTCTCGGACATTGGTGAGTGATAAAATAATAAAAATAATACCTTCCACCGCAACAGCAGAAAGTGCAACGCGCCAGTCATAGCCCATGCCAAGGCAGACTGTGTAAGCAAAGTAAGCATTCAGCCCCATGCCCGGAGCAAGCGCAAACGGATAGTTCGCAAACAGTGCCATGCACATGGTGCCAAAGAAGGCAGATAAGCAGGTCGCGATCAGAACGGCTGTAGCGTCCATGCCTGCTGCGGAGAGCATGCTTGGGTTGATCGCCAGAATATATGCCATTGTCATAAAGGTTGTAATACCGGCAAGAACCTCGGTACGGACATCGGTTCCGTTTTCTTTGAGCTTAAATAACTTTTCCATAAATGAGAAATCCTTTCTTCCATAAGGTTAGTACTGGCTAATAAAATCCTTATATATAGTATACTATCTGCCACATGAAATAAAAAGGGTAATTTGTATCGCAGCTACAAAAGGACAAGGATAGATATTGGGGCAAATGGTTAAATCCGTAGATCAATATGTCGATGTATATAATGTAAGTATCAAAAGTCCAAAATACAGGGAAGTATATAACTTGATCACAATAGCAACAGGGAGGTTGAAAAGATGAAGCTTAAGGATGCAATGCCTATTTATCAGAGATACAGGCAGCAGCTTGTTGATCAGACACGCAGTCTGGTAAAGCAGAGAGATGCTGCGAAAGCCAAATTTGAGGCAACCAATGACCAGACATGGTCGGATGAGGCTGCAACGCTGCAGCTTTCGATTGAAAAGACACAGGAAGAATTCAATAAGAATCAGGAAGTGCTGGACGGTCTGACAGAACAGTGGTGTCTGGCGGCAAATGCGGAAAATGCAAAGGCACTGGCAGATCCCGAAACAGGTATGGCAGCGACCATGGCTAAGATCATGACAACGGTAGCCAGAATGTGTGCGGGGGATAAGGTGCCATATGCGGATGAAAAGAAGCTGATGGAGTATGATTCGGATCTGTATGGCAAGGCAAAGCAGGCACAGATGATGATGGCTGCCATGAAAGAAAAGCAGAAGGAATACGATTCTCTCTGGGATGATGAGGAAGGCGGAGAATACGATCCGGAAGGTGTCGCTGACAATACGGAGGCACAGGGTGAGCTGCCTGAGGTGCCTGAACTATCCGAGACACCTGAACTGTCAGGGATCACTGACCAACAATAAGCGCGGGGTAACCAAAATCCCATAAGAGTGCTTCAAAGCTGCTTTCCAGATAGCTGATGATATCCTCTTCTTCATAGCCTGTCATGCGGGTCAGGATGACAATAGATTCTCTTACTGTTTCATAAGAAAGGACAGGCGCATCGTGTGCCTGATATTGTAAGAACAGACTGTGACGGATCGCGGTATACTGGAGCGTCGTCCACTCAAGGCGCATGAGCATGTGTGACAGGGAAAGGTCTTCGTCAATGAGAAGATCTGCATAGATGTCATTTGCCAGATAGTTTCTCAGGAGTGGATGATAGACAGAAAAGCTGCGCATGAAGTCTTCCCAGAGGGATGCCATACGGGCATCTGCATCGGTCGGCTCCTGAAATAACAGTGTTAAATTTTCTGCCTGTTCCATCAGTGGAGAAAGGTAAGCAGTATACAACCCTTCCTGCAGGTAATTGACGGAAAGATCCTGCAGAAGTTCATTACATTCGTATAACAGATCGGAAATGACACATGGCATTTCATGAATAGCCTGCAGCAGTTGCTGCAGGTTTTCTTTTTGGAAATAAGATGCAATCAAATCCGTTGTCAGCTTTTTACCGGATTTTTCTTCCCGCAGCAGCTCCTGCAGAAAATAGAAGGCAGTCAGAAGTGCTTCTTCCGGTGTCAGACTGGCATCAGAAAAAAGCCGGATCAAATGATCCCGCAGCAAAAATGCTGCCTGTATCTGATCGGCAGATGGAGGCAGAATCTGTTCGGAAAGCATGGTATAAGAAGGAAATCCCATAGCATCAGCCTGCTGCCACAGATCGATCACTGCAGGGCAGCATGGCATAAGAGAAGCCTCTTTATGGGTAGAGAACGTATGCAGTTCCCTTGGAAATAAGGTACAGGTTTTGGACAACACGCTGTCTCCGTAGGTTTGTACAAGACAACATAATTTATTATCGGTTAGAAAAGGACAACGATGGTCAGGAAGAAGCCGGATCACATCTTCCCCTTCTTTTTTTGTGATATAGGAAGAAAGCTTTCTGCGATCTGCATCCATAGAGTCAGGCGCAGAGAGTGTTTTCCAGTTATGCTTTGTTGTATCATCTACATAGATCTTCCACTCCTGACAGCAGGTGATCGGACAGGAATCGGCGATGCAGGTAAATTGTGTATAATAGTCGGGGTAAATTGTCAGCATAGGGTAACTTCCTTATTATAATTTTGTTCTGTTATCTGAAATGTGCCAGAGCACATTCTTTGTGCTTTTCATATTGTAACATGGCAGGAGAAAAATTGCGCTAAAACATCAAAAATTGCAGAAAATAGTAGAAAATTAGACAGATTTCCTCTTTTTTCTTCCGGATTTGTGCGTTATAATATGCCTTGGCTGTATACGGAGAGTTGTATACAGACCACATTATAGAACCTGATTTATTCCAGTCAGCAGCCGGACAGCCATGCGGACATTGTCCGGTGACTGACATCGAAAAGCGGGAAATTGTCTGCCGGTGTTGGAAGAAAATCAGTTTTGAGGAAAAAGTCATGAGTAAAACAAAAGAAAATGTAGTAGATAAAGCGGTCTATGCATTTAACAGAAAAGTATTCTGTGATGGTATGCGGGATGGATTTCCGATTGCCCTTGGCTACTTTGCGGTCTCCTTTTCACTTGGAATCGCAGCAAGAAAAGCCGGGCTGACACCTTTGCAGGGCTTTTTTGCCAGCCTGTTTAACAATGCATCCGCAGGAGAATACGCAGCATTTACATTGATCGCAGCCCACGCGACTTATCTGGAGGTGGCGATCATCACACTGATCGCAAATGCAAGATATTTATTGATGAGCTGTGCACTGGCGCAGAGATGTGCACCGGGCATGCCATTTTATCACAGACTGATCGTAGGTTATGATGTAACGGATGAATTATTTGGTATTACGATCGCAAGACCCGGATATCTGAATCCATTCTATACCTATGGAGCGATCCTGCTGGCAGCACCTGCCTGGGCACTCGGTACAGCATTTGGTATTATGGCGGGAAATGCATTGCCGCTTCGTATTGTCAGTGCGCTGAGTGTGGCACTGTATGGTATGTTCCTTGCGATCATCATTCCGCCTGCTAAAAAAGATAAGGTTGTAGGTGTGCTGGTTGTGATCAGTTTTGCGCTGAGCTTTGTGTGTGGTTACCTGCCGCTTATTTCAAAGTTGTCGGACGGTACCAGAACGATCCTGTTGACAGTACTGATCGCAGGCGCAGCAGCAATCTTATTCCCGGTAAAGGATACACAAAAAGAGGAGGGACAGACAAGTGAGAAGTAATGTGATCTATATTATTGTCATGGCACTGGTATCTTACACGATCCGTATCCTGCCTCTGACGCTGATCCGCAAACCGATCAAAAACCGGTTTATCCAGTCCTTTTTATATTATGTACCGTATGTCACACTTGCAGTCATGACATTCCCGGCTATCGTACATGCGACACAGAGTCCGATCTCCGGTCTGGCAGCACTGATCGCGGGCATGATCGCAGCATGGCTTGGTGCAGGACTTTTCCCGGTATCTGTTATTTGTTGCCTGCTCGTATTTGTGATAGAGCTGTTTGTATAAGCTATAATAAAAATCATGTGGATTTTTTAGGATATGTATCTATTTTTCGCCACATAATTGCCAATGGCAGTTATGTGGCGTTTGTTGTGTAATAGGAAACTTTGTAATAAGGAAGGAGAACCAAAATGAACCAGACTTTTATGAAAGAAAAACCGATCATCCCGCTTGTCATATCGATGTCACTCCCGATGGCAGCGTCGATGCTGGTCAATTCCCTTTATAATATTGTAGACAGCTATTTTGTGGCAAAGATCAGCGATAAGGCAATGACGGCACTTTCTCTTGTGTATCCGGTGCAGAACCTGATCACGGCAATCGCGGTCGGCTTTTCTGTCGGTGTGAGCGCAGCAATCGCTTTCTATCTGGGTGCGGGAAAGCAGGATAAGGCAGACCAGGCAGCATCAGATGCGATCTTGTACAATACTTTACACGGTATTCTGCTGGTGATCGGCTGTCTACTCTTTATGCCGGCATTTTTGCGTTTTTTTACAGAGGATGAGGCGGTGATCGCTTACGGACTTTCCTATTCGCGGATCGCATTTTCCTTTGCGGTTGTGATCACAGTGGGAATTGCCTATGAAAAGATTTTTCAGGCGGTTGGCAGGATGAAGGTATCGATGATCAGTATGATGGCAGGTTTTATTACAAATATTATTTTAGATCCCGTCCTGATCTTCGGACTGGGACCGTTTCCGAAAATGGGAATGGAAGGTGCGGCGGTTGCAACAGGCATCGGACAGGTCATTACTCTGCTGGTGTATCTGGCGTTTTATTATGCCAGTCCAATTCCGGTCAAAGTACAGTTAAAAAGCTGGAGACCGGATCGTGAAACGGCAAAACGGCTGTACGGTGTCGGAATCCCCGCAACGCTGAATATGGCACTTCCGTCACTTCTGATCTCTGCACTGAATACGATTCTTTCCGGTTTTTCAGAGGCTTACGTGCTGGTGCTTGGCGTCTATTACAAGCTGCAGACCTTCCTGTATCTGCCGGCAAACGGTATCATCCAGGGAATCCGTCCGCTGATCGGTTATAACTATGGCGCAAGGGAAGAAAAGCGGGTAAAACAGATTTACCGTTTTGCTCTTGCCCTGATCATGGGGATCATGACAGTTGGTATGCTGCTCTGCCTGTGCATTCCGAAGCAGCTTATGGGCATTTTTATCACAAACGGGGAAACGCTGCGTCTGGGTATGACAGCACTTCGGTTGATCAGTCTTGGCTTTGTGGTGTCTTCCGTATCCGTGACATTTTCCGGTGTTCTGGAAGGACTGGGAAAAGGGATTCCATCCTTCTTTATTTCGCTGTCAAGATATGTGGTAGTCATTATCCCTGCTGCATGGCTCCTCAGTAGGAGCCTGGGGGCGGACGGTGTCTTCCTCGCTTTTGGTATTGCGGAGCTTGTAACTGCCGGACTTGCGATAGGCATTTTCCAGTACAATAAGGCTCGCACTTTCTGACAGAAATTCCTGTGTAGTCAGCATGGACTTTTGCTGCTGTGGCAGCTTTTCATGACGGAACTGCTGTCTGTATTCCTTCGGGGAAAGCTGATATTGCTGGCGGAAGCCTTTGTTAAAATACTTGGGGTCAGAAAAACCGCAGCTGATACAGATATCAAGCAGGGAAAGATCGGTCAGGAGCAAAAGCCGTCTGGCATTTTCACAGCGTATTTTGAGCAGATACGTCTGGAAGGGCATTCCGAATGTTTCCTTGAACAGATGGGAAAGGTAGTACAGGGAAAGATTTTCACGTGCTGCAATATCGGAAAGCAGCAGCTTTTCTCCTGCATGCTGTTCAATATACTGGGAGATGCTTCTGGTGCGTCTGGCATTTTCATGGAGCAGCTGTGATTCCTGATGGGAAATAAAATGGTGCGGCAAAAGCTGCAGCAGGGAGAAAAAGCAGGCGTTGACCAGACTGGCGCAGCGGAGCGTAAAGCAGGCATCTTTTTGAAAATAAGCAAGGGCAAGTGCTGTCATGTCGGAAAAAAGTGTCCGGTACTGCATATCAGCACTGGCAGACAGAACACAGGATATAAATTCCAGATGATCGATCTCGGGATAATACGGAGCAAAAAAGGCGGATGAGACCTGCAGGGAAAGAAGCAGCGCAGGCTTGTCCGCTTTTATTTCGTGGCTCTGGAACGGATTGATCAGCCAGAAGTCGCCGGGCTGCAGCAAAAGTGTCTGCCCAGGCAGCAGGATGGAGATGTTACCGTCCAGCACCAGTCCGAGCTCAAAGTCTTTATGAATGTGTGGTGCGCGGTAGAGCAGATTCACCACAAATACTTTAAAATTGGTTTCCGCATGGGAAATGATCTCGTATTCTCTTTTCATCATGCCTATTATGATAGCATAAGACAGCAAATTAGTCATGTTTTTTCCTTAAACTTGTAACAGTCAAAAGCTGTGATCCATAGTAGGATAAATACATCAAAAACAACTCCGGTGATGCACGGAGGCGATAGAATGCACCGCGTGCAGTAGTACAGGAAAAGGAGGAATACAATATGTCACGGTTTAAATTTTCAGTAGGACCATGGAACGTACATCCGGGAGCAGATTCTTACGGACCGGCAACAAGAGCAGATATCCCGGCAGGACTGGATCCGGCAAATGAGATCGGTTTTGCACTTGCAATGGGCAAGCTTTAATCAGGTAAAGGTACTGAAGGAAAACGGCTATGGAAGCCATGGTGAATATGTCGGACTGGATGTAAAAGCAATGCGTACCACGAAGGACGAAGACAGCTATAAGCATCTGGAAAACAGAGATTTTGAAGCACTTGAAATGTATGTGATGAATTTACTGATGGGGATTGAATAAGTATGGAAAAAAAGAAGGTAATCGCGGCGGGACATATCTGCCTTGATATCACACCGATGTTTCCGGACAGAAAAGTACAGCATCCGGGGGAGCTCCTGTCCCCCGGAAAGCTTCTGGAGGTTGGCACGGCTGATGTACATACAGGTGGCAGTGTTGCCAACACGGGTCTTGCCATGAAGAAGCTTGGTGCTGATGTATCTTTGATGGGAAAAGTCGGAAAAGATGCTTTTGGCAATATGATCCTGGATATTTTGAAAAAACATGATGCGGATATGGATATGCTGATCGAAGAGGGGGAAGAGACCTCTTATTCTGTCGTGCTTGCAATTCCGGGGATTGACCGTATCTTTTTGCATAATGCGGGGGCTAACCGTCATTTTAAGGCGGCGGATATTCCGCAGGAAAAGCTGGAAGAAGCTGCATTGTTCCACTTTGGTTACCCACCGCTAATGCCGGAAATGTATGCGGATAATGGTGCAGAGCTCGTCTCACTGATGAAACGTGCGAAAGCTGCAGGCGTGGCAACTTCGCTGGATATGGCTGCGGTAGATGAAAATGCACCGGCGGGACAGGCAGACTGGAAAGAAATCCTGAAAAATGTGCTGCCGTTTGTTGATTTTTTTGTTCCAAGTGTGGAAGAACTTTGCTTTATGCTGGATCGTGAGCGGTTTCACGAATGGCAGAAGCGGGCGGACGGACGGGATATTACGGAAATTCTGGATGTGGAAAAAGACATCCGTCCTTTGGCAGAGCAGTGTATGGAGTTTGGTGCAAAGGTACTGCTGATCAAATGCGGTGTTCCGGGCATGTATCTGCGTACAGCAGACAAAAATTCGCTGGAGAAAACCGGCAGTAAAGCAGAACTTTCCGCTGATGTGTGGTCAGAGAAAGAGATTTTTGAGAAAAGCTATGTACCGGACAGAGTACGTTCCGGGACAGGAGCAGGAGATTCGAGCATTGCAGCATTTCTGACTGCCATGCTGGAAGGCTGTGAGCCGGAGGAAGCACTCCATCTGGCAGCGGCGACCGGTGCCTGCTGTGTGACGGAATATGATGCACTGGGCGGATTGAAACCGTTTGACGAGCTGCGGGCGAAGATCGCCGCAGGTTGGGCAAAATGTCATGCATCGTCAGATGCATGATGTAGCCCCTCGCATCGCGCAGCGATATAATTATGCGAGGGGTTCCCCAAAATGTCATGCATCGCCAGATGCATGATGTAGCCCCTCGCATCGCGCAGCGATTAATCATGCGAGGGGTTCCCCAAAATGTCATGCATCGCCAGATGCATGATGTAGCCCCTCGCATCGCCAGATGCATGATAAATATGAAATGGAGGAGAAACGATGTTAGTCAATATGAATGATGTCCTGCTGCCTGCAAAAAAAGGCAGCTACGGCGTTGGATTTTTTAATGCGGTCAATGTGGAGATGGCAAGAGCCATCATTGAAACAGCAGAAGAACTGAGAGCTCCGGTCATGGTCGGAACAGCAGAAATCCTGCTGCCTGCAATGGAACTGGCAAGGGTAGCGGAATATTTGATCCCAATGGCAGAAAAGGCAAGTGTGCCTGTCTGTGTGCATTACGATCACGGTCTGACCTTTGAAAAATGTATGCAGGCACTGGAACTTGGTTTCACTTCTATTATGTATGACTGCTCTACCGCTCCCTATGAGGAGAATATTGAAAAGGTGGCTGAAATGGTAAAGATCTGTCATGCAATGGGCAGAACGGTGGAAGGCGAGCTGGGACATGTCGGCGATAATGCCGGCGCAGGTAAGCTGGAAAATCCGAGTGACTATTTTACAGATCCGGAAACAGCTGCGGATTTTGTGAAACGGACAGGCGTGGATTCTCTTGCGGTAGCAGTCGGTAATGCACATGGCGATTATGCATTCCCGCCAAAGCTGGATTTTGAGCGCATTCGTGTGATTGCGGAAAAGACCGGCATTCCGCTTGTATTGCATGGCGGCAGCGGACTTTCCGATACAGACTTTAAGACGGCTGTCAAGGAAGGTGTTGCCAAGGTCAATATCTTCACGGATATTGATAAAGCCGGAAAACGCGGTATTGAAGCAGGACTGGCAGCAGGAGAGAAGTCTATGATGGGACTCATTCCGTATGAGATCGATGCCATGAAAGAAGTTGTCCGTGACAAGATTTTATTATTCGGTTCGAATGGAAAAGTCTGAAAATGCATAAAATACTGGAAACGGAGCATAAACGGGAACAGTATGTTGCAATTTTTTGTGCAATATGATACAATCATAAAAGTTAGCGTTGGCTACTCGTTAGCCAACGCTTTTTGTAGTGAGGAACAAAATCAAGCACAAGCGAAGCTTGTATTTGATTTTGCCCGAACGTACAACGAAAAAATCGCAGAGTGCGAAGCACGACTGCCGGCGAGACCGGCAGGATTTTTGAGTTGAGAGGAACAAAATCAGGAGGAAAAATGACTAATGAACGAAAAAGAAACTTTTAAACCTTACATCAGCGCAGATCGGACGCTGCATGAAATGACACCGCTCTCTATCATTGTCGGTATCATTCTTGCGATCGTTTTCGGCGCTGCCAATGCATATCTGGGACTGCGTGTCGGTATGACCGTGTCTGCATCGATCCCGGCGGCTGTTCTTGGTATGGGTGTTTACCGCCTGTGCAGAAAAAAGGACACTATTCTGGAAAGCAACATGGTACAGACGATCGGTTCGGCAGGTGAATCACTTGCAGCCGGTGCAATTTTTACAATGCCGGCACTTTTTTTATGGGCACAGGAGGAAGGTACCAAAATGCCGGGCATTATGGAAATTGCCCTTATCGCCCTGATCGGCGGACTGCTCGGTATCTGTTTTATGGTACCGCTCAGGAAGGCACTGATCGTAAAAGAGCACGGAACACTGCCTTATCCGGAAGGAACTGCCTGTGCGGAAGTACTGCTGGCAGGAGAAAAGGGTGGTGCAAATGCATCGGTCGTATTCCTTGGCATGGGAATCGCAGCACTTTTTAAGTTTATTGTAGATGGTCTGAAGGTCGTATCTTCTGCCGTTACGGTAACGGTACAGAAAATTCACGGAGAGATCAGTGCACAGGTTTATCCGGCACTTGTCAGCGTGGGATATATCTGCGGCTTTAAGATTGCTTCTTATATGTTTGCGGGTGGTATTTTAGGCTGGCTCGTACTCATTCCGATGATCTATTTATTTGGTGCGGATACAACGTTATTCCCTGCAAGCGTTTCTGTGCATGAGCTTTGGGAACAGGCCGGCGCATCCGGTATCTGGAGCAGCTATATCCGTTATATCGGTGCAGGTGCTGTGGCAACAGGCGGTATTGTGAGTCTGATCAAATCTCTGCCGCTGATCGTCAGAACATTCGCAGATGCAATGAAAGGATTGAAGGGTTCCGGGAAACAGGCAAATGAACTGCGTACGGAAAAAGACCTGAAGATGTCGGTTGTACTCATTATGCTGGCAATCCTCATTGTTGCTATTGCCGTGACACCGATCATTCCGATCGACGTGATCGGTGCGATCGTGATCGTTATTTTCGGTTTCTTCTTTGCAACTGTTTCTTCCCGCATGGTAGGATTGGTCGGAAGTTCCAATAACCCGGTATCCGGTATGGCGATCGCAACGCTTCTTGCGACAACGGTTCTGCTGAAAGCAACCGGTCATACAGGTATGTCCGGTATGACAGCAGCGATCGCGATCGGTTCTGTAATCTGTATCGTAGCTGCAATGGCAGGTGATATGTCGCAGGATTTAAAGACCGGTTACATTTTAGGTGCAACACCGGTGAAACAGCAGTACGGTGAAATGATCGGAACGGTTGTATCTGCCGTAACGATCGGCTTTGTATTATATCTGTTAAATGCAGCCTGGGGCTTTGGTACTCCGGAGCTTTCCGCACCACAGGCAACACTCATGAAGATGATCGTAGAAGGTGTTATGGGTGGCAATCTGCCATGGACACTTGTTTTTATCGGTGTATTTATTGCACTTGTGGTAGAGCTTCTTGGCATTCCGGTACTGCCGTTTGCCATTGGTCTGTATCTGCCGATCGAGCTCAGCTCCTGCATCATGATCGGTGGTGTTTTACGCTGGGCACTGGAAAAGAAAAAATATAAGAGTGGGGAGCAGAAGGAAAGCGCGATCTCAAACGGTGTGCTCTGCTGTTCCGGTATGATCGCAGGTGAAGGTCTGATTGGTATTTTACTTGCTGTATTTGCAGTCGTAAAAGTAAACGGAAGATCACTTGCAGAGTATATTGATCTGTCAGGCAGTGTAAATCTCGGACAGATTGGAGCACTTGTTGTACTTGTCCTTGTCATTTTATCGATCCTGAAATTTACGATCTGGAATAAAAAGGTTGACAAAGAGTAACTATGAAAAAACAAGATAATTTTTTGGAATATATCCCGAAGATCAAAGAGGGAATAAGCTGGAAGCCGGAACAAGACCATGTCATCATTGATATGGAAAACAAAGGTCTGGCGAACCGCATTGCGCAGATCTGTTTTGGCAGACCAAAGGTCAGCCATATCACGCTGGAAGAGCTGGGCAGCTTTATCTGGCAGCAGATTGACGGAGAGAAAAGCATCCTGCAGATCGGTGAACTGGTGCAGGAAGCCTTTGGCGAAAAAGCAGAGCCCTTATATGAAAGACTGGCGCAGTATATGAAGATACTGTATGGAAAAGGCTTTATTACGTTTTGTAAGGTATAACATGCATATGAATGCATGTGAATAAAAAGAAAACCAGAATAAGAATCCCGGATGTAACAGCCTGTGGCTGCTTCATCCGGGATTTCTCTGTGATAGTATATATAATACAAGCGACCGAATTCAGCGTGAGAGTGTACTAGGAATATTACATTCTTTTTGATTGGGTTGTAGATCTGGCAATAGCTTATATCGGCAAGAAAAATGAAGGAAATAATATATAGAAGTACATTTATTGCCGATAATGTGGTATACTAATGAAAACAGACGTGGATTAAAACTTTAAAAAGGAGGACATATATGCAGTATCTTTCCGTGGCAGAGGTGGCAAAAAAGTGGAATGTATCGGAACGCAGTGTGAGAAATTATTGTGCGCAGGGACGTGTACCGGAAGCATTTTTGAAAGGGAAAACATGGTATATTCCGGAAAACGCAGAAAAGCCCGAGCGTTCCAATAAAAAGGAGCAGCCGGTAACTTTGCTGGATGTTTTGCAGGATGAAAAGGCAAACAGATATGCCGGTGGTATTTATCATAAGACACAGATCGAACTGACCTATAATTCAAACCACATGGAAGGCAGTCGCCTGACACACGATCAGACCCGGTATATTTTTGAGACAAACACGATCGGAATCGAAAAAGAAGTGCTCAACGTAGATGATGTGATCGAAACAGCAAATCATTTCCGCTGTATTGACAGCATCATTGACTGTGCAAAAACAACTCTTACAGAAAAGTTTATCAAAGAACTGCATCTGATCTTGAAGAACGGCACCAGTGATTCCAGAAAAGAATGGTTTGCTGTCGGTAACTATAAAAAACTGCCGAATGAAGTTGGGGGTATGGAAACTGCACTTCCGGAAGAAGTTGCCGGTGAGATGAAGAAGCTGCTGGCAGCGTATAACAGTAAGGAAGAAAAGTCATTGGAAGATATTCTGGATTTCCATGTAAAATTTGAACGGATTCATCCGTTTCAGGATGGAAATGGGCGTGTAGGGCGACTTATCCTGTTTAAGGAATGTCTGAAATATCATATTGTTCCGTTTATTATTGAGGATGATCTGAAGCTGTTCTATTATCGTGGACTGAAGGAATGGAACAATGAGAAGGGATATCTGACGGATACTTGTCTGACAGCGCAGGACAGGTATAAAGCATATTTAGATTATTTTAGGATTGCATATTGACAGTTTTGGTTTATAGTTATAAACTAAAACCATGGTAGGTTTACAACTATAAACCAAAGAACACAGAAGAGGAGAATGTCAAATGGAATATGCAAAATTATGTGACAGCGAATATCGCTTTATGTGTGTGATCTGGGAGGCAGAGCCGGTAAGCTCCGGCGAACTGGTCAGCTTATGTCAGGAAAAGCTGGGCTGGAAGAAGTCAACGACCTACACCGTGCTCAGAAAGCTGTGCGAGAAGGGGTATCTGGAAAATAAGGAGACGATCGTATCAGCACTGGTATCGAAAGAGCAGGTACAGGCAAAGGAATCAGAGGAGTTTGTGGAGAGAACCTTTGACGGCTCGCTGCCCGGTTTTATAGCTGCTTTTCTGGGAGGCAGAAAGATATCCGGTGAGGAAGCGGAGGCGCTCAAACAGATGATCGAGGCATATAAGGAGGTGTAAAGGATGCGTGGATGGGTAGAATTTTACATGTTATTTCTGCAGCGAAATGGCATATTGACACTGGTGATCCTTGCTGTATTATTGGTGCGGCTCCTTTTACGCAGACTGCCTAAAAAATACAGCTATCTGCTCTGGTCAGTAGTCGGGATCCGTATGCTTTTAAAGCTACAGCTTCCGTCGCGGTTTGGTCTGCTCAGCCTCTGGCATTATATGACGCAGCAAATCAGTGGCTCACAGCTTTTGACAGCTCCGAAGCAGCTGACTAATATGCAAAGGCTAACAGATCTGCAGGCGGGCACGCAGAATCTGCAGCCAGCAGAGCAGCTTATTACAGGACAGACAGTGACCGGAGCAACACAGGGACTGTCACAGGCAGGATCCGGACTGGGCAGCGGAGTGAATCAGATTTTGCAGATCTGTATGCTTATCTGGATCGCCGGCATGATCGTACTGCTGCTGTATGGTATTTTATCTTATTTTAAATGCAGGAGAATGACTGTGCAGGCAGTACATATGGAAGGCAATATCTGGGAATGTGATCATCTGGCAACCCCGTTTGTGCTTGGAATCGTCAGACCACGTATTTACATTCCGTTTCATTTATCGGCGGAAGAAAAGCCATATATTCTGGCACATGAAACATATCACATCAGAAGGGGCGATCCGATCGTGCGGCTGCTTGCATTTGTGCTATTGACGTTTTACTGGATCAATCCGTTTGTATGGATCGCATATTTTCTGATAATCCGGGATATGGAAATGAGCTGTGATGAAGCTGTGCTTCTGCAGCTTGGGACACAGATCAAAAAAGCTTACAGTAATTCCCTGCTTACTTTTGCAACGGGCAGAAAACAGGTTACCTTTTCGCCACTCGCATTTGGAGAATCAGGCACATCCGGCCGAATTAAAAATATTCTGGATTTTAAAAAGCCGAAGGTGTGGGGCAGTCTTTTGGCAATACTGGCTGTGATACTGGCAGCAGTCTTCTGTCTGACGAGTCAGAAAACAGAGGATGATACAAGTGCCTCACAGAGTGAGCAGCAGGTAACTGACAGCCCCCGGAATGCACAGGCGGCAGAAGAAGCAAAGCAGGAGACGGAAGCTGCCAGACAGGCGGCAGAACAGGCGCAGCAGGATGCAGAGCCAGCAGAGGATGCCAGACAGATGGCAGAACAGATGCAGCAGGATGCAGAGAAAGCTGCAGCTGCTGCCGAAAGTGCACGCCAGGAAATAGAGGAACAGGTGCAGGATAGGATGGACAGTATTCTGGCAGAGCTTGACGGTGATCTTTCCAGGGCTTATCCATGGGTCAATACGGCAGAGTTTAAGGAAGATGCCAACGTACTGATCAAAATGGCAGAAGATCCGACCGGTCAGTATGCAGCGTACGGTTTTCTTTGCGGCGAATATGGAAGCTATGGGATTCTTTTGAATGACAAGTTAAACGGAGAGGATAACTGGAACTATTTTTACACACCATGGGCTTATACAGGCTCATCTGATGTGGAACCTGCAATGGAGAAGGCAGCAGATGGTTACAGCGGAACCTTTACATTTCCGGCACCGGCAAATGATCCGGTAAAAAGCAGCATACAGATAAAGACATGGAAGCTGCAGAGCTATGATACGGGAACGATTGAGATAGAAGATGTGACAAAGAGTGCGGAAAATGAGTTGTTGTACGGCAACACCATAGCTGCGCTGGATGATCAGACGCAGTTTGCACTTGTTGATATCGGGCTGGAGCATGATGTGCTTTTGGTGACAGAGCAGAGCTATACTTACGATACGGGTATAGAAGCTGCGCTGTACTGTCAGGTGTATTATAGCATAGATGGCAGTGTAAAGGATCTGGGCAGTGTGGAAAGTGAAGGAACCGCATACCCTGTCAGCTATGGGCAGGGCTGTATCTATACGGCGGGAAATCACAGCGTAAGTAAATATGTGATCGATGAAACGACATATCAGCTCATCTGTGAGCAGAAGGATGAGGTAAGCTACGATGCAGACGGAACTGCTTCCTATATCCGTTCTTATCCGGGGATGGATAAAGAAAAAAGCAGTACAGAGAAGGCATTTAACGAGGCGATGGAAGCTTACCATGAGGCAGTCCCGATCAGCTTTTCTTATGGAGCTGACGGCGCTTTATAAATGCAGGTAAATGGCGATTCGGAATACGTGCAGAGAAAGATAAATGGCATATATTCCGAATCGTTTTTTTTGAAGAAATACATAGAAATGTGATTTGGAAGAATACTACATATATCAGAAATTCGTAGAAAAGGAGAGATTGTCCGGTGGGAAAAGAAATACAGAATATGTTTTGTTTCCAATGTGAACAGACTGCAGGCTGCGATGGCTGCAGCGGAAAGGTAGGCGTTTGCGGTAAAACCGCGGAGGTGGCAAATCTGCAGGATGAACTGACCGGTGCATTGATCGGACTTGCCCGTTCTTTAAACGGAGCCGGGAAAGTAGAGCAGAGGACAAGTGATCTTGTGATCCGTTCTTTATTTGCCACACTGACAAATGTCAATTTTAATGAAGCATCTATCAAAGAAATGATCGCAGCGGTGCAGCAGGAAAAGGACAGCTTAAAGCCCGGCTGCAGGAGCTGCGCCAATCCATGCGGAATGACAGAGGATCTGCAGCTTGACAGCATCTGGAAAGCAGAGGAAAACATCAGATCCTTAAAGTCCCTTGTATTATTCGGACTGCGTGGTATGGCAGCTTATGCATATCATGCATTGGTGCTGGGCTTTCGGAATGAAGAGGTAAACTATTTCTTTATGAAAGCACTCTTTTTACTGGGAGAAGAACTGACGGTAGAAGATCTGCTGCCGCTTGTAGATGAAGTGGGAGAAAAGAATCTGCTCTGTCTGGAACTGTTAGATCGTGCTAACACAGAAAGCTACGGAAATCCGGAGCCGACGGAAGTACCGCTGAAGATCGAAAAGGGACCGTTTATCGTCATATCCGGTCATGATCTGCTGGATTTAAAGCTTCTGCTTGAGCAGACAGACGGGAAAGGCGTAAATATCTACACACATGGCGAAATGCTGCCTGCCCATGGTTACCCGGAGCTGAAAAAGCATCCACAGTTAAAAGGAAATTTCGGAACCGCATGGCAGAATCAGCAGAAGGAATTTGAAAATATTCCCGCACCGGTGTTGTTTACGACTAACTGTCTGATGCCGCCAAAGGAAAGCTATGCAGACAGGATTTTTACAACAGAGGTTGTTTCCTATCCTGAGATGGTGCATATCGGAGAGGATAAGGATTTTACACCAGTCATTGAAAAGGCGCTTGCGCTGGGCGGCTATCAGGAGGACAAACAGCTTCATGGCATCAACGGCGGGGAAAAAGTAATGACAGGCTTTGGACATCATGCAGTGCTCTCTCATGCGGCGGAAGTGGTGGAAGCGGTCAAAGCAGGAAAGATCCGTCATTTCTTTCTGGTGGGTGGCTGTGACGGTGCAAAGCCGGGCAGAAACTACTATACGGAATTTGTCAAACAGACACCGCCGGATACGATCGTACTGACACTGGCATGTGGAAAGTTCCGTTTCAATGACCTGGATCTTGGGACGATAGCAGGGCTTCCGCGTATTATGGATGTCGGGCAGTGCAATGATGCCTATGGTGCGATCAGGATCGCACTTGCGCTGGCAGAGGCATTTGGCTGCAGTGTCAATGAACTGCCGCTTTCCATGGTGCTTTCCTGGTATGAGCAGAAGGCAGTCTGCATTCTTTTGACGCTGCTGCATCTGGGCATCCATGATATTCTGCTGGGACCTACACTGCCTGCATTTTTATCCGGGGATGTGTTGGATATTTTAGTAAAGAACTATAATATCGGCAAGATTTCCACGCCGGAAGAAGATCTGGCAAAGCTGCTGCACACTTGACATAAAATTTACTTTCATTTTACGGAAAAGCGATATTGCACTTTTCTCCCGGCTGATACACTGAAAAAAGTGTATCAGACAAAGGAGAAAAATTATGAATGAAAAAGTACAGGTAATATTTGGTCTGGTGGGCGGTCTTGCGCTATTCTTATATGGTATGAACAGTATGAGTGTTGCTCTGCAGAAAGCAACCGGTGAAAAGATGAAAAAGGTGCTGGGATTTCTGACAAAGAATCCGATCATGGGTGCTCTTGCGGGAGCACTGGTAACAGCCGTACTGCAGTCAAGCTCTGCAACGATTGCCGTTTTGCAGAATTTTGCCACACAGCCGGTCGCTGCAGACAGTACAGTCAGTGTGATCGGACTTGCAGGAGCAATCCCGGTCCTGCTTGGTGATAATATCGGTACAACGATCACAGCACTGCTTGCTTCCATTGGACAGTCAAAAAATGCAAAGAGAACAGCAATTGCGGAGGAAGCAATTGAGCATATCACATTTGACAAGTTTGCGATTGAAAACGAAGAGCTTGTAAGGGAAGGTTTGAAGATTCCCGCAGTAGTAGGATAGTAAAACGATCTCTTCTGTGTTACAATTTAGGTTAGAAATGACTAACATGTAATACAGAAGGGAGTTTTTTTATGCAAAACGGACAGGAAAGAAAACCGGATCTGGTCTGCAGCCTGGAAAAGGAAGGGTTTCTTGGCAGCTTTTATCAGGGAGACCGTTATGTGGATAAAGCGGTCATTTTTGTGGGAGGCAGTGGAGAACCACGGAATGTGGTAGAGGCAAGAGCTGCAATACTGGCAAGAGAGGGCTACAGTGTGTTAGCAGTGGGCTACTATCTTTGGAAGCCGCTTTCCAAACAGACCGTAGCGATCCCGCTCGATTATGTGGAGCGTGCGATCGACTGGTTAAAGGGAAAATGTCCGGTGAAGGTAACCAAGATCGGTATGATCGGACTTTCACTTGGTGCTGCTTACACGGCACTTTGCGGTGCTTATTTTCCACAAGTCAGTTGTGCGATCGTTGTTTCGGGCTTTGATTTTGTGGTGGAAGGCTGCAAAAATATGGTCATCAGACAGCATAGATCATATTTTACTCTGCATGGGGAAAATATACCGTATGAGCCTGCGGAGGCACTTTCGCACCTGCCTGCAACACTGAAAAAGTGGAAAAAGGATCCGTGTTACGGTTCCAGTGCAATGAACCGCTTCTATTATAATGAATGTTTCAAAGACAGGACAGATGCAAGCAGGATCAAGGTGGAAAACGGAAACTGCGACTGGCTGTTTCTGGCACCGGGCTATGACGATACATGGCCGTCCGATCAGGCGGTGAAACGTATAATACAGGTTCTGCGGGAAAAACAATATCCACATCGTTATGAGTGTGTGATCTATGAAAAAGGAAGCCATCTGCTGGGCATGCCAAATGAAGCACTGAAAGCCATGGGGGATGTGGATAAACTGATGCGTATGCTTGGAAAATTTCTCACAATGGAAAAGAAATACCCGAAAGAGTGCATGGAGGCAAGAGAAGAAAGCTATCAGAAAATGCTGTCGTTCCTTCATGAGAGCCTGATCGGGGCGTAACACAAAATCGCTGCTTCACGATCACGGATGCAAATGGAAAATCCGTGACAATATTTGATGAGAATGGTAAGATACTTGCGGACGGCGAAAGTAAGTATACGATTACAGTGGCTTCTCTTTCGCAGGCATAAAATGGGCAGTATCACAGGGCATATGAATAAAGCGCGGCTGAACCGTTGTATATACCAGGTGCTATACTGTCTGAAAAAAGCAGGGAGATATACAAATGAATATAAAAGACAGCATACAAACAGAACGGGGAGCCGAGATTTTACTAATTTTTGTACTGGTTGCCAGAAGTACATCCTTTGTGATGTCGAAGGTCACAATGAACGCGATGAATCCGTTTAATCTGCTGGGAGTCAGATTTTTGCTGGCATTTCTGCTTCTCTGTATCCCATTTGGGAAAAGGCTTGTGAAGATCAAAAAACAGACCCTGCTAAAGGGATTGCTGGTCGGACTGGCCTTTTTCTGCTTTATGACGGCAGAGCTTTTTACACTCCGGCTGACAGCCTCATCTACATCATCTTTTTTGGAAAATATGGCGATCGTATTTGTACCGATCTTTGAAGCGGTGCTTTTGCACAGACTGCCTGCAAAATATAGTGTGGCAGGTGTTCTGATTTCTATGACCGGAATTGGATTCCTGACGCTGGAAGGTGGCAGGATCGTACTGGGAACGGGAGAACTGATCGGTATTTTATCCGGTATCTTATATGCGGTTGCAATCATTATCACAGACAGATTATCGCACAATGATGATTCTCTGCTGATCGGAATGGTACAGGTCGGAACGATTGGTGCGCTCGGAATGATTGCATCGTTCCTGTTTGAACAGCCGACATTGCCACAGGGACAGACGAGCTGGCTCATGGTCATTTATCTGGCAGTTGTCTGTACGGGCTTCGGGTTTACCCTCCAGCCGGTGGCGCAAAGCCGCCTGACTGCAGAACGGGCAGGATTGCTTATCGCAGTCAGCCCGGTAAGCTCTGCAATCATGGGTAGTATTTTTCTGAAAGAGCATTTGGGGATCAGTGGCATGATCGGGGCAATATTGGTTGTTGGTGGTATCATCATATCCAAGGATCCTTTCCATAAAAAAGCACAGGTCTCTTCGTAAATTTTGCAGGAACTTTTTGAAGATTTGTTTAAGATTCCTTTTTTCGCTAGGAATTTTCAGAAAGGCATGCTATGATTTTCGAAGGGTGATAAAGATGAATAAGGATTCGATTGAAGAAAATAAAGCAATACAGGATGGGCTGGAACGCTTTTTGGACGAAGAGCTGGCAGGTGTCCGCAAGGAGCAGGTGGCACCGAACAGAACCATCATATACAACGAAGAGCCAAAGGAAAAAGAACTTAAAACTGAGTTTGCCACAGAAGTAACGCCAAAGAGACAGGCAAGCTATGAGAGAAGGCCCGCAGGCGGCTATACAGCTGCGGCGGGACAGCCGGAACATAGAAGCAGCGTGGGCGAAAGACAGATGAGCCATGCTGCAGATGCGGCGAACAGGAGAAGAACGTCCGAAGAGACAGACAGATATCGTAACATAGACAGGGAAGCGTCAGCTCACCGGAGACAGGAAACTATCTCTGACCGTCGGAGCATAGCGCCTGAGAAAAAGCACCGGGGATACGAACCGCCTGTATCTGAAAATAGGAAGAAACAGCATAAAAAGTCCAACAGAAAAGCCGATAAGAGACAGAAAAAGAAAGACGGCAACAAGAAGGACAGGATGTCCAAGCCAAAGAAAATACTGCTGATCATTGGTATTGTCATTCTGGCACTTTTCCTGTGGTGGTATCTGACCATGGGACGGATCTACCATAAAATGAACTATGAAAAGTCAGATGAACTGGCAAGCGGTCCTTTAAAGGAGCAGGGCGTGATCAATGTGCTGCTGATCGGAAACGATTCCCGTGAAAACGGAGAAGACGGCCGCTCCGATGCGATGATCCTGATCTCTATCAGCAATAAAACAAAGACGATCCACATGACTTCTCTGCTCCGTGATATGTACGTGGACATTCCCGGGCATGACGGCAACAGGTTAAATGCGGCTTACGCCTATGGCGGACCTGCGCTTTTGTGTGAGACGATCAAGCAGAATCTGGATATTGAAGTAAACAGATATGTACTTGTGAACTTCCAGGCGTTTGCAAGTCTGGTAGATGCAGTCGGCGGCGTAGATCTGGAAGTGACGAATGAGGAAGTCCAGTGGATCAATGCATATTTGAATGAATACAACCTGCTGGAAGGAAAAGAGATGACGACCGACTATCTGGATACCTCATTAAGCGGGGAAATCCATCTGAACGGTCCGCAGGCACTTGCTTACAGCAGGAACAGATATATCGGAACCGATTTTGGCAGAACAGAAAGACAGAGAAAAGTACTCTCTGCCGTTATGAAAAAGCTGCCACTTGCCATGGCAACCAATTCCGGTGAACTGATAGACGGTCTGTTCCCGAATCTGACAACAAACCTGACACAGACAGAAATGTACAGCTTATCAACGCAGGCAAGTAAACTTCTGACCTATGACGTGGTACAGAGCACGGTTCCGGCAGAAGGCACTTATTCCAATGCCACGGTTCGCAAGATGGCAGTTCTGCAGGTTGATTTTGAGGCAAATAAAAAGCTCCTGAAGCAGGAGATTTACGGACAGGAAGAGTAAAAAGACAATTTGCGGGCAATAGTGTGCAAGAGGTACAGAACGGAGGCTTACATGAGCAAAACTTTTAAAGAACGATATCTTTCGCATGAGATAGAACTGGAAGCAATCGATGATTACATCATCGAATGGAACAATTCCGATACAGAGGAGACTCTGGCAAAGTTTCTGGGACTGAATAAAGAGGAAGAGACCGCGTGGGTGGAAGACAGTGATGATGCCCTTTTTGATCTGCTGGAAGCACAGAGAAAGTAAAGGTATGCAGAAAAGCGGAATGCACGATATTGTAGAGAGAATAAAAGATGATCTGAAAAAGAATGGGATAGGATGTGCTGCAGTATTGGCATGTCTTATCCTTTTTGCGCTTATTTTCCATGATGTATGTCCGGTGCAGATCCTGTATGGACTGCCATGCCCCAGCTGTGGTCTGACGAGAGCGGGTGTCCTGCTTCTGACCGGGCACTTTGCAGCAGCATTTCAGATGCATCCGTTTATTTACGGATGGGCAGCGCTTCTGCTGTATGTCCTGCTCTGCCGCTATGTCAAAGGCTGCAAACCAAAAGGAGCATTGCAGCTGATGATCGTTCTCATTGCTTGCATGCTCCTGTTTTATATCTATCGTATGCTGCTCTATTTTCCGGATGTGGAACCGATGACCCGCAAGGACGGACTGCTTCTACACTGGAATCCAGACAGAAACTGATCTGCCGTGAACCGGGAACGTACCGTTTCCGTCCGCATCGATCGTAATCATATGGCGATAGCCGAATAACACGTCAAAAAACTTCTGTCCACTATGTTGTTTTCCGACATACATGGTCTTTTGGGTATCATTTTTGGAAGAAAGGATGCAGGCAAGCCCTGTATTTTCATCTTCTGCAAGCCCTTCCCGGGTAAATCCGATACAATGATAGTCATCAAAGTAATCATGCTGTGCTCCGTAAGCATGGGAAGCTCTGACAGAGAGCAGATTGGTAAGCGTTTTGCCGACCGGAGCTACATTCCGGGACGGAATACCGTAGCAGTCTCCGTAAAAGACACACGGATATCCCGCTTCGCGCAGCAGGATGAGCGCATAGGCAAGCGGTTTGAACCAGCTGTCTACAAAAGAGCAGAGTGCCTGCCCCGGCTCTGTATCGTGATTGTCTACAAAAGTAACTGCATTCTGCGGCTTTGCAGCAACAAGACTGCCATCAAAGATCTTGCGCAGATCATAGCCTTCACTGTTATACGATGCATAGTGGAAATTAAAATGAAGCGGTACATCAAACAAAGACAGTGCATAATTTGTTTTTTCCAGATAGGCTTCGAGTGCCCAGCATTCCCTGTGCCAGTATTCACCGACAGTAAACAGTTCGCGACCTGCATAGCTGCGCATGGCAGGAATCCAGTCGCGGTAAAAATCATAGTCAATGTGTTTTAATGCATCCAGACGGAATCCATCTACCTGTGTCTGATCCAGATACCATTTTCCCCATTTGGTAAGTTCGGCAATTACCTCAGGTTCGCTGAAATCAATATCTGCCCCCATCAGATAATCATAATTTCCGTTTTCTGAATCCACATCCTTGTCCCATTCTTTTCCTTCAAAGAGATAAATACTGTTCTTTTTCTGTTTATCATCCCAGTCTACACCGTCAAAGCATTTGGATGTCCAGACAAAATCGGAATATCTGCCTTTTCTTCCCGGAAAATTAAAAATGGTCCAGGCGGTGATCTGTTCGATGCCTGTTGTTTCCTGTTCCCTGTTTCCTGTATTACATTCTTCGGCATTTATTATTTCTGTTCCGTCAGCACCAATCTTATGATTCAGTACGATATCAGCATAAACATCAATTCCGTATTCCTGACAGGTATGGATTGCAGCCAGATATTCCGCTTTTGTGCCATATTTGGTTGCAACACTGCCTTTCTGGTCAAATTCGCCGAGGTCGTACAGATCATACACCGCATAACCGACACCGTTTGTACCATAGGCATCTTTGTAAGCCGGAGGTAACCAGACTGCGGTAATACCAGCTTCTGCAAGCGCAGGAGCTTTTTCACTAAGCTGGTTCCATAAAGAACCGTCGGATGGCAGATACCATTCGAAATATTGCATCATTGTTCCGTTTTTCATCATTTGCCTCTTTTCTCCGTATTTGTTTAAAATATATCCGAATCCCAATTATGCGTCCATACTCCATCTACCGCTGGCACCGCATGGCAGAACTAGCCCGGATCTTGTGACCGGTAATCCGATTTCATCCGCAGCAACACATCCGCCAAGCTTCTTCGTCAGTACGGTATTTAACATATAGGAGAGAACTGCAGGCTGCAGTCCGGTCGTATAAGAATTGATCAAAAAGAAAACAGGATCCTTGGACAGCACTTTGGAAGTCAGTTCAATGAATGGGAAAATGCTTTCTTCGATCTTCCAGATCTCGCCCTTTGGTCCTCTTCCATAAGATGGCGGATCCATGATGATGCCATCGTAAGTATTGCCGCGCCGGATCTCGCGCTCTACAAATTTGGCACAGTCGTCTACCAGCCAGCGGATCTTATCGCTGGGAATATTGCTTGAAACCGCATTTTCTTTTGCCCACGTAACCATTCCTTTGGAGGCATCGACATGTGTGACATTTGCACCGGCATTTGCTGCGGAGATCGTAGCACCGCCGGTATAAGCGAACAGATTTAATACTTTCAGTTCTCTGCCCGGATCCTTTTCTTTGGCTGCCCGGATCTTCTGTGCACACCAGTCCCAGTTTACCGCCTGCTCCGGGAAAAGTCCCGTATGCTTAAAACTGAACGGCTTGAGATGGAAGGTAAGCTCCCGGTAGGAGATCGTCCATTCATTTGGCAGATCAAAAAATTCCCACTGACCGCCGCCTTTGACACTGCGATGGTAGTGTCCGTTTTTCTGTTTCCATTCTTTGGCATCATGCCCTGTGCTCCAGATGACCTGCGGATCCGGGCGCACTAAAATATAATCACCCCAGCGCTCCAGCTTTTCGCCGTCTGAGGTGTCCAGTACTTCATAATCTTTCCAATTATCTGCTATCCACATGGGTGTAATCCTTTCTGTAACGGAATATCATGGCTGGTTCTTTTTCAATCGTGCGATCTCTGCCTGCAGAGCCGCAATCGTAGTTTCTTTCTCGGCAAGAGCATTTTCTTTCTTGGTAAGCGAGGTAGTCTGCTCTGCTACAAGCGCCTGCAGATCCTCAATCTCTTTTTGCTTTTCATCGATCATATAAAAGGCTGTATTTCTGTCTAAAATCGATAATGCTTCTGAATACATATAGATCAGCTCCTTTGGATCCTTTCGGAATTCTGCTATGTCGTGATATAAGTCGATAAACGCCGGATAGGCGGATACAAGGTTTATGATATCCTCCGGCTTATCAGAACTTAGAAAAGTCAACCATGCATCTAATTTGTTAGTTATATTGTGGACTACGCTTTTGAAAACGTCAAGGGATATGTAAATGAATTGCAAGAAAACTCTGCTCAAAATCCAGAAATGAAACGCCATGGATACCCCGGCGGCGGATGCTGGCAAACATTGACAGGCAGAGAGATATCTCTTATAATTTTCACATATGTTGATACTAAAAGTACCGGCTGCGCAAAGCGCTTTATGGGAAAAAATATGGTGTTTGGTAAAAACGACGAAAATGTGTGAAAGGAAAATAAAATGATGGAAAAGAGTAGAAACAGAGCAGTCGGCAGACAAGCCCGAAAAATGATCGCAGCAGCTATGGCAGCAATGCTTGTGTTTACCTCTGCAAATGTGGCAGACGTAAATGCAGAAGAAACAGTGCTGGCAGTCAGTGAGAATGCTGTTACAGGGGAAACGGGAGCGGGAGTAGTAGAAGCAGAGAAAAATACAGGTGAGCCAGAAGTAGAAAACGGTGGAGCTGAGAATAGTGAAGCAGAAAACATAAATCTGGAAGCAGAAACATCAGATGCACATACATACGAAAACGGCTTCTGCACAGACGACGGCTGCAGTGCATACGAGCCTGCAGTACTTACAACCGGCAAATATGATATAGATGCCAACGGCGAAATAACGGACAGTGACGAAGCCTACGAAATCGGAAATGCAGGGCAGCTTTACTGGTTTGCCGGGCTTGTAAACGGAACACTGACAGACGGAACCGCGCAGAATCTGAAGGCGAACGCAGTTTTGACAGCAGATATCATTGTGAATAAAGATCTGCTGGCAAGCATTAATACAGATGATGACGGTAATGTTATAAATGGAAAGTCCTTCCGGATATGGTTACCAATCGGAAAGATAAATAGTTATAAAAGAAAACCGATGTTGTACGCAGGCATTTTTGATGGAAAGGGGCACAGCATCAGCGGGGTGTATGCGAATCTGTATGATGCACCTGTTGAAGATCCGAAAAATATCTATAAAGAATATGCGGGTTTATTTGGACTTCTTGAAGGAGTGACCAGAAATTTATCTGTTATAGATTCTTATATGAGAGGAGATTATTGTATTGGTGGCATTTGTGGTAACGAGGATGGTGGAACTATCCAGAACTGTTATAGTGCTGCTACAGTATGTGGTGATTCCTATATAGGGGGTATTTGTGGTCGCAGTGAAGGTGATAGCATAATAGAAAACTGTTATAATACAGGATATGTTTATGGAGTTACTAGAAGTATAGGTGGTATCTGTGGAGATAATAGTGCCACATTGCAAGGGTGTTACAATGTTG